>Ga0256865_1000681_pt1 | contig 11360 bp, 22 predicted proteins | sample RVTome_14_FD_187337 | JGI IMG/M metagenome (GOLD analysis project Ga0256865, IMG submission 187337) | Soil microbial communities from uranium-contaminated site in the Upper Colorado River Basin, Wyoming, United States - RVT145D125 HiSeq ... | reverse complement strand
GCCACCGATCTCCGCTCGAAGACCCAGGGGCGCGCTACCTACTCGATGCAGTTTCACTCATACCAGGACGTTCCCCAGTCGATCGCCGACGACATCGTGGCGACCCGAAGGGGCGATGCCTGATGAAATCAATAGAGACCGATAGACAAAAGGGAGTCTGAAGGATGGGTAAGGCGAAGTTTGTGCGGACGAAGCCTCATGTGAATGTGGGGACGATGGGTCATATTGATCATGGGAAGACGACGTTGACTGCTGCGATTACGAAGGTGTTGTCGGAGCGGGTTGGTGGGTCGAATTCGTTTACGGATTTTGATCATATTGATAAGGCTCCTGAGGAGAGGGAGCGGGGGATCACGATTCAGATCGCTCATGTGGAGTATGAGACGGCGGCTCGTCATTATGCGCATGTGGATATGCCGGGTCATGCGGATTACATCAAGAACATGATTACGGGTGCGGCTCAGGTGGATGGTGCGATCCTGGTGGTGTCTGCTGCTGATGGTCCGATGCCTCAGACTCGGGAGCATGTGTTGTTGGCTCGTCAGGTTGGGGTGCCGTCGATTGTGGTGTTTTTGAACAAGGTTGACATGGTTGATGATGAGGAGTTGTTGGATCTGGTGGAGCTCGAGGTCCGGGATCTGCTGACTGAGTATGAGTTTCCTGGTGATGATGTTCCTGTGGTGCGTGGTTCTGCGTTGCAGGCGTTGGAGGGGGATGAGTCGGCTGGTGATCGGGTGTTGGAGTTGATGGATGCGGTTGATTCGTTTGTTCCGGAGCCGGACCGGGATACGGAGAAGCCTTTTCTGATGTCGATTGAGGATGTGTTTTCGATTACTGGTCGGGGGACGGTGGTTACTGGTCGGATCGAGCAGGGGATCGTGAAGGTGAATGAGGAGGTGGAGATCGTGGGGATCAAGCCGACTCAGAAGACGGTGGCTACTGGGATTGAGATGTTCCGGAAACTGTTGGATGAGGGTGTTGCTGGGGACAATGTTGGGGTGTTGTTGCGGGGGATTGGTAAGGATGAGGTGGAGCGGGGTCAGGTGTTGGCCAAGCCGGGGAGCATTACTCCTCATACTGATTTCGAAGCTCAGGTTTATGTGTTGACCAAGGAGGAGGGTGGCCGTCATAACCCGTTTTTCCCTGGTTACCGGCCTCAGTTCTATTTCCGGACGACCGATGTGACCGGGACGGTGTTGTTGCCGGAGGGCACTCAGATGGTGATGCCCGGGGATAACACGGAGATGACGGTCGAGTTGATCAACCCGATCGCCATGGATGAGGGTCTCCGGTTCGCTATCCGTGAAGGCGGACGGACCGTCGGCGCCGGACGAGTAACCAAGATCAACAAGTAGGTATCAAATGGCCTCCGACCAACAGAAGATACGGATCAGGCTCAAGGCCTACGACCACAACGTGGTCGACGAGTCCGCGAAGAAGATCACCGAGACCGTGATCCGCACCCAGGCCACTATCAGGGGCCCCGTGCCGCTTCCGACCGAGATCCATCGCTACTGCGTGATCCGGGGCCCGCACGTCCACAAGACGTCTCGCGAGCACTTCGAGATGAGGATTCACAAGCGCCTCATCGACATCCTGGATCCGACCCCGAAGACCGTCGACTCGTTGATGCGTCTCGAGCTCCCGGCCGGTGTCGAAGTGGAGATAAAGCTGTGAGCGCGCTGTATCAGATCGCGGCCGGGCTCCTCGCCGTGTGCGGGGGGCGCAGGGGGGTCGTCCCCCCGCACGATGAAGCAGAGGAGATCAAGCTGTGAGAGCTCAACTTCGTCTCGCTCTCGGTACCAAGTACCAAGTACCAAGTACTTGGACCGAAGCGCCAGCACAGGTCCAAACATGAACACGATTCTCGGACTGAAGTTGGGCATGACCCAGGTCTTCGACGACCAGGCCCGGGCGATCCCGGTCACGGTCATCAAGGCCGGGCCCTGCCATGTCGTCCAGGTGAAGACCGTCGAGAAGGACGGATATTCCGCGGTGCAGATCTCATTCGGCGACGTCAAGCCGGGATCGGTCAACAAGCCCACCGCCGGCCACTACGCCAAGGCCGGAGTTGATCCGGCGCGTCATCTGATAGAGGTCCGCGTCGACGATATATCCGAGTACCAGGTCGGTCAGGTCATCAAGATCGCCGACGTGCTGGAGAAGGGCCAGAAGGCCGACGTTTCGGGCGTGTCCAAGGGCAAGGGTTTTGCCGGTGTGATGAAGCGGCACAATTTCGCCGGCCAGAACGCGTCTCACGGCACCCACAAGACCCACCGCGCTCCCGGCTCGATCGGCGCGTGCGCCACACCGGCGAGAGTGTTCAAGGGGATGCGGATGGCGGGACGCATGGGTGGCGATCGGGTCACCACGCTCAGTCTGGAGATAGTGGACATCGACGCCGAGCGGGACCTGCTCCTGCTGGGCGGTTCGGTGCCGGGGCCGAAGGGCTCGGTCGTCTTGGTCAGGGAGGCGGTGAAGGCTCGTGGCTGACATCAAGGCTCCGTTGTTCAAATCGGACGGCTCGACCTCCGGTGAGGTGACCCTCGACGCCGAGATCTTCGGGATCGAGCCCAACATGAGCGTCCTGCACCAGGTGGTGACGGCACAGCTCGCCGCCAAGCGCCGTGGGAGCGCCAACACCAAGACTCGTGGCGAGGTTCGCGGCGGCGGTCGGAAGCCATGGCGCCAGAAGGGTCTCGGTCGTGCCCGTCACGGTTCGATCCGCTCGCCGCAGTGGGTTGGCGGCGGTGTGGCCCATGGGCCCAAGCCGCGGAGCTTTGCCCAGCGCACCCCGAAGAAGATGAAACGTCTCGCCCTGCGGAGCGCCCTCTCGGTGCGCGCCTCGGAGCATGCGGTCAAGGTGATCGACGATTTCGACTGGGCCGCACCCAAGACCAAGCAGGCGGTTTCCCTGCTCGGTGCCGTTGGCGCCACCACCAAGACTCTCGTGGTTCTCAGTTCGCTGGACGGTGTTGCCGCACGCTCGTTCCGGAATCTGCCCGATGTCATCATGTCCGAGCCTGGTCAGCTGACCCCCTACGACATCCTGTGGGCCGACCAGGTCCTCTTCACCTCGCACACGGTGGGGTCGGTCGGCAAGTCGAGCTCTTACGAGGTCAGCAACGAGGACTTCGTCAAGGAAGACGGGGGTGACTCCGATGCGTGATGCAACAGACGTGATCCTCGCGCCGATCGTCTCGGAGAAGTCGTACGACCTCATCGAGCACAACAACACCTACACCTTCGAGGTCGACCCTCGCTCCAACAAAGGCGAGATTCGCGATGCCGTCGAACGGCTCTTCGACGTCAAGGTCGTGCGGGTCAACACCATGAATCGCATCGGCAAGCAGAAGCGTCAGGGCTGGAAGATAGGTCGTCGCAAGAACACCAAACGGGCCGTTGTCACGCTTGCCGAAGGCAACTCGATCGATCTGTTTGGAGTCTGAGCATGGCCGTAAAGAAGCGTAAGCCGACTTCACCCGGGCGCCGGTTCCAGACGGTTTCGGACTTCTCCGAGATCACGACCGACAAGCCGGAGAAGTCGCTCATCGCCAAGAAGGGCAAGACCGGCGGCCGGAACACATACGGCCGGGTGACCTCGCGCCATCGCGGCGGTGGCCACAAGCAGCGATATCGCGTGATCGACTTCCGGCGCGACAAGGACGGGATCCCGGCCAGGGTCGCTTCCGTCGAGTACGACCCCAACCGGAACGCCCGCATCGCCTTGCTCAACTACGCCGACGGTGAGAAGCGTTACATCCTCGCCCCGGTCGGCATCAGGGTCGACGACCGCCTCGAGTCGGGTTCAGGTGCCGACATCCGGCCGGGCAACGCCCTCCCCTTGCGCAACATCCCGGCCGGCACCATCGTCCACGCCATCGAGATGAGGCCCGGCGGCGGTGCCAAGCTTGCCAGGTCGGCCGGCTCCGGGGTCCAGCTCATGTCCAAAGAGAAGTCGCTCGCACTGCTCCGTCTCCCTTCGGGGGAAATGCGGCAGGTGCCCCTCGACTGCAGGGCCACGGTGGGCCAGGTCGGAAACACCGAGGCAGAGTTGGTGAAGCTGGGCAAGGCAGGCCGCAATCGTTGGAAGGGAGTCCGCCCCCAGACCCGCGGAGTGGCCATGAACCCCGTCGACCACCCGTTGGGCGGCGGCGAGGGCAAGTCGTCAGGCGGGCGGCACCCGGTCAGCCCGTGGGGCAAGCCCGAGGCACGCACCAGGAGCAAGAAGAAGGCCTCCAGCAAGTACATCGTGCGGCGTCGCACGAAGAAGGGACGTCGCTGATGTCTAGATCTCTCAAGAAAGGCCCCTTCGTCGACGACCATCTGGCGGCGAAGGTCGACGAGCTCAACCGCTCGGGAGCGAAACGAGTCGTCAGGACCTGGTCCCGGCGCTCGACGATCATCCCGGAGATGATCGGGCACACGATCGCGGTTCACGACGGCCGCAAGCACGTCCCGGTCTACATCACAGAGTCGATGGTCGGTCACAAGCTTGGCGAGTTCGCCCCGACCCGCACCTTCCGGGGCCATGCGGAGAAGGCGGCGAAGCGATCATGAACGTCAAAGCCCAAGCCAAATACGTGAGACAGTCGCCCTACAAGGTGCGACGAGTGCTCGACCTCGTCCGGGGCCTCCCGGTCGAGGAGGCGACCCACGTCTTGCATCTGACACAGCGAGGAGCGACCGATCCGGTCGCCAAGGTCCTCAAATCGGCGGTAGCCAACGCCGAGCACAACCATGCTCTCGACCCCGAGGACTTGATCATCGCCGAGGCATATGCGGACGAGGGCCCAACGCTCAAGCGTTATCGCCCCCGGGCCCGGGGGCGGGCCACCCGCATCAACAAGCGGACCAGCCACATCACCATCGTGGTGTCCGACATGGCCGAAATGAACGAGGAGGTGAACTGATGGGTCAGAAGACACACCCCTACTCGTTCCGACTGGGGATTGCCACTGACTGGAAGTCGAAGTGGTTCTCCAGCAAGGACTACGTCGACTTTGTGAACGAAGACTGGAAGATCCGGGAGTTCCTCCGCGATGAGCTGATCCGTGGCGCGGTCTCCAGCATCGATATCGAGCGGACCCGGGATCGGCTGATCGTCGATATCCACACCGCTCGTCCGGGTGTGGTCATCGGACGCAAGGGAGCCGAGGCCGAGCGTCTCCGCTCCGCTCTCGAGGACATGGTCGACAGCCGGGTGAAGCTCAACATCAACGAGGTCAAGGACCCCGATCTCGACGCGGCCCTGCTGGCCCGGGGCATTGCCGACCAGCTGGAGAACCGGATCGCCTTCCGGCGCGCCATGAAGCGGGCCGTCGCGTCCGCCCTCAAGGCCGGAGCCGAAGGGGTCAGGGTGGAATGCAAGGGCCGTCTGGGCGGGGCCGACATGGGTCGTCGCGAGTGGTACCGAGAAGGACGGGTGCCGCTGCACACACTCCGCGCCGACATCGACTACGGCACGGCAACGGCCCGGACGACGGTTGGCGCCATCGGAGTCAAAGTCTGGGTGTACCGCGGTGAGGTGGTCATCTCCGGTCCAGCATCGGGCGAGCGGATCGCGGCTGAGGCGGACCTTGCCACCGGCGGGCCGGCCCGGCGCACCAGGAAGTCGATCAAGTCCCGTGCCGAAGAGGCCGCGGGTGCCGACAAGAAGCCGCGTCTGATCGAGGCCGGCGGCGGGAAGAGACTCATCGAAGCCGGCGGGGGCAAGCAGGAGGGGCGGCGCCTGATCGAGGCCGGCGGCGGGCGACGCCCGACGGCGGCCGAAGCCGAGCTCGCATATGAGAGTGCCCGCGAGGATGTGACCGTCGAAGAGGCGGCGCGTCTTGCAGAGGAAGCAGCGAAGGCAGCTGCCGAGGAGACCGCGGCGTCCGCCGTCGAGTCCGAGGCAGCCGTAGAAACGGAGGAGGAATGAATACTCCGTCATGGGTTATGGGTTCTGGGTTCTGGGTTTCCAGCCAAGAGCGGCTGGCTCACCACTCGTTACTCATAACTCATAACTCCAAACTCCAAACTCAAAACGGCCGAGCGAAGCGAGGCCAGCCATGCTGATGCCCAAGAGGACCAAGCACCGCAAGGTTCATCGGGGGCGTCGGTCGGGGGTCGCCAAGGGCGGCACGACCGTGAGCTTCGGCGAGTACGGGCTCCAGGCCCTGGAACCGGGTTGGATCACGGCTCGCCAGATCGAGGCATCCCGTGTCGCCATCACCCGCGCCGTGAAGCGTGGCGGGAAGGTCTGGATCACGATCTTTCCCGACAAGCCGGTGACACAGAAGCCGGCGGAGACCCGCATGGGATCCGGCAAGGGAAACCCTGAGTTCTGGGTCTCGGTCGTCAAGCCGGGCCGGGTCATGTTCGAGCTGGCCGGTGTCCCCGAAGACCTCGCCCGCGAAGCCATGAGAAAGGCGAGCCACAAGCTCCCCATCAAGACCCGCTTCGTTACCCGGGAGGACCTATGAGCGTCCAGGATCTTCGGGAGATGACGGTCGAGGAGTTGACCGGGGCCCTGGCCGAGGCCAAGGAGGAGAAGTTCAATCTTCGTTTCCAGCTGGCGACCAATCAGCTGGACAACACCGCCCGCATCAAGGAAGTCAAGAGAGAGATCGCCCAAATCCTCACGGTGATAGGCGAGCTCGAGGCCGACTCGGCCCGGAGCGAAGCGGCCGAGGCCGGTAAGGAGAGTGCGTGATGGCTGACAACGAGACTCGCGGCCAACGCAAGGTGCGGGTTGGGGTCGTCACATCCGACAGCCGTGACAAGACCGTGACCGTCGAAGTGGCCAATGCCTCGCGCCACAAGCGATATGACAAGATCGTGCGCACCAGCACCAAGTTCCATGCCCATGACGAGACGAACGATGCCCGTTTGGGTGACACCGTCCGGATCATGGAGACGCGTCCCTACTCGAAGCAGAAGCGCTGGCGGGTGGTAGAGGTCGTGGAGCGTGCCCGATGATCCAACAGGAGTCCCGGCTCAAGGTCGCCGACAACACGGGGGCCCGCGAGGTGCTCTGCATTCGCGTGCTCGGTGGTTCGTCCCGGCGTTATGCGGGCATCGGCGACGTGATAGTCGGCACCGTCAAGGACGCGACCCCAGGTGGGTCGGTGAAAAAGGGCGAGGTGATCCGGGCCGTCGTCGTGCGGACCAAGAAGGAATCGCGCCGTCAGGACGGTACCTATATCAGATTCGACGACAACGCCTGCGTGATCATCGACCAGAACCAGCAGCCGAGGGGCACCCGAATCTTCGGCCCCGTCGCCAGGGAGCTGAGGGACCGCCGTTTCATGCGGATCGTGTCCCTGGCCCCGGAGGTGTTGTGATGACCGCCTTCATTGCCGGCCGACTTTTCATTGCCGGCCGACTTTGCCTGTCTGGCTCCGATAGCTCTCAGGCTCTCAGAATTCAGGGGCATACCCTCAGCGCCAGGGCGACCATGTCTCTTCCTCATGCAAACAGACGCCGGTCGGCCGGAGCTGCCGCCCCGTCAGGAGGTCTCCGATGAAATTGAAAAAGGGTGACAAGGTCATGGTCGTTGCCGGCAAGGACACCGGCAAGGAGTCCAGGATCATCCACGTCTACCCGAAGAAGTCCAGGATCCTGGTCGAAGGGGTCAACACCGCCAAGCGTCACACCAAGCCCACCGGGCAGACCATGCAGGGCGGGATCATCGACAAGGACATGCCGATCGACGCCTCCAACGTGATGATCATCTGCGAGAAGGACGGCCCGACCCGTATCGGGCACGGGGTGGACAAGAACGGGCACAAGATCCGGGTTTGCGTCAAGTGCGGAGGTGAGCTGTGAGCGTCCCCCGTCTGAAACAGCGATACAAGGACGAGGTCGCGGCCCAGCTCAAGGAGCAACTCGGGCTGGAGAACCCGATGGAGGTCCCGGTCCTGGACAAGATCGTGATCAACATGGGTCTCGGGGAGGCCGTGCAGGACAAGAAGGCAATCGAACAGGCCCTCGACGAGTTGAGCCTGATCTCGGGCCAGAAGCCGAGAGTCAACTTGGCCCGCAAATCGATCGCGAACTTCAAGCTCCGCGAGGGCACCCCGGTCGGTGTGTCGGTAACGCTGAGAGGGGCGCGGATGTGGGAGTTCTTCGACCGGCTCCTCGCCATCGCCATCCCGAGAGTCAGGGACTTCCGGGGCTTGAACCCTCGGGCGTTCGACGGCCGCGGCAACTACAGCCTGGGGGCGTCGGAGCAGCTGATCTTCCCCGAGATCGACTTCGACAAAGTGACCGCGACTCGCGGAATGGACATAACGATCTGTACAACAGCCACCAACGATGAGCACGCCAAGGCGCTGCTCGACGCCTTCGGATTCCCGTTCCGCAAGGTCGAGGCTGGGGTTTAGGAGGCCTGATGGCAAAGAAATCTCTGGTCGTAAAAGCAAATCGGAAACCGAAATTCAAGGTACGCGGCTACAACCGTTGCCAACGGTGCGGGCGAGCCCGCGCCTATCTGCGGGACTTCGGCATGTGCCGGATCTGTGTGCGCGAGCTGGCTTCGAGAGGCGAGCTCCCCGGCGTGAGAAAGGCGTCCTGGTAATGGTCACTGATCCAATCGCCGACATGCTCACCCGAATCCGCAACGCCATCGCCGTCGGGCATGAGAGGGTGTCGATGCCGTCATCCAAGATAAAGGTCGGCATCGCACAGATACTCAAGGACGAGGGTTTCATCGATCGTTTCGAGGTGAGCGACGCCCAGCAGAAAGAACTGGAGCTGGTACTCAGGTACGGGCCGCGTCGTCGCGCCGCCATCGTGGGCATCAAGCGGGTCTCCAAGCCAGGCCACCGCGTCTATCGCGGTGCCGGCGAACTGCCTCGTGTCCAGGGGGGCCTCGGTGTTGCCGTGGTCTCCACCAGCCAGGGTCTGCTCCCGGACCGGGAGGCCCGTCGCCGTCGTCTCGGCGGCGAGGTCGTATGCGAGGTGTGGTGACATGAGTCGTATAGGCAAGATGCCGATCACGCTCCCATCGGGCGTCGACGTCGCCGTCGACGGGACCTCGGTGACGGTGAAAGGCTCCAGGGGGGAGCTCTATCGGGATTTCGATGAGCGTGTCGGGTTCGACATCGAGGAGGGTGTGGTCAACGTCACCCGTCCCGACGACACCAGGGAGTCGAAGGCTTTGCACGGCCTCAGCCGCGCCCTTCTGGCGAACATGGTGGTCGGCGTCACCGACGGATTCTCCAAGGAGTTGGAGATCCAGGGTGTCGGATACCGTGCCTCACTGAAGGGGGAGAGCGTCGAGTTGCTGGTGGGATTCAGCCACGCCGTGACGGTCGATGCCCCCGAGGGGATCACCTTCGACGTGCCCGAGCCGACCAAGATCGTCGTGTCCGGCATCGACAAGGAGCTGGTGGGCCAAGTGGCCGCCAACATCCGCAAGGTGCGTCCTCCCGAGCCCTACAAGGGCAAGGGCATCAGATACGCCGGTGAGTATGTGCGGCGTAAGGCCGGAAAGGCAGGTGCCTGATGCGTTCCAGGAAAGATGCCAGGGCCAGACGGAGACAGCGGGTGCGGAAGACGATTCACGGCACCGGCGAGCGTCCCCGTCTTGCGGTATACCGGAGCAACCGATACATCTACGCACAGGTCATCGACGACAGCGCGGGCATCACCCTGGCGGCCGCTTCGTCCCAGGAGAGCTCGCTCCGCGGCGGTCCCCTCACTGTCGACACGGCGGCCAAGGTCGGTGAGGCCCTGGGGAGCCGGGCCAAGGATGCCGGAGTCTCGGCAGTCGTCTTCGACCGGGGCGGTTACAAGTACCACGGTCGGGTGAAGGCGCTCGCCGACGCGGCTCGCGAGGCCGGATTGGAGTTTTGATGACTACTGAACGGAGCAACTGATGGCACGTCAACAGCGGCCAAACCAGGAACAGTCCCAATACGACGAGAGGGTCATCCAGATCAACCGCGTCGCCAAGGTGGTCAAAGGTGGCCGGCGTTTCAGCTTCACCGCGCTCGTCGTAGTCGGGGACGGCAACGGGAAGGTTGCCATCGGCTATGGCAAGGCCAAGGAGGTACCCACGGCCATCCAGAAGGGCATGGAGATCGCACGGAGGAGCATGGTCGAGATCGCGATGGCCGGCCAGACGATCGTCCACACCCAGCTCGGCGTGCACGGAGCCTCGAAGGTCCTGATAAAGCCGGCCGCCCCCGGTACCGGGGTCATCGCCGGCGGCGCGGCGCGCCAAATCCTCGAAGCAGCAGGGATCAAGGACGCCCTGGCCAAGTCGCTCGGATCGCCAACCCACCTCAACGTCGCCAAGGCGGCGATGAACGCCCTGACGTCACAGCGTCGTCCCGACGATGTGGCGAAGATGCGCGGCAAGCAGGCGGAAGACATCGTTCCCCCAGGTCTACTCGCCGCATACCGCGGCACCGAGTCGATGCGGGCCAACAACTGAGGTAACGATGGTCAAGAAGAAGAACACAATCAAAGTGACCCTGAAACGGTCGGTGATCGGGGAGAAGCCGAAGACTCGCGCCACCGTCGCGGGTCTGGGGCTGAGGAAGCTCCATCAGACCGCGGAGCATCCGGACAACGAGAGCGTTCGGGGGATGGTCGCCAAGGTCGATCACCTGGTAGAGGTGGAGGAAGCCTGATGGTTGCCTCCGGTTATGAATAGTGAGAAGTGAGCGATGAGCGAAGAAAAAGAACAGCTGAAGTTGCACAATCTGACACCGACGCCGGGGTCCAGGAAGAAGCGGATCCGGGTGGGCCGCGGGGAAGGCGGCCGTCGGGGCAAGACCGCGGGCCGGGGCACCAAGGGCCTGAAGGCTCGCAGCTCCCTTCGTCCTGGGTTCGAAGGTGGTCAGACTCCTCTGGCGATGCGTCTGCCCAAGCTCGGCGGTTTCACCAATCCGTCCAAGGAAGAGTTCGCCGTCATCAACCTCGCCGGTCTGGCCGGCTTCGAGGCCGGAACGGAAGTCACAGTCGAAATTCTCCGGGACAAGGGTCTCGTCCGGCACAAGGGCAAGGTCAAGGTCCTCGCCGAGGGCGAGCTCGACAAGGCGCTGACCGTGAAAGCGCATGCATTCAGTGAGGCGGCGAGGAAGAAGATCGAAGCGGCCGGCGGTTCTGTGGAGATCGTTGAATGAACCGGTCATGGGTCATGAGTTGTGAGTCCTGAGTTCCTGACCCGACGTAGCCGGCCAAATGAGCCAGACTCTCTGCAATTCGTAATCCAAAACCCAAAACCCCTAACCCCTAACCCCTAACCCAATGCTCTCCATTTACCGCAACATGTTCAAGATCCGGGACCTGCGGGTGAAGATCCTCTTCACACTCGCCATGTTCGGCGTCTACCGCCTCGGCGCCACCATCCCCGTTCCGGGAATCGA
>Ga0256865_1000680_pt1 | contig 11369 bp, 3 predicted proteins | sample RVTome_14_FD_187337 | JGI IMG/M metagenome (GOLD analysis project Ga0256865, IMG submission 187337) | Soil microbial communities from uranium-contaminated site in the Upper Colorado River Basin, Wyoming, United States - RVT145D125 HiSeq ... | reverse complement strand
CACGTCCGCGTCGCCGGCGTTGACGATCTCGACCGTCACGCTGCCGCTGACCGCGAGCGCGGCCGCCGACTCCACGATGCCGCCGCGGTCGATCGCGCCCACCGTCAGGTCGGGGCCCGTGGCCCGCGGCACCGCCACTTCGCGGGTTGAAGCGTTGTTCGACTCCGAGCGCTCCACGATCGCGCCGCCGGGGTCCACCCGCGCCACAAGCGTCGTCAGCCCCTCCGCCGCCGTCCACGTGAAGCGGACCTGCCGGTTCGCCGCCGCGGGGATCTCGGCGAAGGTGTGCGTGAAGAGCGGCGCGCCGCCCTCGCCCGCATGCACCTCCAAGTCGACGCCGGCGGCGCTCGCCGTGCCGGCGTTGCGCACCGTCACGGTCACGTCCACCGGATCGCTTGCCAGCGGCGAAAGAGAGGACAACTCGAAGTTGTCGAAGCCGATCGCGAGGTCGGGGAGGTCGCGGAAAACCAGCGTCAGCAGGTTGTTCGACTCGTCGGTCTCGAGCACCTCTTGATCGGGATCGACCACCGCGGTCACCGCGAACGTCCCCGCGCCGACCAGCAGCGACGGCGAAACGCTTACGCTCCCGCCGGCCGCCACCGTCACCGTCTCCCGCGCCAGCTCCGCTCCGGCAAGGCCGTTCTCGTGGAGGACGACCTGCGCCGTGGCCTGCTCCTCGCCCAGGTTGCGCACCGTCACGCTCGCCGTCGCCGTCTCGCCCGGCGAGGGCTCGGCCGGCGTCAGGGCCACGTCGCCCTCGAGCACGGCGAGGTCGGGCCGCGACGGGTCGACCACGAAGAACGAGAGCGTCGAGCGGTTGTTCGACTCGCTCTCCTCGACCACCAGATCGTCCGGATCGACGACCACCTCCACCGTGTGCTCGTCCTCGGCCAGTTGCAGCGCCGCCGTCACCAGGCGCGCTCCGCCCGCCTCCAACGGACCGGCGCTGCCGCTCGCCAGGACCTCGACCGCAGCGCCCGCCACCAGCCGCGACACCCGGTAGCCGAAGCTCGCCACCTCCGTCTCGCCGAGGTTGCGCACCTGGACCAGCAGGTTGAAGCTCTGATCCGGCCGCGGCGTCTCCGGCGCCACGCTCAGGTCCGGCGCGAACACCGCCAGGTCAGGGCCGGCGTGGAGCGTCACCCGCACGGACTCCGTGTTGTCGTCCTCGTCGACCTCGCCGATCTCCTCGCGGCTGTCGGCCACCGCTACCAGGTCGAGGACGCCCTCCCGGTCGGTCGTGTCGATGTCGACTTCGAGCGTCGTCGACTGGCCGCTTTCGAGGGCCGGCAACGCCACCTCGACAAGCTCCTCGCCGCCGGCCGAATCGAGGCGAATGGCCAGAAAGCCGTCGCCCGACGCCAACGGCCCGGTGTTGCGGACGGTGACGCTGAGCCGGACGACCGAGCCCGGAATCGCGAACTCCGACGAGGCTTCGATCTCGAGGATCGCCAGGTTGGGGAGGTGGCGACCCAGCGCGCGCATCACCTCCGCGGTCACGTAGACGTCGCCCTCCCAACTACCGTTGGCCTGCTGTGCCGCCAGCAGCGCCGGCACCGGCGAGCCGAAGGCCAGGTCCGTGGGGCTCACCCCCGCGGCCAGCAGGGCGCGATAGGCCACCGCCGTTTCCACTACGCTACCGAAAGCTCCGCCCGCCTGCTGCCGGCTGACCAGGTAGGTCAAGGCCGGGTCCACGACCTCGGAGGCCACCGACAGTTGATCGAGGCTCGTCAGAGCCAGGACGATCTGCGCCGTGCTGTAGACGTCGCTCGGCTCCTCCGGCACGATGCCCCAGCCGCCGTCGCCGCGCTGGTGGAGCTGCAGGTAGTCGAGCAGGCCCACGATGTCGAGGAGGCGCCCGCTCTCGTCGAGCGCCAGGGCCTCGACGGCCAACGCCGTGTCGAGCAGCGTCGACTGGTGCTCGATGAAGCCTCCCATGCCGCCATCGCACCTGAAGTCGAGGAGGGTGTCCAGGAGCGGCTCGAATGCTCGCTCCGCCGCCGCCAGGGCCAGCGCCCGGTGCGAGCGGAAGTGGGTGTTGGCCTCCGCAACCCCTTGAAGATAAATGGCCCCCTGGACGACCGCCGATTCCGCCGCTGCGTCGCCGCCCAAGGCCAGGACCGAGACCGCAGAATCGAGAGGAGCGAGCTCGCTGAGCGTGCCGAAGCTGCCATCGGGGTTCTGCGCTCCCACCAGCCATGCCTCTGCACGATCGAGCGCAGTCTCGACTTGCCCGTACAGAGGGGCGACGGTCATGCCGAACAATGAAAGAAGCACGGGTAAGCGGTTCATCGTCTCACTCCAATTGTGGCCTGTGGTCCAATTGTGTTCACCGCCCCACAAGCTCTGAATTGTGTTCACCGTCCCACAATCTTGGCACTAAAAGCATCGTTCGCCATCCGTCACAGCGGATCTGGCCATCCATCCCTTATCCCTTGTCCCACGGCAGGTGCGTGGTCAGTTCGCACCCGTCGTCGGCCTTCCATCCGAGGTCACCTCGGGCCGGAAGCAGAGCCGGGAAACAACGACGAGAGCAAGGCCCGTCTCGATCAAGAAGAAGCCGTAGTCCAGCTCGACGGGATTCACGAAGAGGCCGTACTGGCCCTTCTCCGAAGACATCTCCTTTATGAACTCCGCGAGATTCCTGCGGTCTTCAGAAAGCACCCTGTAGGCCCAGACTCCAAGGAACACGATCGTGACCGCGGCGAGCCCAGCCATTGCCCTGAAACGCAGCCACCTCGCGATGGCAAGGAGCGTAAGGAAGACGGCAGCACCAGCTAGCCACGCACCGCTTCCCACCGGGATCAAGGGAAAGATCGACGTCCCCTCCTTGACCAAGACAGGAGAGAAAAAGCCAGCCAAGACGAGAGCGAGCCCAAGCCAGAAGACCACGGATCGTGAACTGAATCGAAGCACTGTTTCTCACTTTCTCACCATGATCATCGCAAGAGTTGCGAATAGAAGCGAATCCTTACACTTTCCTGAGCGGACAATCTCTCACCACTACCAAGCGTCGTCATAAGCCGGCCAGGAATGCGTACGTGATCCACCGCCCAGGGGTCCTCATGGGTTCCATGACCTGTCCTCCTAGACGACCGACACCCGCACGCGTCGTCGGCCTTCAATCCGAGGCCTCCTTGGGCCGAAAGCAGAGTCGTGAAACAACGACGAAAGCAAGACCAGCCTCGAGCAAGAAGAACCCGTAGTCCAGCTCGACAGGGTTCACGATGCTCAAGCCGTACTGGCCCTTCTCCGAAGACATCAGGTCCGTAAACTCCGCGGCTTCCCTACGGTCGTCAGAAAGCACCTTGTACGCCCAGACACCCAGGAACAACATCGCGACCACGGCGAGCCCAGCTATTGCCTTGAGACGCAGCCACCTCGCGATTCCTAGAAGCGCAAGAAAGATGGCAGCTCCTTCTAGCCAGCCGGCGCTTCGCACCGGGACCAGAGGGCCGATAGACATCTCATCTTCGGTCAAGACCGGCGAAAAGAAGCCAAACAAGACGAGCGCAAGCCCAAGCCAGAGGACAACGGAACGAGAGCAGACGCGTCGAGTCATTGTTTCTCACCATTCGCTAATCTGATCATCTCAAGGGTTGCGAATAGAGGCGAATCCGCATGATCTCGTTGGCAGACAACCTCTCACCGCTGCCAAGCGTCGTCATGAGCCGGCCAGGGATACGAACGTGACCGTTAAAACCAAATCCATGCGAGAGCTCGTGAGCGACGACTGTTCTCTCGTTGTTCTGCCATCCGTATCGCGTGATTATCGATCCGCGCCAGCCGAGCGTAGACCAGTCCCCAATAGCCTGAGTAACACCCGAAGCTCCAGGCTTGTAATCAAGTAGGGTCGCGAAGACCACAGGATAAAACTGTGGAGCCTCCGTCCAGAGGGACCAGATCAGATGATCAGCATGGGCCTCCGTGTCGATCCCCGGATCGATATAGCTATCGAAGTTGCTGCGCCGCTCGATAGTCCTGGACCAGTTGTAGCTCACCCCAGCTTCCCTCGAAAGCAGGCTCCTGCCGTGACTCAGAAGCTGGTTCACTTCCGCGTCGGACCACGGTTGCTTCAGATCCTCAAGGACCACGGGCCGGATGTTCTTGACGATGGAGCGCCGTCCACCGCCCAGGGGTCTTTGCAGTTGGTGAATTGCGATGACAGCAACCACTGTCATGATGGCCAGCGCGCCGAGACTCAAGGAAAGGAAGGACTCTCCGGTCGGGTCGACCTTGTTGACTGGATCCCCAGCAGCGTAGGTGAAGAGGTGGTGTGACTGCGGGACTCCGATGAAGCTCGGGACGGGATCTTGAGAGTTGAAGCGGCCCGATCCGGAATCGAGCCAGCGAGCCCGCAGGTGGTAAGCCGAGCTCGCCTGCGAGTACGGTTCCCCAGCGAATCGGAACGGGTTCCCGGACACGGCCGAGACTTCGAGAGCTTCCCCGAACGCCTCGTAGGCGAAGCGCTGCGTTACCGCCGACTGAGAATCCGTCAGCCCTCGGACCGATCCCAGCGCGTCGAGGTGATAGAATAGCTCGTTTCCGCCGACCGGGAGTAGACCCAGCAGATCATCGGCCCCGAGTGTCGGTCCGCCTCGGGCGAACTCCGCCACCAGGGCTCCGGCAGCATCGAGCTCTCCGATCACTTGGCTGAGCGGCCGGGACAGGTCGACCACCCAGCCCTTCTCGCCGGGCTCCGACCCACCGGCCACGGACTGTCCCATCCACACTCCGTCAGCGTCGTAGCGGTGGACGACGCTGGCCCCGTCGATTCTCTCGACGCCTGACAGCCGGTCCTCGTGATCCCAAACGAAGGTGGACGCGACGGACGCACCATTCTGCTCCGTCCCCGACTTGCCGAGCTGGTTGCCGTTCGCGTCCCAGACGTACGTCAGGTCTCGGACCCCACCTGATGCCACGGAAGATTCCGTCAGGAGGCGGCCTCGGACGTCGTAGCCGTAGTCGATCGTCTCAACGGCTGCCGGGCTCCCGTCGACGAGCGGGCCGGTGGTGCGCACCTGTCGAAGGCGGTTGCCGACCGAATCGTAGGTGAAGGAGTTCTGGTAGACCAGCTCCCCTGCGCCGGTCTCCACCCAGTCCTCGACGAGGCGGTAGAGGGCATCGTACTCGTAGCTCCGCACGGTGCCGTCCCAGTCGGTCACCGCCTCTCGGTAGCCGGCAGAGCCGAGCTGATAGGCGTAGCTCTGGAGGACGTCGCCGATGGCGCTCTCCGTCCGGAGCTCGAGGAGGCGCCCTGCAGAGTCGTGAGCGTAGGTCGTGACGACGCCGTTCGGATAGGTCACGGTCTCGCGTTGCCCGGCCGCATCCCAGGTATAGGCATAGATCCCGCCACGGGAGTCGGTCACGGTTGCCAGCTGGCTCGCAGCGTCGTAGGTATAGCTGGCCCCGAGGGTCGTCCTGTCCTGAAGCTCGGCCTCGACCGAGGTCCGATTGCCCGCAGCGTCCCAGGTGTAGCGGAGCTCGTAGCCCTCGGGGACGACCTGACGCACGAGCCGATCCCTGGCATCGTAGGCGTAAGTCGTCACGCCGCGGGAATCGGTGACACTCGCACGTCGTCCCATGGGCGTGTAGCTGAAGCTCACGAACGTACCGTCCGGGTAGGTCCGACTGGTAAGGCGACCATTGACGTCGTAGGCGAAGGTCGTCGTGGTTCCGTTGAAATCGGTCCTCGAAGTTCGGCTGCCGTTGGCATCGTAGGTGAAGCTCTCGCGAGCCCCGTCCGGCAGGATCCTCGCCCTCTGCCGCCCGAGCTGGTCGTATTCGAAAGTCGTCGTGTGGCCGTTGGCGTCGGTCTGGGTCAGGAGGTTTCCGACCTGGTCGTAGGTGTAGCCAGTGACGCCGCCGAGGGAATCAGTCACCTGTACCAGCCGTCCAAGCACGTCGTGGGCATACTCGGTGCGCACTCCGACCTGGTCGAGCGCGGCTATGCGACGGCCGAGCTCGTCGTACTCCATGGTGAGGGACTCGCCGTCGGGCAGCGTTGTCGAGATCAGCTGCCCCGCGTCGTCGTAGGTGAAGGTCGTCGTGCGACCGAGCGGGTCGGTCACCGCTTGCTGATTGCCAGCGGCGTCGTAGTCGAAGCTCGTCACGGCGCCGTGGGCGTTGGTGACGCGGATCCGGCGACCGGCGACATCGTAGCCGTAGGTGGTGGTCGAGCCCCGGGCGTCGGTCGAGGTGACGACCCGTCCGACGGCGTCGAAGGCCGAGGCGGTTGTGGAACCATCGGGAAAGATCGTCGAGACCGATCTCCCGGCCTCGTCGTAGTCGAAGCTCGTCGTTCGACCAGCCCGGTCAGTGTAAGCCACGAGCCGCCCCTCGGCGTCATAGGTACTCGTGTCACTGGTGCCGTCCGGATAGGTCGTGCCGGTCTGATCGCCGGCGGCATCGTAGGCGTAGGTAGTAACCCGGCCGAGGGCGTCGGTGGCCGACAGCACCGCCCCCAGCGAATCGTAGACCGTCGACGTCGTCGAGCCGTCCGGGAGAGTCGTCGCCGTGGTCCGGCCAACGGCGTCGACAGTAAACGTCGTGGTCAGGGTCTCGGTCGACCCATCCGGCAGCATCCGGATCACATTCTGAGAGGTGACGTTGCCGTTGAGGTCGTAGGTCCAGGTGGTCTCGGTACCCAGAACATCGACGATGCGCGTCTGGTTTCCGGATCCATCGAATGCGAAGGTCGTCGCTTTGCCAAGGGCGTCAGTCTCTTGGACGAGGTTGCCACGAGCGTCGTAGGCGAGCTCCGTCACGTGGCCGAGCGGGTCCATCGTCGACGTCAAGTTGCCCCGAGCATCGTAAGTATTGGTGGTGATCTTGCCCCGTGGGTCCGTGATGGTAAGCAGATTGCCGTTGGCGGCGTAGGTGAATCGAGTGGTATTGCCGAGGGGATCTCGCACCGAGACCAGATCGCCGCTCCCGTCGTAAGTGTTGGCGGTCGTGTTACCGAGGGGATCGGTCTCGGTGAGCAGTCGGTCCTTGCCGTCGAAGGTGCGAGTCGTCACGTGCCCGAGCTCGTCGGTCTCGGTGATGACGTTGCCGCGGGCGTCGTATTCGAAGACCTGCGCTACACCGAGGCGGTTGGTGATGATCTCGCGACGGGCCGCCAATTCATGGTTGAGCCGGATGTCGTTCCCCCGGGCGTCGGTGACCTTGACCAGCCGACCGTCGGCGTCGTACTCCGACCGCACCGCCTGCACGCCGCGCGGATCGACGATGTCGACGATCCGGTGGTCGTCGTCGTAGGTGAACCGGGTCTCGTGGCCCAGCGGGTCGGCGGTCACGACCAAGTCGCCTGAGGCGTCGTAGGTGTAGATCCGCTCGTTGCCAGCGGGGTCGGTGATCCTGGTGATCCGCCCCTCGGCGTCGCGCTCGAAGTCGACCGCCTTGCCGGCCGAGTGGAAGATCCCCTCGGCGCGGATCTCCAGCTGGTTGCCGTTCGGGTCCTCGACCCGTGTGACTCCGATGTCGAGGTTAAGGTCGAAGACCCTCCCGTCGCGGGTGGTCAGGCGCACGTCCTCGGGGACGTAGGTGTCGAGGGTGTCGAGGCTCAGCACCCGGTCGGCCGACTGGGTCTCCTGGTAGACCTGATCGTTGCCGCGGATCGCGAGCGTGGCGCCCGGGATCGGCCCGTCGACGTACTGGAATTCAGCGCGGCCGAAACAGCCGCCACCGGTCGACGGCACACCGTCGACGATCTTCATCGCGAAGCGGTAGATCTCGCGCTCCGAGAGCCGGATCACCGTCAGATGGGACTTCGACTCCAGCGTCGAGTCGCACGGCAGGAATCCACCCGCCAGCTGCCACCCGTCTCCAGGCGGACGATTGTTGCGGTAGGAGCCCTGGCGCAGGTCCAGGCTCCACCCCTGCCCGAAGTCCCCCTGCACCGCCGCCTGCCGGGAGTCGTAGGTTCTGACGACCTCGAGGTCGAGGCCTGACACCGGTACGGCGACATCGACGAAGGATAGTGCGAACTGGCCGATCTTCTGCTGGCCTTCGACCGAGATCGAGATCTTCTGTGACGCCATCTGCCCCGCGGCGTCCCGCGCGGTGAGCACGATGTCGTAGAGCCCGTTGAGAAGAAGCGTCGGATCAAACTGACCAAGCGTCGCGTTCGAAAACGACCCGGTGCCCCTCGCTAGCTCGACCGTCGGCCCGCCGTCCGCTGCCCGATACGCCAGCGTCCAGCTCTCGATCTCCTCGCCCTCGAGCGTCGCCACGACGTCGATCGGCGCCGTCACTACGTCGAGGTCCTGCGGCGAGTGGAAGACGAGGTTCGCCTCGAGCCCCTGGACCAGCCGCTCGAAGGTCACGAAATAACCCCCGGCACCAGTCGAGGGGTCTTGCAAGACATAGCCGGTCGAATCCCAGGTCTCGAACGGCAACTGAGCCTCCGAGATCCAGGCGATCAGACCGTGGCCAGCGCCTGCGCGCACGCTCGCCTCGGCGTCCGCGCTCAGCTCGGCCGCTGCCAGCACCGGCTCGACGTTGGTCGCGTCGACCCGGGTCAGGGTCTGCCCCTCGCGCGCCGCACGCGTCAGGAAGCCCACCGCCGTCAGGTGATCGCCGCCGAGGGCCTGCGCCAACGCCTCGCCTTCGCGCGCCGAGCCCTGCGCGCCCAGAAGCTCGAGAGTCGACACCGAGGTCGAGTCCGGGCCGGCGACGCCGTCGGCCGGGAACAGCCCTACCACCATCGCACCCAGCTCGAGGCTCGGCGGCGCCGCGCCGAAGGTCAGCGGCGTGCCGTCCGCCGAGCGCGAGACGGCTCCGCGCTGCACCGCAAGGACGACGTTTCCGACCTGCACCACTCGCCGATACCGCAGCGCTGCAAGGTGTTCGAGATCACGGCTCAGGGATCGTAGATAGGCGGCTCCGGCAAGCGCCTGCGCCCACGTCTCCTTTTCGTCCGGATCGGCGGCTGCGTCGCGCCCGGCGGTGTAGCGGTCGACTGTCTCCTGTGGGATCTGCCCGAAATCGGCGGTGAGGACCGCGTGCTCGCCCGCGAACATTTCGAAGCGTGCCACCGTGGGCGAGCCCTGCGGTGGCGCGAGCGTCGCCAGAAGCTCTACGTCCTCGGCGCTGCCGATCGCCTCGCCCGAGGCCACCTCCGCTCCGTCGACGCGGAGCACCGGCCGCAAGTCGACCTCATAGGGCGGCGTGGCGAAGACGCCGCCGCCCAAGTCGAGGGCGGCCTGGTCCGCCGAGGTCGCGCCCGGCCACGTCAGCTCGAGGCGCTCGCCGTAGACCGCTGGCCATGGCGTTGACCAGGTGAGCAGCACCCCGCTCCCGGCCTCGCGGACCTGAAGCTCGAGTTGCTGCTGGAATGCCGCGGGCACCTCCGTGGCCTCGCCAGAGACGGTCAGGATCTTGGCGCGCGTGCTCGCCGGCACGAACGGAAACGCCTCCTGGATGAGGCTCTTCGCCGGCTTGAGCCCTTCAAGGCCGGCGACGCCGAGGTTGTGGGCGTCGGCGTAGGCCGCCAGGGTCTCCTCGTAGTAGGCCCGCGGCGAGAGCAGGGTGCCGGTTTGCAGGTACTCGCCCAGGTCGAACGGCACTTCCTCGTCCAGTCGCACACCCGCTTTGACGTCGAAGCGCTTCAGCGACGGGTCCATGCGGATCCAGGTGTCCCCCGGACCCGGCGTCGCGCCTCGCCTCGGGATGTAGTCGAGGAAGGCCTTGACCCAGACATGGGACATGCGGGCGCCGACCACCTGGCTGCCGTCGACGATCAGGACGATGGGCACGCCCGCCGTGGTCAGCAGGTCGCCGGCGCGGAACGCGTCCGCTACCCCGGTGAGGTTGACGAGCTTGGTGGCGGTGATCTCGACCTCGCCCCATTCGAGTCGCGCGTCGACGCCGGCGGCGGTCAGGAGGTGCTGGAGCAGCCATGCCTGCTCCCACGACGTTCCCCGGCGCTCGTGGAGCGTTCCCAGGGGCGATTTGCCGGCCCCCCACTTGGGGTCGTAGTCGATCTCGTCGTGGACGAAGCGGAAGATACGGCCGGGCGAGTCTCCAAAGCTGTGGGCCAGGGCGACGATCTCGGGCGCGGGGGCGACTTTCGGGATCACGCGGCGCGGCTCTGACGTCGGCGCCAAGGCCGAGCTCGTGGCGCGCTCGTCCGCCGCCGACGCTTTCTCCGTCCGTGCCTTCTTCTCCATCCGCCGCAGAGGAAGGGTGGGTGCCCCTTCAGGTGCACCCCCGGTCCGTTCCTTCTCAGAGTCTTCGACCGCGCGCTCGAGCCGTTCGAGGAGCCGCGCGTCGAGCTCACGGCGCGGGGACGACGCGGGACCTGACGGCTCCTGAGGAGCCGCGGCGGCCCGCCGATCCTCGCCGGGGGCAGCCTGGTGCAGGGCCATCTGACCGATATAGGACAGGGGCAGCTCGATCGAGTCCCAGGCCTCGCGGATCAGCTCTTCGACGCGGGAGCGGAACGGCTCGAGACGGTCGAGAAGAGTCTCGCGGGGACCACGGAGCGTCTCGATGGGAATGCCGAAGAGCGAGGCAAACGCTCGCAGGTGCCGTTCCTGCTCCTGCTGGCGGACCTCATGGGCATACACGAAGTTGCGGCCCTCGATCATCGTGTACAGGTTGAGGGCCACGAGCGCCGGGATGAAGATCCGGCTCTCGCGTAGCGTGCGCCGAAACCATGTCATGGCGTCTCTCCAAGGCTAGTCTCGCGAACGGCCTTCTCCCATATCGATCTGTCCATACGTCTCATCGTGGTCGATCCTTGCTCCTGGCGTCAAGCTGAATCGTCGAGGCCCTTTTGCCGCTTAGACGCGTGGCAGCCTGAGGAGGTTCCAGGCGGGAATGCGCCGGCACCTTCGCACCAGCGCGGGAGTGACCCTGGGCTTTGGAGGAGGAAGATGGTCGAGGTGTCCTCCCATGACAGTCCGTCTATAGCCATCGATACCCCTCCATCACGACTGGTCAAGACTCGCAGAGACTCCCCTTTCCTGTCAAACATTTCCTCACAAGCGGTCTTCTGTCTGTCCACTGCCGTCTTTCCGCAAGAGTTCCTGGTTTGCAGAGATCGAGGTGCTCGAAGCCGCTCTCCCGATCAGGCACCACAGAGTTGCGGGCGTCGATCTCGACGTGGGAATCCCGCCGCACGGTCGCGAGTGGGTTGTAGCCGTGGACGGGCGCGTCGGGATCGAGGCAGACGACGTCGACGCCGCGGCTTGCGAGGTATCCGGACGTCTTCTCGAAGATCTCGCCCTTGACGTCGACCACGACCAGCGAGCCCGGCCACTCGAGCACCGCCGGGATGATCGTCCCCGCGGTCTTGCCGCCGCCGGTCGGCGCCTCGCACAGGACCGAGTAGCCGGAGCGGTCGTAGAGCGGCGCGCCTCCCT
>Ga0256865_1000678_pt1 | contig 11379 bp, 7 predicted proteins | sample RVTome_14_FD_187337 | JGI IMG/M metagenome (GOLD analysis project Ga0256865, IMG submission 187337) | Soil microbial communities from uranium-contaminated site in the Upper Colorado River Basin, Wyoming, United States - RVT145D125 HiSeq ... | reverse complement strand
CCGGTGTAGATCGGACGCAGGTCGCAGCCCGGCGGCGTGCGCAGGAAGCAGTTGCCCTCGCCGAGTTGCAGGTACTTGTAGCCGCCGCCGACCACGAAGGCGTCCTCCAGGCCCTCCGCGGCCAGGCTGTAAGGCACGGCGCCGAGGGCGTGGTAGACGTCGACGAGCAGCAGCGCGCCGTGGCGCCGGACCGCCTCGGCGACCGTGCCGAGTCCGGGGACGACGCGGGCGTTCCTGAACAGCACCGCCGACGCCAGCACCGCCGCGGTGCGGCCGTCGACCGCCGCGGCGAGGCGCTCGGCGAGCGTCTCGGGATCGGCCGCCGGCTCCCGCACGATCTCGAGCCGGCCCTCCTCGTCGAGCCGGTCGAGCTGGCGGCGGATCGAGTGGAACTCGCCGTCGGTCGTCACCAGGCGCGGGCGCTCGGCCAGCGGCAGGGCCGAGAGGAAGCGCGCCACCAGCTCGTGGGTGCTGGCGGCCAGCGCGTAGTCGCCGTCGTCGTCCGCGTCCTCGTCACCGAGCAGCCGGGCGAAGCCGGCGCGTACGCAGTCGGCCTTGGCGAAGGCCCGCTCCCACTTGCCGTCCACGAGCTCGGCGGCGGCGTTCCAGGCCTCGACCTGGCCGGCGAAGCCGCGGTCGGGCCAGGCCTGGGGTAGCACTGCCGCGGGGGCTTGTGTGATAGGCTGGGCTTCCGGCCATTCGTGAAGGGGTTCTTGAGGGGCTCTTGATGGCGCCTAACTCATATTACCCCTTCGAAGCGCCCCGCCGAGGTCGGGGAGCTCGCGTTTCTGTATAGACTCAACTCCTTGACGAGCGAGCTAAATTGCCAGCGAGAGAGACGATGCCAGAGACAATCTGTCTTGGAGGGTTCATTGATGGGCTCGATAGGGCTGGGAAACGACCAGCGTGAGGTCCATCACTCTCCCTGCGGCCGTAGCGACGCTGGCGTCCGTCGGCGGTGCGGTGTACTCAGCCGCCACGGATTCCGGCTGGGCAAGAGCCGGATCGCTGGTCCTGTAGGACTTCATGCGCTGTGCCTCGGGAAAGGGCGGAGCCCTGCGGATCGCCCACAGGCCGGGGAAAAGGGTGCCGCGCAGGTATTCGACGCCGGCTCGAAGCCGACCTTCAGCTTCTTCGACGGGGCGCGGCGAGAGCCGGCCATCGACTCTTCCGTTAGGGTGACTCGGAAACCGGCTTCCCACAACGGCGTGTGCAGCCGTTCCCGCCGTGTGAACCGGCGGGCTGCACAGTTCCTTCACTGTGACGCCTTACCGGCACCTCTGGCGTCGCCCACGCCCTCAACCGTATCTGCCCAACGACAACCTCAGGCAAGTTACCGAAAAGAGGTACCGGCTTTGGCTGGTACGTCGCCGCGGGGAGAGCGACTCCGGCCGGTGGTTCTGAGCCCCCTGGGCCTTGCGGCTTGCAGCCTGAGGTGTGCATCGAGTAGCATACACGGGATTTCGACTCCCGCTCCGTTTAGTGTAGATCTGAGGCCAGTCGCCCAACTCCGGCAACCGGCCAACCTTCACGAAGAACAGGACGGCCGGAGCCTGGAGGAGGCATGTCGTACACCGTGCTCCCCACCGGCGCCAAACCTAGCTGGCCGTGGGACTGAATCCCAACCGGCCCTCATAACCAGGAGGCTGATACTTATGAACATCCCGCAAGGGCCGAGTGGCAAGTGGACGAGCGTTGTCTCTTTGGCTGTGGTTGGCATTCTCTTGTGCGCCTCGTCAGCGACCACCCAGGAGGGAGGAGACGAGGTGCTGCTTAAATTCTGCACCTCGGCCATTGAGCCGTCTTCGGATTCTTTAGACGGCCCTCCTGTCAGTGAATTTTCCGACACTTCCGGCGAAAGCCATGCCGCTGTGCTGAGGCTATGTGCCAGCGCCGCCGATCCTCCTGCCGGAGTGGACACGTCCCGTGAAGTCCTCCAAGCACTCCTCCTTGACGAGGAACGGATCCTCGCGAAGGCGTGCGATGGTGGCACCCAAGCTGGCACACACTGTATCGGTAAGCCTCGTGATTGTTAGGAGGGAGATATGAGGTTTTTATTGAGACGGCATACCTTCGATGTCTCGCGCGCCACTTTGGGCTTCACGTTGTGGGCACTTTTTCCTCTGGTTTGCGTGGGAGGACTTCGGGCCGACAAATTGGAGTTCGGCATCTCCAGCTGTTATGAAGTTCGGTTTACTGAGGAACTCGGCTGGCCCCGATCTGGAGCTTGGGTGACGACTGATGATGGCCACAAGGAACTGTTAATCGTCGACACACTCCGACGGAGCGGCAAGGGCCAGGTGCTGGCAATTTCGACCGACGGTAAAGTGCTCCCCGGCTTCGGAGTAGAGACAGGAGTAGGCTTTAAGAATCATGGCGACTCTCGAATTACGACGCCTCAGGCTCCCTCGCACATTCACCCCAATGGTCGCCAGGGTTTCGTCATCCTGGATCACTACACGATGCGAGGGGACGAATCAAAGTTCCTTTACATCAATGATCGGCTCGAATTGGCACGTTCATCGCCTATCCAGGGTGCAGGCATTGAACACAAGGCGACAGTGACCAATAAAAAACTCCAAATAGAAGCGATCTATGACATGGCCCCGATGGGCGAGGGCCTGTTGGCTTTCGCGGACTACCGTGAGATCACACCCGAACAGCCCAATGGCCTCTGGGGAAGCGCTTTTCTGTACTTAGGGGCTGCGGGAAAAAATCAGCTTGTCTACTCCATCGACCCCGATTCCGACGTCGTTTTCCAGTACGCCAGGGAAATGCCCTATTTAGCCGCTGTGAATGGTGTGGGGTTTATCCTTTTTATGGACCAGAAGCCGACTCTCGCGAAGGTCAAGATTGGTGCCGATGGCATTGATGGCGTCGAGATGCTCGAGAATTTCCCGGAAGAGTTTCGTTATCGACCGCATCTCGTCCGGCAATTCGCTATGGATCAAGTCCGACAGCTAAAGCAATACTATACCGCCCTCGAAGACTCAACGCTCGGAGCTGGAATCTATTCTTGGTCAGGGGAACTCTACCTCCTCGGGAAAAAGCCGGCGGAATCGAATGGGGACACGGCTTGGTGGCTCATCCGACTCGATCAAGACACTGGCGACGAATTGTCGCGGGTCCGACTCCCCACTGACGCCCCGCACCTTATCGTCGTTCCGGGCGACCATTGGGCTTTTGTACAGATGGGGAAAGGGCGGGTCGAAGATGGGTTGGGCCCTCAGAACTCGATTTACTTTGGCACGCGTTCGATGGTCGTCGTGCCGAATGACTGGTTGGCAGATCCTTACGCAGGCAGACTCGATGAGGAATCGAGAGCCCATTGCGATTCGATGCCGTAGGCTCACTTCAAATCCATCTCAGGCAGGAGACTGATCCGTAACATATGGCCAAGAATTGCAGCAAGTGTGACAATTAGGCTAATAAGACTGTGACAATTAGGCTAATAAGGCAGGGGGTCTCTATGAGAGTGTGGGTGGTTGTCGTATTCTTGGCGACTCAATTCACATTGGGAATTAGTGCTTGGGGGGAGGTGCTTGTCAGAGTCTCGCCCGGAACCTATGTCCACGGCATAGCGGCGGCGGACGGTCACATTTGGCTTGCAATGGAGGACGGTCTATACCGAATCGACGGAACCTCCGCTGAGGAGATATTGACAGGGCTCACTGCTACGACGATTGCCGAGGTGCGGGGAGAAGTCTGGGCGGGCACTCAGAATGGAGTCCTTCGAATTCGAGAAGGAGCTCCGGAGCTGCTTAAGGGAGGACACAGGAACGATCTATACGTCACGTCCATTCTGAGTGTCGATAACACGGTCTGGCTCGGCGCACGGCAAGGCCTTTTCCGACTTAATCTCGATAATCTCCAAGCCAACGGCGATCTTTTCCCAGATCCGACCATCGATTCGATAGTTCACAAAATCAAGAAGACCGAGAATGCCATCTGGATTGCGGCTCGTAATAATGCATATTGGATAGGTGGGGATGATACTCCGACCGCTGTATTCAACCCGCAGATCCCTGGCGATGTGGTCGATATTGCAGAGGCTAACGGATCCATTTGGCTTGTTACTCAGATCGGCTCCAGATACGGGTCATGCTTTCGAGTAACGGAAGACGGTCGATACGAGGAAGTCCTTTCTGCCTACGACGTGACGTCCGTGGCGCAGATACGGGGGGAAGTGTGGATTGGTACGACCGAAGGTGTTCTTCGATTTCGTGAAGACCATCTTCCGGAGATCCCAATTGGGAGGATTGGCGAGGCGGTCAATGCCATTGCTGAGGCAGGAAGCTACATCTGGATCGGCACCAGACAACGAGCCTACCGGAGTTCGGACGGCGTAAATTTCTCTGTGTTTCCTGAAGGGGCTCGCTTTGATGCCATGGGATTTGACGTGGTCGCTGGATACACGTGGGTTCGGAGCAGCATCGGTGCGTACCGACTGGATGAGGATGTCGACATTGTTGTAGATCTCTCCACCTTTCTAATTCCATATCTCGTTGTGGGACGTGAGATAGAGGTCAAACCCCACTACGACCGTGAAGGTCGCAACCCGTATGGCGATGAGATAAGCGCGAATTTCAGCGCCATTGCCCATTCCGATGCGGAGACCTATAAGGAGAGCGTGGCTCACGATAACTACATACCGGTTCAGAGTCTTCGTCTTGAAATTAAGAGTTTTGGCATTGAGAGGCTTCACATAAAGACTCGCGATGCCTTCGGAAACACGAAGGAAGACCATTCGCGGAGTGTACTGGTGGTGCCGAGGTCGGCTCTTATAATGATTGCGCTCTTTGCCTTTTTTTCTATCTTGTTCGTTATAGCTCCAATAAGTGAAACCGCTATGACACTGCTGATGATGCCTTTGCTTCGAAGGTACGGCTCGGGGCTCTTAGTCCCCCTGTTGCTTCATATCTCGAGGCGGTGCCGTAGGCACATACTTCGTAGATACCGGTATGGGTTGCTTGCCAATGAAGACTTCACAGGCTGGAGCAGCGGCAGGCGGTCAGTCCTGAGAGAAGATATCGCTGGCGTCTTGCGGGAAGGCAGGCGATTCCTCCTTATAGCTAATGATGGTTCTGCGGAACTCCATCTAAGGGAGTTGACCTGGAGATTTGCGTCAGATCAGTTGCCAAGCCGCCACGGATTCTTCCCGATATTCTTACGCTTGCGCCCCTATACCACCGAGGTGGGGGGTCTCTCTCAAGGGGCGACATTTAGATTAAGGGATCTGGGCGGTATTTCAGATTTGAAGCTAGGTGAGAGCCTCCTTCAGCGAGGAGGATTCGTGTTTCTCCTAAGCGGCTTGAATGAACTCGATGACGAGCAAATGGTGGTACTGGAGCGCTTCATCTCCGAGTATTCCGGACGAAATCTGATTGTTATTGGCTCCGACGAGGAAGATACAAAGCGACTGAGTGAGTTCAAGATTATAGCAGCAGAGGGAAATGTAGTTAGTAGTGGGCGGTGAGATGGAGCCCCGTTCTATCTTCTTGACGTTCGGGTGAGACTATGAACTCGGCGGCCTTTTTCCTTATAGAGGTCATTTCGAGGAATCTTGATAGGATTTCTGTCGCAGTTTGTGTCGTTACTTTTGCCGTCTTTTGGTTCAGAGGTGCGAATCGAGGAACGGAGCGCCTGGACGTGATCCTTCCAAAAGTTTTTTCGGCAGGTGCGATTCCTTCCGGAGTGATCTTAGTAGTGTGCGCATTCAGACCCGATTGGCTTTCTTCTATAGAGGGCCTGGGAAAGTATATAGCGGTTTCAGGGTTGGTCCTTATTCACGTCTGCTATGAGACAATCAGAGGCCGCCGGCATGGTGCTTGAGCAGTCAGCTCTGAGGCCGACCCGGCTGGACGGCGCGAAATCGAGCGCGGGGTTCGTGTCGGGTTCGCTTCTCGTCATGCCAGCACTTCTTCGACCAGCTCGTCGTTGGCCAGCGGCCGGACGACACGCCCGCACCTCGTCGACGTCTCGGGGAAGTGGCAGGTTCGCCGATCTCCAGTATCTAAAGTTTCGGCAGCTTCTTTTTTAAATATTCTCGGATGGAGTCTTCAGAAGTCTGGGGCGTACGGCTGTAAAGCGTAATCTCAAGTTCGTCAAGCAATTGTCTGACTTTGTCATCGTCACGCGCCGAGAGACAGACGATCGGCAGCCTCTCAGCCGAGATCCCTAGCTCTTTCCTTGCGTAGTGACAAAGGCGTATTCCTGTATCTCTGGATTTTTCATAGAACTCTTCCTTCGATCCAAGGAGATCCATGATGTTCTTTATGGCAACCATGATGTCGATGATCGCGAGCGCGTACGAAACGTCGCCCTTCTTTACGGCCTCGAGCTGCCGGCGCGCAGCTTCTTCGTTGGTGATCTCATGGACTCGGTAACCTCGCTCTTCAAGAAACTCGATCATCCATCTGACATCACCAGCGTGATCGTCAACAAGGAGAACCTCCATACAATTCTTCATGTAGCCCCCCCTACATCTATACTCCATCTCATTTCGCCCAACGGAAAAGATATCTGAAAGGCTGTCCGTTGCTCGTTGTCTTCGAGAATCTCCGTGCAGTGGATGGTGGCGCCGTGTGCCAAGCAGATCTTCCGCACCAGCCATAGCCCCAGACCCGTGCCGGCAGGAATCAATGCTTCGGCTTCTCGCGTACGGAAGCCGCGCTCGAAAATCCGGTTGCGGTGCTGTCGAGGAATGGGAAGTCCACGGTTTGTAATCTGTAAATAATGACCTCTCTGATCCCAGCGGCCACATATTCTGATATGAGAGCTCGGCACTGAATATTTAATGGCATTGTCGACGATATTGACAAGGACCTGACGAATCAATTCGCGGTGCCCCCAAACCTGTGGGTGCTTGTCTAAACTCTTATCGTCGACATTGATCGCAAGGTTCTTATCAAGTGCGAGATGTTCAAAGTTCAGCTTTGTCTCGATCGCCAGTTTCGCGAGGCCAACACGCTTCAGCTCGAAGGAGTCGCCGCGAAGTATTTTGTCCATGTATGTGAGGTTCGCAACAAGCAGGGCGCAGACCTTTGCCTGTCCCGTTACATACTTCAAACGTTGCGGCAATTTATCCGCATCAGTAACACCTTCCTGAAAATTGAGAAGCTGTTGAACTAGACCTCCTAGTGGCGATCGCAGTTGATGGCCAACGCTACTCATGAAAAGAAGCTGGAAATGCATATTTTCCTTGAGTTTCCTGTAGAACTCCTGGTCTCGAAAGGCGGTCTTTGTATCAACATCGAGAAATCCCTGTAATTGCAGTCTCTCAGTGACATCTTCATAAAGACCTTCGTAACCCGCCTTCTGGCCATCCACATCCTTCAACAGATGAATCACGCCCTCTGCCCAAAACGGGATGCCATCTTTGCGCATGAGATGTTGTGTCGTGTAAACCAGTCGACCGTCGCTTTGATCTACTTCACTCAGGAGTTGACGGCGATTGCTGGGATCAGCATAAAGTAGCTCGCGGCTTTTTCCTATTAATTCGTCACCTGGATAGCCTGTAAGCTTCGACTCCGCTGGGCTCGACTCAAGTGTGCGGCCATCTCTGTCGGCACGAAAGTACGCCAATCCCTTTTTGGCGAGCAGCTTCATGAGACGATCGTGCTGCTCCGTCTGCATCTGGCTATCTGTCGTATCACGAATAACTGCGATAGTATAATGGGTGTCGGGCTGAACCAGTGGGCTTGTAAGGAGACGGAAAGAGATCTCGACGGCGCGAGAATTTCCCTCAGGATCGTTGAATCTATTAATCTTTGTTTTAATTGGACCGCAAACCTGATCGCCGTTGGCAACTGCCCTTTCCAGAGCCTTTCTGATTTTCTTGTACTCACCAGGGTAGTACAGCTCGGTGGCGTCGCGGCCAAGGATCTGTTCTCGCTTTAAATTGAAGAGTTTCTCTGCGCCTGAGTTTGCGTGAACCAACTTCGGAATAAAATGCTCCTTGGTCGGTTCGCTCCTTGTGATGCAGATAGCCTCGGTTTCTGCCTGTATGACGTGATCTGCTACAAAAATTCTCCAGGCCGCCCAGTATGCCAGTCCTAGGAGGTTCGCGAAGTGCTGTAGGGCGTTGTGCTCGGCGATAGAGAATGGTTCTGCCCTCTCTTTGCGTAGGACACGGATTACTCCTCTCACTTCGCCACCAGATAACATCGGCACCGCCAAGCAACGAACGGGCTCTCCGGTTTTCGAGAGGGCTTCTGGATGTCGCGGAGCTTCTCTCGTATAGTCACCCCCAGATTTCAGGCGAGCCTCCTCTGGATCGTGCGCGTTTCGAAGGCGGAGCGGCTTGCCGGTACTGAATATGTATCCCGTCAACCCTTCGCGAGGCTCATAAGAGAATACCCGAGTTCCAAGGTCATGATCTGTCGTGGCTGAGAGGTATAGCTTGTTTTGTTCCCGCACGAGGATAGTGACAGCGTCAGCACGGAAAACTCCTTTTAAACGGTTCGCTATCGCTTCTGGCGCGACAGGCTTGGTGCGGCCTAGCTCCTCCGATTCCAGCTCCTGCAGTTTTTCGATTAATCGCATTCTGCCTAGCTGCATGGCCTCCCGGATGACGCACCTGAAGTGCCCCAGTCCCTTGTTGAGGCCATCTAGGAGAAAAGCCGAGTTGCCATCTCCGAGTAAACCAATCAGAATGATTCCAAGGGAAACACCACCGTCATCAATCCTGTGGCCGAGCAGCGAGGCGGCGCCGGGGGCCTCGATGTCATCCTGCGGTACGCTACTCCATGCCCGGCCTTCCGGAACTGCGGCCTGTATTCTATCCAGTACGGTGAAGGGAGGGGTGTCCTTGCGAAGGGAAAGATTAGCCCCTCGATAGGCGAGCGGGGATCCTTCCTCGCAAACGACGACCATGGCTCCCGAGATTCCGGGAAGCTCACATATCGCCTGCGCAAGTGCTTCGAGGCGTGAAGCCAGGCTCTCGGCCTGGGGCAAGCGATCTGCGATCCTGGCGACGAGCCGCGCAAATATGTCTGTAGCCTGCTGCTCCCGGCTCCGGAAAAGCTCCCGCCAGGGTTTCGCGCTACCTTGCTTGATTGTAATTCCTGCCGACATGCTCTTGTGCCTCAAGAATTTTTGAAAGGAGACGCTCCGACTGGACTTGGACAATGTCTTTGATCAGGTTCTTCCCCTGCGCATCCGTCGCCGTGTGAAAGGATTTCTCGCGGACGTACCAGTCAACCCACTGCGCCAGCTCTTGGAGCGGACACGCCTTCAGAGCTCCTGCCGCGATGAAACGATCGTTACGATCTTTATGCGGATCGAGAACGTCCATGAGGAGCTGCAGAGTCAGATTCGCGGAGATCATTGGACGGCTGGGGGAGGTCGATGACTTCAGTCTGTCGACAAGATGCGTGTACAGGGCGGGGATCCAAGAGACACCTTGCTTGGCAAAGCGCGCCTCATACGGCAACCGCTCTGTCCAGTATGTCACCTCCTGTGTTGCGGCAGTAGCCATCGCCAGATGGACGTCGATCCAGCGGTTCAAATCTTCTCCTGGCCTCAATTCTGTAAGGCGAAAGATGAACTGGACCGCTCCAGAGTCAATTCCCGCAAACTTGTGCAAGAAACTGGCGAGCACGGTTCGCAACCCCCTAAGCGTGACCGGAGAGTCATCGCCGGTCTGTGCGCAGACGATCAGGTGATCCGCCAGCGCCTGGGTCGCGATCCAGGCGCCGAGGCTATGCCCCGGCTCCGGATCAGCCACAGTCTTGCTAAACTTCGCGAGAAGTGTTGCGCGCAGCTCCGCCATGAAGCCCAAGGCTTTCAAGTCCGGGTCACCGGAACGTGCCGACGTCGCCAACCCCGCCTCGGCATGGAGCACAGCCAGTGCCTCCGCACGGTCAGCCGACGAGACGAGACATTGGCCGGGGCTCAGTCCACTCGGGAGATAGACCAGGTCAGGAACTCCCTTCAGCGGGCGGACTACATACTCAGGTGCGCTGAGTGCCCCGAACAGCCAAAGGGCGCGCTTCTGTGGGGCTTGACGTCGATAGTCCACGATCAAACCCCCTAAGCCGCGGCAGCCTGGCTTCTTCAGCGGGAAGAAGGCGTCGAGCCCCGATGCCCCAAGATCCAGATCGACGACGAGGAGTTGCTCGTGGTCTCCGAGCCGCTCGGCCAGCCCCCTTGCCAGGTGGGCAGCAAGCGTGGTTCGTCCCAAACCGCGGCGGTAGCCATAGACCGCGACAATCCGTCCCGGAGCCTCAAGACATCGGGCGAGGCGCTCTCGAGTCAGACAGGTGCGTAGCACGTCGTCCGTTACCTGGAAGAGCAGGCGTTCCTCGCGCTCGAAGCCCAGCTCTTGACAGAGCTCTCGGCCTCGTTCGCTGAGGGTATAGAACCCGGCCTCCCTGCTCCCCTGAGACCGACGGTACTCCCGATTGAGAACCCCGTCCTTGTAGAGGGCAGCCAGGATCTGCCCGATCCGACCTAGCGTCGGCCGACACGCCCTCGGCATCCTCCTGTGGATCTCACTCCTGACCAAGTGCTGGCCCCGACTGGACCAGAGAGCCCGGAGCACCTCACGCTCGGATGTCGACCAACCGTACTCCACCTGTACGCCTGTCCTCGCTTCTCGCGGCTGGGGTGGTCGCGGCTGCTGCAATTGCTCCTCGCCCATTTCTTCCAACTGCCTTCAATCGGCCGGTTGTCAGAATCCGCGGTGCCGTCGTGGCCACCGTCGGAGGCGCCTTCAACTGGATCCTATCTCATTCTAACCCGTCTCTGCGGCCGAATCAACTGCTTTGGGCACCCCTCTACATGCTCCGGGCAACCTCCCCGAGGACGCCCACCGCGTCCCGCAACTGCCGATCCGAGAGGTAGGGCGCCGGCCCCAGACGCAGGCAGTCGCCCCGGTAGTCGGTCATCACGCCGCGACGCCGCAGCTCGCCGCAGAGCTCGCCGGCCCGGCGGCTCTCGAGCACCAGGAAGCCGCCGACCCGGGCGAGGTCGACCGACGCGTCGCGGCGCACGACGCTCGGATCGAGATCGAGCGCGTCGAACGCTTCGGCCAGCAGGCGCACCTGGTGCCGGCTGACCTCGCGCAGGAATGGCGGCTCGAGGCCGGTCTCGGCGAAGAAGTCGAAGACCTCCGCCGCCCGGTAGTGGCTCGTGGGGTCGTAGGTCGAGCCGGCGAAACGCCAGGGGCCGCCGCCGTAGGTCACGCGGCCGTCGGGCGCGCGCTCGAGGCCCTCGAACTCGGCGTACCAGCCGGTGTAGATCGGGCGCAGATCGCAGCCCGGCGGCGTGCGCAGGAAGCAGTTGCCCTCGCCGAGTTGCAGGTACTTGTAGCCGCCGCCGACCACGAAGGCGTCCTCCAGGCCCTCCGCGGCCAGGCTGTAAGGCACGGCGCCGAGG
>Ga0256865_1000677_pt1 | contig 11389 bp, 7 predicted proteins | sample RVTome_14_FD_187337 | JGI IMG/M metagenome (GOLD analysis project Ga0256865, IMG submission 187337) | Soil microbial communities from uranium-contaminated site in the Upper Colorado River Basin, Wyoming, United States - RVT145D125 HiSeq ... | reverse complement strand
CGGCTACTTCGGCGTCGTCAAAGTCCAGGTGGAAAACCTCGGCCGGGTGAGTGAGGAAGAGGTCGTCGCTCTCTCCGACATCCGCCCCGGGATGAACATCTTCGACCTCGAGCTGGAGATGATCGGCCGCAAAATCGAGGAAAACCCCTGGATTGCCACCGCCCGGGTGGAGCGGGTCCTGCCCCGCGAGGTGGTCATCAGCGTCCGCGAGCGGGTGCCCAAGGCGCTGATTAACCTCGGCTATCTCTATTATCTTGATGCCGGCGGGGTGATCTTCAAGGTGCTGGGTCCTGAAGACAGCATCGATTATCCGGTGGTCACCGGCATCGACCGGCGCACCCTCCTGGAGAACCCGGGGGATTGCCGGAAGCAGCTGGAAGAGGCCGTGCTGCTGCTCGACGAACTGGCCGGCCGGCGCATCTTTTCCCTCGATGACGTTTCAGAACTGAATATCGACCCGACGGACGGCTTGACCCTATATACCTTCAGCGGAGGGATCCCGGTCCGTATGGGCTACAGCAATTTCAGCAGCAAGCTCGATCGCCTGGAGCGCATCTATCCAGAACTTGAACCGCGACTGCCGGCCCTGAAGTTCATCGATCTCAACGTCGCCGACCGGGTCATCGTCAAGGTGGATAGCAGGCGGACAATTGGCAACGGTTAGATATCAGCGGGGAAAGGAAGAGCGATGAGTAACAAGCGGGAAAACCTGGTCGTCGGACTGGACATCGGCACCACCAAGATCTGCGCCATTGTCGGCAACCTCAACGACGACGGAAGTCTCGATATCGTCGGGATCGGCACCAGTCCTTCCCAAGGGCTGCGCAAAGGGGTGGTGATCAACATCGAGGGGACTGTCGGGGCCATCAAGAAGGCGCTGCAGGAGGCGGAGCTGATGGCCGGCTGCGAGATCAAGTCGGTCTTCGCCGGGATCGCCGGCGGGCATATCAAGGGGATGAACTCGCAGGGGGTGATCGCGATCAAGAACCGCGAGGTGAACAACGACGACATCCGACGGGTGATCGACGCCGCCAAGGCGATCGCCATCCCCATGGATCGCGAAGTGATCCACATTCTTCCCCAGGAGTTCATCATCGACGACCAGGACGGCATCAAGGAACCGCTCGGCATGAACGGGGTGCGGCTGGAAGCCAAGGTACACATCGTCACCGGCGCCGTGGCCAGTGCCCAGAACATCATCAAGAGCTGCAACCGGGCCGGGGTCGACGTGGCCGACATCGTTCTCGAGCAGCTCGCCTCTGCCGAGGCCGTTCTTACCGCCGACGAGAAGGATCTCGGTGTGGCCCTGCTCGATATCGGCGGCGGCACCACCGACATCGCCATCTTTATCGACGGAGCGATCAAGCATACGGCGGTCCTATCCCTGGGGGGGAACCATCTGACCAACGACATCGCCGTCGGTCTGCGCACGCCGACGGTCGAGGCAGAGAAGATCAAGCGCAAGTACGGCTGCTGCCTCACCTCCATGGTCGGCAAGGACGAGACAATCGAGGTTCCCTCGGTCGGCGGTCGCGAGCCGCGTGTCCTCTCCCGGCAGTTGCTGGCCGAGATCCTGGAGCCGCGGATGGAAGAAATCTTCACGCTGGTGAACCGCGAGATCGTCAAGAGCGGCTTCGAGGATGTGATCGCCTCGGGCGTGGTGATCACCGGCGGTAGCGCGATCCTGCCGGGGATGCCGGAACTGGCCGAGCAGATCTTCAACCTGCCGGTGCGGCGGGGCGTGCCGCGGGAGATCGGCGGGCTGACGGACGTGGTCAACTCCCCCGTCTACGCCACCGGTGTCGGCCTGGTCAAGTACGGCAGCCGCAACCTGCAGATCAGCAATTTCAGCATTGGGCAGGAGAATGTGTTCGACAAGGTCATCCGCCGGATGAAAGAGTGGTTCGGTGAATTTTTCTGAGACTTGAGAAACCAGATTGCAGTTAACCATGGGCGGGAGCGCGGAGAGTCTCCGCCCGTATCCGAGATCGGAGGGAGTCATGTTCGAATTTGATGAGAGTATCGATCAGGCGGCAAAAATCAAGGTGGTCGGCGTTGGCGGCGGCGGCGGCAATGCAGTCAACACGATGATCCTCTCCCATGTCGAGGGGGTGGACTTTATCGCTGCCAACACCGACGCCCAAGCCCTCAAGACCAACCGGGCGTCGATGAAGATCCAGCTCGGCGGCAAACTGACCAAGGGGCTCGGGGCCGGGGCCAACCCGGAGATCGGCCGCGAGGCGGCAATGGAGGACCGGGCCGCCCTTGCCCAAGTGCTGCAGGGGGCCGACATGGTGTTCCTCGCCGCCGGCCTCGGCGGCGGCACCGGCACCGGCGCGGCGCCGATCATCGCCGAAGTGGCCCGGGAACTCGGCGCGCTGACCGTCGGCGTGGTGACCAAACCCTTCTCCCGGGAGGGGAAACAGCGCCTAAGGAAGGCCGAGGAAGGGGTCACCCAGCTTAAAGAAATGGTCGACTGCCTGATCGTCATTCCCAATGACCGGCTGCTCGGGCTGGCCGGCAAGAACATGAGCATCCTCGATGCCTTCAAGCCTTCGGACGATGTGCTGCGTCAGGCAGTGCAGGGGATCTCCGACCTGATCACCACCCACGGCCTGATCAACGTCGACTTCGCCGATGTCAAGGCGATCATGAGCGAGCGTGGCATGGCGATGATGGGCATTGGCATTGCCGAGGGGGACCGGCGCGCCGTCGAGGCGGCACAGCGGGCGATCAGCAGTCCGCTGCTGGAGGATATCGACATCTCCGGGGCCAAGGGCGTGCTGGTCAATATCTCCGGCTCCTCCAACATGACCATGGAGGAATTCGACGAAGCCTCCCGCATAATCCACGAAAAGGTCCACGAGGATGCCAATATCATTATCGGTCTGGTGATCAACGAGGATCTGGGGGATCGCATCAAGATCACCGCCATCGCCACAGGTTTCGGCACTACCTTCGAGAAAGGCAAGCGTCCGGTCGAGGAGATCAGGGGGCGCAGCCAGACCGTGATGGACAAGGTGGACCGCGACCTGCCGACCTTCATTCGCGACCGGCAGAAGGAGTCCCCCCGGATGGTGCGAACCATGGTGGCGGATGAGGATCAGTACGATATCCCCACCTTCCTGCGCAAACGCGTCGATTGAGAGGCTGCATCGGCTCTTTTGCCGCAGTCTTGTGCCGACTGACTCTGCTGTCAGCATCCCACGCCGGTTCTCCGCCCGGCGCCAGTGGGAAGCTGTCTTCACCCCTATGATGTGACGACGACTCCCTCGTCAACGGGGACCGCGCTCTGCGGTCCCCTTTTTCTTTGCCGGGACGGCCGGATGCGGTAAGATCGGACCTATATTTACCCCCTGTACTCTAACGAAACACGAGCCTCGGATTATACCCATGTCCCGCAAGCTCATCGACAAGGCCCGCCGCCGCTTGGCAGCCGAAAGCGGTTGCCGTCCCAATCCCTGGGGAGGTCGCCTCTCGGTCGCCCTGGTCTACCCCAATGCCTACCACCAGGCGATGAGCAATCTTGGTTTTCTCTCCGTCTATCACCTGCTCAACAGCCGCGACGACACCCTCTGCGAACGGTTTTTCCTCCCCGATCCGGAAGATCTGGCCGAACATGAAAAGACCGGCTACCCGCTCTTTTCCCTCGAATCCGGGCGTTTTCTGACCGATTTCGACGTCATTGCCTTTTCCGTCTCCTTCGAAAACGATTACTTGAACCTGCCGACCATCTTCGCGCTGGGTCGCATCCCTCTCTTTGCCGCCGAGCGTGGCGAACGCTTCCCTCTGGTGCTGTGCGGCGGGGTCTGCGCCTTCCTCAACCCCGAACCGATGGCCGAGATCATGGATGTGTTCGCCGTCGGCGAGGGAGAGGTCCTGCTGCAGCCGTTCATCGCCGAGGTCCGAGCGGGGGAGGCTCTGGAGAGACCGGAACTGCTGCGCCGGCTCGCCGCCCTGCCTGGTGTTTACGTCCCCTCCCTCTATGCCGTCGATTACCGCAGCGATGGGACGGTCGAACGCTACCGGCCGGCCGAGGGTGCCCCGCCACGGGTGGCGCGGCAGTGGCTGCCTGACCTGGACCGTTATGAAACCCGCAACTTCGTTCTGACCGAGGAGACCGAGTTTGGCGACATGGCGCTCGCCGAGATTTCCCGGGGATGCTCGCGCGGCTGCCGCTTTTGCGCCGCCGGCTACATCTACCTGCCGCCACGGGAGCGCAGTCTGGAGAAGCTGACCTCCCAGGTCGAAGAGGGTCTCTGCCAGCGGCAGAAGGTGGGGCTGGTGGGCGCGGCGGTATCCGACTACTCGTCGATCGAGGCGCTGCAGCAGGAAATCCTCGCCCGCGGCGGCAGGGTGTCGGTGGCCAGCTTGCGCATCGATTCCCTGACCGAGGCAGAAGTTTCGGCACTCAAGGCCTCCGGGCACCGCACCGTGGCCCTCGCTCCGGAAGCCGGGAGCCAGCGGCTGCGTGATCTGATCAATAAGGGGCTCGACGAGGTGCAGATCCTCGCCGCCGTGCGCCGGCTGGCGGTCGGCGGGATTCCCAATCTCAAGCTCTACTTCCTCATCGGGCTGCCGACGGAGACGGACCAGGATACGGCCGAGTTGCTCGGACTGGCGGCGAAAATCCGGGAAGTCTGGCTGGAAGAGGGGCGAAAAATCGGCCGGTTGGGCCACATCACCCTGTCGGTGAACCCCTTCATCCCCAAGCCGTTCACGCCGCTGCAGTGGGCGCCCATGGACGGGGAGAAGCCGCTGGAGAAGAAGATGCGCGCCATTCGCGCCGGAGTGTCCCGGCTGGCGAACACCGAGGTGATCTTCGAGCCGCTGCGGGCTGCCGTTCTGCAGGCCTTTCTGGCGCGCGGAGACCGGCGGGTCGGCCGCCTTCTGCCTGCTCTCGCCGCTGGCAGCAGACTCAAGGCAGCCTGCCGGGAAGCCGGCCTTGATCCGGCTTTTTACGTCACGCGGGAGCGGGGCGAGGCCGAGGTCTTCCCGTGGGAGATCCTCGATAACGGGGTGCGCCGGGACTACCTCTGGCAGGAGTATCAGCGTGGTCTGGAGGGGAAATTCACCCCGCGCTGCGCGCCGGGGTGCCGGCGCTGCGGGGTGTGTGGGTAGCGACGCCATCTCGCTTGACACCCCTGCCGGAGGCGCTAGAATTATGACCGCTGTGATAACCTATTCACCAAAGGAGAACCGTTTATGTCACAGGAGAGAACCGGCGTCATCACCTTCAAGGGAAACCCCATGACCCTGCTTGGGCCAGATGTCAAGGCAGGAGATGCGGCACCCGACTTCAAGGTCGTCGACAACGGCCTGCAGCCCGTCACCCTCGCCGACACCAGGGGAAAGGTGCGCCTGATCACCGTCGTTCCTTCCCTCGACACCCCGGTCTGCGATACCATGACCCGCAAGTTCAACGAGCAGGCGGCCAGGCTCCCCGACGATGTGGTCGTCTATACGGTGAGTCTCGACCTCCCCTTCGCCCAGAAGCGCTGGTGCGGCAATGCCGGCATCGAGAAGGTGAAGACCCTCTCCGATTACCAGGACCGTTCTTTCGGCCTGAGCTACGGGGTGTTGATCCAGGAATTGAAGCTGCTGGCTCGTTCGGTCTTCGTGATCGACAAGAACGACAAGGTGGCCTACCGCGAAATCGTCAAGGAGGTTACCGCCGAGCCGGATTACGATGCGGCGCTGGCGGCGGCGCAGAAGCTGGTTTGAAGCTTCATTAAATCCGAGAAAAAGGCCCCCTTTGAAGTAAAAAAGAAGGGGGCCTTTTTTGTCTGCGCCCAGTCCCCCCCCGCGAGTGGTTCCTCAAGCGTAAGCCTGCCTGCTGGTGACAATTTTGGTCAAACCCTGACACTTTTGCGTCTTCCTCCCCCAGGATTCAAGGAATTTCCATAGATTGGCCCATCTGTTCAGCCGCGACCGGGAAGGTCCGGTTCCTTTGGGCAAAATCATTTTATGTGCTCAGAATGAATCTTTTTGCCTGAAACGCTCCCTGACGAAGATGAAATTTGTTGAAAAATTAAGTTTCAATAATGTCAGGCACGATATTTGCCTTATTGAGAGATGAGGCTGGCAATTTCTGCCGTCCCCGGCATCAAAAGGGAGTTTCCTCCTGCCTTGTCCGGACTGACCAGCCGGAGGTTCCGTTTGGGGAAAGTTTTTCGTAGTTCAGAGGAGTTTTTCGGGCAAACCGCCCCTTTGATTGGTTCGCAAGGGCGCGTCCTCCAGTCGGGAGGTCTCATGAAAAAGCCTCATGTTTTACTCATTCAGCACGAGAAAAACCTTTCCGGGTTTAATCTGGCGCGGCTTTGCCCGATTCTGGAACTGATTAACTGCGAGACCGAGATTTGTATTTACAACAAGGCCAGGAAGCTCATGCCTGCCCCGGGGAAAACCCCCCCCGATCTAGTCATTCTGGATCGCCCCTTCTTGCCGGAGGTTTTGCCTTCCCCGGGACAGGGGCTGGCTGGCAGCGGCCCATTGTTCTGCCCCCAGATCGTTCTGAGTGAGGAAAAGGCACTCCTGGAAACCTCCGAGGGCAAGACGGAGGCACAGAACTTCCCTTTTGACGTGGTCGCCCTGCACGGCCTGGTCAGCGCCTGCCTGATTAATTATCCGAGAAAACATCTACGGATGCCGGCCCATCTGCCTTGCCTGTTTTCCGTCAGGGGGTTCAATTATTTCGGCGAGATCCTGAGCCTGGGGACCGGCGGCGCCTTCATTAAAACCGCCTGCCAGCAGATCCGTACGGGGGACTTGCTTGATGTGGGGATTCCCTTGTTTGGCATGAAGAAGGAACTGGAGGTTCGAAGCCGGGTCATCTATCTCCTTGCGCCAAAGCAGGAGAATAATTATCTGCAAGGCGTCGGCGTCGGCTTCAATTCCCTGGACCAGGAAACCACCCGTGTGCTGGAGGATTTTCTCCGACATTCCTTATTAAACGACATCTATCCCGTATTCCCCTGTTTCGGTCTTCCCGGCCCCCAGATCACGGTACCGCATAGCGCCTCCGACTCTCTTTACGGAGCAGGTTGCCGAAAACACCTGCGGAGTTGACCGGACCTGTTTCGTGGGAGGCTCCCTGCGAAACGGAAGCCGCTTCAGATGTGATAGTCGGGGGAAAAAGCCAGCCGTTTTTCTGGGCGGTCACGGGGGCCCGCCCCTACACAACCTTCAATCTTCCCGCTGGCGCTTCGCCCACCCTTCCGATCACCCAGCCATTTGCCCCCCCTTGTCTTAGCGCCGCCAGCAGGGCGTCAAGCCGTTCCGCTGCGACTGCCATAAGCAGGCCGCCGGAGGTTTGCGGGTCGGCGAGGATGTCGAGGACGTCAGGCGCCAGGTTCTGCCCTTCCAGAACCCGCGGCAGGTAGTAATCGCGGTTGCTGTAGCTGCCGGCGGGAATCAACCCCATGGCCGCCATCTCCCGCGCCTGTGGGTAGACGGGTAGGGCGGCCGCTTCAAGCTCCACCAGCACGCCGCTCGCCTCGGCCAGTTCCAGGGCATGACCCATCAGGCTGAAACCGGTGATGTCGGTGCAGGCGTGCACGCCGACGGCGAGCATCGCTTCGCAGGCGGCCCGGTTGAGAGTTTCCATGCCGACGATCGCCTCGCGCATGTCGGCCTCAGTGAGCACCTCCCCCTTGAGGGCGGTGGCGAGGATGCCGGTGCCAAGGGGCTTGGTCAGCACCAGCGCATCACCGGGGCGGGCGCCGACGGTGCTCACCATCTTGGCCGGGTCGACCAGGCCGGTGACCGCCAGGCCGACCTTCGGCTCCTCGTCGTCGATAGTGTGGCCGCCGACAATGACGGCACCGGCTTCCTTGACCTTCTCCACGCCGCCGCGCAGGATCTCGACCAGGATGCTGCGGTCGAGGCAGGCTGGGAAGCCGACCAGGGAGAGCGCCGTCAGCGGGCTGCCGCCCATGGCGTAAATATCGGAGAGGGCGTTGGCGGCGGCGATGCGGCCGTAGCTGCGCGGATCGTCGACTACCGGGGTGAAGAAGTCGACGGACTGCACCAGCGCCCGCTCGCTGTCGAGGCGGTAGACCCCGGCATCGGCAAAGGGGATGGCGGCGGAGAGGAGGTTTTCATCCTCGAAGGTGGGAAGTTGACGCAGCACCTGCGCCAGCGGCCCGGGGGCCAGCTTGGCGGCTCAACCGCTGGAGCGGGAGAGGCTGGTCAGACGGACGGTCTTCTCGGTCATGGGGTCACCTCCTTTCGTAAAGTCGCGTAGGGGCACCCCTTGTGGGTGCCCAGGGCAGGCACAAGGCCTGCCCCTACAAAAACATCAATCTTTCGGCAGTTTCCACGCCACCCGCGCATCCCCCTTGCGCAGGGTGTACTTGAGGGCGTCGCAGTGTTCGAGGAAGGCCTGCACCTGCTTGCGGGCGCTGCCCAACTGGTCGCGGAACTCGGCCAGGGTCAGGGTCTCGTGGGCGGCAAAGTGGGCCTTGAGCTTTCCCATGGCGCCGTGGTAGGTGTCAATGTGGAAAAAGCTCTCGTCGCTGAGCCTCACCAGGCGGCCAGTGCTGAGGAGGTAGGCGAGAAGCGGTTCGGTGCGTACGGGGTCGAGGCCCAGTCGCTCGAGCATCTCCTGCTTATTCTTTGCCTGCGTGTCCTCCACGCGGTAGGCCGCCTCGATCCGCTCGACGGTTTTTTGTTCGGCGGCAGAGAGGGTCGGGGCGAAGCCGGGGCGGGCAAGAAGCTCCCCCTGCTGTGCCAGGTCCCCTTCGGCCAGGGCGGCGGTCAGCAGCTGGTCGAAGGCTTTCGGCGACAGAGCCGGCGGCAGGGCGCCCTTCAGCGTTGCATGGGGGATGCCGGGGAGCAGCGGACTCCCGGCGTGGAAGCGATCGGTCTCCTCGGTCAGCCTGAGGCGCCAGGCGCGCACCGTCTCGGCGGTCGCCCACTGGTCGGCGAGGCGCACCACCTTCCCCTCGGCCTCCAGCTTCTCCAGGTGGCCGGCAATCCGCTCCTGGCCCATGCCGGAGATCAGCTCGAGATCCTTCACCCGGGCGCATCCCTGTTCGAGGAGCTTCTGCAGCAGGAACGACTTCTCCCCCGAATCGAGCTCGGCGAGCGCCTGCATGACCTCGGCGCGGAAGCGTCGGTGCTTGACCGGATTGGGATCAATGACGACGCCGCCGCCGATGGTGGTCATCGGCGAATAGGAGCGGACGATGAAGCGGTCCTGGCGGTGGGCGACCAGCGGCCGGTCGAGGTGGATCTGGACGATGGCGCTCTCGCCCGGCTCGAGCAGGTCGCGGTCGAGCAGCGCCACCACGCCGACCACCCGAGCGGTGCCGAGGTAGAAATGAACCGGGTCACGGAACTTGAGCGGCCGCGGCGCCTCGGGGAGTAAGGTAAGTCGGGCGTCGAGCCGCTCGGTCTGTTCAAAAATCCCCGGCGTGCCGACCACGGCGCCGCGCTGCAGGCGCTGCCGGTCGAGGCCGACCAGGTTGAGGGCGACCCGCTGGCCGGCCGCAGCCTCCTCCAACTTCCTGCCGTGCACCTGCACTTCGCGCACTCGCACCCGTTCGCCGGGGGGGAGGACCTCCACCGTGTCGCCGACCTTGACCTTGCCGGATAGGAGGGTGCCGGTCACCACCGTGCCGAAACCGGCCACGCTGAAGTGGCGGTCGATGGGGAGGCGTAGTGGCCCGTCGGCGTCCTTCGGAATGCTGTTCTTCAGTACCTCGCGGATGGTCTGCACCAGCTCGGGGATGCCGGCACCGTTGAGGGCGGAGACCCGGCAGAAGGGGGCATCCTTGAGGAAGGTTGCTGCCACTTCTTCGCGAATCTCCTCCTCGACGAGATCGATCCACTCCTCGTCCGCCATATCGCACTTGGTGAGGACGACGATGCCGCGCGGAACCTCGAGCAGTTGCAGGATCTGCAAGTGTTCGCGGGTCTGTGGCATCACCCCCTCCATGACGTCGACCACCAGTAGCACCAGGTCGATGCCGCCGACGCCGGCGAGCATGTTGTGGATGAAGCGCTCGTGGCCGGGGACGTCGACCACCCCGGCGATCTCGCCGCCGGGCAGGCGGAAGGGGGCGAAGCCGAGCTCGATGGAGATGCCGCGTTCCTTCTCCTCCTTGAGGCGGTCGGTTTCCTGGCCGGTCAGAGCCTTGATCAGGGCGGTCTTTCCGTGGTCGACGTGGCCGGCGGTGCCGATGATGAAGTGGCGGGGAGTCGGGGTCATTGGGAGAAGGCGTCGGCCACGGCGCGCAGGAGATCCTCCTCCTCGCTGCGGGCGATGGTGCGGGGATTGAGCAACAGACGACCCTCCTGAATCCGTCCCACCACCGGCGGGGTGCCGGTGCGCAGGCGGGCGGCCAGGGCGTCGACCGAGAGGTTCTGCGGCGCCACCGCCACGGCGAAGCCGGGCAGTTCGGTCAGCGGCAGCGCCCCGCCGCCGACGGTCGATGTTTCTGCAACAACCTCAATGCGAGCCGCCTCGCCAATCGCCTTCGCGAGTTTTTGGGTCAGGCGGCGGCTGCGGCTCCTGAGTTCGCTGGCTGATACCGCCAGCATGCGCAAGATGGGGATATCTGCCAGCGCGCGTTGCGGATCGAGGTAGAGGCGCAGCGTCGCCTCCAGCGCCGCCAGGGTCAGCTTGTCGCTGCGCAGGGCGCGGGCCATGGGGTGTTTGCGGATTTTCTCGATCGCTGGGCGCCGACCGACGATGAGGCCCGCCTGGGGACCGCCGAGCAGTTTGTCGCCGCTGAAGGTGACGACGTCGATCCCCGCCGCCACCGCTTCGGCGACGGTCGGCTCCCTGGGGAGGCCGAAGCGGGAGAGGTCGAGGAGCATGCCGCTGCCCAGATCCTCCATCACCGGCAGACCATGCTCGCGGCCGAGTCCGACCAGTTCCGCGGCACTGACGGCGGCGGTAAATCCGACGATGCGATAATTGCTGGTGTGCACCTTGAGCAGCAGCCCGGTCGCTTCGCCGATCGCCTCGCGGTAGTCGCGCAGGTGCGTCTTGTTGGTCGTCCCCACCTCGCGCAGCAGCACGCCGCCGGCGGCCATCACGTCGGGGACGCGAAAGGCGCCGCCGATCTCGATCATCTCGCCGCGCGAGACGATCGCCTCTTTCCCCTTGGCCAGAGCCGTCAGGGCGAGGAGCACCGCGCCGGCATTGTTGTTGACCACGGTCGCCGCCTCGGCGCCGGTCAGGCGCAGCAGCAGGTCTTCGATGTGACTGTAGCGATGGCCTCGTTCGCCGCTGGCCAAGTCGAACTCGAGGTTGGAATAGCCGCACGCCACCGCCGTGACCGCCTCCAGGGCGGCCGGGGCGAGGGGCGCGCGGCCGAGGTTGGTGTGCAGCAGGGTGCCGGTGGCGTTGACCACCGGCCGCAGCGCCGGCTCGGTCCTG
>Ga0256865_1000675_pt1 | contig 11405 bp, 18 predicted proteins | sample RVTome_14_FD_187337 | JGI IMG/M metagenome (GOLD analysis project Ga0256865, IMG submission 187337) | Soil microbial communities from uranium-contaminated site in the Upper Colorado River Basin, Wyoming, United States - RVT145D125 HiSeq ... | reverse complement strand
CTTCCCTAAATCTCGTCGAGGGGGATCACGGCATGCCGCCCGGGACCGAGAGCCATGCCGTTGACCATCCGATGACTTGACGCCGCCCGCGGAATCCCTCGTGACCCGGCGTCGTTAACCTCTTCGATGATGCGCAACAACTTCAAGACCCTGGTCCTCATGGCCGGCCTCGGGGCCCTGTTCGTATTGGTGGGTCAGTTGCTGGGCGGGACGGGCGGCGCGGTCACGGCCCTGGTGATCGCGGCGCTGATCAACTTCGGCATGTACTTCTTCTCCCACAAGATCGCCCTGGCGTCGGCGAAGGCCAAGCCGGTCGAGGAGCACCAATTGCCGAACGTGTACTCGATCGTGCGGTCGCTGGCGCAGCGCGAGAACATGCCGATGCCGAAGATCTACCTGATCCAGTCGCCGCAGCCGAATGCCTTCGCCACGGGTCGGAACCCGGAAAATGCCGCGGTCGCCGTCACCACCGGGATCCTCGAGATGATGGACCACGCCGAGCTCGAAGGGGTGCTCGCCCATGAGCTGTCGCATGTCAAGAACCGCGACATCCTCATTTCCACGATCGCCGCCACCGTGGCGGTGGCGCTCTCCCTCCTGGTGCGGATCGCCTTCTGGACCGGCGGGAGCCGGCGGCGCAACGACCCGATATCCGCCATCGTCATGGTCCTGTCGTTCATCCTGGCTCCTCTCGCCGCCATGGTCATCCAGATGGCGATCAGCCGGTCACGCGAGTACGAGGCCGACCGGAGCGGGTCGGCCATCACCGGCGCGCCGCTCACCCTCGCTCGCGCCCTGGAGAAACTGGAGGCGGGAACCTCGAGGATCCCGATGCAGGTCAACCCCTCGACCGCTCAGCTGTTCATCGCCGACCCTCTCAAGGCCTTTGGCCGGGGCGGCTCCGGGGGGATGGGCGGTCTGGCCCGGATGTTCTCGACCCACCCGCCGATCCCCGAACGGGTCCGGCGTCTCAACGAGATCGCCCAGGGCGGGCTGTTTCGATAGGTGAAGGGAGGCGGCCGGTTTCCCGACCGCCTTCCCGACTTGCGAGTTCCTCAGATCTCCGTGCTGGTCGTCGTCGGCATGGGCGCGGGCTCGGGCGCCATCGCCGCCGGAGTCCCTGACTCTCCGGTGCGGGCGAGCAGCCACATCCCGACGACCGCGAGGCCGCCCGCGATCCCGAACCACAGGATGAACTCGTCGGTGCCCGGCCCCTCCTCGTAGACGAGGACCATCACCTGGATGATCACCAGTACCAGGCCGATGGTTCCGATTGCACCCAGAACCGAGCTCCCCCACTGGGTGGCTGCCCACAGGAGCGACAGAGCGAGCACCCCCACGAGAATCAGCCAGTTGTCATCGGTGCCGTATAGGACGAAGGCCCAGATCGACGCGGAGACCGACCCGATGAACATTGCCGTGTTGCGGGGTCGGATCGCCCCGGTGCGAGCCATCCAGATCCACGCCAGGCCCAGCGCCAAGTTCGCCGCGTGGGAGATCCAACTGCCGAAGCTCGGTGTCCCCCCGAGGGCTGCGGTGAACAGGATCTCGCTGAGCTCGATCCGCTCCTCGACCTGAATGAGTATGAGGGTGGCGGATAGGAGGTTCACTGCGACGGCGAACAGTGCGAGTTGTGTGGGAACGGAGCGGATTCTCATCCATGCGATGGTCGCCATCGCCGCCGAGGGGATGAGCACCACGATCGGGGTGAAGTCCTCGATGTCGAGGTCGAACAGCAGGAGGCCGAAACCGATCGATGCCAGCGCCCATCCCGCCAGCAGCATGAACCCCGAGCCGCGCTTCACCGCACCCTCACGACCGGCGAACTGGTATCCGGTCCCGAAGACGAGGGCCGCTCCGAGCAGGGCCACCAGACCGCCAGAGATGTTGTCGAAGTCGTCGGTGAGCAGTCCGAGCAGCGGATCGTCCGGCAGGGCCACCTTGGCGACCAGTGCCACGGTGGCGATGAACAGGCCGATCGCACCGATGTATGCGAGCACCTCGACGGTCCTCGGCCCGCCCGCCTTGTCCGGCGTGGCGTCCCCCTGAAAGCGCTCCGCCTGTTCGAACGAGATGACCCCCCGGTCGACCAAACGATCCCGATCGCTCATGTGCTTCCCCTTGTCGGTGTCGGGTCAGCCTATCGGCTCGGCCCGCACCGTCGCCGGATGCCAGATCTCAGATCTCAGATGTCAGCAGCGGACCGCGCCGCCCCAGGCGTCAGGGAATCCGGCCGACCCCCCTGCCGTTCCAGCCCCTGAGTTCGGAGTGAACGGGACCCGCATGGGGCCGCACTATCCTCCGTCCGCCTTCCGGGGGGCTGCCCGAGCGGCCAAAGGGAGCAGACTGTAAATCTGCCGGCTGATGCCTACGGAGGTTCAAATCCTTCGCCCCCCACGGTGTTGATTCCCGGGCCGACTTCGGCGGCTTCGTTGTTGCCCAAGAGACGAACCCGGTAGCGGGTAGCGGGCAGCCGGTAGCCGACAGCCGGCAGCCGACAGCCGCCACCCGCTTCGGCGCGACTATCCTGCCGACGCCTACGCGCCCCCTTAGCTCAGCGGTAGAGCACTTCCATGGTAAGGAAGGGGTCCCCGGTTCGATCCCGGGAGGGGGCTCGGGCGGTGGCGGCACGGTGCCGTCGTCGGGGCGGCGTAGCTCAGAGGTAGAGCACCCGGCTCATAATCGGGTAGTCGGTGGTTCGAGTCCACCCGCCGCTACGCAGCCGGCAGCAACGTCGGATGGATACAACGAGGAGATCGGATCCCATGGGTAAGGAGAAGTTTGAGCGGTCGAAGCCGCATGTGAATGTGGGGACGATGGGTCATATTGATCATGGGAAGACGACGTTGACGGCGGCGATTACCAAGGTGTTGTCGGAGTCGGGGGTGGGGGGGTCGAATCGGTTTACGGCGTTTGATGAGATCGATAAGGCGCCGGAGGAGCGGGAGCGGGGGATCACGATTGCGATTGCGCATGTGGAGTATGAGACGGTGGCGCGTCATTATGCGCATGTGGATATGCCGGGTCATGCGGATTATGTGAAGAATATGATTACCGGGGCGGCGCAGGTGGATGGGGCGATTCTGGTGGTCTCGGCGGCGGATGGTCCGATGCCGCAGACCCGGGAGCATGTGTTGTTGGCCCGGCAGGTGGGGGTGCCTTATATCGTGGTGTTTTTGAACAAGGTGGATATGGTCGATGATCCGGAGTTGTTGGATTTGGTGGAGTTGGAGGTGCGGGATCTGTTGACGGAGTATGAGTTTCCGGGGGATGAGGTTCCGGTGGTGCGGGGTTCGGCGTTGAGGGCGTTGGAGGGTGATGTCGAGGCGGTGGGGCAGGTCGCCGAGTTGATGGCGGCGGTGGATTCGTATGTTCCGGAGCCGGTGCGGGATGTGGATCGGCCGTTTCAGATGCCGATCGAGGATGTGTTTTCGATCACGGGTCGGGGGACGGTGGTGACGGGCCGGGTGGAGCAGGGGGTGTTGCGGGTGGGGTCGGAGGTCGAGATCGTGGGGATCCGGGCGACGCAGAAGTCGACGGTGACTGGGGTCGAGATGTTCCGTAAGTTGTTGGATGAGGCTCGGGCGGGGGACAATGTGGGGTTGTTGTTGCGGGGGATCGGTAAGGAGGATGTGGAGCGGGGTCAGGTGGTGGGTGCCCCGGGGTCGATTACCCCGCATACCGATTTCGCGGCTCAGGTGTATGTGTTGACCAAGGAGGAGGGGGGGCGGCACAACCCGTTCTTTTCGGGGTATCGGCCGCAGTTCTATTTCCGGACGACGGATATCACCGGGTCGATCACCCTGCCGGAGGGGACCCAGATGGTGATGCCGGGCGACAACACCGAGATGACGGTGGAGTTGATCCATCCCATCGCCATGGAGGAGGGGCTGCGGTTCGCCATCCGTGAGGGAGGCCGCACCGTCGGCGCCGGCCGGGTCACCAAGATCAACAAGTAAAACCGGCTACCCGCTACCCGCTACCGGCTACCGGCAAGACAAGACAAAGACCCGCTACCGGCTACCGGCAAGAGAACAAGAGAAGAGAAGAGCAGAGAAGAGCAGGAAATGGCTGAAGAGCATCGGATTCGGATCCGCCTGAAGGCGTACGACCACGAGGTGGTCGACGAGTCGGCGCGCAAGATCGCCGAGACGGTCATCCGTACCCAGGCCAAGATCAAGGGTCCGGTGCCGCTCCCGACGGAGATCCATCGCTATTGCGTCATCCGCGGCCCGCACGTCCACAAGGACTCGCGCGAGCACTACGAGATGCGCATCCACAAGCGCCTGCTCGACATCCTCGAGCCGACCGCGAAGACGGTGGACTCCCTCATGCGCCTCGACCTGCCCGCCGGGGTGGAAGTGGAGATCAAGACGTGAAGGCGATCCTCGGCGAGAAGCTGGGTATGACCCAGATCTTCGATGACGAGTCGCAGGCCGTGCCGGTGACCGTCATCAAGGTCGGGCCGTGTCGCGTCGTCCAGATCAAACGGCCGGAGACCGACGGGTACGCCGCCATCCAGATCGCATATCGCGAGATGCCCGAGCGCCGGGCCAACAAGCCGACGGTGGGGCACTTCAAGCGTGCCGGCCTCACCCCGCATCGGCATCTCGTCGAGGTGAGGGTCGATGACGCCGACGCCTACAAGCTCGGCCAGGAGATCGGCATCGCCGACGTGCTCGCCAAAGGCGGACGCGCCGACGTCGCCGGCGTCAGCCGGGGCAAGGGATTCGAGGGCGTCATCAAGCGGCACAACTTCGCCGGCCAGGGCGCCAGCCACGGCGCTCATCGCATCCATCGCGCTCCCGGCTCCATCGGGGCCTGCGCCACTCCATCCCGAGTCTTCAAGGGCATGAAGCTGCCCGGCCGCATGGGTGGCGAGAAGACCACGATCCTCAACCTCGAGGTGGTCGAGGTCGACGCCGCGCGCGGCCTGCTGATGCTGCGAGGTGCGGTCCCCGGCGCCAAAGGCGCCGTCGTGCTGGTCCGGGAGGCGGTGAAGGCAGTTGGCTGACGCCCCCGTCGCTCGCGTCTACGACTCGGCCGGCAAGGAGACCGGGGAGATGAAGCTCGATCCCGCCATCTTCGGCATCGAGCCCAACGGTCCCGTCATGCATCAGGTGGTGACGGCGCAGCTCGCCGCCCTCCGCTCCGGGACCGCCAGTACCAAGACCCGCGGCGAGGTGCGCGGCGGCGGCCGCAAGCCGTGGCGCCAGAAGGGCCTCGGTCGCGCCCGCCAGGGCTCGATCCGCTCACCGCAATGGCGCGGCGGCGGAGTCGTTTTCGGTCCCCGGCCCCGGGACTACTCCAAGCGCACCCCCAAGAAGATGCGCCGGCTCGCCCTCAACAGCGCGCTCTCCACCCGGGCCGCCGAGGGCCAGATCCGGATCGTCCAGGCGCTCGACTGGGAGGCCCCCAGGACCAAATCCGCCACGGCGCTCCTCGAGGCGATGGGGGTCACCGGCAAGGTGGTCTTCGTGCTCGGAGTCTCCGATCGGGTCGCCGCCAAGTCGGTTCGCAACCTCCCCCAGGCGGCGGCGATCAACCCGGGCCAGCTCAGCACCTATGACGTCCTCTGGGCCGAGACGGTGCTGTTCACCTCCGACACCATCGGCATGGTCGGCACCGGCGGCTTCGACGTGGCGGACGGCGACTTCGTCCCCGACGAGGCTGGAGGTGAGTCGTGAAGAACCCGCGCGACATCATCATCGAACCGGTCGTCTCGGAGAAGTCCTACGACCTGATCGAGGACGCCAACACCTACACCTTCGTCGTCGACCGTCGCACCACGAAGACCGAGATCAAAGAGGCGGTGGAGTCGATCTTCGGCGTGAAGGTCGTCCGGGTCAACACGATCAACCGCAAGGGCAAGCGGAAGCGGACGGGCTGGGTATATGGCACTCGCCCTGCGTCGAAGCGGGCCATGGTGACGCTCGCCGAGGGCGACGAGATAGACATTTTTGGGGTGTGAGCATGATCACAAGAGTTCATACGAATCGCGGGCTACGGGCTACCCGCTACCCGCTACCCGCTACCGGCAAGAGTCGCCTCGGGCGCGCAGCGGGCGGCCTGGAGGCTGCCGGCTGCCGGCTACCGGCTCCCGGCAGGAATGGCCTCGGGCGCGCAGCGGGCGGCCTGGAGGCTACCCGCTACCGGCTACCCGCTACCGGCAGGAATGGCCTCGGGCGGGTAGCGGGTAGCGGGCAGCGGGCAGCGGGTCGCGGGCCGCGGGCAGCCGACCCGACGCGAGTCACGTTTGGACACAGGATCACGCCATGCCGGTAAAGAAATACAAACCCACTTCTCCGGGGCGGCGGTTCCGGACCGTGTCCGACTTCTCCGACGTCACCACCGACTCGCCGGAGAAGAGCCTCACCGACAGGCAGGCGGGGACGGGTGGCCGTAACGCCCATGGGCGCATCACCGCGCGCCATCGCGGCGGGAGGCACAAGCGCCGCTACCGCATGATCGACTTTCGGCGCGACAAGGACGGGGTGCCGGCCCGTGTGGCCTCGATCGAGTACGACCCCAACCGTAATTCCCGCATCGCCCTGCTCAATTACCACGACGGTGAGAAGCGGTATATCCTCGCACCGCTCCGCCTCGCCGTGGGAGAACGGGTGGAGTCGGGGTCGGGTGCGGAGATCAAGCCCGGCAACGCGCTCCCGCTGCGGAACATCCCTGCGGGGACCATGGTGCACGCCGTCGAGCTTCGACCCGGCGGCGGCGCGAAGCTCGGCCGCTCGGCGGGGACCTCCATCCAGCTGATCGCCAAAGAGGGCGCCCTCGCCCTGTTGCGCCTTCCCTCGGGGGAGATCCGCAACGTGCCCCTGGACTGCCGGGCCACCGTCGGGCAGGTGGGCAACCCGGAGGCCGAGCTCGTCAAGAGCGGCAAGGCGGGCCGGAAGCGCTGGCAGGGCGTCCGACCGCAGAGCCGCGGGGTCGCGATGAACCCGGTCGACCACCCGCTCGGTGGGGGCGAGGGCAAGGCGAGTGGAGGCCGCCACCCGGTGAGCCCGTGGGGCAAGCCGGAGGGGCGGACCAGAAAGAAGAACAAGGGAAGCGACAAGATGATCGTGCGACGCCGTTCGAAGAAGGGGAAGAGGTAGCCGATGGCGCGGAGCCTGAAGAAGGGTCCCTTCGTGGACCAGCACCTCGTCGCCAAGGTCGAGCGCGCCAACAAGAGCGGGGACAAACGGGTCATCCGCACCTGGAGCCGTCGCTCGACGATCATCCCCGAAATGGTCGGCCACACGCTGGCCGTCCACGACGGGCGCAAGCACGTCCCGATCTACATCACCGAATCCATGGTCGGCCACAAGCTCGGGGAGTTCGCCCCGACGCGGACGTTCCGCGGCCACGCCGGAGAGAGGGCGGCGAGGAAACGATGAAGGTCCACGCCCGCGCCGCGTACATCCGCCAGGCACCCTCGAAGGTGCGCCTGGTGCTCGACCTCGTGCGCGGTCTCCCCGTCGACGAGGCTCGGCAGGTGCTCGACTTCACCAATCGCCGGGCGAGCGACCCGGTGCGAAAGGTGCTCGAGTCGGCAGTGGCCAATGCCTCCCACAACCATGCGCTCGATTCCGCCGAGTTGAGGGTCGTGGGGGCTTTCGCCGACGAAGGCCCGGCCCTGAAGAGAGTCAAGGCCCGCGCCCGGGGCCGGGCAACCCAGATCCTGAGGCGCACCAGCCACATCACCATCGTGGTCGGTGACGGACGCGAAGACGAGGAGCTGTAGGCAATGGGCCAGAAGATCCACCCGTACGGGCTCCGGCTCGGCATCGTCACCGACTGGAAGTCCCGCTGGTACAGCGAGAAGGACTACGCCCGGCAGGTGCTCGAGGACGCCAGGGTCCGCGGCCTGCTCACCGACGAGCTGCAGCGCGGCGCCGTCTCGCGGGTCGAGATCGAGCGCATCGGTGACAAGAAGGTGCAGATCGACATACACACGGCCCGCCCCGGTGTCGTGATCGGGCGGAGCGGCACCGAGGTCGATCGGCTCCGCACCCTCCTCGAGAAGCTCACACAGCGCGAGATCAAGATCAATGTCATCGAGGTCCAGGATCCCGAGACCGACGCCCAGCTGCTCGCCCGCGGGATCGCCGACCAGCTCCAGGGCCGCGTCTCGTTCCGCCGGGCCATGAAGCGCGCCGTCCAGACCGCGATGAAGGCCGGCGCCCAGGGCGTCCGGGTCCAGGCCTCGGGCCGGCTCGGTGGATCCGACATGGGCCGGCGAGAGTGGTACCGCGAGGGCCGGGTCCCCCTCCACACTCTGCGGGCCGACGTCGACTTCGGCATCGCCACCGCCCGCACCACGGTCGGCGCGATCGGGATCAAGGTTTGGGTCTACAAGGGCGATGTCGTGCCTTCGCTCTCGGCGACGCGCGAGAAGATCGCCGCCGAGGCGGCTCTTGCCACCGGGGGTCCGGCCTCCCGCCGGGCCCCGGCGAAGGCCCGAGCCGAGCAGGCGGCCGGGGAGCGCCCCCGCGGCCTCATCGAGGCCGGTGGCGGCAAGCGTCTGGTCGAGGCCGGTGGCGGCAAGCGTCTGGTCGAGGCCGGTGGTGGCCGACGGGTCGAGGCCGGTGGTGGCCGACGGGTCGAGGCCGGTGGTGGCCGACGGGTCGACGCCGAGTCCGCGCTCTCCGACCTGGAAGAGGAGCGCGAGGTCGCCGGGGAGACTCTCCAGGTCTCCGATGACGACATCGTGCTCGAGGAGGCGGCCGCCACCGAGACGGTGGCCGAGCCGGCGGACACCGGGCCGGCAGCCGAGGAGGCTCCCGCCGACACCCCCGACGACGAGGAGCGGGGGTAGTCATGCTGATGCCGAAGCGCGTCAAGTGGCGCAAGCAGCAGCGGGGCAACATGCGTGGCAACGCCAAGGGAGGCACCCACGTGACCTCGGGCGAGTTCGGTCTGCAGGCCCTCGAGCCGGCGTGGATCACCTCACGGCAGATCGAGGCGGCGCGGGTCGCCATGACCCGCTACATCAAGCGGGGTGGGAAGGTCTGGATCAACATCTTCCCGGACAAGCCGGTCACCCAGAAGCCCGCGGAGACCCGGATGGGCTCGGGGAAGGGCAACCCGGAGTTCTGGGTCGCCGTGGTGCGACCCGGCCGGGTGATGTTCGAGCTCGCCGGCGTCCCCGAGGATCAGGCTCGTGAGGCGATGCGCCTCGCCGGGCACAAGCTCCCGGTCAAGACCAAGTTCGTGAGGAGGGAGGAGCTGTGAAGCCCGCAGACCTGCGCGACCTCCCCTACGACGAGCTCAAAGAGAAGCTCGATCAGGCAAAGGAAGAGCTCTTCAACCTCCGTTTCCAGGTGGCGACCAACCAGCTGGACAACACCGCCCGTCTGCGCACGGTGCGCCGCGAAGCGGCCCGCATCGCCACGGTGATGCGCGAGCAGGAGATCGAGGCGTACTACGAGATGGAGGAGAAGGGCGATGAGTGATCGCGCCGACCGCAAGGTCCGCACCGGGGTCGTCGTGTCCGACGCGCGCGACAAGACCGTGACGGTCGAGATCAGGGAGTCGACCCGGCACTCCGTCTATCAGAAGACGGTGCGGTCCTCGAAGCGCCTCCACGCCCACGACGAGGCGAATGACGCTCGCAAGGGCGACACCGTGAGGGTGATGGAGACCCGCCCCCTTTCGAAGACGAAGCGGTGGCGGGTCGTCGAGATCGTGGAGCGTGCTCGATGATCGGCCAGGAGTCCCGCCTCAAGGTGGCGGACAACACCGGGGCCCGCGAGGTGCTGTGCATCCGCGTCCTCGGCGGCTCGGGGCGGCGCTACGCGGGCATCGGCGACGTCATCGTGGCCACCGTCAAGGACGCCATCCCCGGCGGCACCGTCAAGCGCGGCGAGGTGGTGCAGGCCGTGGTGGTCCGCACCCACAAGGAACGACGCCGCTCGGACGGCACCTACATCCGCTTCGACGACAACGCCTGCGTGATCCTCAACGAACAGCAGCAGCCGCGCGGCACCCGCATCTTCGGACCCGTGGGCCGCGAGTTGCGCGACAAGCGGTTCATGCGGATCGTCTCCTTGGCCCCGGAGGTGCTCTGATGGAACTCCGAGCCGGGGACCGGGTGGTGGTCGTGTCGGGCAAGGACAAGGGCAAGGAATCGCGCGTCGCCCAGGTCTTCCCCAAGGACGGCAAGGTCATCGTCGAGGGCGTGGCCACCGCCCGGCGGCACACCAAGCCACGAGGGCAGACCATGCAGGGTGGCATCGTCGACAAGGACATGCCGATCGACGCATCGAACGTCATGATCGTGTGCCCGACGGACGGAGCCACGCGGATCGCCCACCGGCTGGATGCCGATGGGCACAAGCGCCGGGTGTGCGCCAAGTGCGGAGGTGACCTGTGAGCCCCCGCCTGAAGCAGATGTACGTCGATTCGATCCGCGACGAGGTCAAACAGCAGCTGGGCATCGACAACGCGATGGAGGTACCCCGGCTGTCCAAGATCGTCGTGAACATGGGCCTCGGGGAGGCGATCAACGACCGGGGCATCATCGACGCCGCGGTCGAGGATCTCGCCGCCATCACCGGACAGAAGCCACGGGTCAACCGGGCGCGCAAGTCGGTGGCCAATTTCAAGCTCCGGGAAGGCATGCCGATCGGGGCGTCGGCGACGATGCGCGGCGATCGGATGTGGGAGTTCTTCGACCGACTCATCTCGGTGGCCATCCCGCGGATCCGCGACTTTCGCGGCCTCAACCCACGGTCGTTCGACGGCCGTGGCAACTACACGCTCGGGGTGACCGAGCAGCTGATCTTCCCCGAGATCGATTTCGACAAGGTGAGCAAGGTGCGCGGGATGGACATCACCATCTGCACGACGGCCAAGGACGACGAAGCGGCGCGTGCCCTGCTCGAGGCCTTCGGATTCCCGTTCCGTCGCATCACCCAGACCCAGCAGGCAGGTGTTTAGACATGGCCAAGAAGTCCCTGGTCGTAAAGGCGAGCCGTAAGCCGAAATTCAAGGTGCGCGGGTACAACCGCTGTGGCCGATGCGGCCGGCCGCGCGCCTACCTCCGCAAGTTTGGCATGTGCCGGCTCTGCGTGCGCGAGCTGGCTCATCGCGGCGAGCTTCCCGGCGTGAGAAAGGCTTCGTGGTAGCGATGATGACCGATCCCGTCGCCGACATGCTCACTCGGATCCGCAACGCCAATCTGGCGCTCCACGAGCGCGTCGCGATGCCGGCATCGCAGCTCAAGGAGGAGATCGCCAAGATCCTCGCCGCCGAGGGCTACATCGAGGGTTACGAAGTTCGCGCATCGGGGGTCCACAAGACGCTGGACATCAAGCTCCGCTACACCTCCGACCGGGCACGCGTCATCGAGGGTCTGCGTCGGATCTCCACGCCGGGTCGCCGAATCTACGCAGGCGCCGACACCCTGC
>Ga0256865_1000674_pt1 | contig 11414 bp, 8 predicted proteins | sample RVTome_14_FD_187337 | JGI IMG/M metagenome (GOLD analysis project Ga0256865, IMG submission 187337) | Soil microbial communities from uranium-contaminated site in the Upper Colorado River Basin, Wyoming, United States - RVT145D125 HiSeq ... | reverse complement strand
CGACACCGACGGCCGCCGCCAGGTAATGGGCGTATGCCGTCTTCTGGCCGGCGTCGTCCCAGGCCGTGGCGCCGGTCCGAGACAGCCAGAACGGGTAGCCCGCTAGAAAGGTTTCGCCAAAGGCGACCAGGTCGACATCCTGGTCGGCGGCTCGGCCGATCCAGTCGAGGACCACCTCGGTGGTGGCCTCGGGGTCTCCCCACACCGGAGTGGTCTGGGCGGCTGCGATCTTCATCCGGTGAAGTTAACCCTCAGGCCGCCATACGGGGACCATCTCTTCGCGGCAATGCCGGGGTGGGTCGTCGTCCTGGACGTTTACCGCTCTCATCGTCAGCTCGGCGCCGCAGATCGTGCATTTGTAGTCCTGGTCGACCGGTACCACGTCGTCGGGATCCACCTCTGGGGGCGGAGTCGACAGCATGCGGATGATGCCCAGCGAGACCCGCCAGATGAGATAGCCGGCGATCACTGCGATCAGGACGTCGAGGATGGTGCTGCCGGTCATCTGCGTTTCCCGTCAGTCACCGAGACCGGATGGCGGGAACTTCAGACTCGTTCGATGATCAGGGCGTTGGCCATGCCCCCGCCCTCACACATCGTCTGCAGTCCGTAGCGGCCGCCGGTACGCTCCAACTCCCAGACCAGCGAGGTCAGCAGCCTCGCCCCGGATGCGCCCAAGGGGTGACCGATGGCGATGGCGCCACCGTTGACATTGGTTCGGTCCCAGAGAGCCTCGGGATCGGTTCCGCCATGCTCCATCCGCCAGGCGGCGATTACAGACGCGAAAGCCTCGTTCACCTCGAAGAGATCGATGTCATCGATGGTCAGATCGGCCCGATCGAGGACTTTTGCGGTGGCCGGGATCGGACCGGTCAGCATCAAAATCGGATCGACGCCCGTCAGGGCGAATTCGACGAATCTCGCTTTCGGCGTCATTCCCAGCTCCTCGGCCTTGGCCTCCGACATGACCAGCACGGCAGCGGCTCCATCGGAGATCTGCGAGCTGTTCCCAGCGGTGACGACACCGTCACTCTTGAACGCGGGCTGAAGCGAACCGAGCTTCTCCTTGCTCGTGTCCCAGCGGATTCCCTCGTCGACGGTGACCGTTTCGGTGCTCCGGTCGTCGCGGGTGATCTCGACCGGGATTATCTGACCCTCGAACCTGCCCTCCTCCGTCGCCTTTGCGGCGCGCTGGTGGGACTGAAGCGAGATGTCGTCGAGCTCATCTCTCGAGATGCCCCATTTCTCGGCGATCATCTCCGCAGAGAGCCCCTGGGGGACCAGGCCGCTCGAGTATCGCTCCAGCATGCGGACGCCGAAGGGGAGGCCAGGGCCTTGCTGGGCGGTGACGCCCATGGGGACCCGAGTCATGTTCTCGACGCCGGCGGCGACCACGATGTCCTGGGCTCCGGCCATCACCGCCTGGGCTGCGAAATGGGCCGACTGCTGCGAAGAGCCACATTGGCGGTCGATCGTGACGCCGGGCACCTCTTCGGGGTATCCGGCGGCGAGGGCCGCGTTGCGGCCGACGTTGTAGGCCTGTTCCCCGGTCTGGGAGACGTTGCCCATGATGACGTCGTCGATCAGGGAGGGATCGAGATCGTTACGCTTGACGATGGCCTCGAGTGGTATCGCGGCCAGATCGACGGGGTGGATGTCCTTGAAGACACCGTTGCGACGACCGATCGGTGTCCGGACCGCATCGACGATTACTGCTCTCGGCATTTGCTCTCCTCGCGTCCAACCGTCTTGAACATCATCCCAGCATCCGCCATTCCATACGGCAAAAGGTTCATATCTGACGCCGCATTCCTAAGGAAGTGGAGACGATGGGACTCGAACCCACGACCCCTGGCTTGCAAAGCCGAACGTCGCTCCCCCGCGCACGCCGTCTACCAGGACTTTCAGCGTCCGGTTTCCGGGTCGGAGGTCATCCGTTGCACCCCCGTTACACACCGGAGCGTCGACCGAGGCAGTTGTCGCCCCTGTTGTCGCCCCACGACTGACAACAGAGAGTCAGTCTAGGCGGAAAGAATCTCGGCGCCCTGTTGTCGGTTCTGGACCGACATGACTCTCCACTCTCCCCTGTATTACGCGGGGTCAACGAGTTTGCCTGCCTCTTGGGTCATGCTTTCCATGACGCCAGCGTGTTCTCATGACCCAAGAGGCGAGCAGACCCCAACGGAAGTCGCAGGATGGGTGTCACCCATGAGGCGGGTAACCCCGTCTTTGCGTTGAGCCCGTCGGCCACGGTCGGCGGGTTCTCCGCGTCAGCGGCTCGGCTTAGTCTGGACGAAATCGTCCAGTTCTGCCTGGGCGGTACATGCCCCACAGGCAAAAGACTGGATACAGGGAGGTGCCGGATGAAGGCGATTGTGGTGACGGATCAGGCCGCTGGAACGGCCGGGATGACGCTGGCCGAGCGTCCGGAGCCGGAGGCTGCGGGGAACGATGTCCTCGTTGAGGTTCACGCGTCGGGGTTCACCCCGGGCGAGCTGACGTGGCCCGGAACCTGGACCGATCGCCTCGGCCGCGACCGAACACCGTCGATCCCCGGCCACGAGGTGGCCGGAGTGGTCAGCGCTCTCGGCTACGGCACGAGGGGGCTGTCGGAGGGACAGCGGGTGTTCGGGCTCGCGGACTGGACCCGCGACGGCACCCTGGCGGAGTACGTAGCCATCGAGGCGCGTAACCTCGCGCCGCTGCCGGGAGACGTCGACTTCACGGTGGGCGCGAGCCTGCCGATCTCGGGCCTGACCGCCTGGCAGGGACTGTTCGTGCACGGCCGCTTCCAAGCGGGTCAGAGCGTTCTCGTACACGGCGCGGCCGGCGGCGTCGGCTCGGTGGTGACGCAGCTCGCCCGCGAGGCTGGCGCCTACGTCACCGGCACCGGTCGTGCCGCCGACCGGCAGACCGCACTCGACTTCGGCGCGCAGGAGTTCGTCGACCTCGACAACGACACGCTGGAAGACGTCGGCGGAGTCGACCTGGTTTTCGACGTGATCGGTGGCGACATCGGGGAGCAGTCGGCGGGGCTGGTTCGAGCGGGAGGGATGCTGGTGACCATCGCCGGGCCGCCTGAGGCGCAGCCGAAGGACGGCCTGGCGGTTGATTTCGTCGTCGAGGCCGATCGCGCACAGTTGGGTGAGGTCGTCCAGCGGGTCCGGGATGGTCGGCTGCGGACGAACATCGGCCAGGTCGCGGACCTCGACGAGGCCGTTGCCGCTTTCAACCCAACCGAGCGGGTCAAGGGGAAGACGATCATCCGCGTTCGCCCGTAAAGGACACGGATGAGACATTTGTCCTGAGGTGAGGCGATGGTTCGGCCACATCGTTGACTGACATCAGGCACGGGTATCGAACGGGCCCACCGAAGCGGTCAACAATCTCATAATACGGATCAAACGGATCAAGGTTCGGATTCCGCCGATTCACCAGCCTCCGGATACGCGGGCTCCTCCACGCCGAGGAATCATATGGCCAAACCGACCCTCACCATCCCGCATCCGACCCGCCAATCCCCACTCAGATGAGAAGAGCCAGAAACGTCCCGGATGTGTCGGTCGATCACGACGGAATGGTCTCGACGGGCATGAGGCGCTCCTCAGTCGGCCTGTTCGGGTTGATTCTGACCCACCTGGCGATCCGCTCGCCCAGTCCCGACATATACAGCCAGCGCTAGCGCCGAAATCGCTGATCCGGCGATCAACCAAGTCATGTGTGTGCCGAGATTCCCCAACGCGACCAATGCCAGGAGCCCACCGACACCGAATGGCAGGCCCCAGATGTCCCTCAGGTGGGGTGCATGACGGCCAAGTGCCCACGCGAGCAGGCCAGCAAACGGCAGAGTCACTATCCCAGGACCAAACGTGAACCATGGGACGGTCCATAGTGCGCCACATAACGCCCATGTCGAGAAGGCTCGCCAGCCGATCTCATCGGTCAATTGAAAACTACCCACAGCTCATCAATTCCGCGACTCATGGAGCAATTTTGGATTCGGCACCTGTTCCCGGCAAGGGTGCCAGCCCTGCCCCGGCTGGTGTGGGTTCCAACACCGACGATCGACCGGCTCCCCCCATGTCGGCGCAACGCCAGGTCGGGCATGATTGGGCGATGACGATCTCGGTCTTCCTCGCTGACGACAACCTCCTCGTACGCGAGGGTGTTCGGGCGCTGATCGAGCTGGAGGACGACCTGGAGGTGGTGGGGGTGGCCGGCGAGCTGGACGAGCTCCTCGAGGCAGTGGCCGCCTCCGGGCCGCAGGTGCTGGTGACCGATATTCGCATGCCCCCCGGATTCCGGCGGGAGGGCATCGAGGCGGCGAAGCTCGTACGTCAGCGTCAGCCGGGCACGGGGGTCGTGGTCCTCTCCCAGTATGACGATCCGGAATACGCCATCTCCCTCCTGGCGGAGGGCGCCGCCGGTTACGCCTACCTCCTCAAGGATCGGGTGGCGGACGGGGACCAGCTGGTGCGGGCCATCCGGGAGGTGGCCACGGGCGGCTCGGTGCTCGACCCCCGCATCGTCGAGGCTCTCATGCGCCCCGTCAGCCCCGACGGGCTGCTCACCCCTACCGAGGAGCAACTCCTTGAGAAGGTGGCGGAGGGGAAGCCGATCAAGTCCATCGCCGTCTCTCTCGAGACCACTCCCGCCGACGTCGACTCCCGCGTCGAGGCGCTGTTCATCAAGCTGGGCGAGGGCCTCTCGGCCGGGAACCGGGTGGCTCTGGAACGGCTGCGGCTGCTGCAACGGGCTATCGCCGACCGCGAGGAGCAGGGCGAACGGCTGTCGCGGCTGCTTCCGGGCGGGGTGGCCGACGACCTGCGGAGGCGGGGACGGCAGATCGGGGAGACGGAGGAACTGGAAGTGACGGTCCTCATCTCCGACATCCGCGGCTACTCGACCATCGCCGAGCGGAGCGACCCCACCGCGCTGGCAGGCCAGCTCAACCGTCACCGGGCGGAGATGAACCGGGTCATCCTCGCCCGGAGCGGAACGGTGATGCAGTTCGTAGGCGACGCGGTGATGGCGGTTTTCGGCGCACCCGAACCCGTGGCCGACCACGCCCGGCGGGCGGTGGAAACGGCCGTCGCCATGCACAGGGCCCAGGATGCCGTGAACCGGGAGTGGAGCACAGAGGGACTCGACCCGTTCGGACTGGGTATCGGAGTGTCGACCGGCAAGGTGGCCGCCGCCCTCTTGGGTTCGGAGGAACGGCTCGAGTACTCGGTTGTGGGCGACACCGTCAACCTGGCCCAGCGGCTCCAGCAGTGGGGCGACCCGGGCGAGACGGTGCTGAGCGACGCCACCTATCAGGCTTTACCGGTGCCCCCCGAGGCCGACACCCTGGAGCCGAGCCTCGTCAAAGGCCGCACGACGCCGGTCGGCGCCCACCGCTTCCCGCGGAGGCTTCCGGGTGAGTGACGTTGGGCTCGTGTGGTTCTGGCGGTCAGTGGCCGCCGTGGGGGCGACGCTCACGGCGGCCGGAGTGGTGTTCCTCTACGTCTCCGGGAACAGTGAGCTGGCGTCAGACCTGGGAACTCCCTTCGCCGCTCTCTTCCCGTTCTTCTTCGCTCCGCTGGTCTGGATAGTCGTCGCCCGCCAGCCCCGCAACTCCGTCCTGTGGGTGCTGGCAGCGTCGGCGTTCTTCTGGGGTGTATACGCGGCCGGAGGAGCGGCTCTCGCCATCACCTACCCCGGCGACGTCAGCTCGATGCTCGCCGACCCCCTGGTCGCGCCGGTCGATCTCCACGGCCCGACGGCTTGGGTAATGACGTTCACCTATACAGGCTGGCTGCCGGCCTTGTTCCCACTGGTGACCCTGGGACTCCTCCTGTTCCCCGACGGCACTCTTCCGTCGCGCCGCTGGAGGTGGGTGGTGGTGTTGACCCTGGCGGGCATCACCATCACCACGGTCGGAGGTTGGTGGACGTACTGGCCGGGTAGCAGCATCCCATATAACGAGGAGATATTCGAACGACTCTCCACGGCCGTGATGGTCGCGGGTGGGCTGGTGACCGTGGCCGTGTCGTTTGCCGCGCTGGTGGCCCGTTTCCGACGCAGCCGGGGGGAGGTCCGCCAGCAGTTCAAGTGGGTGGTGTGGGGCGGCACGGTGTTCGTTGTGGGGCTGTTTGCCGCCTTCCTCTTCGATGGAAGCCGATACCAGGGGCCTGCCGACGTGCTGTTCCTCGGCGGCGGGGCAGCTTTCGTCGCTTCCTACGGGATCGCGGTGGGCAAGTACCGCCTCTACGACGTGGATGTGGTCGTCTCCCGCACCTTCGTCTACGGGCTGCTGGCGGTGTTCATCACAGGGATGTATGTGGCGGCGGTGGTGGGTGTCGGGAGCCTGTTGGGCGGTGACGTCCGGTCCAGTCCGTGGTTGTCGATCGGGGCTACGGCGTTGGTGGCGTTCGCGTTCGAGCCGCTGCGGGACCGGTTGCAGCGCTTGGCGAACCGGTTGGTGTACGGGAGGCGGGCGACGCCGTATGAGGTGCTGTCGGACTTCTCGCGTCGGATAGGGGCGGATGAGGAAGAGTTGTTGGGCCAGGTAGCCCGCTCGCTGGCGGAGGGAACAACTGCGGCGGGGGCGTCGGTGTGGGTGACGGTCGACGGCTCTCTGAAGCGGGTGGCGGCGTGGCCGGCTGCCGGTTTCGGTCATTCGCCAATTGGGTCGGGTCCGCCGGCGGAGGATGTTGTGAGGCCGGTGGTCCACGACGGGGAGACGCTGGGAGTGTTGGCCCTGTCGCCGGGTCGGGGCCAGAGTGTGCTGCCGGCGGATGAGCGGCTGTTGGACCAGGTGGGGCAGGGGATGGGGTTGGCGCTGCGGAATCTGCGTCTTGGGGAGGATCTGCGCCAGCAGGTCGACCAGCTGAGTCGGTCCCGGCACCGGTTGCTGGCCGTGGCGGATGTGACCCGCCGGCAGCTGGAGCGGGAGTTGCATGACGGCGCCCAGCAACGTCTGGTAGCGCTCAAGGTGAAGTTGGCGTTGGCCCGGGGTCGGGCGCAGGCGGCCGGTAACCACGACGTATCGGAGCTGTTGGATCAGGTGGCGGCCGACACCGGCCGGGCGGTGGAGTCGTTGCGCGATACCGCTCGGGGTATCTACCCGCCGCTGCTGGAAGCGGAGGGCCTGCGGGCCGCTCTGGCCGCCCAGGTTCAGGTGTTGCCTCTTCCCGTCATCGTCGAGGCGGCGGGATTGCCCCGGTTCTCGTTGGAGGTGGAGGCTGCGGTGTATTTCTGTGTCCTGGAGGCGTTGCAGAACGTGGCCAAGCACGCCCGCGCCGTGGCGGCGCAGGTCATCCTGGACCACACCCACGGGGAACTGGTCTTCGAGGTGAGCGATGACGGGGAAGGGTTCGACGCCGCCTCCGTCGTCTCAGGTTCAGGGCTCGCCAACCTGGCCGACCGACTCGATGCCCTCGACGGCACCATCCACATCGACACGGCTCCAGGAGAGGGAACCACCATCCGGGGCGTTATCCCCATCCTCGGGAAAGGGTCCGCGACATGACGGTTGCACCGGCGAGCAACGTGCGCATGCCCCTCCGGGCCAAGCTGGTGGCAGGGAGGACGGTGGCTGTGACCGGCATGGTGCTGGCCGTGGCCGGTGTCACCATCCTGGCGGTCATCGGCCGCTTCGATCATTTGAGCCACGGGGCGGCCATGTTCGGCGTCTTCGGGGTCGGCTTCGGCCTGCTGGGCTGGTTGGCGTTTCCCCGCCGGCCGGACAACCGGGCGGTGTGGGTGGTCGCCTGGTCGGCTCTGACGGTCGGTGTGTCCGGTGCCGGTTGGGGAATCGCCGTGCTGGCGGCGCAGCGCTCCGGCCTGGACGTCTCCATCGCCGGGTGGACCACCGTGGCCCCGATCGATGTGCCCGACCTGACGGTGCTGGGGATGCAGCTGGTCAACCTGGGTCCCGCGGCGGGGTTCTTCGCGATGCTCACCTTCTGGCTTTTGCTGTTTCCCGATGGCCGTCTCCCCTCGCGGCGCTGGCGCTCGGTGGTCGGTGCCACCGTGCTGGCCATGGCGACTCTGCTTTTCCTCCTGGTTTGGGTGACCCGCCGGGAGTCGACGGTGGCCTACATGTCATTATCCAGCGAGTATCCGGGCATCGCCGCCTACACCGACGCGGTCTACTTCGCTCTCCTCACCCTCTCCGCCGTCTGCTTCGCGTCGCTCGTTGTCCGGTATCGAACCAGCACGGGTGACCTGCGCCAGCAATACCGCTGGGTGCTGTTGGGAACCGCCGCCCTGCTCTTCGCGGTCTTCGTCGTCGACGAGAATCAGCTGCTCCTCATCGCCGCACTGGCCGGAGTGGTCGTGAGCGTCACCTGCTACGCGGTGGCGGTCACCAAGCACCGGCTCTACGACATCGACGTCGTCATCTCCCGCACCATCGTCTACGGCACCCTGGCCGCGTTCATCGGCGCCGTTTACGTGGTTCTCGTGGTCGTGGTGGGCGAGATGGCAGGAGCCCGGGCCGCGAACCTGGGCTTATCGGTCGCCGCCACTGCCCTGGTGGCGATCGCTTTCGGGCCTGTCCGGCAACGAGCCCAGAAGTGGGCCAACCGGGTCGTCTACGGCAAGCGGGCCACACCCTACGAGGTGCTGGCCAACGTGGCTCGGCGCCTGGCCGGGACTGAGCCGGCTCAGGGAGTGCTGGAGCGGATGGCCCAGCTGATGGCGGAGGGGACCGGGGCGGAACGAACCACCGTTTGGCTGAGAAGCGACGGCGGTCTGGAGGCAGCGGCTGGGTGGCCCGATACGGCCGACCCGAGCCGGGTAGGGTCGATGGAGGACCTGCTTGGAGTGTCGTCGGCGGTGTATCACGACGGCGAGCTGGTGGGTGTGTTGGAGGTGGAGAAGACCCGCGGCAACCCCGTCACGCCTACCGAGCAGCGCCTCCTCGCCGACCTGGCCGGGTCCGCCGGCCTCATCTTAGGCAACCAGCGGCTCAACGCTGCCCGGGCGGCCCGGGCAGCGGAGCTGAGGGCGTCGCGGCGTCGGCTGGTGGAGCTGCAGGACGCGGAGCGCCGTCGACTGGAGAGGGACCTCCATGACGGTGCTCAGCAGCAGGTCGTGGCGCTCAAGCTGAAGCTCGCCCTGGCCGGGCACCTGGCCCGCCGGGCCGGCGCCGCCGAGTTGGCCGTGGATCTGGATGGGCTGGCGGCGGAGGCACAGGAGTCCCTGGACGAGATCCGCCGCCTCGCCCGGGGGCTGTATCCCCAACTGCTCGAACACGAGGACGTCGCCACTGCCATCCGCTCCCAGGCCGCCGCCTATCCCGTCGCCGTCCAGGTGGCGGCCGAAGGGGTAGGGCATTATCCACGCGAGGTGGAGGCGGCGGTGTTCTACGCCGCGGTGGAGGCCCTCATCAACTCGGCGACCTACGCCGCACCCGACCAGATCCGGGTGAAACTGCAGGGCTCCGAAGACGAGATCACTGTCGAGGTCTCAGACGACGGCACCGGCTTCGATTCCTCCACCACCCAGGAGGGCATCGGCCTCACCAACATCCGGGACCGAGTGGAGGCGTTGGGCGGCGACCTGTGGGTGGAGTCGACACCGGGCGTGGGCACGTCAGTTCGGGCCCGGATCCCGATTCTCGATGGTGCTGACAGCCTCCGTCCGTCCGCCATCGCCGGCCCTTTCTGACTCAGTCCCGCCCGGAACCCTCCCAAAGCCGCATCAGCTCTTCGGGCACGAAGTCTGATTTCGGCAGGAAGGCCACGGCCCCCGCCTCCAGCGCCCGGGTCTCGTACTCGGAAGCACCGTAGGTAGAGATGGCGATCACCCGGGTCACGGGCAGGTGGCGGCGGATACGACGGGTGGCCTCCAGACCGTCGATTCCCGGCAGGTTGATGTCCATCAGGACCAGGTCCGGGGCCACAGACGCGGCCAGGTCAGTGGCCTCCTCGCCGGTGGCTGCCTCGCCCACAAGCTCGAACCCCTCCGTCATCTGGATCACGAGTCGAGCGGCGGAGCGGAACGACTCCTGGTCGTCCACCAAAAGGACTCTGACGGTGCGGGCGGTCACAGGCATCTCCCCATCATCGGAGACGGCGGCCTTTCCCGAAAGGAAGCTGGTCGGTCTGCTCTGGTGTGGTTTTCCCCACTTTTCAATGCTCCGCCAGCCAAAGCACCACCGCCCGGACGCGCTTGTTAGCGTCCTCTTCGAAGGCCAGGTCGAGCTTGGTGAAGATCGAGTTGGTGTGCTTTTCCACCGCCCGCTCCGACAGATACAGGTCGCGGCCTATGACCGCGTTGGTCTTGCCCTCGGCTACGTGTCCCAGCACCTCGGTTTCCCGGGGGGTCAGACGGCTGAGCTTGCTACCCGCCTGCTTCGCCCGGGCGGCGATGAGGACATCCACCACCCGGGGATCGACCACCGACCCTCCTTCCCGAACCCGGTTGATCGCCCCCAACAGCTCGTCGAGGTCGGCCACTCGTTCTTTCAGGAGGTAGGCGATACCGGTGGTGCCCTTCTCGAAGAGATCTAGGACATAACCCGACTCGACGTACTGGCTGAGTACCACCACGCCTGTCTCCGGCCACCGAGAGCGGATCTCCAGCGTCGCCCGTACCCCCTCGTCCGTCCGCGTGGGAGGCATGCGGATATCGGTCAGGACCACTTCCGGTCGCATCTTCTCCACCGCCACGAGCAGCTCGTCGCCGTTCTCGGCTATCCCTACCAGATCGACCTCCTCGGCCGCTTCCAGGAGGAGACGGATTCCCTCCCGCACGATGAAACTGTCCTCGGCGAGCACCACTGAGATCGGCACGGACAAGACGATACGCCTTCGAGGCCCCAGCTACCGGCTCGGGCGATCCGACCGCCTCGCCCGGAGAGTGACCGATCCTCAGACCGGGGTTCATTCGACGACGTCCGCCAGAATGAAACGGTCCGGATGGTGACCACCGGCTTGGTCGGGTGGTCACCGGTGTGGATAACCCTACTGGTGAAGGGGCGTCGCCACCATCGACTGCCCTTGTCACAAGGCGGAGAATGCTGTCATGAGCACTCGTCACCGAGCCTCTGTCACCTCCGTGTCCTGGATTCCGTCGGAAGCCTTGACCGGGGTGATGCGTCTTCCCATGAGCCTCGGTATCTCCCACTACGACGACCCGCCCCCCGACCGCATTAACGACCTGGGAGCCCTGCGGGACGCCGACCGCTTCCGGTACGCCAATCATCTGGAGGCCTGGGTCGAGGTAGATCACGGCGGGAACATCACGGACGCCGGATACACCGGTGGAGGAATGATGGGCGCCACGACGCTTCGACTCCGCGGTTCCTCGATGACCATTCCGGCCGTGGCCTTTCCCGACCTGCGACCCGAGCCGCTGATCGAAGACGGTCGGGCGGTTTTTACCCAGACCGCGGGGGGCCGGACCGGTGCCCCCATGCCCCG
>Ga0256865_1000673_pt1 | contig 11426 bp, 5 predicted proteins | sample RVTome_14_FD_187337 | JGI IMG/M metagenome (GOLD analysis project Ga0256865, IMG submission 187337) | Soil microbial communities from uranium-contaminated site in the Upper Colorado River Basin, Wyoming, United States - RVT145D125 HiSeq ... | reverse complement strand
CGATCAACAAGAAGGAGGGTCGGTTCCCGAAGCACGCGGACGGCAACACTTGGGATAACGATAACCGGTGGGGATTCGGGGCATGGTAATGCGATGAGATACTGGAATCGAGCACAAACGCAAACCAGTTTGAGGGCCCCTGTGAGGCCAGCCACCCGCAGCGTTCCCCCGGATTCCCAGTTCGGGCAACGGCCCCTATTCAGCCGGGCTGACGAGTCCCCAGGTCCGGCCACGGCTGCGGTTCCACCCGAAGCGAGGTTGGACGATGTAGTACCAATAGATAGGGGCCCAGGATCACAATTCCATGCTGACGGCCTGGGTCCGGGACCACTGGCCCCTACGTTTTTGATCGATTCGAGAGACAACGTTGGTAGCCCGCCGACGGAGGCGGAAATTGAGACGGCGTTTGGGGCTCGCTCCACGGGGTTCACGGGGATTATTGTTGACGGGGGCGGGGCGGGGAAGATGTGGCTGTGCATTAAGTTCCATCAGTATTGGCACTTTGTGGGAGCGACCCGAGCAACATAATGCCAATTCGACAACATGATGATAGTGCTGTTTGGACGTACCCCCTGACCGTACCGGGGATGGACGCCAAGACGAATCCCCATGCGGTACAGTTGCCCCTGCTGGTTGAAGCTACGGGGCTGGACGGTCGATTCCTGGGGGCCCTGCGTCCCTTTCCGGGGATGGCCGACGAGACCGTACACGGGGTGCCGCGTCCCGATAGCGGGACCACGATTCAAAGCATCGACAACATAGAACTTGTGAAGTATGTGTCCGTTCAAAAGGGAACCAGCCGAGGCGTGTTCAAGGGCTTGGCGATTATTGGGGATAATCCGGGAGGTACGGGGAAGTCTCTCTACTTCGCATATTGGGACACCCAAGCGGGAACGTCGGATGTGATAGAGTTAGAAGATTACGACTCATGGGACGACTTCAAGTTGACCACCTACGACGAGATTGACATCACGTCGATGGGTCGCTACATCTACGTAAGTATCAGCGGGGACACAACCTCGACCGTCACCCAATGGGATGCTAAAGAGGCCCCATACAACAAGGCTTATTTCTGGGATTACAAGATCAATTCCTGGGATAAGTTTGTGAGCGGGTTCGACAAACGATTTATGGGCCTAATGCCCCAGCGGTTGCTTGGGCATCCACTCCAGGAAGATGATGACGGGAGCTACATTGGGAATTCCTCGGATACGATGGCAACAGAGGTTTATGGGCCCACAGGTCACATTACTTCCCCGGGAGAATATACCTATGCCGTGGAGTTGGTAAGCCGAAAGCACAATCTTAGGTCGTACCTGAGGTTCCACACGGAAACGGCCCTCGGCACTCCTAATTCGGGACTGCGGTACTTTGTGGATGAGATCAATTTACCGGTCAGTGGAGGGGGGTCCACGAATCAAATTAGGGGAAATGCCCATTCGAGGACGTGCTTGATAAATTGGGGCATCCCCCATGTGGATGGGTTCCGGTTGTGGCGGACTCCGGTGAATGCCAGCGATACCCCCTTTGATGAGTACACGGCTACCGATAGCTTCTATATGGTCGACGACTACATTGAGAAGATGGCCTATCAACCCACAAGTGCTATTTTCCAGCTTAGGTTTGACCACGACTCTATCCTTGGGACGACCTTTGGGGACGCCAAGAGTACGTGGTTTGGGGATAGCGGATTGCTCACTCAGACTAAGTATCGGCCATTCTCCGACCCATTTCATCCGACCCCCCGGCTGAAGCGGATACAGGCGTACGACGGACTTCTTGTGGGAATTACTGAGGTCATAGAGCCAACGACCCCCGACCAGAAGTGGCAACCTTCCCAGCGGGTGCCGGAAGCGATCGTATGGTCGATTACCGATCTACCCGAGCCGGAGAACTTTCCTCCCGAAAGCCAGTATCGTCCCGACGATGCCGGAGAAAAGTTCTATTCACTGGAACCGGCGGGGGACGCCCTGTTTGCTGTAACTAATTCATCGATCTATCGAATGACCCGTTCCGGGGGAGCGATGGCCATTAACAGACTACAGTTTAAGGTGGGGGGCGTGAGCCGGTATGGACAGGTGGGGGTGGGAAACTCCTTGTTTGTTGTGACCCCCGCCGGGCTTAAGCAAATTAATGGGAACACGGGGGCAATCAATTCCGTATCGGCTTTGGATCGGGTACTCTTGAGCGATGCCGAGTGGGCGTCGACGCTGGGAAATGTAACGATGGAGTTTGACGCCACCGTCGGGGCCCTGATCCTATTGAATACCTCGAAGAAGGAAGCCTACATCCTATGGGAGGCGACCGGGACAATCACAAAGTTGGAGGATGCCCCATGGGCCTTCTTGACCGCCGGACCGGATGCCCTTACGAACGGACCGAGCCGGGCCTATTGGGTGATGTCTGACGGGGCCGTCCACTGTATTGATGGCCGTCGGGCTATGGGCAAGCGGTCAATGTGCGGGGTTACGGGGAACGAAACGGTGAATGGGACTTTCAAATCCGGGTCTTCGTCCACAGTATTACAGGAAGACAGCCCCGATGCAATACCCGAGAATTGTGTGGGGTTCAAGCTTTACGTTATGTCGGGGGAGTTGAAGGGGGAAAGTACGACATTTCTTACTTGGGTCCAACCCCAGTCGGCGACGTTTGAGGCACTATCTGGAGACCCCGCTGTAGGGGACGAGTATGCAATCGCCCCTGTGATTACCCGGCTGGTGTTGCCCGTGATGGTGGGTCAGGGGGGTCAACCGGACCCATTCACCCGGAAAATCGGGAAGTCGTTCCAGGCCAGCTTCTCGGACTTGGCGGGGGAAACAGGGTCCGACGACGTAAACAGTACATTCGACTTTGGGTTCAAACAAATGGATACCGACCTGGGGTCTGTGTCTGCCGACTTTAATATCGTTCCCGACAAGACCGTAGCGTACTTGAATCGGGCCAGCACCCGCCTCTTTCCCTACCTGGAATTCAAGGGGGGAAATCAGGACTGGGAGCTTCAATCAGTGGTGGTACACGGGGTTCTCAGTATGAGTGAGGCCCAATCTCGTCAGGGGTAATTAGTATGGCTACGCCTCCAGAAGTCGGCACCGTTCCCTTTGATCCGCTGGGAGGTCTTGCGGATGCCGGAAATCGGATTGCGGCTTTGTTTGGTTTGGGGGGAGGTACGGAGTCCACGGGAACTACGCCCATTGGAGACAGGCTCCCTGAAGTCCCCAACGTGCATACAACGGATACGGGCATTACTTCTCCGGGTGGTGCGACAACCGAAGCGGGTCAGGCCCAGGAGGTTGTTACCTCGATGGAAGAACAGGCCGCCGCCGATTACGCAGCGGCCCAAGACCTCAAGGCTGAGGCAGAGGGCATCCACGAAGGCATACAGACTAGTCTCGACGAAACTACGGCAGCGGTTGACACTGAACTAGAAGACCTAGCGGCCAATAGAGCGGCAACGACCGACGCAATTAACCGAGAACTGGGGGAAGCGGCTCTCATCCCGGAGCAGGTTAAAAGTGAGTTCGAGGCCCTGCGGACCGAGTTTCAGGGGCTGATCGATTCGTCGACCGCGATAATCGATGAGGATTGGGGATTGGCCCTGGCCGATGTGACTAGGGACCGGGCCCAGGTAATGGAAGCGGCGGTCCAAGGAATCCACGGGGATATTGGCTCGGCCATATCCAAGATTCAATCCGACCCTAACTTAACCCAGTCCCAGAAGGCATCCATGATTGCCCAAGTGAGGATGTCGGGGTCGTCAAGTCTGGGAACAATGGTGGGTGCGACTTCGCTAGAGTTCACGAAGATCACAGCCGACATCAACACGAAGTTTGGGTCACTTGTGGCCGGGATTCAAGAGGCAGGATTGTCGGGGCAAGCCGCACTGTCATCCCAGCAGGGAGCGTCCTTTACCCAGGCTACGATTGCTTCCAAGGAAATTACGGCCAATCTGATCGGGATACAAGCCAGTTCAGACGCCGCGTATGCTACTGCTTCCTCCCAGCTGTTAGGGGTTAGGTCGCAAGCTGAACTAGGGGGCCATGAACTTATGTTGGCGAACCTCCCGAATTTGAGGGAGCCCGTCTTGAACGTTGTGGACTCCGCCGCGACTGCGATGTTGCTGGGGACCGACTTGGCGACCCGCCAGTTCGAGAGAGAGATGACAGCGATAGGCATGGAAGCTACGATAGCTATGCTCCGTAGCCAGCAAGGGAACTTCTGGAGCAACGTTTTTGACGCGGCGGGTGCAGGGGGGGCGGCGGGGGGCCCAGCAGGGGCCGTCGTGAGTGGCATTGTGTCAATCGGGGACCAGTTGTTTAATCCGCAGGCCCAAATCTAAGAGGATAATAAGATGGCCCAATCTCCAACGGTACAACAGGCCCTTTCGAGTGTGGCGGCGAGGTCCAAAGGGAAGTCCGGGCCACAAGGGGCGGTGGCGGCTCTCGTAGCCCAGCAGCAGGAATCCGAGATACGAATGCGGAAGCTGCTGGAAACTATCGAAAAGCTCCAACAAGAGAACGCCCAGACAGTCCGGTCAGCGGCTCAAGCGGGGGCAGGGGCTGCAACAGGGATCGCCAACAAGATAGCAGCTGGGATCGAACGGTCCCAAGACCTCAGCCGCAGACAGTCGGAACGGTCCGAAGACAAGGCTTTCGCGGCTCAGCAGCAAAAGTTGAGTGCAGACCTCCAGAAAGAGGCTAACCGAGAGGCGGCTCAAATGGGGGCCGCGATCCAACAGTCCCGACTAAACTTTAAGCACGCCACGGAGACCTTCCAGAAAGACAAGAAGGTCTTTGACGGGGCCTTGTCGGCGTACTCAGCCCGCATCGATGAGATGGTGAAGGCGGGATACTACCAGGGAGAGGAAGGTCGAACTGCCCTGGAGAAGGCATACGGGCTCATTAAGCAGGCCCGAATCTATGGTGATAACAGATTCGACGACCGGCACATAAGGGCCCTTTACGACCACCATAATGAGCAGGTCGGACGGGTCTTAAAGTCCCAAGACCCCTTCTCGGAATTGCAAACGCCTGTGGACCCCCTTGCCATGCCGGTTGTCACCCTACGACCTAGGGAACGGGGAGGGGCCCCGTCCCGGGCCGTATCCAAGCTTGACGACATGAGCCCCCAGAAGCAATTCGAGATGAAGATGACGGGGGGATACCCGATGAAGGGGCTAGTGTTCAATGACGAACCCAACTTCGGGCTGCCGGAAGGGGAAACTCCCAATCTAGTTAATCCGGCCACCTCGCTTGACATCCTGGCGGACGAAGATATGCTACGGGGCCTCAAGGATGAGTCCCTCCGCCAAGAATACATCCATAGCCAACAAAAGGGCCTGGTGGAAATGTCCGATCGTCTAGGAGAGTTTGGGGGAATCATGAATGCCCTAAACGCCACCTATAACGAAAAGGCCGAACATGCGGTAGGGGCCGCACTGGAAGACTTCGTTCAAGACCCCGACCCCGCAAAGTTCAATGATGTGGGTCGTTATATTACGGCCAAAGCCCTGGCTCACACAATGGGAGGTGGGGCTCAGGGCGAGGAAATGGCCCTAATTGGGATGGAGTTCTTTGACGGGAAGCGGGAGCCCAGGACTACCCAGGACTTCTATACCCTGCTGGCCATGGAATCGGCATCCTTTAACATCGCAGAACACCTGGGCAAGCAAACCGGCACGGTCGATCCTGAAAAAGGAGGGACCGTTGCTACTCGCCTAGTCAGCCAAATGATAAATTCCGTGGGAGAGCGGAAGGCCCTCATGATGATGGGAGTTGAACCGGGCAAGGTGGACCTGGTTAGTGCTCAGGCCGTGGTGCAGGACCGCATCAGCGAATCGGTTGGATTTACAAGACGGCTTAACGAGGGAATGCACTCGTCCGGGATCATGCAACAGTACAAGGACCGCCTCCGTAGCTCAATACAACGAGCCGACCTATTTTCTATTGTCGCATCAAAAGACGAGGAACAAAGGCAAGCTAGGGTGGATAAGTTGATGGGAACCCTGGAAAAGCCTCCTGGGGAGGGGGGTCCAACCCTGTCGGAACTTCAATCCCAGGACCAGACCAGGGAAACCCCCGGACGAGACCTCCGGCAAACTACGGGACTACTCGACGCTATGCTGGACCTGTCTAGGGGCCTAGGACCAGATAGGTACGAGGAAACGGCGGCGTTCATCACAAATAACCTCGATCCGGTAACCTCGGCGGACTTGTCCGGGTACTTGAAACAGACCGAAGTCGACAAGCAACGATCCCCCTACACAAGGGCAGCGGTTGACCGAGACCTATTCGCAGACGAACGGCACCAGAAGTTGAGCCGAGAGGACGCTAAGAAGGGGCCTTCGTTCCAACAGTCGGCCACCCAAGGAGGGACCATGGGAGTTATAATGGAACAGTGGCCTGCCTTGGCGTCCTTAGCGGGCAGGGGGATGGCGTTCGGGATCGACACGTTAAACACTAGCTTGGAACGGACCGGTGCGGGAGTGTCACAGGTTCTCGGAGGCACGCGGGCATCAGGGCCGTTCGTGCGGGGGGTCAGTGCATTGGGGGGACATGCCCCCATAGCGACTCCCGGCGAGCAGCAACGCATCCAAGAGCTAAGCCCGGACGAACGAACCCAAATTTTGCAGGAAAGTAACCGAAATCCAGACGAGGTAACGGAGTAAACGACATGGCAATTGGAGCAATAGCCGCAATGGTGGCCCCTATTGTATTCTTCGAGGGGTTAGCTGCCGTCCTCAAGTACATCGAGGGAGACCCGGAAGCAGATGTGCAGACGGCGTTGGAACAGCTTAGCACGCAGGCCCAGAACAGATTCGTGAGCGTAGAGTCTGCCACTGTACGGGGCCAGGAAGACACCCAAAGTAAATTGGCGGGCTTCAATGCGATTCCTACGGCGGTCCTTAGCAGGGCCCAAACCATGGGCCAGGACATCCGCAATCGGAGTGCCCCCAATACGGACTTGGTGGACTTCGTGACGAGAAAGTTGGGGGTCGATGCCGAGCAACTGCGGAGAGCGTCGGCTCCGTCTAGGGTAGGCGACATGTCCATTCCTGGACGCACGATGGGCAGGTCGTTCCCGGCATCCCCGCCGGGGGGAGTTCCCAATGGCCAGTAATCGATCGAGGATGAGGAAGACCCGGCGTAACACCCGGAACGAGGCCCGGCTTAGACGTAAAGAATCGGCCAGGATGGTAGGTGAGATTGGATCGCCCAACGATCTTAGGGACTTGGGCGGGGCGATCCCGACAAGTGCAGTTGCAGGTGTGGCCGAGGATGTGGCCGGGGCTGTGGGAACTCCCAATACTTTTGGGGCCCCCGGAGACCTACGACGGTTCTTCCGATTCAGCCAATTGGCGGTTGGAGAGGCCGGGGCAACCAGGAAGATGGACGACATTTGGGCCACCGTCCTGAACGAGCTAGAGGACTTGGAAATTCCAGCCGAAGCCCGAGACCGCCTAAAAGAACTAGGACCGGAAAAGATACTGGGGGGCAAGGCGGCAGGAATCCCGGCATCGGTGGCAACGGTGGCGGGGGGCAAGGATAAGGTACGGGCCATTAAGGAGGTCCAGGAACTCGCACGAACCGCCCTCCGGGGGAAAACCGCCGGGCAGTTGACATCCGAATGGAAACAATTCCTGGGTAACGTAGGAAAGTTGGATGAGTTCAGTACTCCCGAGGGTGCTCGGCTCTTGAAGGAACTGCGGGCTGCGGACCCGGCGGTGATGGCCCGCATTGGGGCTGCTCCGGCGACCAGCGTCTTGATTGAGCGGGGGGGCGATCCGTTCATCCAGAGAATGGCCAATAAAGTCCTGGGTCGAGAAGGGCTGGGCAAAGTCCCCGAAAGCTTTAAGCTTGCTCTGGACAAGGCGGGGCTGTCGAAGGCTCCAAAGGGGGCCGCCAAAGCTCTGAGGGGTGCGGGCGTGAAGGGCCTTGGGCTAGGCGGAAAGCTGGGAAGGATTGCCGGTAGGGGGCCCCTCGGGGTGGGGCTAAGTGCTGTGGTCCTGGGGCTTGAGGCCATGAGGATCGCCGACATCACCGGGAGGGGCGAACGAGCCAAGAAACAAGCCCTACAGGGATTCCAGGAGGGCGGGCCAACCTCCAGCATGGAGTTCCTTCGGGCTCAAGTCAACCAGCAAGAGGCCCTATCCCGACGCAAGGTCGTCCTTCAACAGTTCGAGCCCGAGCTATTCCATGAGGTGGCACGGGCCCTGGGGGAGGCGGGCCGAGGTGCCACCGGGCTAACCAGCACCGAACGGCGGATCGGGGCGAGTCCCGACCAGGGGGTCGCTCCCCAGGGCCGATCTAATGAGGACACGAACCTACTACTGAACGAGTTCTTTAAGCAACTGGGAGCGAAAGAAGACTAGAATGCCAATTCCATTTGGGGATGAGGACCGGAAGATCGGGCCCCTTACGAGGGGACCGACAATTACGGACCAACCCGGGCTCGCGTTGGAGAATGCCTTAACAGGGGACTTGCCCGCCGCATGGAAGTCCATATTTAAGCCGGGAGAACTCAATGAACGGGAAAAGTCCGTCCTGCTGAGGAAGTGGGGACTCGACCAAGGGCCCTATGCCCAAGTATTCAAGACCCTGACCAATCCGGTTTTGATCGCGTCGCTTGCCCTATCCCACATCTTTCCTGTTGCCGCCGGTAATAACATCTTCAAGTTGTCCAAGCGGGTTGAAGGACTAGCCGCGAAAGTCCCCGTTCTTCGCTCCCTGTCGTCCATGCAGGGCTTATTTCAAGGCATGAAGCGAAGGGGGTCGGCCACGGACTTCGTGGATGAGTTCGGGCGGATCATCAAGGATGTGAGTGATTTTCGGAGTAAGCACGCCCTGGCGTACGCCCAAGCCCTAGAAGACTTCCGGCGTACCTCCCGACGACTACCCACCAAGAAGGAACAGCAAATGGTGGGGGCGTGGTTGGACGGCCTTCACAAACCCCTCAGGGGATGGCAGGGCAAGAGTGGGACTATCCGAATCGGGAGCGGGGAGACCACCACGTCCCTAGATGCCGTAGGAACCTTGATGCCCAACCTAGAAGACCGGATGAGCCCGGAACTTCTGAAACTGGCAGGGGATTTTCGGGGGGCTCTCGACAACCAATGGCGGGACGTGTTTTCCGATGTGGCGGGCAGGAAACGAATCCTTGCCGCGATCCAAAAGAGGCGGGCACAGGGGATAGGGGACGATACGACAGACGCGATCGCCGAGTTCTTACGAGACCCCAAGAAAATACCGGACTACTTTCCCCGACGAATTATCCAATCGGAGGAAGACTTCCGAAAACTGATTGCCACGATGACCGAATCGTCCAGTTCCAAGAGGTTTGCCAAGGCCGCCGGTCGAAAGGTCAGTTCATGGGCGAGCCCCGAAGTCCATAAGCGGGAGTTCGGGATGGTGCCGAGTTCCGCCGAGTTAAACGAGCTTGGGGACGTGGTGGACTCGGGTGCTCGGGGACGCCTGGACGATGTAATAAAGGCCCGGGTTACGCATCAAGCCAGGGTTGAGGGGGTTCGGGGTTCGACTATCAGTGCTATGAAGCGGCTGTCCTTAGAGGACTTGGAAGGCCAGTATCCTACTTTGTTTCAGCCCGCCGAAGCGGAGAAGCTTGCGACCATTTTCGCAGACCATCGCCCCTCGGAATACAGCCTAAAGTTGATGCCCGTCATAAGCCAGTACAACCACACGCTGGCGGGCACCTTCGCATGGACCGTAAAGGGGGGCGGGGAGAAGGTTACCCAGATGTTGAATGAGTTAAAGGTTCATGGCAAGGTAGACGCCGTGGCCCGATACCAGGCCGACATCTTGGAGAACACCTATATCCCGGTAGCAATGGGCCGAGGCACGTTCCGCAAGGCCGTCCAAGCCCAGATGTGGAGTCAGGCTACCCAGTCGTTGGCCCTCCGGGTCGAGAACAACCCCACCATACGGAAGGTGTTGGGGGATAAGGCCACCGACCTTTTAATAAACGGCATGAAATCATCGAAGGGGGCCTTCAGTCTGGCAAGCCTGGAACGAAAGACCGCCGGGTACTTCTACCTAAGTACCCTGGGGTTGAACCCGGGGTCGGCCCTGAAGAATATGCTCCAAGTGGTTCTGACGACGGCCCCGTCCGTGGGGTTCAAGACCTCCGTTGCGGGGCTCGCAGAATCCATGCGGAAGTCCCACAAATACTTCGCACTAAGACTAGGCCCCCGACGGTTCAGCCATGAGGCGGCCCTGAGGGGAGCCTACCCGGAGTTCGCGGAGGCCGGTCTAGTGGCCAGTCCGGTAACGGAAGAGGCCATCCAAAACACGCTGATAAATGCCTACGAAATCGGGGCGATGCCGACGAAGACCGTTAAGGTGGCCGACAAGATTCAACGGGCCATGATGTCCATGTTTACGGCATCCGAAACCACCGTACGATTGACAACCTTTGAGGCTGGCATGATCCATGCCCGCAGAGCCCAACTACCAGTCGAGGAAGCTATCGAGTTTTCCCGGAAGCTGGTCGAAAAGACCCAGTTCTTAACCGGGCCCCAAAATACGCCCCGGTTCTTGATAGACAAGTCTCCCTTACTCCGGCAGCTGACCCAGTTCCCCCTTCGGATGCTGGAGTTTGCCACGACGACCGCCCTGTCCCTGGGCTCCGGTGCCATCAACCCTAAGACCGGAAAGCCCATGAACGTGATGGGCTTCAATCCCGGAACATTCGCCCGGATGGTGGCCGGTTCGGTAATCGCAATGGAACTGGGGGACGCCATGCACGTCAACATGGGGGATGCCCTTATCGGCGGGGCACTTCCCACGTTTACGCCTGCTGGAAAGGTTCTCGCCCCGATTCCCGTAGTCCCCCCGTTCTTCCATCTGATAGGGGCCGCAGGTATGGGCCTGGGATCGGGCGACTACTCCGAGTTGAAGCGATCCGCCCCCCTGCTGATCCCGGGCGGAACTGAACTGTTCCGAGCGATGGGCCTTCTACCCCCTGGAGTTCCGGGAGCCGAAACGGGCCGGTCAATGGCCAAGACGTTCGAGCGGACTTACGCGGACTACAGCCAGCCCTCGCCGGACGGACGGATCGCGGTGTTCTCGGGAAGCAACACGCTCAAGGGGTTCTACCGCCCATGGGAACTTGTGAAATATGGCTTTGGGATCAAGGGGGGCGACCTGGAAAACGAGCAACTATTGCTCAAGACCCTGGTACAGGGCCGGGACGAAATCCGAGAGCAGCGACGGGCCTACATGGATGCCAGATTCAAGAACGATGCGAAAGGGGCAGCCCAGATCAGTACCCGGTTTAAGCAACGGTTCGGGTTCGAGCTACCCGTTTCCGAAAAGGACATGGCCGCGATGCACCTCCGGCGGCAGACAACCCGCCTAGAGCAAGTAGCCCAGACCCTCCCGCCGGGACCGGCAAGGGACCAAATGATCGAATTG
>Ga0256865_1000671_pt1 | contig 11431 bp, 13 predicted proteins | sample RVTome_14_FD_187337 | JGI IMG/M metagenome (GOLD analysis project Ga0256865, IMG submission 187337) | Soil microbial communities from uranium-contaminated site in the Upper Colorado River Basin, Wyoming, United States - RVT145D125 HiSeq ... | reverse complement strand
GTCGATGACCCCACCGCGCGACACGTTGACCAGGAACGCACCGGTCTTCATCCGCGTCAACTCGGCGGATGAGACCATCCCCCGGGTCTCGTCGTTGAGTGGGACGTGGAGTGAGATGACGTCTCCTTGCTCGATCACCTCGTCGAGGGCCACCAGCTCGATCCCGACCTCGGTTGCCCTCTCCTCGGGCAGATACGGGTCGAAGGCGATCGCCTTCATCCCGAACGCCAAGCACCTGATCGCCACCTCCGCGCCGATCCGGCCTGCTCCGAGCAGTCCCAGGGTCTTGCCTTCCAGCTGCACGCCTTTGAGCGAGGCCCGCTCCCATTTTCCTTCGCGTAGCGACCGGTCCGCCTCCGGGACCCTGCGGACGACCGCCAGGATCATCGCCATGGTCATCTCGGCGGCGGCGATGGTGTTCCCGCCCGGCGCATTGAAGACGCCGATGCCTCGCTGGCCGGCCGCGGCGAGGTCGATGTTGTCGACACCCACACCGGCCCGACCGATCGCCGCGAGCGCCGGAGCCCGGTCCATCATCCCGGCGTCGACGAGCGTTGCGCTCCGCACGATCAGCCCTGCCGCTTCGGGCAGGGCCGAGGCGAATTCGGCCGAACCCGAATCCGCGTAGCGGACTTCGAATCTCTCGTCGTCGAGCAGGGGATGGAGACCGTCGGCGGAAACCCTGTCGGTGGCGAGTATCAGCAAGGTGTCGGCCGTCACATCACCCCGTCTATCGCATCGAGCAGGAGCTCCAACTCCTCCATGGTGTGGTCTCCCATGTGCCCGATTCGTATCGTCAGGTCCTTGAGCTTGCCGTAGCCGGCGCCGACCACCCACCCCCGCGCCAACAGCTCGGAAGCGATGCCCGAACCGGTCGATCCGTCGGGAACGTTGATGCAGGTGACCGTCGGGGACCGCCGCCCTTCGACGGCGAACACGCCCATGCCGCGATCGTGCCGGGACTCAGCCCATTCGATGGTCCGGTCCCGCATCCTCGTGTGGCGATCCCAGCGGTTCTCGATGCCCTCGGCGGACAGGTGTGCCAGTTGGTCGCGCAGGGCATACATCAGCGACACCGCCGGCGTCGCCGGCGTCTCGTTCTTCGCCAGGCTTTCGTGCAGCGGTATCAGGTCGAAGTAGAAGCCCTTCGCCGTCGCCTGCTCGGACCGACTCATCATCGCCTCGGAGGCCACTCCGAACGCCAGACCGGGAGGAAGGGCAAGGGCCTTCTGGGAGCCGGTTACCACGAAGTCGAGCATCCAGTCGTCGGTCCGGACCTCGGCGCCGCCGACTCCGGTCACCGAGTCGACGAGGAGCATCGTCTCCGGGTGCTCGGCGGCTATCTCGGCTATCCGAGCCAGATCCTGGAGCGCACCGGTGGAGGTCTCGGACTGGGAGAGGGTTATCGCGTCGTAGCGCTGATCCTCGAGCCGCCGCGCCAGCTCATCGGTGTCGTGGGCCGTCCCCCATTCGATCTCCCACAGATCGGTCGCGAATCCGCAGCCGACGGATATCTCGGCAAATCTCTCCGAGAACGCTCCGTTGACAAGGCTGAGCACCCTCCCTCCGGCTACGCCGTTTCTAAGTCCGGCCTCCATCAGACCCGTAGCCGACGATGTCGAGACCACGACCGGACGCTTGGTGAGGAAGACTTCTTTGAGGCCGACCTGGATCGTCGCCATCAAGGCCCTGATGGCCTCGCCGCGGTGGCCGATCATCTGATGGTTCTGCGCGGCAAGTATCTCGGGGCGGACCTCGGTCGGGCCGGGCAGGAAGAAATGGCCCCGCGGCACTGTCGATTGATCCATCTTCTCTTTCCTTCTATCCATCTCTCAGCTCGATTGCATACAGATCGCCGTCCCGTCGCTCCCAGGTGACGACGACGGGCTCGCTGGTTCTGACATGTTCCCTCAGATGCGGCAGTGGATACGGGTACTCGCCGTTTTCTGCCGGGAGGAACGTCATCTCCTCACCGTCGACGAGGACGGTAAACGAGGTGACCTGGTCCAGGTTGCCGTCTACCTCGATCACGACACCGACGACAGTGCCTTCGTTCTGGGCACATGCCACCACCATAAGGGACATCAGCAACCCTGCCACCAGATGGGGAACAGCCCCCAGACCGGCTCGGTGACGCCGAGTGAACAGCACCGGCATCTGGACTCTCAAAGGGGCCTCAACCCCGGATGGCGATGATGCCCATGGCCCCCAGGACCACGGCATAGAGGCTCATGGCAAGGATGAAGCCGGCGGTGAAGAACCGGCTCAACATCGACGACTCGTACCTGAGGTGCATGTAGTAGCCGACCACGATCACGAACTTGAGCACCGCCAGCCCCAACAGGATCACGGTGTTCAGCGCGCCGAGATCGCGGGCGTCGTTGACATAGAACATCGCGACCTCGATGGCGGTCAGGACCGCAAGGACGACGGCGATCTTCCAGTATTGGGAGGGCGTCGGGTGGGTGGGATGGTCCTCGACGCTCATGTCGGGACCGTGGACAAGAGGTAGACGACGGTGAAGATCACGATCCAGATGATGTCCACGAAGTGCCAGTAGAGGCCGACCATCTCGAGGTTGAGGCCGCCCTTGTTGCTCAGACCCTGGCGGCGTCGGGACAGGCCCCACAGCGAGAGAAGCATGATGACTCCGATGGCAACGTGTATGCCGTGGAACCCGGTCAGGACGAAGAAGGCGGAGGCGGCCGGGTTGGTGGTGAGCGTCATGTCGAATTCCACGATGAACTCGGTGAATTCAAACACCTGCCCGCCGAGGAAGACCGAACCGAGAGCGGCGGTGGCGAACAGCCAGGTCTTGGTCCCGTTCTGATCGCCGCGGGACATGGCGTTGTGGGCCAACACCATGGTCAGCGAGCTCATCAGAAGGACGAAGGAGCTCACCGAGGTGAAGGGGATGTCGTAGATCTGGGCCGGGTATACGCCTTCGAATCCGCCCCGGTTCGAGTAGATGAGATAGTTGGAGATCAACGCCCCGAAGAACAGGAACTCGGAGCTGAGGAAGACCCACATCCCCAGCTTCCGGCTCTCGACGCCCGTCGACTCGTGCTCCGGGTGACCGTGCTCGACGGCTTCGTCGTGGGCGACCGTCATGAGGCGCTGACCTCCTCGGCAGGCTCGCCGCTCTCGTCTTCGTCCGGCTCCGGATGCTCGATGTGGGGCTCCTCGAGAGGCTCGGTCGACCATCCGATCAGGGAGGAGAGCGTGATCAACCCGCCGATGAAGATCATGGCCTTACCCCAGGTGGTCGTGTGGTAGATGATCCCGTAGAACATCAACGGGATCCCCAGCGCGACGAAGAAGGGGAAGTACGACGGGTTGGGGAGGTGGATCGGCGTCTTGGGGTTGAGCTGTTCCTCCTCGATACCGGCGACGATCTGGTCCATGTCCGGCTTCGGGGCGGCCCGGCCTTCTTCGTCCTCGTCGTACTTCAGATGCCAGAAATGATCGAGGCGCTCGACGACCGGGGGCACGGCGAAGTTGTACTCCGGCGTCGGGTTGGGCGACATCCACTCCACGGTGCGGGCGTCCCACGGGTCCAGTCCCGAAAGACGGCCGCGCCTCTTGGACGTGTACCAGTTGAACATGAAGACCGCGATCGCGAGGGCGATGATGAAAGCGCCGATGGTGACCGCCACGTTCCACGGCTCGAGACCGGTCTCCGGGGCGTACTTCCAGGTCCGGCGGACCATGCCCTGGAGCCCGAGCCAGTGCATCGGGGCGAAGGTCAGATTGAACCCGATCAACATCAGCCAGAACTGGGTCTTGCCCAACTTCTCGCTCATCACCCGACCGGTGAGCTTGGGGAACCAGTAGTAGAGCCCGGCAAAGATGCCGAAGACCGCCCCGCCGAAGAGGACATAGTGGAAGTGGGCGACGATGTAATAGGTGTCGGTCTGCTGCCAGTCGGAGGGGACAATCGAGTGAGTCACCCCGGACAGGCCGCCGATGGTGAACATGGCGACGAATCCGATGGCGAAGAGCATCGGCGTGGTGAGACGGATTCGACCCATCCACATCGTCCCCAGCCAGTTGAATATCTTGATCCCGGTGGGGATGGCGATGGTCATGGTGGCCAGGCCGAACGCGGCCTGCGCCACCGGCGTGATCCCCGACGCGAACATGTGATGGGCCCACACCCCGAATCCGAGGAAGGCGATGGCGGCCCCGGCGAACACCACAGCCGAGTATCCGAAGAGCGGCTTGCGGGAGAAGACCGGGAGCACCTCGGAGACGATGCCCATGGCGGGGAGAACCAGGATGTAGACCTCGGGATGGCCGAACAACCAGAAGAGGTGCTGCCAGAGAATCGGGTCTCCACCGCCGGTGGGCGCGAAGAAGAGCGCTCCGAACTGCCGGTCGGCGGTGACCATGAAGAGGGCGATGGCGATGATCGGCAGCGAGAAGAGCAACAGGAAGGCGACGACGGTCGACATCCAGGCGAACACCGGCATCCGGAGCAGACGCATCCCCTTGGCCCGCATGTTGAACACGGTCACGATGAAGTTGATCGCCGAGATGAGCGAGGCGAGACCGAGGATCTGCAGTCCCAACGCCCAAAAGTCCAGAGCCGTCCCCGGCGAGTAGAGCGGACCGGCGTTTGGTTGATAGCCGAACCAGCCTCCATCGGGCGAGGTCGCGAGGAAGTTGAAGCTCCCCGGACCCCCTCCGGCCGCCAGGTTCCCGTCGACGCCGCCGAAACCGTCCGCCCCGATGGGAGCCACCGAGGTTCCGAAGATGAAGGTCGAGTAGAGGAAGATCCCGCCGAAGAAGAAGATCCACCACGACAGCGCGTTCAGCCGGGGAAACGCCACATCCCTGGCCCCGATCAGGAGCGGCAGCAGATAGTTGATGAAGGCCGCGCCCACGGGCATGACGAACAGGAAGATCATCGTGGTGCCGTGCATCGTGAACAGCGCGTTGTAGGCGCCGGCGGTGAGGAATTCGGCATTCGCCTGGCTCAGTTGGATGCGTAACAGCAACGCCTCGACGCCGCCCAGGACGAAGAACAGGAAGGCGGCGTAGCCGTACATGATGCCGATCTTCTTGTGGTCCACCGTGGTGATCCACGACCAGAACCCGGTGGTCGACTTCGGTCTGGTGAAGATGGTCGTCTGCGGGCGCTCGGCGGTTGCGGTCATGTGTTGGACTCCAACCAGACGATCAGACTGTCGATCTCGGCCTCGGTGAGTGCCAGGTCGGGCATGAAACTCCCCGGCTTGACGTTAGGCGGGTTCTCCAGCCATCTCTTGAGGGCCTCCGCCCGTGACTCGCCCTCCTCGGGCAAGGTGGCCCCGGCGAACACGCTCCGGTCGGCGAAGTGGGTGAGCTCGGGCCCGTTGAAGGCATCCTCGGGGACGATGTTCGAGGCCGAATCATCGTCGAACCTGACGGTGTGACATTGGGTGCATGCTTTCTCGAGGTACACCTGGTACCCCTCGTATTCGGGGGTCCCCTCCGCAGGAAGGGCTGTGGGGGCCTGTTGGGCTGTCACCCAGGCCTGGTAGTCGGCCGAATCCAGTGCCAAGACCCTCGCCCTCATCAAGGAATGGCTCAGGCCGCAGAACTCGGCGCAGTGGCCCCAATACTCACCGGGTTCATCCGCCTCCAACCGCAACTCCGTCTCCTGTCCGGGGACCAGGTAGCGCTTGCCGTTGAGAGCCGGGATCCAGAAGTTGTGGATTACGTCGTCCGAGGTCATCTTGGCGCAGATCTCGACATCGGTGGGTATCACCATGACGTTGGCGGTGTCGATCCCGGCGTCGGGATAGTGATACTCGAACCACCATTGGTGGCCGACTATCTCGACCTCCATCGCGTCGGGAGCGCACTCGGTCAGGTCGAAGACGGCCGCCGTGGTCGGAACTGCGATGCCGGCGAGGATGAGGGCCGGGATCACCGTCCAGAGAATCTCCAGCTTCGGGCTCCCGTGGAGCTGTTTCGCCTCCTTGGACCCTTCCCGGTCACGAAAGAGGACGACGGCGACGAAAATCGCACCCATCACCAGCGCGAACACCACCACTGCGATCCAGAAGACGGGCCAGAAGAGCCCGTCGATCCTCTCGGCGATGGGCCCCGCCGGCTCGAACGTCGTCAACGGGGCATCCTCGTTGCCGATGAAGGCGCACGCACCCAGGATGAGAGGCATGCCGGCAAGCAGGAGCAATCTCGAGAAACGTTGACGGAATCGGCCCATTCGCGACGGCATCATACGATTATCGCCCTACCCCACCAACTTCTCGCATCAGCCGGCAACAGCGTCGATGGCTGCCGTCAATTCGGAGTCGGATACCACGCCCTCGAATGCCGCCGTGACCCGGCCCGACCCTTCGACGACGAAGATCCACGGTTCCGACGGCAGCCCCCACTCGTCCACCGCGTCGATCGGGTTCAGCTCCTCGAAGGTCTCGACCTGGATGTCCTCGTAGACCTCGACATGGACGAAGTCGACATCGGGGAACCCGGTCGCGATCGACTTCGCCTGATCGAGCATGGGACCACAAGTCTGCGACACGCACCAGGCGGGGGTGGCGAAGACGATCACGGAAGGTGTCCCGTTGCCCACGGCCTCGTCGATGCTCAGCCGGTAGAAGTCAGGGTCGGGATCGGGATCGGAGGAGATCGTGGCGAGGTCATCGGTGTCATCGGAGGTCCGGGTCTTCGACAGCGGAGCGGTCTCGCCGACCTCGATCACGGGAGGGTCCTCGGAGGCGTTGAAACCGACCGGGACCGATGCGGGGAGCCCGTCGACCTCGACGATCGCCTGGTATGTGCCCGGTTTGGGCAAGTCGACATAGGCGACGTAGAGACCGCGTACACCCTCGACGGTCCACAGGAACTCGGTTGGGTACGAGGCAAGCGGCGATCCGTTCTCGTCCCGTATCTCGACTGTGGCCTCCCGATCCGGTGCGGCCAGGAGATCTTGGGTCGCGGGGTCGAGGACCGAGATCATCACACGCTGGTGGCCGATACCGATACCCTTCTCAGAGGTCGCGAGCACGCCGAACGGAGCATCGGAGCCACCTCCACAAGCTGCGACCAGCACCGCCGCGGCCAATGCGGCAATTCCGGGCCGCATCAGATCAGCACGTCGAGCATGACGCTCGCCAGAAGAGCCGCCAGGTAGACGGTGGAGGTCATGAACAGCCGCATCGCCTCGTCGGGCCGGCGATAGACCCTCCAGGTGTCCCAGAGGAACCAGGTGCCGAGGGCGATCGCCGCCGCCAGGTAGATCCAGGAGAGCGAGGCCACCGGAACCAACAAGAGGGTGAGTGCGACCATCACCCCGGTGTAGAGCAGCATCCGTTGTGTCGTCGCCTCCACCCCGGCGACCACCGGCAACATAGGGACGCCTGCTGCCGCATAGTCGTCTTTGTACCTGATGGCGAGTGCCCAGAAATGAGGCGGGGTCCAATAGAAGACGATGAGAAACAGCGTCCACGCTGCCAGGCTCAGCGAACCGGTGACGGCCGCCCAGCCGACGAGAGCGGGTGCGGCCCCGGCCGCGCCCCCGATGACGATGTTCTGCACCGTCGATCGCTTCAGCACCATCGTGTAGACGAACACGTAGAAGAGCAGGGCTGCGGTCGCCAGGGAGGCAGCAAGCAGGTTGCTCGTAAGCCAAAGGACTGCGAACCCCGCCAAGCCGAGGACGACACCGAAGACCATGGCCGAGCGAGGAGCCACCTCGTGCCTGGAGAGGGGCCGGGCCCGAGTACGACGCATTATCTGGTCGATGTCCCGGTCGATGTAGTTGTTGAGGGCATTGGCGCCCCCGGCGCTCAGACTGCCCCCGGCCAGGGTGGCGACGACCAGCCAGGTCCCGGGCCATTCTCCGGCTGCGAGCACCATGGCGGGAACGGTCGTGATAAGCAGCAATTCGATGATCCGCGGCTTTGTCAGCGCCAGGTAGGCGGCGGCGGCGGACCGCGCTGGCGGGCCCGAGCTCACATCGGCCACCGGCGCAGCCCCTTGGTCAGTCCTCATTCTTCGTGTCCTCGTCACCCGAATCGCGTCTGACCCTTTCCGCCCTCCTCAACGCCCATATCGCGAGCACGGCCGGTACCACGAACACCCCGATCTCGTCGATGCCCCAGAAGTGCGCCAAATCGAACATCACCCCGCCAGAATCAATAGACCAAGTGTGATCAGGGCAACCATAAGCAGAAGCATCGCATACTGGGACCGGACCGCTCCCCTGCCGAAGTCGACAGCCTCACCCCAGGAACTTCGATATCTCGTCGGCCATTCGTGACGGGACGGTCCAGGGCGCCTCGTGCCGGACGCCGATCAACTCGACAACCTCCGGGGCGGTCAGCAATCCGGCCAACTGGTATTGCCAGGCCGGCGGCACCAGCTGGTCGTGGGTCGGGATCAGGACCAGCTTCGGCTGCTCCAGACGGCCCACCCAGCTCCTGGAGTCGAAGCGCATCAGGGCCAGTGTGGCCTGCGAACCGGTCTCGATGTTGCGGCGATGACTCTCCTCCCACAGCCACCGGGCATGTTTGGGCTTGACCGCGCCGACCGCCAGCAGATAGCCGGACCTGACCTCGGGTGTGCCCAAGCCGGTGAGTCGCTCCCATCCTCGGGCAAGGACGGCGCCGATCACCCGGGCGGTGCGATGGGGCTCGGGAGTGTGGGCAAAGGTCGCAGCCAGCACCAAACGATCGACCCGGTTCGGGTGACGGTAGGCGAGCGCCTGCGCGATCGTCCCCCCCATCGAGTATCCGACCACTGAAACTCTGCCGATGCCCAACTCGTCCAGGGCCCCGGCTATGTCGTCGGCCACCTCGTCGATCTCGTATCTGACGGCGGCCGTCGGAGACAGCCCGTGGCCACGATGGTCCATCATGATGACCCGGTGCTCCTCGCCGAGCAACGGCGCGACCTGATACCACTCGGCGATGGACGAGCCCGACAGCCCGTGGATGAGGAGAACGGGGGCCGTATCGGGCCGCCCGGTCTCCCTGATCAGGAACTCGGTGTCGCCGACGAACACGGTCCGCCCCGGGGTCCGCCAGGGGTGCTCCTGAGGAGGCTTGAATCTCGGGGCCGGCGCTGGGCCCAGGATCCGCCACAGGAGGAAGAGGCCGAGGAGACGTCTCAGAAACGTCCTCACGAGAGGTCACCGACGGCGAATACGTGCTCGGTCACCGGGTGCCCGCCCACCAGGTGCTCCTCGATGACGCGGTCGAGGATGTCGACGGTCAGGCCCGCGTACCAGATGCCTTCGGGGTACACCACCGCGATGCAACCCTGTTCACACACCCTGAGGCAGTCGGCCTTGGTTCGCAGGACCGACCCGGCTCCCGGTGCCGATGGCTCGGGATCGAAGTCCATGTCGCCCTGCCAGGCCGGTGGGGCACTCGTGACCCCCAGCTCCTTGAGACGGCCCTTCAGGTGGCGCCACAACCGGTTGGTCTCCTCCCGGGGAGCGCATTTCGGGTTGGTCTGGTCGGCGCAGAGGATGATGTGCCGTTGCGCCGTGGGGATGGAAAGGGCGCGAGCAATGCTCTCGAGACGCTCTGACTCATTCATCCCGGACAAGATTCGCCGCGGCGTGGCCCTAAGGCAAGATGGTGATACCGGGACCACTGTCGATCTCACCTATGCACGCCGCCCCGGTCAGATGCTCGAGGAGTGAGTCGACTCGGTCGCGATGGACCGCGATCAAGAGGCCTCCGGAGGTCTGGGCGTCGCTCAAGATCCTGATCGGGCCCTCATCGAGGGAGGTGTGTATGTAATCGTCGATGTGGCGCCGGTTGCGCTCCGATCCTCCGGCCCACATGTCTTGTCCGAGAAGTTCGGCGGTGCCTTCGAGCACGGGCACGCTCCCGAATTCGACGGTGGCGCCGATCGATGAGAAGACGGTCATCTCCTGGAGATGCCCCAGGAGCCCGAATCCGGTGACGTCGGTGACCGCACTCGCATCGTGGGACAAGGCCGCCATCGAGGCTCGGTGGTTGAGGGTGGTCATCACGGCGATCGCCCGATCGGCCAGCTCCGGAGGGCAGGCACCCCTCTTTATGGCGGTGGTGATGATGCCGATCCCAAGAGGCTTGGTGAGGACCAGCGCATCGCCGGGGCTTGCCCCCTGGTTGCTCAGGATCCGGTCGGCTCCGGCCAGCCCGGTCACGGCGAAGCCGTAATGCGGCTCGGGCCCGTCGATGGAGTGTCCGCCGACGACGGTGCACGCCGCCTCGGCCATCACGTCCAGACCACCCCGGACCACCTCGGCGGCAACATCGAAGGGCAGGTCGTCACGAGGCCAGCCCAGATACTGCAACGCCGTCAGGGGCGTTGCTCCCATCGCATAGATGTCGCTCAGGGCGTTCGCGGCCGCGATTCGGCCCCAGTCGTAGGCGGAGTCCACCACCGGGGCAAAGACGTCGATCGTCTGCACCAGGGCGCGTCCGTCTCCCAGCGCATAAACGCCGGCGTCGTCTGCCGTCGCCACCCCGACGATCAGGTCGGGATGGCTGGCGGCCGGATGCTCATATACGGGACGCAGGACCTGCGCCAGCTCGGAAGGCCCGAGTTTGCAGGCTCAGCCGGCCCCATGTGAGTACGCGGTGAGTCGGACTTCGGTCACCCATCCAGGTTATGCGCGCCAGGCTCCTCCCCAATGCAGCTGGGTTGTGATCCCGACACGGCCGGTGCCGGGCCGTCACGTATGGCGGGCCAATCGGTAGCCTTCCGGGTTCTCATGTCTGAGGGAACCACTTTCTTGACCCCGGCCGCGCATGCGCGGATGGAGGAAGAGCTCGACCATTTGAAGACCGTGGGGCGTCGCGAGATCGAGGAGCGAATCGCGGAAGCGCGATCACACGGGGACCTTCGCGAGAACGCCGACTATGACGCTGCGAAGAACGACCAGGGCATGATGGAGGCCCGTATCCGCAAGCTCGAGCATCTGCTTCACACCGCTGAGGTCCGCGAAGTCGCAGACACCGGGAAGGTGGAGATCGGAAGTGTCGTGACCGTCCTCGACAGCGACGGCGAGGAGATGGAGTACTTCGTTGCCCCACAGGAGAACAAGGTCGCCGGTCTGTTCCTCGCATCGCCCGACAGCCCTCTCGGGAGTTCGTTGCTCGGCGCTTCGGTGGGCGATTCGGTCGACTACGAGGCCCCGGGAGGGACCTTCACCGTCGTCATCAGGTCGATTCGACCATACGAGGCCTAGCCGGGGTTAGCCTGCCCCCGTCCATCCGACGAGGGGCCGACGTTGAAACTCCGACTAAGAAGCCCACGCCAATTCGCCCGCGTCCTTCTGGCTGCCGCGCAACGCGATCGCCAGGAGGTAGCCGATTATCTCGACTCGCGCCGTGAGGAATGGGAGGCGCTGGCCGAGGCCATGCCTTCTGACGCGGCCGACGTCCTCGAGCAGCTGCCGGACGACGAAGTGGCGGATCTC
>Ga0256865_1000665_pt1 | contig 11472 bp, 8 predicted proteins | sample RVTome_14_FD_187337 | JGI IMG/M metagenome (GOLD analysis project Ga0256865, IMG submission 187337) | Soil microbial communities from uranium-contaminated site in the Upper Colorado River Basin, Wyoming, United States - RVT145D125 HiSeq ... | reverse complement strand
ATATTCTGCACCGAAGTGAGTGCCCCATCCCGGGTGGTTTTCAAAATTGAAATTGGAATTTGCTACGTCCCACGCTTCATACTCTCTGATAGCCCGGTCAATGTTACCTTCATTTAATTTTGTCCCCGCCCCCACGAAAAAGAAAACACCACCTCTCAACTTAAATTCCTGGCTACTCCCGACTATTTGAATTACTCCTTCAACCGGAACCAGAAAAGTAAAGTTTGGACCAACGAAAGGTTTTTTGGATTCGAACGGAACTCCTTTCACTTTTAATCCTGACATTCTGTAAAGGGTAATGCCGGTTTCTAATGCAAACCAATTGGTAACATCAAATCCCAGGCATCTGAAACTAAACGGACTTATTGGTGCACTGAAATAGCCATCTTTCGGCAGGAAATAAGAAAATGATACACCAATACTCTGTGACTTGGAATCCTGGGGAATAAGGAATGCAATGAATATGAGAGTTATTGTCAGTTTGTTTTTAAGCATAGAATTAGTATGTTTATTCTTTTCACGGATGATCTAAATTACACCTAAACTTATGCAAAAGGCTTATAAAGTATTCAAAAATAGTTGTGGCATATTCTTTCTCTTTTTATTGGCATGCGGTTCTGCTGAAGAGAAAAATCTGGCGGATATTGTTTTTATAAACGGAGTAATATATACCGTTGATGAAAGTAATCCTGTCGCTGAGGCAGTTGCAGTAAGGGATGGAAAAATTCTTTTTGTTGGTTCCAATTTAGAGATTGATGAATACACAGGTGAGCAAACGACCCAAATAGATTTAGGCGGTAAGACAATGACGCCGGGTTTTATTGAAGGACATGGACATATGATGGGATTGGGATATAACGAACTTAACCTGGATTTAAGCGGCGTGAAAAATTATGATGAGTTGGTTAGCCACGTTGCTGATGCAGTTGCAAAAGCTAATCCCGGTGATTGGATAGTTGGTCGTGGCTGGCATCAAAGCAAATGGGATCCTGTACCGGAAGAAATGGTAGATGGGTTTCAAACTCATAAGAAACTCAGCGAGATTTCTCCTGAAAATCCAGTATGGTTATCGCACGCCAGCGGGCATGCCGGTTTTGCAAATGCAAGAGCTATGGAAATTGCGGGAGTAAATCCACTCTCTATAGAAAGTTTGGAACAGAATGTTGAAGGGGGTGAAATTATTACTGATGCATTGGGGAATCCCACTGGAATTTTCAGTGAAACCGCACAGGGTCTCATCAGGAGACATATTCCGGAAAATACACCTGCAATGGATCGCCGGGCTCTGGAATTGGCGATAAAGGCTTGTCAAAGAAATGGTATAACAAGTTTTCATGATGCAGGTACTGGACAAGGTACCATTGATCTGATGCAGCAATTCAAAGAGGAAGGAATTCTGGGGGTGAGGATGTATATAATGCTTGCCGGCAGGAGCGAAGAACTAATTAATCAATGGCTGGAAAAGGGACCTGTGCACGATACTGCCGATCAACTCTTAACGATTCGGGCAATAAAACTTAATGCTGATGGTGCCCTGGGAAACAGAGGCGCCTGGTTACTGGAGGAATATACGGACAGACAGGGACATTTCGGATTTGCTACCATGCCGCTTGAGTATATGGAACGCGTAACTCGTGATGGTCTGAGTGCGGGATTTCAGGTGAACACACATGCCATCGGGGACAGAACCAATCGGGAAATACTTGACATTTATGAAAAAGTATTAACTGAAATTCCTGAGAAGGCAACGGACCATCGGTTTAGAATTGAACATGCACAACATCTTAGCCTGGATGACATTCCCCGATTTGGCGAACTGGGAGTAATTGCTTCTATGGAAGCAATCCACATGAGTAGCGACCGACCATGGGCAATTGACAGACTTGGGGAAAAGCGAATTGTTGATGGCGCTTATGTTTGGCAGAAGCTGCTTCAATCAGGCGCGATAATTGTGAATGGAACGGATGTGCCTGTAGAACCGATTGATCCAATTGCATGTTTTTATGCTTCAGTAAGCAGGAAAACCCTGGCTGGAATACCGGAAGGTGGATTTGAACCAGAGCAGAAAATGTCAAGGGAAGAAGCACTTCGTTCGTATACGCTTGATGCAGCTTATGGTGAATTTGCTGAAGAGGTTAAAGGATCGATTTCACCTGGTAAGTTCGCGGATTTTACAGTTTTTGATCAGGATATTATGACGGTTCCTGAGAATCAAATTCTGGATACTAAAGTGACTATGACTGTATTCAATGGTAAAGTTGTGTATGATGGAAATCCTTCAATGTAGATTATTTAATCAATGAAAATCTTATTCACTTTTATGGTATTACTAATTGTAGCCTGCACAGCTGAGAAAAAAGTTGGAGAAGATAGTTCAAGACCGGAAAGAGAAATTTCAAGTCCTCGAAGAGAAGCTACCGGGAATGCAAGCGGAATAAACATCATGGTTGATTATGGAAGCCCTGCAGTAAAAGGGCGTAGAATCTGGGGTGGCCTGGAAAAATATGATCGCGTCTGGCGAGCCGGTGCCAATGAAACGACTGCAATTTCATTTGATAAAGATGCATTAATTAATGGTGAGCCGATTGACAAAGGTAAATATGCAATTTTTATTATTCCAAAAGAGAATGAAGCCTGGATTGTTATTTTCAACCAGGATTGGGATGAATGGGGCGCATTCAGATACAACCAGGAAAGGGATGTCCTTAGGTTTACTGTTAGCCCGGAGTGGAGTGATAACATTCATGAGCGACTGGAATATTCAATTGAAGAAGGAAACCTTACCTTCCGATGGGAAAAAGTTAGCTTATCAATGGCTGTAAGTTCAAGAAACTGATTTTATTACAATCACGGTTAGCATTTGGAGTAGTACTAAATAATTAATCTCTGAAAATAGATCTTTGAGTTGTTTTTGCCCCAGCTCTTTCATTTACCTTAGTCAAATAAATTTCAACAAAGAAAATTATTTAAAGATGTCAAAGAAAAAAGTAACAGGAATCGGAGGAATCTTCTTTAAGAGTGAGGATCCTAAAAAATTGAATGAGTGGTATCAAAAGAATCTGGGATTGGTTTTGAATGAGTATGGCTCACTTTTTGAATTCCGAATGTCTGATAATTCTGATACAAAAGGTTATTTGCAGTGGGGTCCCTTCACAAAAGATACCCGATATTTTGATCCTTCTCAAAAGCAATACATGATTAATTACAGGGTTGAAAATCTTGAAGAACTGGTAGAAGAATTGAAAAGTGCCGGCGTAGAGGTCGTAGATGAAATAGAGATTTACGAATATGGTAAATTTGTGCACATTATGGATCCTGAAGGAAATAAGCTTGAACTATGGGAGCCGGTGGATAGTGTTTTTACGAAAATGTATGAAGGTAAAACTACGAAATAGCTACTTTTCTTTTCTGATTTTGGCTTGTTTGATGTGGGCCAGGTGATGGTTGCTGTGCCATGAATAAAGTGCCGTAACCACAAAAAGTTTATAAGTCTTGTTATATTCAGGATGAATAAATTCAAGGTTGAATTGGTCGTCATTCAATGTTTTCAGGAGGTAAACCCATCGCTTGTGTAACCCATCAAGGATGTTTAAGGAGTGAGCTACAGGAGTGTCTTTTGCATCCGGTAATTCAGCCCACATGTTTTCAAGATAAGGCTTTATTGTTGGACTCCTTTCAGTTAAAGTTAATTTGAATCTCATAAAACTATTCATGTGGCTATCTGCCAAATGGTGAATAACCTGCCTGACTGTCCAACCTTCCGGCCGATACCGGTAGTCCAACTCTTCCTTACCGAGATATTCAGTTTCACTTTTTATCCTTGCGGGTAATTGTTCAATTTGATTGATCCAGTCATCAATTGAATCTTTGCTGAAAGCTTCCGGTGCATTGAACTTTCCTATAGGGTAACGCAAGTCGGGTGTTTCCATGACACATTAATTTATTACAAATTACGCAAAATTTTCAGAGCATTAAACTCCGCTGATGAGCGCAAAAATAGTTAAGAAATACAAATCAGCCGAGGAATTTAATTCTGGAAGGAAGACATACTATCCGCTTAGGAACAGGGGCAATAAGTTCTCCATCTGATTCTGCCGCAAATGTGACTTCACCTGAATGAATTTCAAGATCCCTGGCCTCAAAATAGTATACTCTGGGGTGTTTCAACTTCTTTGATTGAAAGATGTAAGGTAATTGGGTCAAATATTCCCACATACTCACCTCACCAACAATAGTAATGGAGAACAGCCCGCTAAATGGGGAAGCATCAGGTGCAAGACTCATACCTCCGCCCATGTATTTACCGTTAGCCACCACAATCATGAATGCTTTGCCTTCCCATTTAAAATTATCTCCAACTATCTTGACAGCAGTAGGACGGTAGGAATTGAATGCCTGCATAATGGATTTGAAATAAGATTTCTTTCCAGTGCCTTTTGAGATTTCCATTTTCCGGATAACCTCGGCACTGAAGCCGAATGACACTTCATTATGAAAATAAACATTTGTTCCATCCGCCAGGGTAAGTTGCCCGATGTCAATTTTTCTAATGGATGGTGAGTGAAGGCGCCGGGATAAATCTGCAATTTTTTTTGACAAGTTAAAGTTCCTTGAAAAATCATTGCCGGTACCAATGGGAAATTGTCCGATGATGATAGAATCCTTGTCCTGACTGCCTGAAGTCATGTAACCATTCAGTATTTCGTGCAGCGTGCCATCACCACCATACCCAATAATTAGCGTAGTTCCCGACTCAATTGCTTTCCTGGTCAGGAGGATTGAATCACCCTTTTTTTCAGTAAACAGGTAATCAATATCTTTATTTGAAGTCAGGTACAGTTGGGGAAGGATGTTCTTCCTGAAAGCTGATTGGGAATGATAGAGAGAGTTGACAACAAAAGTTATTTTCATAAATTATCCCAGAGTGGTCTGTAATAGTTGGAATATTTCATTTGAACGCAGACTAACCCAGAAATTTAGATAATAGCAGGTGAAAGTGATGAACTCCGATTTCTCTTTTGGGAGAAAACCTGCCAGCCTTGTATAGCATAGAATTTACTCCCTTCTGAACACTTTCTACAACAAACTCATCTTCCCGCTCAACCTTGTCCAATAAAGCGCCGGCACTGTTTGTCATTTTAGATTCATCATGCATAAATATTTGAAAAATAACTTTACAACGGTCTTTTGTTAAAGGTTGAACAATATTGACAGATAAACCCCACGGATAAAAGTTTAACATCAGATTTGGAAATATCCAATAATAATATGCCGATACATTCTTTCCATAGTCAATGTGGCCCTCGGGAAGATCAAATTTTTCAGTTCCACCTTTTGCATATCCGATTTGCAGGTTTCCATATTCAAAAGTTTTGGTTTCATAAGTTCCATAATCGATCGCCTCATTTAAATCATTATGAACAAATGGAATATGAAAACCTTCCAGATAATTGTCGCAATACAAAGCCCAATGCGAGTTCACCAGGTATTCTCTTGATAACTCCGGTTTAAATGTAAAATTCTCCACAGGCAGGAAACCGGTTCTTTCGTTCAGAATTTTTTCAATTTTGATAAATTCATAAGCAGGATTTAAGCTAAGAAAAAAAAATTGCTTCCATTTAGCCAATGGGATTTTTGGAAGATTATCGCAATTGGAAGGAAAGTTTTCTGCTTCTTTGAATTCCGGCATAAATTCAAATTTACCATCCAACGCAAATTTCCTTCCATGATATCCACAAATCAGTTTACTTTTCTTAGCCGGCGAATTTATCAAGACATTTCCCCTGTGGGTACACACATTGCTAAGGGCCGCCACAGAATCATTTTCATCACAGGTTAGCAAAAGCGGTTCATCCATGAATCCGGGATAAAAATTTATGGGGTAAAGGTTAGTCTTCAGATTAAACAATTTTTCATTTCCCACCAGGTGCCAGGTAACAGCAAAAACTTTTTCTTTGAAAGAATTAAAAACTTCATCGCTCCTGTAGAACGCGGCGGGTAACGTCTCAGCTTTTGATATTTCCTGATGGATAGAAAAATGATTCATTATTTAAATGATTCATTATTTAAAACAATTACCAAAAATATGAAAATATCGGTATTATCTTAGAAAATGCAAATTCCTGACGCAAAACCCAAAGTCGGATTCTTGACTGCCACCTCACTGGTTGTTGGCAATATGATAGGTTCCGGGATATTTTTATTGCCGGCAACTCTCGCGTTTTATGGTGGAATAAGCATTTTTGGTTGGGTAATAAGCGGGATTGGTGCCATTTTTCTCGCGCTGGTTTTCGGAAGATTAAGCAAGCTTGTTCCCAACTCAGGAGGCCCGTATGCATATACGCGTGAAGGATTCGGCGATTTCGCCGGCTTTATAGTTTCCTGGGGATATTGGATTTCAATCATTTGTACAAACGCAGCTATAGCGGTTACTTTGGTTAGTTATTTATCTGTTTTCATCCCGGTTATAGCCGCTTCAAATCTAACGTCAGCACTTATTGCTGTGGGAACTGTTTGGTTCCTCACCTGGATCAATAGTCTTGGCATAAAGAGAGGTGGTAATATGCAGGTGATAACTACAGTTCTGAAGATAATTCCATTGCTGGCAGTATCAATTGCGGGTATTTTCTATCTGAACATCGACCATTTTCAACCCTGGAATATAAGCAGTCAATCAAATATCGATGCTATTGGAGCCACCGTTGCGTTAACATTTTTTGCATTCATGGGCATGGAGTCTGCGACTATACCTTCTGAAGATGTAAAGAATGCATCAATTGTAATTCCAAGGGCAACGATAACCGGTACTATGCTGGTGCTGTTAATTTATATGCTGAGTTATGTGGCTTTAATGGGGCTAATTCCACCGGAAAGTTTACAGAAGTCCACTTCACCTTTTGCTGATGGAGCCGGTTTGATTTGGGGTGATACCGGCAGATATATTATCGGGCTGGGAGCAATCATCAGCACGTTCGGTGCCTTGAACGGCTGGATATTATTGCAGGGCCAGGTACCATACGCGATAGCGAGGGACAGATTATTTCCGCATAGTTTAAGCAAGGTAAATATCCATAAGGCACCGGTTACCGGGCTGGTAGTATCAAGTATTTTCATAACTATTCTGATAATTTCAAACTTTACAAAGGGACTCGTAGGAATGTTCACTTTCATGATATTGCTGACAACAGTTGTAGTAGTCTTTCCTTACCTGTTCTGTTCACTTGCTGAAATCTTAATTCTTATAAAAAGAGAAAAGAGCAAGATTAATTTCATAAAACCATTACTGGTTGGAATTCCATCATTCCTATATCTGATGTGGGCGTTAACCGGTGTGGGAAAGGATGAAGTTTATTACGGGCTCTTATTAATTATTGCAGGTATCCCTTTTTACGCCCTGATTAAATATAAAACAAAGCGTGAGTAATTCTACGATTTGAGTATCATGCCCTGCTTCTTTCGATACTATTTACAATGTATTTACGAATCATATCAACGGGTATTATCACCAAAGCCATCGATGCAATTATTATCCATTCGTTAACTGTCAGTGCGGTAGTTCTAAGAATATTTCCTCCGATATAAGTGAAAATTACCTGTAGTCCCAGGATCATTGCCATTACCCACACAAAGCTGGTATTCTGACTTATATGTTCAAACAGGTTATATTTTTCGGTTCTTACGCTGAAGCCATTAAAAATGATCATGAAAATAAAGAGATTAAAAAAGGCTGTTAGATGAACCTCAGGAGCCGGGATACCATTTCTCACAAATAGATCTTTGAAAGGAGGGAAAGTGAGGAAGAATATAGAAAAGAAGGTGATGAAAAGACCGCTGGTTAAAATGGCCGAAACCATATTCTTTGTAAGAATATTTTCATCTCTGTTAACAGGTGGCTCTTCCATATACCGCAGCAAAGCAGGCTCACCCCCAAATGCTATTGCTGCAAGGGTATCCATAATAATATTAATCCATAATATCTGGATAATAGTAAGCGGGAAATCTACTCCGATAAGAGGGCCAAGGAATGCGGTACAAACAGCGGCAACATTTACCGTAAGCTGGAAAACAATAAATTTACGAATTGACTTAAAAATGGTTCTTCCATATCTTATGGCATTACTGATTGAGTGGAAGTTATCATCCAGGATCACGATATCTCCGGCTTCCTTTGAAACTTCTGATCCACTGCCCATTGCTACACCCACATCGGCATGCTTCAATGCGGCGGAATCATTTACGCCATCTCCGGTCATCCCCACAACTTTACCAAGGGATTTGGAAATTCTGACCAGCCTGCTCTTATCAGAAGGAAGTGCCCGGGCAATAATTTTTAGATTGCCAAGTACCCTCTTAATATCCTCATCACTATGTTCGCTTAATTCTGAAGATACCATTACTACATCATCCGACCTGGTCAGCAATCCAACTTCTGTGGCTACTGATGAGGCAGTTCCTTTTTTGTCTCCTGTTATCATTACAACCTGAATACCCGCATTCTGCACTTCTTTAATTGCACGGAAAGATTCGGCTCTCACTTCGTCACCAATACCTACGATACCCACAAGGCAAGCACTATTGGGAATAGAGTGATCATCTTTGATTAATTCATTGGTTACCGCAAGGGCAATCAGTCGAATACCTGCTTCGGCCAGCTCATCCATTTCTTTATATAATGCATCCGTACTTGTTAATGGTACCTTTGTTCCATCATCCTCAAACTGATGTGTACACTCCGGTATTAATACTTCAGGCGCACCTTTGATCAAGGTTATCCTGGTTGAATCAAGCCCTTTGATTTGATAATCAATCTTTACCTGCGTGGCTGAAAATTTTCGTTCACTATTAAATAGAATTTTCTTTTCGCCTTCAGCGCCCAACTTCATGGTTTTTTCAATTTCATTTTTTGAAACGAAAGCAATAAGCGCTCTTTCAGAACCATTACCACCAATTACGTCACCTTCGGGAGAAATATAGCTTGAAGAATTTTCGATAACTGATAATCCCAACAGCTCCTTGAGTTCAAGTGGAATTGAATTGAAGTCAGGGAAAATAGTTCCGGCACTGTTAATAAATAATTTGGGCTCAAGTTGGCCTTTGGTAATTGTACCCGTTTTATCAGAAAACAAAATATTTAGGGAACCTGCCGTTTCAATACCTAAAAGCTTTCGCACAAGAACTTTTTCGACCAATAGTTTCCGCATGTTAAGAGAGAGCACAATGGCGATCATCATTGGCAGCCCTTCCGGAACCGCGGCAACGACAATAATTATGGAAAGAACCAACGCATCAAGAAGGTCTGGAATGAGAATCTCCCACTGGGACAAATAAGCCATTATTTTGTCTCCTTCAAAACCATTGGCCACCACTATTTTATTGAAAGTGAATGCGATAGCAATGAAAATCGCGGCTATATATCCGAACCGACTTATAAGTTGAGCTAATCCCTTCAATTTTACCTGAAGGGGTGAAAGCCTCCCTTCTGCTTCCGCCAGTTCTTTGGCAAGGTGACCATAAAAGGTATTATTGCCAACTGTGTCAACTCTTACAACACCTTCTCCATCATCAACAACTGAACCCCGGAATATCAGGTGCGGATCAGCAAGGTCTTTGGCCTTTGGTAGGTAGTCAAATGGCATTTTGGTCTTATAAACGGAGTCAGATTCACCGGTAAGAGAGGCCTGATTGACTCTTAATTCTCCTTTTACCACTTTGCCATCCGCGGGTACTTTATCTCCGGCCTGAAGCAGAACATAATCTCCGGTGACAATTTCACCTACCGGTATTTTTCTAAGCTGGCCGCCTCGAAATGCAGTATTTTCAATGCGGGAAGCTTCTTCCTGAAGTTTCTGGAAAGATGATTCATTTTTATATTCCGAGAATGTGGAAACCAATGTGGCCAAAGCAACGGCAATTGCAATTGCCAGTGCTTCATACCATTCAGTTAATTCAAAAATGGATAAAACAAAAATTATCACCAGGGCAGCGGTGAGTATAATTATGATAGGGTCTTGAAAATTACCCACCAACTTGCTCCAGAAACTCTTAATTTCATACGGACTGAGTTCGTTTGAGCCGAACTTCTTCCTGGAATCTAGAACTTCCTGGGTACTAAGACCCTTAAATTCGTATTTCATGCAAACTAATAAATTTTGTTACCGCCCAGACAAAATTCCTGCGTTGCAGCAGCCCGAAAATAGTAGATTTTTTCCTGAAAACTTACGTCCAATGGGTTTAGTTGTTTATCAAAATACCTTAGGTGGGAAACATTCGAAAGAATTGCATCCTTTCCCAATCACAAAATTGGCAGGAAATTGCTCATTTCCCAATTTTGGCCTATTTTTTTATCCTTTATCGCAGTTTATTTTTGCTTTTACTTATCCATGCCTGGCAAACTAACTGTAATTCAGTGAGTTTATATTGATATCGCCTGGTTTCGTTTATTTTTGTAGGACACAAATATCCAAGGCGATTCATAATGAGTATAAAATTCCAATTGAAATATTACTTACTCATTGTCCTCTTAATATCCTCATTAACAGGGACATGTCAAAATAGTTATTATCCAACCCGGGCTGAATGGCAATCCAAAACACCAATGGAGCTGGGTCTGAATCCGGAAAAAATATCAGCTGCGGCTCAGTTTGCCACACAAAATGAATACTCCGGTCCAAAGGATTTGCGCGTTGCAATATTAGGTTCTTTTGCCCGCGAACCTTACATGCAGATTGTAGGGCCAACCAGGGAGAGAGGCGGCCCGGCTGGAATGATTGTAAAGAACGGCTACGTGACCGCAACCTGGGGAGATTTGGATAGGGTTGATATGACTTTCAGTGTAACCAAGAGTTACTTGTCTACCACAGTGGGACTTGCTTTTGATGAAGGTCGAATGGCTTTGAAAGACCCGGTCGCCAAATACGTCTGGGATGGAACATTTGAAGGTGAACATAATTCCAAAATCACCTGGCATCACCTGCTTAATCAATCCTCGGATTGGTCAGGTTCCTTGTTTGGAGTACCTGACTGGTCTGACCGGCCTCCCAGGGAAGGCAGTATTGATGACTGGAAAAACCGGAAGCTCAATGAGCCGGGAACCTTTTTTGAATACAACGACATCCGGGTTAATTTACTGGCTTATTCCATACTTCAGGTTGTAAGGCGACCCTTGCCTGAACTGTTAAAAGAACGGATTATGGATCCTATTGGGGCTTCATCAACCTGGCGCTGGTATGGTTATGAAACCTCGTGGGTTGATATCGATGGAACCAAAGTTCAATCCGTGAGCGGAGGCGGTCATTTCGGAGGTGGGATGTTTATAAATACATATGACCAGGCCAAATTTGGCTTATTATTTTTACGCGAAGGAAATTGGAATGGCCAACAACTGATTTCAAAGAAATGGATTGAGCTGCTCCAGCAACCCTCTGAGGCTAATGAAAGCTATGGATACATGTGGTGGCTAAATAAAGGAGAACG
>Ga0256865_1000660_pt1 | contig 11525 bp, 8 predicted proteins | sample RVTome_14_FD_187337 | JGI IMG/M metagenome (GOLD analysis project Ga0256865, IMG submission 187337) | Soil microbial communities from uranium-contaminated site in the Upper Colorado River Basin, Wyoming, United States - RVT145D125 HiSeq ... | reverse complement strand
GACGGTTTTCCGCTCACTGAGGCGTCCTTCGAGGGGAAGCCGGAAAGGTAACCGCCCCTCCAGCTTCAGCCGGCGGGCGAGGCGGATGAAAGCGAGGGAGCGGTCGACGCCGACCGCCAGTTCGCAGTGCCGGCCCAGCTCGAAGGTCAGCCGTCCGACGGCGCAGCCGGCATCGAGGGCCGATCCGCTGACTCCGGCGGCGAGTTCGGCCCAACGAGCGTAGGCGTCGGTCGCTTCGGGGTCGCCGAGCAGATCGCCGTAATGGCTCCAGAGGTAGGAGGCGACAGTGGCCGGCGACTCGTAGCGGTCTGCTGCCCGCTGTTCCGCCGTCATCGGTTCAGGCAGAAGGATCGCTACCCCCTTTTCGATCGGAAAGTGGCGGTAGCAGTCGGGGCATTCGAGGCGCCCCGCCAGAATGTCGCCGCCTGCTTGCGTCAGCGCGGCTGGTCGCAGCGATCTCTCGGCCGGCAGGCAGGCCGGGCAGATGAGGAGGTCGAGTAGCTTAGGGTCCATAAGGTCGAATCAGTAAAAAAGAGCGGGGAACCCGTCCGGGCGCCCCGCTCTCCATCTTCAAAAGACCATTCCGCACTCAGGCGGGGCCGTGGCAGGCCGGGGCATGGCACGAAGGCGCGTGGCACGCGGGGGCATGACAGGACGGGGCGTGGCACGACGGGGCGTGGCAGCTGGCAGCCGCCGTCACTTTTTTCTCAACTTTCTTCACTTCCAGCATGGAATCACCTCCCTTCGCTTGACTCCTGGATGTCGTCGGCGGCAACGAGCCGAAGGTCGGCCAGTTGCCGCAACGCTTGCCGACAGTGGTTGTTGAACTCGTCGGGGTCGGTCGTTGCCCCGCAGGAAAGACGCAGCCGGTCGGCAATCTGCCGGGTAGTCAGTGAGCCGTCGCAGAGTTCCAGCAGGTCCCGGCCAAAGTCGTTAATTGCGGTAACTTCCAGTTCGTTGCCCTGCTGGCGGAAGACCAGCCAGCAAGGCGCCTCGGGGTAGCGTTCGCGGATGTCGCCCGCCCCGAGATCGGCGAGGATGGCCGGCAGGTCGTAGCGGAAGCCGGCCACCAGCACGTTGCGGCTGACGGCGGGTTGCCAGCCGCCCGGATTGTAGATATCCATATTACCCGGAATTTCCCGGTTGGCAAATCGGGCGACCTCCAGGGAGTGCGTCTCGTAGGCGATCAGATCGGGGAGGTGCGGCCAGGCTGAGGGCCGGGCGCGTTCAAGCTGCTCTTCGGCGAAGAGAGCGAAGTGCTGGTAGCAATCGGCAGCGCTCAGGAGCGCATCGAGGCGCTGCTCGCGGCTCTGGACAAAGGCGAAAAAATCGGCGAACAGCCCGGCGAAGGAATGGTCGAGAGCCCGGGCGAGGAGCAGGCAGGAGCGGGGGTAGAACTGGACGAGGAGCGGAAAGAAGCGGGCCAGGCGGTCGAGTTCCGCCAGGGAGAGAGCGGGACAGGGGAGGTTGTAGAAGCTGCTGTAGAGCTGCGGGTCGCCGTCGATCCGCGCTTCGTCCTCGTCCAGTCGCCGGTTGCCTGCGAACTCGATGCCGAGGGCGAAGTAGGTGTCGACCTCCCGCACCAGTCGTTTGGCGTAGCGCTGGTGCAGCTCGGTTCCCGGCAGCACCGTCGGCATCTGCAGCAGCGGGTTGATGTTTCCCGTGGCGGCGCTGCGCAGGGCCAGCTCCAGGGTGGCCTCGATGTCCTCTCGATTCTCCTCGGGAAAGCCGATGACGAAACTCAGGGTCGGCACCATCCCCTGGGCGGTGGTCGCCTGCACCCGTTGCAACAGGATGGCGGGGTCGATGTGCTTGCGGATGAAGGCGAGGGTACGCGGCGAGCCCGAATCGATGCCGTAGCACATCGATTCGCAGCCAGCCTGGCGCATCAGCTTGAGCAGGGCCGCATCCACCGTATCGAGCCGCGAGATGCAGTACCAGGGAGTGCTCTGCAACCCCTCGTCGAGCAACCGGGTGCAGAATCTCTCGACGAACCGGCGGTCGGCGGTAAACTGGTCGTAGGCGAGCAGAAAACATTCGGCGCCGTGGCCATCGCGCAGCTGGCGCATTTCGCGCGCCAGGCGGTCGATGGAGAAGGTGCGGGTGTGCCGCCGCCAGAAGCTCGACTCGGAGCAGTAGACGCAGCGGTGCGGGCAGCCACGGCCGACCTCGAGGATGGCGATGCTGCGCGACAGGCCGCAGGCGTCCCGATAGGCTTCGAGCGGCGGCAGCAGGCCGTAGTCGGGGAGCGGGAGTGTATCCAGGTCGGCCACCAGTTCCCGCTCCGGGTTGCGCACGATTTCGGCCGGCCCGCGCCAGGTGACGCCGGCCACCTGTCCGGCATCGCCCCCGCCGGCCCAGGCGCTCACCAGTTCACCAAAGGTGATCTCCCCCTCGCCGCGAATGACGGCGTCGATCCAGGGGTAGCGCTCGAGGGTAGCCGAGTCGACAAAGGATGCGTTGTGGCCGCCGATGACGATCCGCGCCGCCGGCGCCAGCTCGCGGACCCGGCGGGCGATGGCGATGGTCGGCGGGTAGGTGGTGCACTGGGCGGAGAAGGCGACCAAGTCGGGCGTCTCGGCGGCGATCCGTCGGGCGCAGTCGTCGTAGAGGGCCGGTCCGGCCTGCAGGGAGCCGTCGCGCAGGGCGAGGACAAAATCGAGAATGACCGGCCGGTGCGGGGACTCCCGCAATGTCGCCGCCAGGTTGAGCAGTCCCAGCGGCGGCAGGTTATACATCGACGGATGGTAGAAGGGAGGAAAGACGAATACGATCTGCATGGCGATCCGTTGGCTGGTGGTCGAGTTGCCTAAGAGCTTACCAGAATTTTCCATTCGGCACCACCTGCGGGCAAAGCACGAAAACCTGCTATAATCCTTCGCATCAAACCTGCCCGAGAAAAGTCCGGAGGTCGAGATGAACGAAGCAAGGATGGAGATTGTCCAGGGGGATATCACCAAAATAGCGGTCGACGCCATCGTCAACGCCGCCAACAGCTCGCTGCTCGGCGGCGGGGGCGTCGACGGGGCCATTCATCGGGCGGCCGGGCCGAAACTGCTTGAGGAGTGCCGCGGCCTCGGCGGCTGTCCGACCGGCGAAGCGAGGATCACCCGGGGGTATGACCTGCCGGCGAAACACGTCATTCATACCGTCGGTCCGGTCTGGCATGGCGGCGACCGGGGCGAGGAGAAACTGCTGGCGAACTGCTACCGCAACAGCCTTCGCCTGGCTGTGGAAAACGGTCTCGAAACGATCGCCTTCCCCTCGATCAGCACCGGCGTCTACCGCTTTCCCATCGACCGAGCCTGCCGCATCGCCCTGCGCGAGGTACGGGCGTGCCTGGCAAAGAAGTCGTCCCTGCGCAAGGTCCTCTTCGTTTGTTTTTCGGAGAGCGACGCCCAGTCCTACCGACAGGCGCTGCAGGAACCGGGGGCGGATTAGCACCGCTGGACGATTTCGGCCAGGGACCGTAGCGGAAAATGGATTGACTTGCAGCGCCTGAAATGCGATAGAATGAACCCTTATTTATCTTTCCCGGAGGATAGCAGATGAGCGACAAACTGGAGGTACAGGCCGCCCTCAAGGAGGCAATCCAGACCGAAAAGGCCGCCATGGATTTCTATAAATTCGGCGCCGAAAAGATGGGCGACGACAAGGCGCGCGAGGTTTTCGAGCTGCTCGCCCGGGAGGAGCGGCACCACGCCCAGATGTTCTACAACGCCTACCAGGGGGGAGACATTCCCAATTTCGAGGATTATATCGCCTCCCCGCCCGATACCGAGTCGAAATGGTGGAAGGCCCTGCAGGAAGCGAGTCTGTCCGGGTTTGACGAGCGCAAGGCCCTGGAGCTGGCCATCGACCAGGAAGAAGCGCTGGAGGAGCAGTTGCAACAGGTCGCCGCCAGAGTCAATGACCCCGGAATCCGTGCCATCTACGAGGCCAATGCCAGGTCGACCCATCATCATGCAGAGCTGATCGAGGAGCAGTATCGGGAGATGTTGGGGATGTCCCGATAGAGAGCGGGAGTGGATATGCTGAGAATCGTTGTCGATCCGCAGCTCTGCCGGGGGTCCGGGGAATGCGTCAAGGCTTGCCCCCACCAGGCGATCTCCCTCGAAGAAGGGGTAGCGGTCATCGATACAGGTCGCTGCGATCTCGACGGGATCTGCATTCCGGCCTGTCCGTATGGGGCGATCACCCTGGCCGGGGAAGAGCCCTAAGTTCCGGCTTTCGATGCCATCAAAGACAAAAAGGCCGCGTATCGACGTATCATCGCTGGGCGGCCTTTTTATTGGCGAAACCTGGCGGGGCAACCCGTGACGACACTGGGCACCTTCCGTCGTCAGTCAGCTCTTGACAGGGCCGGATTGGAAAGTATTTTATAGGGTACCCGTTCACAACAAATGAGGCTTTGCAGTGGCAACCAGCCGCGTGATCGGCAGAGGCCTGATCACGCGGCCTTTTCATTGTGGGTGTCGGCTCGGCCAGCCTGGCAGGAAGCAGGGCGGCCGGGGCCGGCTCCGATGATTGACTCGACCCGGGGAGGGAGAGGATGAGTAATGCAATTGGCATCTGCCTAGGCGCCAGCACGGTCAGCGTTGCGCTGCGCGCCGCCGGGGAAATCCGGTTTTCCCGTCTGCCGCATGACGGAAAAGTGGCCCATGTCCTGGATGAGGTCCTGGCGGCACACCGTTCTGCCCGACTGGGAATCACCGGCCGCAAGTTCAGGAAATTTCTCGCGTTGCCGACGGTTTCCGAGCCGGAGGCCATCGAGCTCGCCTTCGCTTCCGTCAGGGAACGCTATCCGGCAACCGACTGTATTCTTTCGGCCGGCGGCGAGACCTTCATCGCCTATGTCCTCGATGCCGGTGGCCGGATCAAGGCGATCCATACGGGAAACAAATGCGCTTCGGGAACGGGGGAGTTCTTCCTGCAGCAGATCACCCGGATGGGGCTCGGCATCGATGCGGCTCTCGAGCTGGCCGCGTCGGCAACGGCCTACCCGGTGGCCGGCCGTTGCTCGGTCTTTTGCAAGAGCGACTGCACCCACGCCCTGAACAAGGGAGTGGCCAAGGGGCCGGTGGTGGCCGGCCTATGCCAGATGATGGCCGGCAAGATCGTCGAGCTCCTGCACAAGTCGGAGGCCAGCCGGGTGGCGATCGTCGGCGGTGTCAGCCGTAACCCGGTGGTCATGAACTACGTCCGGCAGTCTTTCCCGAATGCCTACATGCCGCAGGAAGCGGCCGGGTTCGAAGCGCTCGGCGCCCTGCTCTGGGCCGAACAGCGGGGAAAGCGGCTCACCGGGGAGAAGACACTCTATACGGCGGCGCACCGCTCTTTCGGCTTGCTGCCGGAGCTGCACCTGGGGCTCGACCGGGTTTCGTTCAAGGCGGCGCCGAGGGGGGAATTTTATCAGGGAGACTACCTGGTCGGTCTCGACGTGGGCAGCACCACAACCAAGGCGGTGCTGGTCCGCACCGACAACCAGGCGATTGTCGCCGGCACTTACCTGCGCACCGACGGCGACCCGGTCGGGGCGAGCCGCGAGTGCTACCGGCAGTTGCTCGCCCAGGTGCCCGCCGGGCAGAAGCCTGCCATCGTCGGCCTGGGCGTTACCGGCAGTGGGCGGCAGATCGCCGGTCTGCACGCCCTGACCGGCGGGGTGGTCAACGAGATCGTCGCCCACGCCGCGGCGGCGGTCCATTTCGACCCGGAGGTCGAAACCATCTTCGAAATCGGCGGTCAGGACGCCAAGTACACCTGGATCACCAACCGGGTCCCCAGCGACTACGCCATGAACGAAGCTTGCTCCGCCGGGACCGGCTCATTTCTCGAGGAAGCCTGCCGGGAGTCGCTCGGCATCGGCACCGAGGAGATCGCCGGCATCGCCCTGCGGGCCGAAACGGCACCGAATTTCAGCGACCAGTGCGCCGCCTTCATCGGCAGCGACATCAAGACGGCGGTACAGGAAGGGGTCGGCCGGGAGGAGATCGCCGCTGGGCTGGTCTACTCGGTCTGCCAGAACTACCTCAACCGGGTCAAGGGGAACCGGCCGGTGGGGAAAAAGATCTTCATGCAGGGGGGGGTCTGCTACAACCGGGCGGTGCCGGCGGCCATGGCCGAGCTCTGCGGCCAGCAGATCGTCGTGCCGCCGGAGCCGGGACTGATGGGCGCCTTCGGCGCGGCGCTGGAGGTGCAGCGCAGACTGGAAAGCGGCCTGCTGGAACGGCAGAGTTTCGATCTGGCGCAGTTGGCCGCGCGGCAGGTCGAGTATCGCGACCCCTTCGTCTGCCGGGGCGAGGGCGACAGTTGTGACCGCAAGTGCAGCATCTCCCGGATTGTCATCGACGGCCGCACCTACCCCTTCGGCGGCGCCTGCGACCGCTATTACAACCTGCGACGAACCGGCGGCGCGGGGATCGGCGGGGAGGATCTGGTCTCGCTGCGCGAGCGCCTGGTCTTCGACCGCTACGCGCCTGAGCCCGCCAGCGAGGGGGGGCGGTCGATCGGACTGCTGCCGTCCCTGCTCACCCACACCTTCTATCCCCTCTATGCCCACTTCTTCACCGCACTCGGCCTGCGAGTAGTGCGGGTGGAGGAGCCCGACCCGGCCGGCATGGAGGCGGCCGGCGCCGCGTTCTGCTACCCGGCCCTGCTCAGCCACGGGCTGCTCGTCAGCCTGCTGCAGCAGGAGGTCGATCATATTTTCCTGCCGCATGTAAAAAATGCCGCCCTCGTGCCGGCCGGCGGGAACCAGCCCAACTGCACCTGCCCCTTCGTCCAGGGCGAGCCCTATTATCTCAAGGCCACCTTCCACCGGGAGCTGGCGTCGAAGCTGCTGACAGCGGTGCTCGATTTCCAGGACCAACCGGCGCTGCGACAGGCCTTTGTCGGTATCGGCCGGCAGCTCGGCTTTGCCCGCCGGGAGGCGATCCGCGCCTTCGAGACGGGGTGGCAAGCCCTGGCCGCCATGCGCCGGGAAATGCAGGAGATCGGCCGCCGCTATTTGGAGACCCTGGCGCCGGAAGAGACCGGCATCGTCCTCTTCGGCCGTGCCTACAACGCCTTCAGCCGGCAGGGGAACATGGGAATCCCGCACAAGTTCGCCAGCCGCGGCTACCGGATCATCCCTCACGATTTCCTGCCTGTCGGCGAGGCAGAGGAAGGGGCGCTGCGCTGGATGTTCTGGACCTCGGGGCGGGATATCCTGCGGACCGCCGAACGGGTGCACCGGCAGCCGAACCTGTTCGGCGTCTACGTCACCAACTTCAGCTGCGGACCGGACTCCTTCCTCACCGGGCATTTCCGCGACCTGATGGGCGAGAAACCCTCCCTGATGCTCGAACTCGACGCCCATACGGCCGACGCCGGCATCGACACGCGGATCGAAGCCTTTCTCGACGTGGTCGCCGGCTACCGGCAACTGGCCCGCGAGGAAACCGCTGAGGCCGGCTTCACCCCCGCCCGGGTGACCATCAGCGGGGGCCGCCCGTGGGTCGAAACCGGCAAGGGCCGGCGCCTGCCGCTCACCGACCCGAAGGTGCGCCTGCTGGTCCCATCCATGGGGGACGCCAGCTCCCGGGGCCTGGCGGCGGCCTTTCGTCATGTCGGTATCAACGCCGTCGCCGCCGAGCCCCCCGGGCGGGAGGAGCTTCGCCTCGGCAAAGGGGTCGCCACCTGCAAGGAATGCCTGCCGCTGCTGCTCACCGCCGGCACTCTGCGCAAATACCTGCGGGAAGAGAGCCGTCCGGAGGAGCTCCTGGTCTTTTTCATGGTCGGCTCCGACGGCCCCTGCCGGTTCGGGCAGTACAGCCCGTTCTTCGAAAGCTACCTGCGCAAGAATCGTCTCGACAACGTCGCCCTGCTCTCGCTGACCTGCGAAAACAGCTATGCCGGTCTCTCCACCGCCTTCACCCGCCGGGCCTGGCAGGCACTGTGCATCGGCGACGGGCTGGACGACGTGCAGGCCGCCATTCTGGCCCTGGCGGCGGACCCGCCGGCGGCGCTGAAGGTTCTTCAGGCCGGCAAGGAAAGAATCTTCGCGAGCCTGGAAAGTGACAACCGGGAGCGGCTGCTGGCAGTGCTGGCGGAGGAGATGCGCAAGCTGGCGGCGGTTGAGCGAAAGAGGTCCCTGCGCGAGGCGCCGAAGGTCTCCGTGGTCGGCGAGATCTACGTCCGCCGCGACGACTTCTCCCGGCAGCACCTGGTCGAGCGCCTGGCGGCCCAGGGAATCGTGGTGCGCACCGCGCCTGTCAGCGAATGGATTCACTACACCGACTACTGCGTGACTCACGGTCTCGCCAGCCGGACCCGGCTCGTCGACCGCCTGACGACGCGTTTGCAGCAGGCCTTCAAGGAGCGGGACGAGAAGGCGATCCAGGAGTGCTTCGCCCTTTCCGGTTTCTACGAGCCGCACCGGCCAGACATGCGCGCCCTTGTCGCCGGCGGCAGCCGGCTGATCGACTCCTCGCTGGCAACCGAGGCGACGCTGATCGTAGCCATCACCCTGACCGAACTGGGTGACGAGACCCACGGCGTGATCAGCATCGGTCCCTTCGGCTGCATGCCCTGCCGCATCGCCGAGGCGATCCTCGGTGGTCGGCTGGCGGAAGAGAAGGCGAACTTCTCCCGGCACAACGGCGAGTTCTGGGCGGCCGAAGGGGCGCGCCTCCCCCTGCCGTTTCTGGCCATCGAGACCGACGGCAACGCCTTCCCGCAGGTGGTGGAGGCGCGGCTGGAGAGCTTTGTCCTGGGCGTGCGAAGATTGCAGGCTGAGCTGGCGGCGCTGAGAGCCGGCGGCAGCCGGCAGGACGGGGAAAAGCGAGAGCGGACCGTGTGCCTTTCCGCCCCGCCCCGGCTGCAGCCGGCCGCGGCTGAGGCGGCCGTGACCTCACGGCAGGCTTGCCAAAGGCGGGGGAAGTAGCCGCTTGCGGCGGGAAATCCCTCAGTTCCGTCCCTGCAGATACTTCCCGAAGCGGACGTCGGTGCTGCGGATGTGCTCGACGATCCAGTTGAGCAGGGTCTGATTGGCCTCGATCACCAGATGGAAAGAGGGCCCGTCGGCCAGCAAGGTACCCTTCAGCTCGGCGAGCTTTCCCACCAGCCAGGCATGCTGGCTCTTGTGCTCGTGCAGGCCGGGATAGCCGTTCTCGGCCATCAGCTTTTCCTCGGCTCGGAAATGGGAGACGACGTAGGCGTCGAGGAAACCGAAGAGCTCGGCCACCTTTTCCTTCCCCTTCCCTGCCTTGCAAGCCAACAGCAGATCACGGAAACGGTCGATCAACTCCCGGTGCTGATCGTCGATGGTGCGGTGCCCGACCGCGAGACTTTCCGTCCAGTGAAACGACATGAGTCCAACCTCCCTTGTTCGGGCGGTGAGAAACGCCCTGGATATGCCCGATAGAAGACTAAATAGGTCCTAATTATAGGCATCCGAATTTCTCTGTCAAGCCGGAAGTTGGCAGATGTGCTATTGCGTCACGGCTACCGGTACGCCGCACCCCTTGCCTGACGCCTGGCGCTGGGCTATGGTGCCGGTAAAATCAGCCCGCCAGAAAAGGAAGACTCCACATGCCCGACTATTTCTGCCTCCCCTTCTCCACCCATCCGCTGCGCGACTCGCTTTACGACGAACTGCATGCCCGGCCCTTCCATATGGTCTCCACACCGCAGCAGATTTCCCACCTCGCCTTCAAGACCCAACCCCAGGAACTGGACACGGCCTTCGCCCTGCTGGGCGATCTCTGCCGCCGCTACAGCGTCAACCCGCCGGCCGCCGAGGCTCCCTTTTATCAGCAGGACTTCGGTGAGTTCACTGTCCGCTGGGAAGGGCACATGGAATTCTATTCCATGACGTTTCTGCGTCCGCACGCGCCCGAAGGCGAGCCCTTCGAGCATCCGGTCATCGCACTTCTCCCGGGAGACTGGATGGCCTCCCTGCCCGGCCAGGCCGTGGCGGCCTTTCACCTGCTCGTCGATGGCGGCGGGCTGGCCGTGGAACCTGCGTCTCTGGCCCGCTGCTTCGAAGGACAGCGGCTCATCGCCAGCCAGCCCAGGAACGGTCAGGCCTTCTTGTGTACCGCCTTCAAGCTCCACAGCGACGGTTTCGGCCGCTTCATGCTTCAGAACCGGGGGCTTTCGGACTACCAGACGGGACGGCTGGTCCAGCGGGTCATCGAGATCGAGACCTACCGTCTCCTCGCCCAGCTTTCCCTCCCCCTGGCCAAACGCATCGCCCCCGAGCTGACCGGGATGGACCAGGAACTGGCAGAGATGCTCGGGCATCTCTGCCGTTTCGGGGAGGGCGAAGAGACCGAGAGCAAGCGGGCCCTGCTCGAACGGCTCTCCCTGCTCTCGGCCCGGCTCGAAACCTGGCGTGCGGAGACCAACTACCGTTTCGGCGCCACCCGCGCCTATCACGACCTGGTGATCACCCGGCTGCAGAACCTCCACGAAGAGCCGGTGGAGGGGTACCTGACCCTGACCGAGTTCATGACCCGCCGGCTCACCCCCGGTTTGCGCACCTGCCAGTCGGTGCAGACCTGGATGGAGGACCTCTCCCGGCGCATCGAGCGGGCCGGCGATCTGATGCGGACGCGGGTCAACCTGACCCTGCAGGAGCAGAACCGCAGCCTGCTGGCGGCCATGAACCGGCGGGGGCGCCTGCAGTTCCGGCTGCAGGAGACCGTCGAAGGGCTTTCGGTAGCGGCGATCAGCTACTATCTGGTGGGATTGCTCGGCTACATGCTGAACGGGCTGCCGCTGGAGGAATGGAAGCTGAACAAGGGTGTTGTTCTGGCCCTGCTGGTCCCCTTCGTGGTGGTAGGTACCTGGTGGCTCATCCAGCGCCTCAAGCATCGGCTGATCAAGGAGCCGCTGGAGCGGGAGGTGGGGTAGGGAGGGGGTTGTTGATCTCGTGGCTGAGGGCGACGGCCATCTCCCGCAGCAGTTTCAGGCGCTCCACCTCCAGCGCCAGCCGCCTCTCCCGCCGCGAAGCGAGGTGGAGCCCGACCCGCGCCAGAAGTTCCCCGGCGTAGAAGGGCTTGACGATGTAGTGGGCCTGCACGACCCTGCTGTCTTCTACGGCGAGTACTCGTTCCACCGGCGGCTCCGCGAAATTTTCTCCATCTTGGACGCCTGGGCGTCCCTGTCAAGGATGGATTGAGGCAAAACAACACCTCGACGATCAAAGGCCGGCGCAGCGCTGCGCCGCGAATGGAAGCATCATGCCCGAAGAAAAGAGGCGGGCTGAGAGCTCCTTGGCCCGGTTTATGCTCTTATCTGGAGAGAACAATCGGACTGGAGCACGACGCTGTGCTCCTCAGGCGCGCAACGAGGCCCGTCAGGAGAGATCTCCGGCGGGCTTTTCCGTAAGCGGGGAAGGAGACGCAAAAGCGATGTCGCAAGAAACGAAGGTTGAAGAAATGGTGGCGGCCGAAGAGGCGGCCAAGGCAATGCAAACGACCGTTCTCAGCGTCATGATGCACATCAAGCGCAAGCTCCTCGAGGGTCAGGAGCTCGACGGC
>Ga0256865_1000659_pt1 | contig 11531 bp, 10 predicted proteins | sample RVTome_14_FD_187337 | JGI IMG/M metagenome (GOLD analysis project Ga0256865, IMG submission 187337) | Soil microbial communities from uranium-contaminated site in the Upper Colorado River Basin, Wyoming, United States - RVT145D125 HiSeq ... | reverse complement strand
TGCACCCCTTCCGCAGACCGGGATCAGCTTCCGGGTGCGGACAACTTCTTATAGTAGTTCCCCGGCCTTTTTTCCACCAGATTCGCCAGCTCCATTTCCATCAGGCACGGAAGGAGCTCCTGGACCGGCAAGGATATTGCCTCCGCGATCTCCCCCACCTGCAGTTCCCGGGAGAGAGCGGCGAGCACCCGCTCCGCGACCCCGCCGACGGCACCGGGGGGCGGACACCCGAGCACTTCTTGAACGTCCGCGACCGAGCAGACCGGAGTCGCCCCCTCCCGCAGCAGACGGTTGCTCCCGGCCGTGTGGGCGAACCATGGGTTCCCTGGCACCACCATCACGTCGCGCCCCTGTTCGAGCGCGAGCCTCGCGGTGATCAGCGCGCCGCTGCGCTCCGGCGCCTCGGCCACGATGACCCCGCGCGACAGCCCGCTCACGATCCGGTTCCGCTCCGGGAACCGGTGCGCCAGGGGCAACGATCCCGGCGGGTATTCGGAAAAGATCGCCCCCTTCTCGAGGATTTCTTCCCGCAATTCCGCGTGCTCCCGGGGGTACGCCACGTCGGCGCCGCACCCGAGGACCGCGACCGTCGTACCCCCGGCGTGGAGAGCCCCCCTGTGCGCCGCTGCGTCGATCCCCCGCGCCATCCCGCTGACCACCGTCCATCGGGCCGCGGCGAGCTCCCCCGACAGGATGCGGGCGAATTCCCTCCCCGGTCCCGTGGGCGCGCGGCTCCCGACCACCGCCACCGCCTCGCCGCCGGTCCATGCCTTCCCTGCACGGTACAGCACCAGAGGCGCCCCGGGAATCTCCCGAAGCGCGACGGGGTAGTCGCCCCCGCCCCAAGGGAGGATTGCGATCCCCAGCCGCCCGCACGCCTCCCGTACCGTTTCGGCTTGCCGGCCCGCCTCCGCGGACCCGAGAGCCGCCTTCGCTTTCCCGAGAAGGGAAACGGCCCGCGGCGTAAGGAAGGGGAGGAAACCGCCGGCCCCGGAGGCGCCGAGGCGCCGGAGGTGATCGACGGTGAAACCCTCGATCAGCGACAGGCGGAGGAACGTGTCGAGAAGGGACGCGGTGCTTGCGGATTCATCCACGGGGGAACCCCTTGCCGGTTTCCCCCGTTTTGTTTCAAATGTCGTGCCGTAAATCTACTCCGTGGGTATTCCCCGCCGGGCCGAAACGCCCGCGGCGAACGACTCCGTGGAGTTGGTGAGGTACGCCGTCGAGAAGTCCGGCGACACTCGTACCACGACCGCCCTCGCCACCTCGAACTGGACCGTGCCCGAAGCGGTAGACGACGACGCCCCCGCCGCCGCCCCGGTCGGGACGAACAGGCGGAAGACGTTCCCCACTCCCACGCCCGCGGAAGCGCCCTGGTCAAGGTAGATGAAATCGCCCTGCGCGAGCTCCTTGTTCTCGAGGCGGCCGACGATCACCGAGGACGCGATTCCGTCCGCTCCCGGGTCGATCCGCACCGGGGTGTACGCCGGTATCTCCTCCGATATCAGGTCGGCGCGCGTGAGGTCCTCGAACGATTGCCGGACCTTCGCGGTCGCCTGTCCGTCAACGTCCGGCACCGCCTGGATCACCCCGATCAGGTATTTCACATATCCGGAAACCGAACGCTTCCCCGGACTATCGATCGGTCCCCGGACGCGGTAGACGCCCAGCATCTGTCCCGGCGGGACCGCATTCCGGAGCGAGAGGTAGACCGTGTCGCCTTCGACGAATCCGACCTTCGGCTCCTTCCCGCTCCCGATGTGCCCGATCCCCTTCGGCGCCTCCCGCGAAAACTCCCCGGCGCGGACGAAATCCGCCGGCTTGATGTCGAGGTACGGAACGCGGGGAGGGGCAACGGCCGGAACGGCGGGCTCGACCGCTTCCACGGGCGGAGCGACTGCGGCAACCGTTTCGGCTGGGCCGGAGGCGGACGCCGGTTCCTGTCCGAGCGCGATCTCTATCGGACCGGGCGGGACGATAACGACCTGGATTCCGGGATAGATGTAGTGCGGATTGGTAAGGAACCGGTTTCGCTCCCAGATTTCCGTCCATTTCCACGGGGACCCGAGGTGTTTCGCCGAAAGATCCCAGAGGGTGTCCCCCGCGACCACCGTGTGGACGATCCCCTCGGACGGTTTCGCCGTTTCCGCCGGCGCCTGCTGCGCGAACGCGCCCGGCGGAAGAAGGATCAACGTGCAAAGCACCGCGACCGCCACCCCGTTCAACGACGAACGTCTCATCGTACGCACCCCGTTTCCCCGCCCCGAAAGGCGTGATGTACAGGTCTTATCGGTAAAACGTCCGTGCATCTTCAAGAAAATTACCTGCCGCCCCCCCCGAAGTCAAGCGGGCCTTTCACAATATGGGCGCCCGTAACATCTTAGTCCCCTTCGGCTGTGCCCCCCGTTCTTCCAACTGCGGGGGTACCCCGGCAGCGCGAAGCTCGTACCGGGGCGCCCCCCCCTCCTGCGGCGACTCCGCCGGACCCTCCTGTTCCGGGCGCACGTCATCCCCCCCACCGCAGGTGCAGGAACACCTCGCGGTTCCCTTTCGGGCCGGGGACGCGGCTCTCCGCCTCCCCAAGGACTTCGTAACCGGTTTCGCGGGCGAACGCCGCGATCCCGTCGACCGCCTCGCGGCGCAACGCGTCGTCCCGGACGACCCCCCCCTTGCCGACGCGGCCCTTCCCCACCTCGAACTGCGGTTTCACGAGGGGGAGCGCCTCGGCCCCGGGGGCAAGGAAGCGCGGGAGCACCGGGAGGATATGTCGCAGGGAGATGAAGGAGACGTCGAGCACCGCGAACGTCACCTTTTCCGGCAGCAGATCCCCTGTGGCGTGGCGGAAGTTCACCTTTTCGAGGGAGACGACGCGCGGGTCGCGCACCAGCCGGTCGTCGAGCAGGCGCTCCCCGACGTCTACCGCGTAAACGCGGGAGGCGCCGCGACGGAGCAGGCAGTCGGTGAAGCCGCCCGTCGACGCGCCCACGTCGAGCGCCACGCGCCCTGCCGGGTCGATCCCGAAATCATCCAGCGCGCCGGAGAGCTTCCCGCCGCCCCGCGAGGCGAATGGGCGCGGGGCAGGCAGGAGCGCGATGTCCGCGCCCTCCTTCACCGCCGTCCCGCATTTCGCGCAGACGTCCCCGGCGAGGAGCACCCTCCCGGCGAGGATCAGCCCCTGGGCCCTCGCGCGGGTCTCCGCGATCCCCCGCGAGACGAGCTCGGCGTCGAGCCGGCGGCGTGGAACGGCGGACGGGCGCGGCGGATCAGACAATCTTCTCGAGGCGGGACCGGATGCCGTCGAGGAGCGAGGGGATCAGGGACTTCCCTTCGTGGCAGATCCGCAACGCCTCGGAAACGATGTGCTCGGACGTCAAGCCGCACTCTTCCCGCAGCAGCGCGGGGGGTCCGTGCTCGACGAACCGGTCGTGGACGCCGATCCGGCGGAATCGCTGGGGGTGCTCGTCGTGCTCCTCGAGAAGCTCCATCACCGCGCTGCCGAACCCGCCCGCGAGGAGATTCTCCTCCACGGTGACGACCCGCCCGATCCGGCGGACCAGCGGCAGGAGGAGGTCGGCGTCGAGGGGCTTTACGAACCGCGCGTCGACCACCGCCGCGGAAACGCCCTGTTTCCGAAGCTCCTGCGCCGCGTGCAGGCACGTCAGGACGGTCGAGCCGATCCCGACGAGGAGCACGTCTTTCCCTTCCTCCAGAAGTTCGCCCTTCCCCCACGGAATCGTCTCGTCCCCGGCGGGGATCGCGGTCCCCGTCCCGGAACCCCGCGGATAGCGGATCGCCACGGGACGACCGGCGCCGACCGCCGTGCGCAGCATCCGGACCAGCTCGGCCTCGTCGCGCGGCGCCATGAGCGACATTTCGGGGATCTGCCGCAGGAACGACAGGTCGAACAGCCCCTGGTGCGTGGCCCCGTCGGCCCCGACGAGGCCTCCACGGTCCACGGCGAACACCACGGGGAGTTTCTGGATGCAGACGTCGTGGATGATCTGGTCGAAGGCGCGCTGCAGGAAGGTCGAGTAGATCGCCACCACGGGGATCTTCCCCTCGCGGGCAAGGCCCGCCGCGAAGGTCACCGCGTGGGCTTCCGCGATCCCCACGTCGAAGAACCGGTCGGGGAACGCCTCGCGGAATTTCGTAAGACCCGTCCCGCCGCACATCGCCGCGGTGATGGCGACCACCTTCGGGTTTTCCCTCGCGAGCTCGACGATCGCGTCGGAGAATACATCCGTGTAGGACGGCGCCGACGCCTTCCCGATCCCCTTCCCGGTCTCCGGGTCGAAGGCGCCCACCCCGTGGAAATATTCCGGATTCCCCTCCGCCGGCGCGTATCCCTTTCCCTTGGACGTCACCACGTGGACGAGCACGGGCCCTTCGATGTTCCCGAGATTCTGGAGCGTCCCGATGAGGGACTCGAGATCGTGCCCGGGGATCGGGCCGATGTAGGTGTAGCCGAGCTCCTCGAACAGGAGCCCCGGGACGATGAACCCCTTCGTCAACTCCTCCGACTTTTTCGCGATCCGCGCCAGGAACGCGCCGTGGGGCATCGATTTCAGGAGCGTCTCGACCCGCTTCCGGAACGTGGTGTACAGCTTCCCGGTCATCATCCGGTTGAGGTACCCGGAAAGGGCGCCGACGTTCTGGGAGATCGACCACTCGTTGTCGTTGAGGATGACGATGAGATCGCGGTTCTGGTGGCCCGCCTGGTTCAGTCCCTCGAGGGCGAGACCGGAGGAGAGGGAGCCGTCCCCGATGACGGCGACGACACGGTTCTTATCCTTCCGGAGATCCCGGGCGACCGCCATCCCGAGGGCCGCGGAGATCGACGTGCCGGAGTGCCCTGTGCCGAAGGCGTCACAGGGACTCTCGGAGATGCGCGGAAATCCGGAGATTCCCCCGAAGGTCCGCAGCGTCGGGAAAACGTCCCGCCTCCCCGTCAGGATCTTGCGGGCATAGGACTGGTGCCCGACGTCCCACAGGATCCGGTCCCGCGGGCAGTCGAACACGTAGTGGAGGGCGATCGTGAGTTCCACCACGCCGAGGCTCGATGCGAGGTGCCCCCCGGTGCGCGCGATGTTGCGCACGATCGTCTCCCGCAGTTCCGCGGCGACTCCCGGGAGCTTGTCGCGAGGAACCTTCTTCAGTTCCGCCGGCGACTGGATCGCTGCCGGTTGGACCGGCGCCAGGCGGGGAGTATCTGCCACCGTCACTTCCTCCTGTTCCGCACCATGCCGACGAGTTCCCGGAGCGGATCGGCTTCCGCCCCGAACGTGGAAACCGCGTCGAGCGCGGCCCGTTCGAGCGCCGAGGCCCGCTCGATCGAGGCCGGCATCCCGTGGGCCACGGGGTAGGTCCACTTCCCCCGCGCCCGATCCTTTGCGATCCCCTTCCCCATCTCCTCGAAGCTCCCCGTCTCGTCGAGGATGTCGTCGGTGACCTGGAAAAGGAGACCCAGCCGCGTCCCGTACTCCCCCAGCGCTCCGGTCTGCGTCGGCGAACCGCCGCCGAGGATCGCTCCCGTCCGGGCGCAGGAGGCAAGGAGCGCCGCGGTCTTCCGCAGCTCGATCTCGTCGACCTCGGCCGCAGTGGACCTCCCGGGCGCGGCGGACAGGTCCATCTGCTGGCCGCCTGCCATCCCGCCCCCGCCGGCCGCCCGCGCGATATCGGCGATCGCGCGCACCGCCCGGCCGGGATCGATCCGCGCGAGCGGGGATTGCGCCATCACCCGGAACGCGTCCGTCAGCAGCGCGTCCCCGGCCAGGATCGCCGTTCCCTCGCCGAACATCTTGTGGCAGGTCGGCTTTCCCCGCCGGAAATCGTCGTCGTCCATCGCCGGCAGGTCGTCGTGGATCAGCGAATACGTGTGAATGTACTCGACCGCACAGGCGAACGGAAGAAGGCCGACTTCTTCTTCACCCACCGCCAGGCCGGCGGACAGGAGCAAAACCGGCCGCACGCGCTTCCCCCCCGCCATCAGGGAGTATTCCATCGCCTCCCGGAGGGGAGACGGGATCCGGGACGCTTCGGAAGCGAAGGATGCGGCCAGGCTCTCCTCGACCATCCTGCGAAGACGGCCGATGGTGTCGGCCGGCGTCACTCTTCCTTACCTAAGATCTCATCCTCCTCCGCGGTCTCCCGGGAGACGCCCCCCGGCTTCCGCAGGAGAAGCTCGATCTTCCGGTCCGCCTCGTCGAGGCGCTTTCGGCACGTCTCGGAGAAGCGCATCCCCTCCTCGAAGAGGCGGATCGACTCCTCAAGGGGAGGCTCCCCCGACTCGAGTCGCTCCACGACGGCTTCGAGTCCCTTCAACGCCTCCTCGAAAGAGGGCTCCTTCCCTTTACCTGCCATCGTGCACCGCCTCCGCGATGTCCCCTGCGAGCTCAGCCGACACGGGCCGTATACGGGCCGTGTCGGCTGCAACGTGCTTACTATTATAGTTTACCGCTCACCGGCCCGGAAGGGCGAACAGGCGCGTGGGGTCGACGCGCCCGCCCGGAACCCTCACGCCGAAATGCAGGTGCGGCCCGGTGGCCCGCCCCGTGGAGCCGACCCATCCGATTCGATCCCCCCGGGAGATCTCCTGTCCCTCTGCGACGGAAAACTCCTTCAGGTGGTAGGAGACGCTGAAGACCCCGCCGCCGTGGTCGATCACCACCGATTGCCCGCCGAAGAACTGGTCGCCCGCGAAGGAGACCCGACCGTCGGCGATCGCCCGGACCGGCGTCCCCGCGGGCAAGGTGATGTCCACCGCGGAGTGCGGCATCCGGGGATGTCCGTTGATCACCCTGCGCGCGCCGAAATTGGCGGGACGATACTTCTCCACCGGCGTAAGGAACGGGATCCGCCAGCGCGGCTCGGTCACCCGGGAGAGCCGCCGGGAAAGCTCCTCCGCCTCCGCGCCGATCCGGACCAGCGTCGCGTTGTCGAATTCCGCCATCCCTTCCGGAAGGGTCAGTTCCTGGACGGCGAACTTCCGGGGGGAGATCGTCACCTCCGCCTCCGATCGTACCCGGGCCCCGTCGAGGAACCCTTCGACGGCCACCACCGCCGGTCCCGTGGGATCGTCGAGATCCACGCCGATCAACCCCTCATACCGTCCCGGGGCGATCTCCCGCATCGGCCAGCCCGCGCTCTTCCACCAGAGGACCAGGTTGTCGACGGCTCCGTTCGCCGCAACTTCCACGACCACGGGATCGCCCAACGCCGGAGTACTGCTCGAAACGGAGATCGACAACCCCTCGTCCGACGCAGCAAACGCGGACGCACCGAGGATCAACCCAAGGAGAACACCCATCCATATGCAGTGCAACCGCCACACGACAGAGGGGGACATTCCTGCCAAGGGGGGACATTCCTGCCAGGGGGGGACATTCCTGCCAGGGGGGGACATTCCTGGTTCTGAACCGGGAGAAGGGAAGGAGTGTCCTCCCACTGCGGGAAGGTGTGTCCCCCACTGCTGGGAAGGTGTGTCCCCCACTGCTGGGAAGGAGTGTCCTCCGCCAATGCGGAACCGCAAGGAGCGAGTCATGTTTTTCCCTTTTCCACAATCGCTCCAAATACGCCGTCGGAAACCCGGATGTCCAGCGCCCGGCCGGGAGATGTTTCCGAAACGGATCGGACCGCCTTCCCGGTGGCGCGGTCGAGCGCAATCGCGTATCCCCTCGTAAGCACGGCGGTCGGATTGAGGGACGTCAGCTTGCCGCCGAGAATATCGAGGTCGGACCGGAGGCGGCGGTTCCGTGCGTCCGCTTCGTTGCGCGCGCGGCCGAGAAGGACCGCGAGCTCCCCGCGTCTTCCGGAAACCCAGGCCGCGGGGGAGTGGATCCTCACCGAAGCGGAGAGGCGCTCGACGGCTTCCCGGCCGTCCCGGACCGCCGATCGGGCAATTTCCGAGAGCGAGGACGACAGCGCGTCGACGGCGTACCGCTTCCCCTGAAGGAGGGGGCGCGGGTCCGACAATTTCCCCGCGGAGATCCGCCACTCGTGACGAGCCGTCTCCCGCGAATGCGTATCGGCCCGACGCGCGCGCAGGGAGAGTGCCGCAATCCGGTCGAGGAGGTCGACCCGGTCGGGAACGGCCATCTGGGCGGCGGCGGTCGGTGTGGGAGCGCGGAGATCCGCGGCAAGATCGGCCAGCGTGAAGTCGGTCTCGTGACCGACCGCGCTGATGACCGGAACGGGCGAACGGAGGATCGCCCGCACGACCACCTCCTCGTTGAATGCCCAGAGGTCCTCGATCGAACCGCCCCCGCGTCCGACGATGACGACATCCGTGTCGCCGGAGGAGTACAGCACGTCGAGCGCAGCCGCGATCTCCGCCGCCGCGCCCTCCCCCTGGACCAGCGAAGGGGCGAGGACGATCGCCACCCCCGGAAAGCGGGAGCGCGCCACACGAACGATGTCGCGCAGGACGGCGCCGTGCAAGGACGTCACGATCCCGAGGCGCCGGGGGAAGGGGGGAAGCGGGCGCTTGCGCGCCGCATCGAACAGCCCTTCCTCCGCGAGGCGGCGCTTCCTTCGCTCGAGCTCCACGAGAAGGCTCCCGACGCCCCGAACCTCCGCGGACCGGGCATAGATCTGGTACTCCCCCTTCTTCTCGAATACCCCGAGGGAGCCGGTGACGATCACGGTCTGCCCGTCGCGGATCTCCCCGTGGATGTTCCGCTCGTTCCCGCGGAAAAGGACGACGCGGATCTGCGCTCCCTCGTCCTTCAGGGAGAAGTACCGGTGGCCGGACGCCTCGTACCGCTTGTAGTTGGAAACCTCCCCCTCGACCCGCACGGTCCGGAAGGACGACTCGAGGAGCCGCTTGATCTTCCCGGTCAGTTCGGTGACGGAAAGGAGGTCCCCCGCGGAGGATGCTCCGAAGAGGTCAGGTTCCACTCAACGCTCCCGCGCTGCCCTTGCGGGCGAAGCCAGAAGTTCCTCCACGGTCACGGGGCGGATCCCCTCCTTGCGCAGCTGCGGGAGCAGTTCGAGAAGGGCATTGCGCGTCTCGCGGCGGGCGTGGCACAGGAGAATCGCATCGCCCCGCTCCTTCGCCAGGGCGATAGCGGCGGCCCACCGGCGACGCATCTCTTCGGGCCGGCCATCGTCGTCGAGGAAGAAGTCGCGTCGGACCGCGGGGACACCCGCCTGCTCCATGGCCGTCAAGGCGACGGTGCCCGCCGAAGTCACGCTGTCGATGAAGAAGAACCCTTTCCCCTTGAGCGCCTGCGCGAAGGACGGCATCGCTCCGAGGTCGGAGGTGAACGCCGACCCCATGTGGTTGCTCGCCCCGTTCGCCTGGGGAACGTCGGCGGCCATCCGTGCGAACCGGTCCGCGATCTCCTCCGGCGTCATTCCCCGGAGAAGGAGGAAAGGCTCCGTACGGTCGGCGACGCCGCCTTCCGCCTCCATCGGGACGTGGAGGATCACGCCGAAGCCGCGGGTACGGGCGGAAGCCGCGATCGATTTGGAGGAGGGTCCGAACGGCAAGACGGATACGGTGATCCGCTCGGGGAAGTCGAGCCACTCGGCGTCCCGAACCGGATCGTACCCGAAGCCGTCGACGACGATCGCGAGCCGCGCTCCCGGAGCCGGCCCGGACGCATCGTTGTCCGATGCCGAAGGGGGCGTCGGGACCGGGGCCGGGGAGTCGGCGAGGTTATCCCCTTTTGACCGCTCCGTCTCGGGCGTCAGGACCAGGAGCCCACCCACCAGCAGCAGGCCTGCCAGGAACGCCCCGGCCATCAGGGCGGCCCACCCCCACCGCTTCCTTCCCCTGCCCATCCCCGGAATATCCCGACCGGTCAGGATGCCTTCTTTCGGTCGATGAACCGGGACTTGAAGATCTCCCACCCCTTCAGAAGCTCGACCGCGCGGTCGAGCTGGGGGTCCTTCGCGTCCTCTTTCCGGATTTCCGGCTCACCGGGAGGCTCCTTCTTCCCGCCGTTCCGGTCCCCCTTCTTCTCCACCTTCGGAACGACGACCGGCGCCGGCGGTTCCTCTCCATCTCCCTTCAGGTGCCGCTCGATGTCCTTCTCCCGGAGCATCCCCGGGTGCCCCTCGGTCGCCTCCCTTCCGTCCTGGACGACGATGTCGGGCTCGATCCCCTTCGCCTGGATCGACCGCCCGTTGGGGGTGTAGTACCGCGCCGTCGTCAACCGGAGCGCGGAGCCGTCCTCCAGCGGAAGGATCGTCTGGACCGACGCCTTGCCGAAGGTTCGCTGGCCGATGATGATCGCACGGCCGTGATCCTGCAACGCGCCGGCGACGATCTCGGAGGCGGAGGCGGACCCGGCGTTCACCAGCACGACGATCGGGAATCCGGTGTAGGTTCCTTCCTTGTGGGCGACATACTTCGTCTTCTGGGCCTCGACCCTGCCGTCGGTGTAGACGATGAGCCCCGATTCGATGAATTCGTCCGCGATCCGTACCGCCTGGTCCAGCAGCCCGCCCGGGTCGTTCCGCAGGTCGAGGATGAGCCCCTTCAGCCCGTCCTTCTCCTTCAGAAACGCCTGCAGGGCGCGGTTAACCTCCTGGTGGGAATCCTGCTGGAACTGCGTCAGGCGGATGTAGCCGATCCCGTCCCCCATCGACTTGGTCTTGACGCTCTTGATTTTTATGATGTCGCGCGTGATGGTGTATACCTTCGGCTCGGACATCGATTCCCGCACCACCGTGATCGTCACCTTGCTCCCCGGCTCTCCCCGGAGACGCTTCACCGCTTCCATCACGTTCATGTTCTTCGTCGACTCGTTCTCGATCTTCACGATCTTGTCCCCCGCGAGCAGGCCCGCCCGTGCCGCGGGGGTGTCCTCGATCGGCGCAATCACCGTGAGGAAGCCGTCCTTCATGCCGATCTCGATCCCCAGGCCGCCGAACACCCCCTTCGTCTCGACCTCGACCTGCTTCAGCATTTCCGGCGTGAGGTAGGAACTGTGCGGATCGAGAGTCAGGACCATCCCGTTGACGGCCCCCCGGACGAGGTTGTCGATATTCACTTCCTCGACGTAGCTGCTCTGGATGATCGAGAGGACGTCGCCGAAGAGCTTCAGCTTGCTGTAGGCGACGTTCGCCTGCGCACCATGCCGGGAGGTCGTGAGATCTCCCAGCACGAATCCTCCGATGAACACGGCGACGATCAGGACGGTTCCCAGCCACTTCCTCCCCGCCGTCTTACGGGGTGCGGCTCCTGTTGGCTCCATGCGGTTGTCGGCTCCTTAACGGTCGAGTGGAATGGCGGAGGTCGGATCGATGGCGGTGCCTCCTGCCCGCAGCTCCAAGTATAGCACCGATTTCCCGGACGGCGATCCCGGCAGCCGCCCCACCACGGTCCCTTTTTTTACGGCTTCGCCCTGCTTCACGAGGAACGCTTCCAGGCGGCCGTACACGGAAAAAAGCCCGCCGCCGTGCTGCACGATCAGCACGTTCCCGAACCCGGAGACGGCCCCGGCGAACGCGACCTCCCCCTGCCCGACCGACTTGACGGACGCCCTCGAAGGAGCCTCGATCTCCACCCCGCGGTTCTCGATCGT
>Ga0256865_1000658_pt1 | contig 11531 bp, 10 predicted proteins | sample RVTome_14_FD_187337 | JGI IMG/M metagenome (GOLD analysis project Ga0256865, IMG submission 187337) | Soil microbial communities from uranium-contaminated site in the Upper Colorado River Basin, Wyoming, United States - RVT145D125 HiSeq ... | reverse complement strand
ACTGAGCACGGCGACGTCCCTGTAGGTCGCCAGCACGAGCCAGAGCAGGATGACGATCAGGCCGATCTTGACCGCTTCGGCCCTCAGCACCGCAAACAACGCCCCTTCGGCGGATTTCGCCCTGCCCAGCGAGGCCACGACCGCAGACGCCAGCCCGGCGAGGATGCTCACTGCGCCACCGAGCGCCGCGGAGAGGGCGCCGTGGCCGCCGGCCAGGACCCCCGCGATGAGCGCCAGTGCGGCAGTGGCCATCAGCTGCCACCGGAGAACGGTGCGGATCGGCCTGCTCAGGTCGCGAAGCATGGCGTTCTTGATCTTCGCCCCGAGCAAAGCGCGCGTAGTATAGCGTTCGAGGGCGACAAGGGTCAATTTGCTGCGATGCGGCAACGCCCCGATTTCGCGGCCTTATTTCTGCCTGAGCCGGTTGAGCAGTGCCTCGAGCTGATCAAGGCTCGTGTAGTGGATGATGAGCTTGCCGCTGCCCGGTTTTGCGCCGGTCCGTATGCTCACGGTGGTGCCGAGCTGCCCGCTCAGCTCATCTTCGAGGCGCGCCACGTCCCGGTCGCTGCGCGCGCGCGCCGCGGGGCGCGCCGTCAGGCCCGCGACCCGCTTCTCGACCTGGCGCACCGAAAGGTGTCGCGCGACCGCCTCGCGCGCGAGGTCGATTTGCCTCAGGGCCGGCAGCGCGAGCAGCGCCCGCGCATGCCCCATGTCGAGCTTGCCCTCGCGCAGCAACTCCTGCACCGGTGGCGCAAGCTCGAGCAGCCGCAGCGCGTTGGTGACCGCGGCGCGCGAGCGGCCGACGGCCTCGGCGGCCTCCGCGTGGGTCATGCCGAATTCCTCGGTCAGGCGTTTGAGACCCTTGGCCTCATCGAGCGGGTTCAGGTCCTCGCGCTGGAGATTCTCGATCAACGCGATGGCAAGCGCGTTCCGGTCGGGCACATCGCGCACCAGCGCCGGCACCGTGGCTAGACCCGCCATGCGCGCCGCCCGCCAGCGCCGCTCGCCGGCGACGATTTCGTAGCGGCCCGCACCCAGCGGTCGCGCCAGAATCGGCTGCATCACGCCCTGTGCCTTGATCGACTCCGCCAGCTCGGCCAGGCCTTCCTGGCCGATATGCGCACGCGGCTGGAACCGGCCCGGCTGCAGTGCGTCGATCGGAAGCGATGCCAGCACGTCGCCGCTGGCGGCGGCGGCGGCCGGTTCGTCGGCCCCAAGCAGCGCGTCGAGTCCGCGCCCCAGTCCCTTGATCCTTGTCATCGCAGTGTCCCTCATGCCCCCGCACGATTCAGCATCTCGCCCGCGAGTGCGAGGTAGGCCTGCGCTCCCTTCGAATTGCGGTCGAACTTGAGCGCGGGCACGCCGAAGCTCGGCGCCTCCGCCAGCCGCACGTTGCGCGGGATCACGGTGCGGTAGACCTTATCTCCGAAATGCTCGAGCAACTGCGCCGAGACCTGCTGTGCCAGCGTATTGCGTGGATCGTACATGGTGCGCAGCAAACCCTCGATCTCCAGCGTCGGATTCAGGCGCCCGCGCACCTTCTTGATGGTCTGCACGAGATCGCTCAGCCCCTCCAGCGCGTAATACTCGCACTGCATCGGGATCATCACCGCCTGCGCGGCGGTCAGCCCGTTGACGGTGAGAAGGTTCAACGCCGGAGGGCAGTCGATCAGGATGAAATCGTATTCGGCCGCGACCGCGGCAAGCGCATCCTTCAGGCGCGTTTCGCGGTGGTCGACTTCGACGAGCTCGACTTCGGCGCCGGCAAGCTCGCGGTTGGCCGGCACCAGGTCGAACTCGCCATTTTCGGAGCGCAATCTCACCTCGGCGATGCTCTTTGCGCCGAGCAATACGTGATAGACGGTCGCAACGAGATGGCGTTTGTCGATGCCGCTGCCCATGGTCGCGTTGCCCTGCGGGTCGAGATCCACGAGCAGCACGCGCCGCTGCGCCGCGGCGAGGCTCGCGGCAAGGTTGACGCCGGTCGTCGTCTTGCCGACGCCGCCCTTCTGATTGGTGATGGCGAGTACCTTGCCCATGAGAGAGCCTATCTCAATGGTAGGCGCGTGATGCGTTGTGGCCAGGACGGGATGGATGCGAGGCGCACGGCGCAGGCCATATGTCGATATGGCCAAGCCGGGCAACAAAGCAGGCGCCCGTCCTGGCCGCAACCCGAAGGGACGGGGCGATCTGGGCGCATCTTGTTGTCGGTAGCCCTTGCAATATCGACATATTGCTGCGGGCTATCCTCCTAAAACTGCATCCCACCTCGCCTCCGTCGCACACGTGCCTACCATTGAGATAGGCTCTTGCTGCGGCCGATCTCGACCAGGTGACGCTGCGCGCGCAGCCCGGGAATCGTCAGCGGTATCACCCGCCGCACCTGCCAGCCCTGCGGCAGCTGGCCGATTTCCTCGTACGGATGCACGCCTTTCATGGCCACGAGCCGGCCCCGCCCGGCGAGGTGCCGCCCCGCCAGCGATACCAGCTCGGCAAGATCCGAGAACGCGCGGGAAATCACGACATCGAATGGCGCCGCCGGTGTCCACGATTCCGCCCTCTCGCACACGACCTCTGCGTTGGCGAGGCGTAGCTCCATCACCGCCTGTCTCAGGAAAGCCGCCTTCTTGTGGTTCGAATCAAGCAACGTCACACGCGCTTCCGGCAACGCGAGCGCGAGCGGGATGCCCGGCAATCCGGCCCCGCTGCCCACATCGAGTATGCTCGCCGCCGCAACGTGCGGCGCCGCCGCCAGGCAATCGAGCAGGTGCACGCTTACCATGCGCGATGCCTGCCGCACCGCTGTGAGGTTGTAGACGCGATTCCATTTCTGCAGCAGATCCAGGTACGCAAGCAGCCGCTGCTGCGCGCTCGCCGGGAGCGCCAATCCGAGCTCGGCCACGCCCTGCGCAAGCTGCTGCGCAAGGGTCATGCAAGCTTGCCAACCGCTCGGCGGGCGCCACCGCTCGCTGTCCGCGCATTCCCGCGGACCGCATTCGTTCTGCGTTTGAGATGGACCAGCAGGACCGAGATCGCCGCCGGCGTGATCCCCGAAATGCGCGATGCCTGGCCGAGTGTCTCAGGACGGTGCAGCGCAAGCTTCTGCCGCACTTCCACCGACAGTCCCCGCAGGCTGCTGTAATCGATATCCTCGGGGAGCCGCAGGTTTTCGTAGTGCTCATAACGCGCGATTTCCTCGCGCTGGCGCTCGATATAACCCTGATATTTAGCCTGGATCTCGACCTGTTCCGCCACCTGTGTATCCTCGACGCCCCGCCCCGCGCCTGGCAGCGCCGTGAGCTGCGCGTAATTAATATCCGGACGGCGCAGCAATTCCATCAGCGAGTACTCCCGGGATTGCGCCTGATCCGGCGCGCCGGAGACGGAATCGCCCGGCAGCAGCCGCGGATTGATCCAGGTGTCCTTGAGGCGCGCCTGCTCGCGCTCGATCGCCTCGCGCTTGCGCGCGAACGCCGTCCATCGCGAATCATCCACCACTCCCAACTCGCGGCCGCGCTCGGTCAACCGCAGGTCGGCGTTATCCTCGCGCAGCGACAGCCGGTACTCGGCACGACTGGTAAACATTCGATAGGGCTCGGATACGCCGCGCGTGACGAGATCATCCACCAGCACGCCCAGGTAGGCCTCGCTGCGAGCGGGGCACCAGGGCTCGCGTCCTCGAACCTGAAGCACAGCATTGATGCCGGCGAGCAATCCCTGCGCTGCGGCTTCTTCGTAGCCCGTGGTGCCGTTGATCTGCCCGGCGAAGAACAGTCCCGCGACGGCCCGCGTTTCGAGCGAGCGCCTCAGGCCGCGCGGATCGAAATAGTCGTACTCGATCGCGTAGCCCGGGCGCGTGATGTGGGCGCGCTCGAGTCCGCGGATCGACCGCACGAGCTCCTGCTGCGCGTCGTAGGGCAGGCTCGTCGAGATGCCGTTGGGATAGAACTCGTTGACCGTCAGGCCCTCCGGCTCGAGGAAGATCTGGTGCGAGGCCTTGTGCGCGAAGCGCATCACCTTGTCTTCGATCGAGGGGCAATAACGCGGCCCGACACCCTCGATCACGCCGGTGTAGAGCGGCGAGCGGTCGAGCGCGGCGCGGACGATGTCGTGCGTGCGCGCGTTGGTATGCGTGATCCAGCACGGCAGCTGCGGCGGGTGCTGGTCGCGCCTGCCGAGAAACGAGAACACGGGAACCGGCGTATCGCCCGGCTGCTCTGTCATGACCGTGAAATCGATGCTGCGGCCGTCAATGCGCGGCGGCGTGCCGGTTTTCAGGCGCCCGACCGGAAGCTTCAACTCGCGCAGCCGCTGCGCGAGCATGAGCGCGGGCGGATCGCCCGCGCGCCCGCCCTGGTGGTGCTTCAGCCCGACGTGGATCAACCCGGCGAGAAAAGTTCCGGTGGTGAGCACCACCGCGCGCGCGGAGAATTTGAGCCCGATCTGCGTCACGACGCCTGCCACGCGCCCGTCTTCGATCACCAGATCGTCCACCGCCTGCTGGAACATGCGCAGCCCGGGCTGATTCTCGAGACGACCCCGAATCGCTCCTCTGTAGAGCACGCGGTCCGACTGGGCGCGGGTCGCGCGCACCGCAGGCCCTTTGCGCGAATTCAGGATGCGGAATTGGATCCCGGCCTCGTCCGCGGCCAGCGCCATGGCGCCGCCAAGTGCATCTATCTCTTTGACTAAATGACCCTTTCCGATACCGCCGATAGACGGATTGCAAGACATCTGGCCCAAGGTGTCGAAGCTGTGGGTCAGGAGCAGGGTCGAACATCCCAGGCGCGCGGAGGCAAGTGCCGCCTCAGTCCCAGCGTGCCCCCCGCCAACTACAATAATATCAAATTTATCAACTACTTGCATAAATAATTCAAGCCCAAGCCAGGCCCAGATGATACCCGAAAAGGGCGACTGACAGAATAGACCTGCAGGGTTTCACGTGAAACGGATATTTGCTGCAATGCAGCATCCAAGCCAATTCTCATGTTCCACGTGAAACACCGGTTGGGGTGCCCTACTTGCCGATGCAAAACCGCTTGAATATCTCCCCAAGCAGATCGTCGGTCGTAAATTCCCCGGTGATCGAGCCCAAGGCGTGTTGAGCGGCCCGGAGCTCTTCCGCAAACAGCTCGAGCCTTTCCGTCTGGCCGGCAGCTTGGTCCAGATGCCGCTGGGCGAGCTCGAGCGCATGAACGTGCCGTTCACGGGCCATGAATAAGCCTTCCGCCCCGCCGCCATGCCAACCCACCGCCTCAAGCAGGGCCTCCCGCAGCAACTCCACGCCGGCTCCCGTCTTGGCTGAGAGCCATACAGTGGCGCCTTGTTTGGCGCGTTCGAGGGCCGGCGCTCGTGGCAGGAGATCGATTTTGTTCATGACGGTAAGCCGGGGCAATCCCGCTGGAAGCCTGCGCAGGATGTCCTGGTCCGCCGCGGCAATACCTTTAGCAGCGTCGACGAGGAGCACGACGATGTCGGCCCGCTCGATCGCCGCCCAGGTGCGCGCGATCCCAAGCTTTTCCACGGGATCGCTGGACGGCCGCAACCCCGCGGTATCGATGATGTGTGCCGGGATTCCGCGGATGCTGACGCTCTGCCGGATCGCGTCTCGGGTCGTTCCGGCGATGTCCGTTACGATGGCGAGCTCTTCGCCAGCAAGAAGGTTTAGAAGACTCGACTTGCCCACGTTGGGCTGGCCCACGAGTACTACGCGCACGCCCTCCCGAAGCAAGCTTCCTTGCTGTGACGCCGCTAAGACGCCCTCAAGCTTTGCCTTCAGTTTCGAGAGCCGTCCCGCGCCGTCGGACTGCTTGATGAGGTCGACGTCCTCGTCCGGAAAGTCGAGCGCGGCTTCGACCAGCGTGCGCAATTCGACCAGGCCGTCGAGCAATTCATCGATACGCCGGGAAAACGCGCCCTGCAACGAGCGCATCGCGCTGCGCGCCGCTTCCGTGGTTGCGGCATCGATCAAATCCGCAACGCTCTCCGCCTGCGCCAGATCGATCTTGTCGTTAACGTAGGCGCGGCGAGTGAATTCCCCCGGCTGCGCCGGGCGCGCTCCGAGCTCGACGCAGCGCCTGAGCAGTAGCTGCAGCACCACCGGGCCTCCGTGCCCGTGCAACTCCAGCACATCCTCTCCGGTGTAAGAATGCGGCGCCGGAAAATAGAGCGCTATGCCCCGGTCGATTGCCGAACCGTGAGAATCCATGAAATCCGCGAGCGTCGCCCGCCGCGGCGATAGCGGTGTGCGCACGATGCCCGACATGAGCGCCTCCAACCGCGGACCGGCAACCCGCACCACGCCGATGCCGCCTTTGCCCGGGGCGGTCGAAATGGCGGCAATGATGTCGCTCCCGGTCATCGACCTGCGGAAAGCCGAATGGGGGCGGCGCCTGCACCGCCCACGAACACGTCAACTCTTGCGCTTTGCGGCTTCGCGCTCGAGCACGCGCGTGATTCTCCACTGTTGCGCGATCGAGAGCACGTTGTTGATGAGCCAGTACAGCACCAGGCCAGCTGGGAAGAAGAAGAAGAAGACGCTGAACACGATCGGCATGATCTTCATCACTTTCGCCTGCACCGGGTCGGGCGGCTCGGGGTTGAGCAGCGTCTGTATCCACATTGTCGCTGCCATAAGGATCGGCAGTGCGAAGTAAGGAAAGGGGGCGTAACTACTGAAGTCAAAAAACGAGCCTCCTATCGCGCCTTTGGACAGATCTTCAATTCCTAAAGCGAACGGGGCATGCCGCAGCTCCACGCTGGCCAGCAGAACCCAATAAAGTGCAATAAAAACAGGTATTTGCACGACTATCGGCATGCAGCCACCGAGGGGATTGATCTTCTCGGTCTTGTAGAGCTCCATCATCGCTTGCTGCAGGCGCTGGCGGTCCTGACCATACTGTTCCTTGAGCTTCTGCAGCTTGGGCGCGAGGACCCGCATTCTCGCCATCGAGCGGTAGCTCGCCGCCGACAACGGATAGAACAGCAGCTTGATGATCACCGTCAGCAGGATGATCGCGACGCCCCAGTTGCCGGTCCAGTGATTGAGCCAGGCCAGTACCCAGAATAGCGGCACCGCGATCACCGTCAGCCAGCCGTAATCGATGGTGAGATCGAGCCCGGGCGCGATTTTCGCCAGGTTTTCCTGCTCCTCCGGGCCGGCGTAAAGCGGCACGCTGACGCTGGTGCGCGCGCCCGGCACGATCGCGCCGACCGGGACGATCACGCCCACCGAGTAGAGTCCCTCTTCCATGCGCCGCGCATAGAACTCCCGCGGAACGCCGCTGCGCGGAAGCCAGGCGCTGAAGAAATAATGCTGCAGCATCGCGATCCAGCCGTCCTCGCTGTTCTTGGGGTACTGCGCCTTGCCTTTTTCGATGTCGCTGAACGCGAGCTTCTGGAACTTGTCCTTTTCCGTATAGAGCGCAACCCCAGTGAAGGTCGGCAGCATCGCGGAATCACCCGCCGGCGGCGTCTCGTCGCGCACCAGCTGGAAATAGGCATACGGCTGTATCGCCGCGGCACCTCCATTGACGATCTCGAAGCCGACGTCGATCAGATAGCTTCCGCGCCGGAAACGATAGCTCTTGTTCACCTGCGCGCCCTCCGCCGTTGGCGCGGTGAGCCGCACTTCGAGTTCGCCCTGACCATCGCCAAGCCGGTATTGATCCGCCGTCGCCGCGTAGAGCGTCCGGTGGTTGGGCAAGCCGCTGCCGATCAGCCCGGCCTGCGCGATATAGGTGCGCGCCGCGCCGGTCTCGAACAACACGAAGTTCTTGCTCCGATCGAGGGTGTCGCGGTGATTCTTGAACTCCAGACGCCGAAGATCCCCGCCGTAGCTGCTGATATCAGCAATCAGCACGTCCGTTTCGACCCGTATCGTCGCCCCGGTTTCGGGGGCGCCCCGGCCCTGCTTCGGGACCGCGCTCTGGCTTGCCGTCAGCTTCTCGCCCGGCACCGGGGGTTGTGCCGAAGGCGGCATCGCCTTTTCGTCCTTCGCGGCCACCGCCGCCGGCGGACGCGCCGGCTCCCGGTCACGCTGCCATGCGTCCAGCAGCATGAACACCGAGAAGGAGAATACGAAGAAAAGGATCAGCCGTTGTGAATCCATAACCGTGCGTCCACCGCGCGCGCCGCCAGCCTAGTCGCCGCGCGGCGCTGCGGCAAGCTCCTCCAGCAGCCGGGAGAGCTCTGCGCGAGCAGCCGCGCCGGAAGCCGGCGGCGCGCAGCGGCGCAGCTCGACCACGATATCCACGCCCGCCGGCCGCTCCGCCATGGTGCGGAACACCTCTCTCACCAGGCGCTTCATTCGATTGCGATCCACCGCGCGCGGCGCCACGCGCCGACTGGCGATGATTCCGATGCGCGCTTGGGGTAGACCGTTGCGGCTGACGTACAACCGGAAGTAGCGGCGCGCCCCCGCGGCACCGGCTGCCAGCGCGGCGCGGAACTGTTCGCGCCGACTCAGCCGTGCGCTGCGCGGCAGCGCTCGCCCCCTCCCGCTCAGGCGCTCAATCGCACCCGCCCTTTGGCGCGACGCGCGCGTATCACACCACGCCCGCCCCGGGTGCGCATGCGCACGCGGAAGCCGTGCGTGCGCTTGCGGCGCTTCACCGATGGCTGATAGGTCCGTTTCATGGGGTCCGTCCGGCTGCTGAAAAGCGCGCTATTACAACCTTTAACTCTCCGCTGTGTCAACCATTGTCTTGATGGTCGCATTCCGCTGCACGCGACCGCGCATGCTGTGGATAACGGTCCTCAAAAAGGATAAAATCGATCGCTGAAAAGCGTCCCCTGCGCGGCCCAGCGTCAAACAACAACGCAACCCCGATGAACAGTTTCTGGCGCTTCTGCCTCGCGCGCTTCGAGAAAGAACTGCCGCCCCAGCAGTACCGCACCTGGATTAAGCCGCTGCGCCCTCAGGCCGATGGCGACGCACTGACTCTGGTCGCGCCGAACCGCTTTGTGCTGCAGTGGATACGTGACAAGTTCCTCGCGCGCATCGAGCAGCTCGCGCGGGAGCATTTCAGGCGCGATGTCGAGGTGCAGCTCGTCCTCGCCGAGAAAGAAGTGCCCAACGCCCGGCCGGCGCCGGTCGCGCCCGGCGCAAAGGACCGCGACGCCAAGCCGAGCAGCCGTGAGGTCTCCCGGCTCAATCCCGGCTTCACCTTCGAGACGTTCGTCACCGGCAAGGCCAACGAGCTCGCGCGCGCCGCAGCCGCCCAGGTTGCCGAACGGCCCGGCGCCGCCTACAACCCGCTCTTCATCTACGGCGGGGTCGGCCTCGGCAAGACCCACCTCATCCAGGCGATCGGCAACCGCCTGCGCGGACAGGCGCCGGAAACCAAGATCCGCTATATCCATGCGGAGCAGTACGTCTCGGACGTCGTGCGCGCCTACCAGCACAAGGCGTTCGACGACTTCAAGCGCTACTACCACTCCCTTGATCTGCTGCTGATCGACGACATCCAGTTCTTCAGCGGCAAGAACCGCACCCAGGAGGAATTCTTCTACGCCTTCAACGCCCTCATCGAGGCGCACAAGCAGGTGGTGATTACCTGTGACACCTATCCCAAGGAGATTGCCGGAATGGAGAACCGCCTGATCTCCCGCTTCGGCTGGGGCCTCACCGTCTCGGTCGAACCTCCCGAGTTGGAGATGCGCGTAGCCATCCTGCTCAAGAAAGCGGAACTGGAGGGAGTCAAACTGGACGAGCCGGTGGCGTTTTTTCTCGCCAAGCACATCCAGTCGAACGTGCGCGAACTGGAAGGCGGACTGAAGCGCGTGATCGCCTACGCCCGCTTTGCCGGCCGCGACTTCTCCGTGGAGCTGTGCCGGGAGGCCCTGCGCGACCTGCTGGCGATACAGCACCGGCAGGTTTCGATCGAGAATATCCAGAAGATCGTTGCCGACTACTACAAGATCAAGGTCTCGGAGATGTACTCGAAGAAGCGCAGCCGCAACGTCGCGCGTCCCCGGCAGGTCGCGATGGCGCTCGCCAAGGAGCTGACGCAGCTCTCCCTGCCGGACATCGGCGAGGCCTTCGGCGGCCGCGATCACACCACCGTGCTGCACGCCTGCCGCAAGATCGCGCTGCTCAAGTCCACGAGCAGCGAGTTGACGCGTGATTTCAATTCGCTGCTCAACGTCCTGAGGAGTTGATTACCGCCGTGTGGTTTGTGGATATCGCGCTGTGGTGCCGGCTGATGGACCAGTTGTCCACAATCCCCACACGCCTACTAGCCGCTTACGCACAGCGTTATCCTGTCCGCCGGTCCGCCGTCGCGTTGGGCGCGTACGACTTGTGCACAGCAACCTTCAGGCCCTACTACTCCTATTACCTTTAATCTAGAAAAAAGCTTATGAAGCTCGTTCAGCTCGAACGCGACGCATTGCTCAAGCCGCTGCAGGCGGTAACCGGCATCGTGGAAAAGCGTCATACGCTGCCGATCCTCTCGAATGTCTTGGTCGAGCGCAAACAAGGCGCGCTGATGATGATGGCGACGGACCTCGAGATCCAGGTGGCTGCGCGCACGGACCTCGGGAAGGGGGCGGGAGAGGACGCGGGCCTCACGGTTTCCGCGCGCAAGCTCCAGGAAATCCTGCGAGCGCTGCCGGAAGGAACCGAAGCCACGCTCGACGTCCAGAACAACCGCCTGCAGGTGCGCTCGGGCAAGAGCCGCTTCAATCTGCAGACCCTGCCGGCGGCGGATTTCCCGGCGATGGCGGAACCCGGGGCGGTGCAGGCGACGGTGAGCATGCCGCAGAAGGCGCTGCGCGACCTGCTGCTGCTGGTGCAGTACGCGATGGCGCAGCAGGACATACGCTATTACCTGAACGGGCTGCTGCTGGTGCTCGATGGAGGCCAGGTGAAGGTCGTCGCCACCGATGGTCACCGGTTGAGCTACGCCGCGCGCCCCCTGGGCGCGGAGCACGAGAAGCGCGAAGTGATACTCCCGCGCAAGGCGGTACTCGAGCTCGCCCGGCTGCTCGCCGACAGCGAGGACGCGGTTACGATCGAAATCTTCGCGAGCATGGTGCGGTTCGGCTTTGGCAGCACGGTTCTCACCACCAAGATCATCGACGGCAAGTTTCCCGACTACACTCGGGTCGTGCCCACGAACTACCAGAAGCGATTTTCCATCCAGCGGCAAGCCCTGCTGCAGTCGCTGCAGCGGGCGGCGATCCTCTCCAACGAGAAGTTCCGCGGCGTGCGCTGGACAGTATCGGCCAATACCCTGCGCATTTCCTGCACCAACAACGAGCAGGAGGAGGCGCAGGAGGAGCTGGAGATCGCGTACGGCGGCGAGGCGCTGGACATCGGCTTCAACATCACCTATGTCCTGGACGTCCTGAACAACGTTCACAGCGAGGCCGTCGAATGCTCGTTCGGAGACGCCAACAGCAGCATGCTGGTCACGGTGCCGGAGAACCGCGAGTTCCGTTACGTGGTCATGCCGATGCGCATCTAGGCGAGGGGCGAGGAATGGCGATTCCGGAAGGCGAAATCCAGCAGCAGCGGACCGGCGACG
>Ga0256865_1000656_pt1 | contig 11554 bp, 6 predicted proteins | sample RVTome_14_FD_187337 | JGI IMG/M metagenome (GOLD analysis project Ga0256865, IMG submission 187337) | Soil microbial communities from uranium-contaminated site in the Upper Colorado River Basin, Wyoming, United States - RVT145D125 HiSeq ... | reverse complement strand
GGCCGAAGAATTGCACGAGGCCGGAACAGTGGCCGACCGCCCTTGAAATCCACTGTCGGGCGCCGCGATGTATTGATTGCAGCATCCGGCGCGGCGCTGGTCGCAGGCTGTGCAGCGATTTTCCCCGCCGCCGAACGCGCAGCAAAGAGTGAAACCGGCAATGTCGCTGCTGCGATGAAACGCGCGACGCTCTACATGCGCGAACATTGCGCGCACCGCGGCGGGTATGTCTGGTCGTATAGCGCCGATTTCTCACGGCGCTGGGGCGAGATGGAAGCCTTTCCCGGCATGATCTGGATTCAGCCTCCCGGCACGGCAACCGTCGGCCATTTGTACCTCGACTGTTATCACGCAACCGGTGACGAGTTCTATTACGACTCGGCTGCGGATGTCGCGTCCGCACTCATTGCCGCACAACATCCGTCGGGCGGCTGGAATTATTTTTACGACTTCGCGGGTGAGGAGTCGATACGGCGCTGGTACGACACCATCGGCAGGAACGGCTGGCGGCTGGAGGAGTTCCATCATGACTACGGCAATGCCACGTTCGATGACGCAGGCACCTCGGAGGCCTCGCAGTTCCTGTTGCGTATGTACCTGGAGAAACGTGACCGACTCTACGTTGCGCCGCTGGAACGCGCGCTGGCCTTCGTGCTCGACAGCCAGTACGGGAACGGTGGCTGGCCGCAGCGCTACCCGTTCACCGATACCGTACAGTCGCTGCATGATGGCGCAGATTACACGCGCCACATCACCTTCAACGACGACGTTGCCGGCGAGAACATCAAGTTTCTGATGATGATCTGGCAAAGCCTCGGCGATGGAAGGGCCAGGGCGGCCATCGATCGGGCCATGGACATCTTCATTGCGACCCAGCAGCCGGCGCCACAGGCCGGCTGGGGGCTGCAACACAGGCTGGACGATCTGAAACCGGTCGGCGCCCGTTCCTATGAGCCGGATGCGCTGGTGACTTCGACGACGGCGAGCAACATTTCTCTCATGCTCGACTTTTACGAATGGAGCGGCGAGCGAAAGTACCTGGCCCGCATTCCGCAGGCGCTCGAGTGGCTGGAATCGGTGCGCCTGACGCCGGAGCAGGTCAGGATTGCCGGGCGCGAGTTTCCGACCTTCATCGAGATCGGCACGAATCGCGCACTGATCAATCACCGGCGCGGCTCGAACGTCGTCAACGGCGCTTATTATCACGATTACAGCCCGGAACGGCCGATCGCCCATTATTCGCAATGGCGCGCCATCGATCTGGACGGCCTTCGTCATCGCTACAGCCGCCTGAGCGCCCTGTCACCGGCCGACGCTGCGGTGCGGTCACCGCTCGGCAAGCAGGCGAACTTCGCTCTGCCGCAATATTTCACGCTGCGCAGTATCGAAGTATCCGATCTCAACTCGAATGCCGCTGACCGCCAGGACATACGGCCCGATCCCGCCCGCGTCACCGAATTGCTGAACAGCCTGGATGCCGAGGGTTACTGGCCGGTGCCGCTGACCGCCGTTTCCAACACCTACGCCGGGGACGGGCCGGCATCGCCTGCCCCCGGCGACTTTTCGCAGACACTGGTCGGCGATGACAGCGACACGTCTCCCTACGCCACCAATAGTCCGGAAACCGGCATATCGACGGGAATCTTCATACAGAACATGAGCGCACTGTTGCAGGTATTCAGCTCCAGCGCCGCGACTATATCCATCCAGTCAGTCGAAGTCTCGTTTCCGTCTTGATGCGCGCCTGTGGTTGGCCGGCTAATCTGCAACCGTGGACTGACGAATCGGAGACTCGTGACGAAAACAACGATTACCGATACTTGTTCAGGCGTCGATGAACTCTTGCCAGTCGGCCTCTTTCGGAGGCGCTGACGCGAGACTGACGATGACCAGGGTGGTGACCGATACGATGACCGCAGGAATGGCGATGTAGTCGGTGTCCATCGGGAAGGCAACGCCGAGCACGTTCAGCGGCTCGGCGTTGTCCTTGAACCAGGCATTCAGGGACGCTATGCCGAGAACGGTCAGCATGCCGGAGGCGATCGATGCCACGCCGCCGGCCCGCGTGACGCGTTTCCAGAAGAATGCGGCCAGCAGGGCCGGAGCGAGCGATGCGCCGATCATCGTATAAGAGATCAGCGCCATTTCCAGGATGGTTTCGAACTGGCTCATCATCAGGTACGCCAGCACGCCGATGCCGACTATGCAACTGCGTTGCATCCACACGATCTGCGATTGCGTCGCGTGCCTGTAAAAAAAGGCCTGGAGTATGTCCCTCGTCACGTTCGTCGAGGTTACCATCAGGAAAGTGTTACCGGTCGAAATGATGATGGCGGCGCCGGCAGCAAGCAACAGCGAACCGATTACGACGGGCAGCTGTTCGTAGCCGACGCGCAATATGATTTCCTCGGCCATCGCGCGATTGATGCTCCCGTCATCGAAAAAGAAGCGCGGATCCTCCGCATAAATCGCAAAGCCGACCAGTGCGATGGACATCATCAGCGTCTCGATCAGTACGACGCCGATAAACATGCCCATCACCGCCTGACGTGCGCTCTTCTCGTCTCTCGCAGACGAAAACTTCTGGTACATGCTGCTTTCGCTCAGCAACAACAGAAAGGTCGGCAGGGTAATGCCGGCGACCCAGAAGAAATCGTGCCCGCCCATAATTGACAGGTGCGTCGGTTCCGTCTGCTGGATGGTCGTTATGACCTCGCCGAAGCCGCCGTGCGCGGCAATTGCAAACGGCAACGTAACCGCCATCGCAAGCAGCATGATGGAGCCGTTGAATATGTCGATCGAGACGATCGATACCATGCCAGCCAGCACGGTGAAGCCGATGATCAGGATTGCCGCGAACATCATGCCGGTCTGCGGCGTGACGGATCCCTCCGACAGGATCGAAATAAATCGTCCGCCGCCTTTGAACTGGTAACCGGCGATCACCATGTAAGCGATGATGATGGTGATCGTGCCCAGCACTTTGGCGAGCTGGCTGTAACGTTTCTCGAGGAGATCGGTGAGCGTGTACCGGGCGATGCGGCGTACGCGCGCCGCAATCAGGTAAACGATCAGGATGCCGACCCATGCGCCGGCCGAAAACCACAGCTCCGATATGCCGGTGCGGAATGTAAGGCCCGCCGTGCCGAAGAGACTGCCGGAACCTATCCAGGTGCAGACCAGCGTTGCGACCAGCATGTAGACCGGCACCTGGCGGCCGGCAACCATGAAATCATCCGCGGACTTTACGACCCTGGTTTTGTAGATGCTGATGCCAAGCAGCGCGAGTACGTAGAGGGTGACGACGACGATATAGGTCATGGGCGTGAATCCTGGGGCCGGTAGACAGTTCTGGAAATACCTGAATCAGTTCTTGCCGCGGCAGCAACGGCTCCGCACAGCGTACACCGGTGTCTCAGCTGGCCTGCTTCATTCATAGCCGAGTACGGCCCGCAGTCCAGGTGCCGCGTAGTTGACCAGCTCCTTCTGCCGATCCGGCAGTTCCTCGGGAATCTCGAACAAGCCGTCTCCGGCGAGGTTCTCCCGAGCGGTTCCGCTTTGCTCGCGATCAGACCCGATACGCACACGGTCGCGCCAGTCAACCGGCAAAGTGGAAATGCCGCAGTTTCCCAGCAGAGTTCTGAAGTAAACCTCCGCGTCCCCGGTATCCGGATTCTTCACATGCAGCAGCAAATCCTCCATGTGCACCAGCGTCGCTTTGGTGCCCAGCCAGGACACGGCGTTATGCGTGAAGATTTCGTGCAGGGTCGGCGCTTTCTTGTGTATGCCGAAGATCATCATATTGAGGACCTCATCAACGGACACACTGCCGCCCTTGAGGTGCTCGAGGGCGCCCTGAAAGGTATCGGAGAGGAAGAAGCGCGCCCGCGCCAGCACCCAGGTGTAGGGATCGCGTACCAGGATGATGTGGTGTGCATGTCGCAGCACGATCGCCGAATCGTCGGAAAACAGCAGGTGTCCCCAGCTCAGCTGCGGCATGGCCTGCGAAAAAGCAGCCTGATGCTGGCGCAGTACCGGGTACTGGATGAACGCCTGGTGGTACTGTTGATCCACTGGCACGAACATGCGCATGACATTCCGGATCAGGTGCGTGCCGCACTTCGGCACGCTGTTCAGAAACACCGGTTCGAGCAATGGCGCCTGAGCGAACTGCGAATTCAGCTCGTTCAGATTGTCTCCCCTGGCGACAATTCTCGGCAAAACCGGCTCCAAAAAAAGGCCGGCACCAGGAACCTGGTGCCGGCTTTAATCTAGCAAATTGCGGCCGATTACTCGAAAGTTTTGGTCACGTTGAGGAAGAAACGCCTGCCGAGCGGGTCGTACTGCGACGCCAGCAAAGCATTGCCGACCATCGAGTACTCGCTGGGACTTGCCTGCACAGACGTCAGTTGCGGCGGTTCCTTGTCGAATGCGTTCGCTACACCGCCAAGGAGGGTGAGCTGGTTGGCAAACTCATAGGCGACCGAGAACGAATGGTACGTTTCCGCGTCGGTGCCGAGCTTGGCGCCGTAATTGACTCCGCGATACGTGACAAAATTACGCCCGAACGATTCCTCGCTCGATGAGGTGCCGATGTAGTCCATGCCCCAGTAGACTTGCCAGGCATTGCGCTGGAACGTGACGTTCGACTCGCCGACCCATTCCGGATCGCCGACCCGGCCATTGAGATCCTCGGAGGTATCCTCGAACAGCGCCTGTACGTCCTCGACCTGCCGAGTGGCCTGCACGTCAACCGTGAAACTGCCGAATGGCAGGTCCGTTATATACCGGGCGGCGAAATCGTAGCCCCGGTTTCGCTGCCGCGCGATGTTGATAAAGCTGTCCATGACGTTATCGAGACCATCGTTGATGCTGCTGCGATCGAAAAGCTGGCACAGCGGTTCGGTATTGCCGAAGGCGAATCCGAAATCGGATTCGTAACAGCTTGCTATGATCTGCGCGCCGCCGAGCTGATCGATTTCATCCAGCACTTCGAAATCGAAATAGTCTACGGAGATACTCAGATTCGCAAACTCCGGTTGCCAGATCAGGCCGATGGTCTGTGAAGTCGAGGTCTCGGCCTCCAGCAGGCCGGCGCCACCGCCGGTGAATACCGAAGGTGTGATCGTGCCGCCGGTATAATCAGGCGGGAGTCCGGCCGGATCCGCGATGCAGTTCTGATAAACATTGTTCGAGATCGCTCCATTCTGGAAGTTCTGCTCGTATTGAATGCAGGGATCGGACCGCTGGCTGATGCTGCTGGTCTGATCGGCAAGGTACAGTTCGTACAAGGCCGGCGAGCGGAACGACGTGCCGCGATTTGCACGCAGGCGCATCGACGGCAGGAACTGCCAGTTCAGACCAACCTTCCATGTAGTGTCACTGCCGTACGACTCCACATCCGTGTAACGCGCGGAAGCATTGAAGGTGAGATTCTGGAATCCGGGCCTGTCGGCCAGGATCGGTACATCGACCTCTCCGAACACCGCGTAGGTCGTGTCGTCTCCGGTGGTGATGCCCGCAGCGTCATCGAGCCAGGAATTGCTCTCGCCGGTGACCGGATCGTAGGTAATATGCCCCGGCGTATCGGTAATTTCATCCTCGCGATAATGCAGGCCCGCGGCAATACCCACAGGCCCGGCCGGGAGTTCGAAAGCTTGACCGGTCGCGTAGGCGTCCGCAGAAAACTGCGTGTACTTGGTGTTGCCGGTCTCCACTCCGAAGAGAAAATCCCGGACTTCGGGCGTCAAATTGCCGCGCAGCAGTTCGGGATCCAGCCAGGGCACGTCGACGCAGGGGACGCCCCTGACGGACGAGGTCGTACCTACGCAGGAACCCAGCAACCAGTTGTTATCGAAAATGGAATCGGCGAAGATCCGGTCATTGGTGTAATCGCCGTCCGAATTGCTGTACTGCAACGCCAGATCCCAGTCCCAGTTCTCAGTCAGCCTGCCGCGCAATCCCGCAACGAAGCGCTGGTAATCGACTTCGACCGTTTCATCATTGTGATCGGTGATGGCCGTCGGGCTATACCACTGTGCGCCGGTCCAGCCGGCAGACAGGGGATTGCCGCATCCTGGGCCGACACCGCAAACGAAGTCGAAATTCGAGCTGTAGATATAGGACCAGTATTGCCGGTAGCCATCGGACTCGGTGGTCCGACGGTTCAACAGCACTTCGGTGTAGCCGGTCAGGCTTTCGGTGAACTGGAACTCGCCTTCACCATAGAAGGTGATCAGCTCGACTTCCGGGTTCAGGGATTCCTGATTCTGGAAGGGATGGTCGTCGTTGGTCACCGCATCCGATGCAGGATCGTAGGCCACCGGGAACCAGCCGGGAGGCGTTGCAAGCCAATCCGGGTTATTGGGATCCACGGCGTAACCCGGTATGTGCTGACCGAGGTCTCCGTCGTAGTCGAACTGCGCGAGCAGCGACGCGGACGTTGGAACATTGCTGGGATCGGCGTAATCGTAAAGCCACACATGGCCCCAGGTGAGGTCCTCGCAATGAAACTGGCCTGTCCGCGGATCGACGAGGTCGGCCCGCGCGCCGGTGGTCTGATCGAATATGTACTGGTTGCCGCAGTCGAAGTAGTCGCGATCGCCGCGGCGCAGATGTTCTTTCTTGTGATAGTCGGCGGTAACACGGAAACTGCCGCGATTCAGGGATTTGCCCCAGGACGCGCTGATGCGGCTTTCCTCGCCGCCGCTTTCCTCCGGCAACGATGCGAAACCGTCGATCTGCAGCCCGTCGTCCTTGCGCGTGATGATATTGACCACACCGGCAACCGCATCGGATCCGTAAATCGACGAGGCGCCGTCTTTCAGGATTTCGACACGCTCGATGGTGGCGAGCGGCAAAACGTTCAGGTCGAACGACGAGGTAGCGCCCTGCACACCGGCCGGCCCCGCGCGACGTCCGTTCAACAATACGAGGGTTCGATTAGCCCCGAGTCCGCGCAACGAGATCGTATTGGCGCCGAGTCCGCCATTGGTCACGAACTGGAACGAGGTTGCGGAAGTAACCTGCGGCGAGCCTGCGGCAATGGTCGTCGTCTGCAGCAACTGTCCGACGTTGGCGATGCCCTGGATCGAGGCCTTTTCCACGTCGATGACTTCCATCGGCGCAGAACTTGTGAATACGTCCTTGCGAATGCGCGATCCCGTGACGATAACTTCTTCGATCGGAGTCGCGTTGTCGGTGTTCGTGTCGGTAGGATCCTGGGCGAGAACGGTGCCGGACGCTCCCAGGCTACCGGCGGCCAGGATCGTGCTGATTGCGCTGGCAAGTGGCGTTTTTCTCATGACGGCTGCCCCCTTAAATTGGCAGTTGGATCGATGGACTTGACAATCCTCAGTGCTAATGCACTGATCCGTCGGGCGTTGGCCGGAACATTCCAGCCAAACTGAATCGGCCTTTTTGTTGTTATTAGACTGCAAACCGACGGCTTTCCCGAGTAAAGCATGACAATCAAGCAAAACGCAACGAATTTTTTGTTGTATGGAAACCACGCACGGAATCCGGGAGAGAGGTGCGGGTCGCGCGCCAGGGGGAATATGGTAAACCCTGCATCGTTTTGGCAGAAAGTGGAGTAATTTCAATGACTCCCAAAAGGTTGCTGATCGTTGGCGGTGGTTCGTCAGGCTGGATGGCGGCCGCCTACCTCGACGCCGCATTAAATCGCGATGGCCGGAAAGTCGCCGAGATAGGGCTCATCGAATCGCCGGATGTGCCGAGGATTGGCGTCGGAGAGGCGACGGTGCCCAGTATCAATCACATCCTGGCGGTTATCGGTGTCCCGGAGCCCGAATTTCTCCGGCAGGTGGACGGCACATTCAAGCAGGCCATCAAGTACGTCGGCTGGCTGCGCGGAAAGGGTGAGAGCTATTACCACCCCTTCAACCGATTTCGGGAATCGCCGATCGACCGGACCGGGAGTCGCTGGCTGATGAGCGACCGGTCGATTCCGTTTGCGGCAACGGTTTCTGCCCAGCCGGCATTGTGCGAAGCCAATCTTGCGCCGCAGACTTTTGGTCCCTGGGATATGGGTCCGCGACTCACCTACGCTTACCATATGAATGCGCTGAAATTCGCCGATTATCTTTGCGCGCTGGCCACGTCGCGGGGTGTTGCGCACTACTGGGATCACGTAACCGACATCGACCTCGCAGCGAACGGCGACATTGCCGCAGTGCGCTGCCGCGATGGCAACAGGCTGGAGGCGGATCTCTATATCGACTGCACGGGCTTTGCTGCACTTCTGATCGAGAAAAAACTGGGCATCAAATGGGTGGATTGCTCGCAATGGCTGCTGTGTGATCGGGCTATTGCGATGCACGTTGACTACGAGCGGTTTTACCCGGGCCATATCCGCCCGTACACGACAGCGACGGCGCTGTCAGCCGGTTGGGTCTGGGAGATCCCGCTGCAGAACAAGCGATCCCTGGGATATGTGCATTCCAGCGCGTTTCTGCAACAGGACGCGGCGGAGCGGGAACTGCGTGCCTACGAAGGCGCACACGCAGACTCAGTGGATTCCCGAGTCGTTCATTTCAAGGTCGGGCATCGCGAAAAGGCGTGGGTCAGAAACTGCATAGCCATCGGCCTTTCCTGCAATTTTATAGAGCCGCTCGAATCCACGGGGCTGTACCTGAGTGACCTTGCCGCGGTAATGCTGGCAGAGCACTTTCCACTGAACCCGGAGATGGATGCCATGGCTTTTCGATTCAATCGCATCATGGCAAATCGCTTTTACGAAATTCTCGACTTCATCAATCTTCACTACTGCCTTACACAGCGAAACGATACTGACTTCTGGCGCGAAGTTCAGGCGCCGAACAGGGTTAATGACAGGTTGAGGGCGAAACTCGATTACTGGCGTCTCAAACCACCCTCGCCGTCCGATTTTGAAGATCAGTTCCTGTGCGGTCAGACGAAAACGTCGTTACCGACAGGAGGAGTTGCCGGCGATCACAGGGGCCCGGTCGACACCGGAAGCCTGTTCGGTATTGACAGTTACGAGGCTATACTTTACGGGCTGGATTTCCTCAGACGAGAATCTTCCGAGTGGTTCGGCGAAAAGCGCCCGCCTTCGGCAGTTGCAGCAACCGTTGCGAATCGCCTTGCCGTGGCACTGCGGAAATTGCCGCCGCACGATGTCTGGCTGCAACAATTGGCCGGGATGAAGCCGTATCCGGCAAGCCCGCCACGCGGGTAATTCCCCCAGTGATGCCCAGCAAACGCGTTGTCATAGTTGGTGGCGGATCTGCCGGATGGATGACGGCAGCCTATCTCGATGCGGCATTGAACGTCGGCGGCCGAAGGGTGGCGGATATCAGCCTGATCGAGTCGCCGGATGTTCCACGTATCGGCGTCGGAGAGGCGACCATCCCGCACATCAATCACATACTCGCTGTCATAGGTATCGACGAAAGGGAGTTCATGCGACGGGTGGACGGCACGTTCAAACAGTCCATCAGGTACGTCAACTGGACACACAACAAAGGCGACTACTATCACCATCCGTTCAGCCGCTACCGGCCGGGACCTATCGACCGGACCGCAGCGTCGTGGCTGCGCAGTGACCGGTCCATCCCGTTCACCGAGACAGTTTCGGCGCAGCCGATCGTCTGCGAACTCGGGTTGTCCGCGCAAATGCTGGGTCCCTGGGATCTCGGTCCGCCGCTGACCTATGCGTTCCATATGAACGCACTGAAATTCGCCGACTACCTGACGGTGATCGCGACGTCGCGCGGCGTGACGCACTATCACGATCACGTCGTCGACGTACGAGTGGCAGAGTATGGCCAGATCGAATCCTTGCAAACCAGGGGTGGTCTGCGTCTCGCGGCCGATCTTTTCATCGACTGCACGGGTTTCGCGGCGCTGCTGATCGAAAAACAGCTCGGGGTGGAATGGATAGACTGTTCGCAATGGCTCCTTTGCGACCGTGCAGTGACCATGCACGTGCCGTACGAACGGCATTTTCCGGGCTACGTCAGGCCCTATACCATGGCAAGCGCTCTGTCGGCGGGCTGGGTCTGGGACATACCCCTGCAGGACAAGCGGTCTCTGGGCTATGTGCATTCGAGCGCTTTCCTGGAGCTGGAAGACGCCGAAACGGAGCTGCGCCGGCTCGAGGGCGGACACACATCCGGCCTCGATACGCGCGTCGTGCATTTCAAAGTAGGGCACCGCGCAAAAGCCTGGGCGGGAAACTGCATAGCGATCGGCCTCGCGGGCAGCTTTATCGAACCGCTGGAGTCGACCGGCCTGTACCTGAGCGATCTGGCGGCGGTCATGCTCACAGAACATTTTCCCTATGGCAATGACATGGCGCCGCTCGCTTTTCGTTTCAACAGGATCATGGCCAATCGCTACTACGAGATTCTCGATTTTATCAACATGCATTACTGCCTGACGCGTCGCGCGGATACGGATTTCTGGCGGGAAGTGCAAAAGGCCGAACGAATCAACGACAGGTTGAAGGCCAAGCTCGACTTCTGGCGCATCAAACCGCCGTCCCCGTCCGATTTCGAGGACCCGTTTTTCCCCGGGCAGGTGGACCGGCCGTTGCCTAGCGGCGGCCTGCCCGGGGACCACCGGACGCCGATCGACACCGCCGGACTGTGGGGTCACGAAAGCTACGAAGCGATTCTTTATGGCATGGGCTTTCTCGACAGGGAATGCGACCGCTGGTTTGGCACGAACCGTCCGAAATCCGTTGCCCTGAAACAGGTACTGGACGTGTTGGCAATGGCGCCTCGCAAACTGCCTCCGCATCATATCTGGCTGCAACGGGTGCTTGGCATGCACGATTTCGGACGGGGTTGAGAAACGGGTGACAGCCGCTATGAGGTATCGACAGTACAACTACAAAGAGGTACTCCGGACATGCCGGTAAAACGTGTACTGATAGTCGGCGGCGGTTCGGCCGGATGGATGGCGGCGGCATACCTCGATTCGGCGCTGAACGGCGGTGGATGCCGGGTTGCCGACATCAGTCTTGTCGAATCTCCGGACGTGCCACGAATCGGCGTCGGGGAAGCAACGATTCCCAGCATCAATCACATCCTTGCCGTGATCGGAATCAATGAGCTCGAATTCATGCGGCGTGTCGATGGAACATTCAAGCAGTCGATCAAGTTCGTCAACTGGCTGCATAACAAGGGGGATTTTTACTACCACGCGTTCGCGCGTTACAGGCCGACACCGCTGGATACGTCCGGACCGCGGTGGCTCATGAGCGATCGTTCGATACCGTTCATGGCAACAGTTTCGGCTCAGCCGGTACTCTGCGAACTGAATCTTGCTCCGAGGATGATCGAACAGTGGGACTTCGGTACGCCGCTGATCTATGCATTCCATATGAACGCGCTGAAGTTCGCGGACTATCTTTGTGAGCTGGCGACAGCACGGGGCGTGCAACATTTCAGGGATCATGTCAGTGATATCGAGGTCGCCGAGGACGGCAATATCATGGCCGTGCGAACGCGCGGCGACTTGCGCATCGAAGCGGACCTGTTTATCGATTGCACGGGTTTTGCCGCGCTTC
>Ga0256865_1000653_pt1 | contig 11586 bp, 10 predicted proteins | sample RVTome_14_FD_187337 | JGI IMG/M metagenome (GOLD analysis project Ga0256865, IMG submission 187337) | Soil microbial communities from uranium-contaminated site in the Upper Colorado River Basin, Wyoming, United States - RVT145D125 HiSeq ... | reverse complement strand
ATGCTCAACAATGAGATCGTCCCGACGGCCGTCGAGCGCACCTTGACCAGGATCATCGCCAAGCACGACTTGACCCCCGACGCCATCGACTGGTACCTCCCCCACTACTCTTCCGACTATTTCCGGCAGCCGATCTACGACCACATGCGGGCGATCGGCTTCGAGATCCCCTACGAACGCTGGTTTACCAATCTCTCCACCAAGGGAAACACTGGCGCCGCCTCCATCTACATAATCCTCGAAGAGCTCTTCCACTCCGGCCGACTCAAGCCCGGCGAGCGCCTCCTCTGCTTCATCCCCGAAAGCGGCCGTTTCTCCATCTGCTACATGCTGCTGACGGTGGTTTAAGTCAAGAGGTGGTCCAACGAAGATCGGATTATCGGTAACACGTGTCTGGGGGGAAGGTGGAGTCAAAACAGTTCGCCAGCTCCGAGTCGCCGAACACCATGCAGAAAGCCGTTCCCGTGTGGGCTTTTGCTCCGGCTGACAGAAAAATACATGGTAGAGGGCTGCACAATCTGCACTGCTGCCGACGTTCCCGTCAGGGTAACCCCGGCAAGGTCAAGGGAGCTGCCGGAAGCCAGGATTGCGGTTTCGCCCTCGACTCGCAGGCCAGTTGCGGTTATGGTCGAGTCGGTGACCTTGAGGGCGACATCGGCGCCATGAATCTCCCCCTTCTCAATGACGACCCGCGAGCGGTCGATCACCAGGGAGCCGGTCGTGATGTTCGTCAGGCGGACGTCGCTGCAATCAGTGATCTCAATGCTATCGTAGGCGCCGCTGAAGGTATTGCCTGACTCGCCCCGGCAGACGCCGACGCGAGTACCCGTGACGGTCGGGACCGACGGTGGCTTGATCTCCCGGCCGGCGATGGCGTCCTGTACCGCCCGATTGAAGAGTTGCGGCTGGTCGAACATCGGTACGTGACCGGCCTGCGGGATTACCTGCAGCCGGGCGCGGGGCAGGACGGCTTCCAGCAGAATGCCAGTCCGCAGCGGCGTGACGGTGTCATCAGCGCCCCACAGGATAGCGGTTGGGGCCTTTACCCGCTCTAGCAGCGGGCTGAAGTCCTCCTGCACCAGGGCCAAGGCGGCGATCTTGGCCGGGTCCTCGCCGAGAATACGACTGCGCAGGATCTCGTTGCCGAGCAAAAAATCGAGGTCCAGCGGGGGAGTGGGGAGTCGCCCCAAAACACCTCCGAGCAGGCTCTTCAGATCGACCGGGCCAGGCAGCTCCGGGAGCATCGGGGCAAGCAGCTCCTTGGTGTAGACGGCTCGATGCAAGATGCCCGCGACATCGGCAAGGATGAGCCGCTGCAGATTCTCGGGATGGCTTGCCGCAAAGTGCAGGGCGATCGCCCCCCCCAGCGAGTGGCCGATGACGACCAGTGGCCCGGGAGCATAGCGGTCGACCACCCACTTGAGGAAGGCGGCATAGCGAGCGGGGGAATAGAGGGCGTTGCGCTTCTCCGAACGGCCGAAGCCGGGCAGGTCGACGGCTATCACGTGGTAGTCGCCGACCAACTCCGGGATCAGCTTCTCCCAAGTGCCCCCAGCCAGGTCTCCCAGCCCGTGTACCAGCAACACGCTGACTGGTTTGCCTCGCCCGGCCTCCAAAATACGGACCTCACCGCCGAATACCGGCTCGGTGACCCTCAGTTCGCGGCTGTCAAAGACTGACGGTAAGTCCTGGGCTTGCGCTGATAAAGCAGCTGCCGGCGGCAGCAGCAGGATGAGGACGAGGAGCAATAGACAGTTTTTCATGCGGTTCTCCGACAGGGTCCGATTTCGCCGCCAGTTGAATGGCAAGCGGTACCAAGGAGGTGCGAAGGTGTCCCGACTGATTCTCCTCCCCGGCTTGGGGGCAGACGAACGAATGTTCGCCAACCTGGGTCTCTCGGATCTTCCCTTGGTCACTCCCCGGCATATCGTTCCGGTCAAGGGGGAGGACCTTCCCACGTATGCCCGGCGCACCGCAGAACATCTCGGCATCGGGGCGGACGACGTGGTTGGCGGCGCCTCCTTTGGTAGCATGGTGGCCTCAGCGATCGCTCGGCAGCGCTCGGTGCGTGCCTTGGTCCTCATCGGCGGCGCCCTCAGCGCCACCGGGCTGCGGCAGGTACCGGGGAGCGGCCTGATCCCCCAGCTACCGGCCCTGCTACTGCGGCCGTTGCTGCGCTCGGATCGGGTGCTGAAGCTGGTCTTCGCGCCCGAGAGTGCAGAGATGCATCGGTTGGCCAGAATGATGTTGGCTGAGGCCCCTGACGACCTGCTGCTCTACGGCGGTCTGATGCTTTGCCGCTACCGAACGGACGAGAAGGTTTCTTGCCCGGTTTTTGCCATCCATGGCGGCCGGGATCCGGTGATGATCCCGCCGTTGGCTCCGGGCCTGCGCCTGCTGCCGGAGGCGGGGCATGGCATCGCCTGGACGCACGGTGCCGAGGTTGGAGCCCTCCTGCGGGAAGCCTGGGCGGATAGTTGGAGCGCGCCGTCTTGAGCCTGTCGCCGAAGTGGAAGGGGGGGGCGAGCCGGTCCAGGTCAGGCAATAGGCCGCTTGCCCAACCGCCGCTTGGTTGAGTATATCGTCGCCGGGGCAGGGCAGCAGCCGGATAGGAATCAATTCTCGGCCAAGCTATACGGATAACGCACGGTTCCCCCATCCGGGGAAAGCCCCTGCAGTTGTCCCTACAGAGTTGTAAACCGAAACGCAACGTTTGACAACGAATTAGCATAACGGGCAAAGCCAGGAGAAGATATTATGGAGGCTGCAGGTTGCCTCCTTTTACATTCAAAACAATGTTGTCAAAACGGTTGATTCATTGGAGTAATTGTTGTAGATTCGCGCTCGCGAGAGCATGGGTCGAAACGCCCCTGACTTTCGTCACCTGCCCGGACCAGGGGAATAAGTCGCTTCTCGGGGGAACAACATTCCCCGAAAGGTATTGTATCGAAGCCAAGGAGGTGGACCATGAACAGCAGGAGGATGATTCGAAGTTTATTTCTGCCGGTTCTGTTGGGAACCATGATGCTGAGCATCTTTTCTGGTCCTGTTTATGCTGGGGGAAAAATTGTCTATAACAAGTATAACATTCACATCCAGGACCAGATCGACCGTAAGGGAAATCACCATTACGCGGCCAGCTACGCCAACTACACCGACCCGGGCGCGGGCCACATGATCATCCCCGCGGGATCCCCGCTGATCGTCAAGAAGAAATCGCGCAAGGAGATCGTCTTTTTGACGCAGAAGGACAACCTGCGGATCGAGTTCGAATATCACGAGCCGCGGATGGGGATGAGCGTCGACAAATATTTGGAACTGATCACCTCGTCCGCGCCGGCCTCCCTGAGCAAGTTTTCCAAGGAGGACCGTAAGGGGATCGAAGGGGGGAAGGCTTACGCCGGCATGACCAAGGAGGGAATTTTGACCGCCCTTGGCTATCCGGCCGCGCACCGCACTCCCGCCCTCGACGCCGGCACCTGGATCTATTGGACCAACCGGTTCGGCACCCTCTCGGTTGATTTCGACGCCAAGGGGAAGGTGACCAAGGTCACAAATTAAGAAATCGAAGGCAGCACCTGAACGCCATCCTGCCCTGGCGCAAGAGCGGAAGGACTATGGAGAAAAACAGAATCGCCTTGGTTACCGGTGGAAGCCGGGGCATTGGCGCGGCGATTGCCCTCGCCCTGGCCCAGGACGGCTTTGACATCTGGCTGAATTATCGCAGCCGCGGTGAAGAGGCCCAGCAGGTGGTGCAAAAGATCAATGCGCTCGGCCGGCAGTGCCGCCTGCTTCCCTTCGATGTTGCCGACCCGGAGGCAGTGAAGGCCGCCCTGGAGCCGCTGCTCGAGCAGGAGACTCCCTTCGTCCTGGTCAACAATGCCGGCTTTGCCCGCGACGCCCTGATGATCTGGATGCAGCAGGAGGAGTGGAAGGAGGTTCTGGCGGTGCATCTGGACGGCTTCTTTCATGTGACCAAACCGGTCCTGAACCAGATGCTCAAGAAGCGGCAGGGACGGATCATCAACATCGTTTCCACCTCCGGTGAAAGCGGCGTTCCCGGACAAGCCAATTATTCGGCGGCCAAGTCCGGCCTGATCGGCGCCACCCGCTCCCTCGCCGCCGAGGTCGCCAAGCGTAACATTCTTATCAATGCCGTTTCTCCCGGCTTCATCGAAACGGAAATGATCCGCGATCTGCCGCGGGAGCGAATCCTGCCTATGATCCCCCTGGGACGCGTCGGCCGACCGGAAGAAGTGGCCGGGGTAGTCAGTTTCCTCTGTTCGGAAAAGGCCACCTACATTACCGGCCAGGTAATTTCCGTCAACGGCGGCACTTTCATGTCGTGACCTGTGCGACGATGTCGCCTTGTCGGTTCATGTTCTTTCTGGAAGTAGCAGTATGCATAGAGTAGCCATTACCGGGGTTGGCATCATCTCCTGCCTCGGCAACGACCGGGAAACCGTGGGCCGGGCACTGCTCCAGGGAAAGTCGGGGATCGTTTTCGATCCGGAGCGGCAGTCTCTCGGTTTCCGCAGCCCCCTCACCGGAGTCATCCGGGATTTCGACCCCTCCCGCCACCTGTCGAAAAAGCAGCGCAAGACCATGCCCGATTTCGCCGTCTGGACTCATGCCGCGGCAATGGATGCCCTGGAGCAGGCCGAGCTGGCGCCAGAGGAGATCCGCAACGAGGAGACCGGCCTGATTTTCGGCTGCGATTCGAGTTGTATCGCCGCGGTGGAGCAGACCCAGTCTCTGCAACAGTCCGGCGAGACCAGGTCGATCGGCAGCGGTCTGGTCTTCCGCTCGATGACCTCCACTGTCACCATGAACCTCAACACCCTCCTCGGCACCCGAGGCGCCTGCTGGAGCCTCGCCTCGGCCTGTTCCAGCGGCGGTCACGCGGTCGGCCAGGCAGCCGATCTTATCGCCTTCGGCCGGCAGCAGCGGGTTATCTGCGGCGGCGCCCAGGAAATCAACTGGGAATCCATGTGCAGTTTCGACGGCCTGGGGGCATTTTCCGTCCGCCTGGCGGAGCCGGCCGCCGCCTGCCGTCCCTTCGATGCCGGGCGCGACGGGCTGGTGCCGAGCGGTGGCGCCGCCGCCCTGGTCCTCGAGCGTTACGACCTGGCCAGGGCGAGGGGGGCAGCGATACTCGGCGAAGTCGTTTCCTACGCCTTTTCTTCGGATGGCGACCACATCTCCGTCCCCAGCCGGGATGGCCTGCAGCGGGCCATGCGCAAGGCCCTGGAGCGCGCCCGGCTGCGGCCGGCCGACATCGACTATCTCTGTGCCCATGCCACCTCCACCCCGGCCGGAGACGCGGCGGAGGCGGAAAACATCCGTGCTGTCTTTGGCGCGAAAACCCCGCCAGTCTCCTCCCTGAAGTCGATGACCGGACATGAGCTCTGGATGTCCGGCGCCTCCCAGGTGGTCTATACGACCATCATGGCCCGCCAGCAGTTCATCGCCCCGAACATCAATTTTCGTGAGCCGGACGCGTCCACGGCGGGCCTGAATATTATTACCGAGGCGATTCCCCGGGCACCGGAGAATGTCCTTTGCAATGCCGCCGGCTTTGGCGGGACCAACTCCTGCCTGCTACTGCGATTCGCTGAATGAAATATGATGTCGCGATAGTCGGAGCGGGCGTCTCGGGTCTGACCGCCGCCAGCATTCTGGCCGGCTTCGGTTTCCGTGTAGCAGTCATCGAGAAAGCGGAGCAGACCGCCGCGATGGTCCGCGGCTTTCGCCGCCGCGGCGTACAGTTCGACACCGGCTTTCACTATGCCGGCGGAATGGAAGAAGGAGGGGCGCTCGATCTGTTACTCCGCTACTTGGGGCTCGCCGATCGCCTGGAAAAGGAGCCTTTCGATCCGGACGGTTTCGATACCGTTCGTTTCCGACAGCCAGAGTTCGAGTTTCGCTTCCCCTGCGGTCTTGAACGGCTTCGGGAGCGACTTTACGAGACTTTTCCTCTGGAGCGGACGGCCGTTGACGGCTACCTGCAGGAGGTCGAGCGGGCCGCCGCCTCTTTTCCCTTTTTGAATCTGGAGGCGGACGCCGAGGTCTCGGGCCTGTTCCAGGGGCCAACCCTTCAAGAGGTCCTTGATCGGCTGACCGGAGATCGAATCCTGAAGGGACTCCTCTCCGTCCACTGTCTGCTCTACGGCGCCGCCCCGCAAGAGGTGCCCTTTGCCCTGCATGCCGGCGTCGTAGGCTCCTATTACCGCTCGGCTCACGGCCTCAAGGGCGGCGGGAGAAGCCTGGCCGAGGCCTTTGATGCCGAGCTCTCCCGCCGCGGGGTGGACGTCTACTGTGGCGAGGCAGCGGCCACTATTCTGCTCGGGTCTGACGGTCGGCCGTGCGGGGTGCGCCTGGCTGGCGGGAAAACCATCGCCTGTGGTGGCTGTGTGGTCACCGTGCATCCCCGGACATTGCTGGAACTGGCGCCGGCAGGGGTGTTCCGGCCGGCCTATTGTAAACGCCTGCAGACGCTGGAGGAAACTCCCTCGGCTTTTCTTCTCTATGGCGGGTCTTCCGTTCCTATAAAAGAGCTGCAGACCTCGAATATGTTCCTTCTGCCGTCGCCGGAAGCCGCCAGTTGTCTGGATGAGGGCATCGCAGACGGACCGCTTTATCTCACCGCCGCCCGACCGGCCCAGGAAGAGGCCGCCAGATACGGCTTTATGGCGATATCGCCGGCGGCCAGCCGGGAAACCGCCCGCTGGACATCCTCCACCCTGGGTAAACGAGGCCGGGAATATGCCGCCTTTAAATCAGACATGGCGCGTAAAATGCGGGCGCGAATGGAGCATTTCTGTCCCGAACTACAAGGACTGATCGGCTGGTGCGAAGGCGCGACGCCACTGACCCTGCGGGACTACGGGCACAGCCCTGCCGGCAGCCTCTACGGGGTCAAACACCGGGTGGGGCAGATAAATCCGCAGCCGCTGACCCGGGTGCCGGGCCTGCTGCTGGCCGGGCAGGCGGTGGCGGCGCCGGGAATTATGGGGGCCATGATTTCCGCCTTTCTGGCCTGTGGGCACATCGTCGGCCATGAACGAATTCGCAGAGAGTTGAGAGCATGTCGTTGAGACGAGTGGTCATAACCGGTCTGGGAGCCGTTTCTCCTTTCGGCAAGGGGGTGGACTCCCTGATGGCGGGTCTTCTGGAAGGGCGCAGCGGAGTCCGGGAGACGCCGGAGCTGGTCGCGATCGGCGGCCTGCGAACCCGGGTGGCGGGCCTGGTGACAGGGGTCGATCCGAAGGAGATCCCGCGCAAGTTCCGGCGCTCGATGTCCAATATGTCCGTCTATGCCACCCTGGCCTGCCAGGAGGCCATGGCCCAGGCCGGGCTGGCGCCTGAGGAGTGCGCCGACGGCCGTACCGGCGTCGTCATCGGCTCCACCGTCGGCAGCACGCAGGCGACCGAAGAATTTTTCGCCGACTTCTTCACTGATCGCAGCCTGGAGCGGATGAAGTCGACTCTGTTCTTCCAGATCATGAACCACTCCTGTGCCGCCAACGTGGCCCAGACCTTGGGGATCGCCGGGCGGATTCTCGCCCCTTCGGCGGCCTGCGCCACCGGCTGTCAGGCGGTCGGCTACGGGTTCGAAACGATCGCTCTGGGAAAGCAGGACAGGATGTTGTGCGGCGGGGCGGACGAGTTTCATCCGCTGACCGCGGCCACCTTCGACATCATGAACGCTGCCTCGGTCGCCTTCAACGACCGGCCGCAACAGACTCCGCGCCCCTTCGACCGGGCACGGGACGGGGTGGTCTGCGCCGAGGGAAGCGGCATTCTGCTGCTCGAATCCCTGGAATCGGCCCGCCGGCGCGGAGCGACGATCCTGGCCGAAGTGGTCGGCTTTGCCACTGTTTCCGACCATGCGAGCATCGCCAACCCGAATACCGCCGCCATCGAGAATTGCATGCGCCTGGCGCTCGCCGACGGCGGCCTGACGCCGGCCGACATCGACTACGTCAATGCCCACGCCACCGCCACCGAGCAGGGGGACATTGCCGAGGGTGAGGCGATCGGCCGCATCTTCGGCGACCGGGTTCCGGTGAGTAGCCTCAAAGGGCATTTCGGCCACGCCATGGCGGCCAGTGGCGCTCTGGAGCTGGTGGCGACGGTGGAGATGCTCGGCCGTAGTTGCCTCATCCCCACTCGCAACCTTGACAATCCGGATCCCGCCTGTGGCAAGCTCCGGCACATTCGCACTGTCGAGTCGGCCCGCTTGCGGGCGGCGATCAAGAACAATTTTGCCCTCGGGGGCGTCAATTCATCGATCGTGGTAAGGAGTATTATTCATGACTGACCAGGAAATCATTGCGCTGATCGACTCCTCCCTGGTGGAGGAGTTCGAGCTCGAGCCGCCGCAGATGACCCCCGAGGCCACCCTCTACGACGACCTGGGGCTGGACAGCCTCGATACCGTCGACATGGTGATTGTTCTGGAAGGGGCCTTCGGCTTCAAGATCCGCGAGGAGGAAGCGATCCGGCAGATCCGCACCCTCGGCGACATCCACCGCTTCGTCATCGACAAGAAGCGGACAAAAGAGAAGACGGCATAAGTGGCTGCGAGCGAAACGGTTCTGGGTAACAAATCCATTATGGCAACCTGGGAACGCTATCGCCTTCTGGCGATGCTGATGAACCTCACCGTCTACCCGCTTCTGGCGCTCTGGACGGTAGTCGGCATCCTTCTCTTCCCTCTGTCTTACCTGTTATGGAAGCTGGTCACCCGCTGGTCGGCGGACCGGATCATGCGCCACTTCATCTGGCTCTACGGGCGGGGATGGATGCTGATCGTCGCCCCGTTCGTCCGTTTCCGCCGGAAAGGCTTCGACGAAAGCGACATCCGGCCGCCGGCGATTCTGGTCGTCAATCACCTGTCGTTTTTCGACACCTACTGCATGGCGGTGCTGCCATTTTTCGACATCGCCTTTGCGGTACGCTCCTGGCCTTTCCGGATCTTCTGCTATGCGGCCTTCATGCGTCTGGCCGGCTACCTGGATGTGGAGCGGATGAACTGGGAGGAGAGCCTGGAGGCAAGCCGCCGGGTCCTGGATAATGGGGGATCACTCCTTTTCTTTCCGGAGGGACATCGCAGCCGCGACGGCGGGCTGCAGCATTTCTATTCCGGCGCCTTTCGCCTCGCGCATGAGCTTGGCTGTCCGGTCGTTCCCCTCTGCCTGACCGGGACCGATAGTCTTTTGCCGCCGGGTCGCCGCTGGCTGCAGCCGGCCCGGGTGCGCCTGCGCGCCCTGCCGCCGGTCGAGCCGGCCGCTTTCGCCGGCCACGGGGAGTTGCGACGCCACGTCAAGAACCTGATGAAACAGGAGATCGAGGCGATGCGCCGGGGGGAGAACTGAAGGCTGCCATGTTCGAAGAGGCCGTGAAGGCAGAGCTGGAATTCGGCCCGGAAGCGCTGATCCGGCAGCGGCAGGATGCCCTGCTGCGCAGCCATGTGCGCACCCTGGCCGAACTCTCGCCCTACTACCGGCGTCGCTTCGCCGAGGGGGGCATTGAGCCGGAGGCGGTCCGCGGCTACCGCGATCTGCCTCTGCTACCCTTCACCGGCAAAGAGGACCTGGAGCGGGAGAACCGGGACTTCCTCTGCGTCAGCGAGTCAGAGATCGTCGATCTCTGCCTGACCTCGGGGACGACCGGAACCCCCGTTCCCCTGTGGCAGACCCGGCGCGACCTGGAACGGCTCGCCTGCAACGAGGAGGTCTCCTTCCGGCGGATGGGGATCGGGCCGGCCGACCGGGTGCTGGTCGCCGTCGCCCTCGACCGCTGCTTCATGGCCGGCATGGCCTATTTCCTCGGCCTGACGCGGATCGGGGCGACGGCCATCCGCGGCGGCTCGGGAAGCCTCGCCCACCTGGTGGAACTGGTTCGGTACCAGCGGCCGACCGCCATCGTCGGCGTGCCGACGCTGCTCCTTGCCCTGGCCGACCGGCTGCAGGCCGAAGGCGCTGAGCCGGCCGGGTCGGGAGTCCGCCGCCTGGTCTGCATCGGCGAACCGGTGCGCGGCCGCGACCTGCGCCTCTCCCCCCTGGGGGAGCGGCTGCGGGGGCGCTGGCAGGCGGCCGTCTTCGGCACCTACGCCAGCACCGAGATGGCTACCGCCTTCTCCGACTGCGAAGCGGGGATGGGTGGACACCTGAGCCCCGAGCTGATCGTGGTCGAAATCGTCGACGAGCAGGGGCGCATACTGCCGCCGGGAGAGCCGGGCGAGGTGGTGGCGACCCCTTTGCTGGTTACCGGCATGCCGCTGCTGCGCTTCCGAACCGGCGATATCGCCATCCTGCACACGGAGCCCTGTCCCTGCGGCCGGCTTTCGCCGAGGCTCGGCCCGGTGCTGGGGCGCAAGGCACAGATGCTCAAGATGCGCGGCACCACCGTCTATCCGCCGGGGGTCTTCGCCGTCCTCCAGGAGTTCGCGCCGGTCTGCGGCTACTACCTGGAGGTCTTTGACGATTTCGCCCTCTCCGAACGCCTGCGGGTGGTCGTTGCCAGTCGCGATCCCGCCCTGACGGCGGAAACGGTCGCCGAGCGGCTTGCCGCCCGCCTCCGGGTCAAGCCCGAGGTAGTGATCGCTCCGGCCGAAGAGGTGGCGGCCAAAACCACTCAGGACGGCAAACGCAAGCCGGTGGTCTTCTTCGATTACCGAACCCACCGACCCTGACCCGGGCCGATTGTAAACAGAAGGGATTTTCTCATGTCCGACCGCCCCGCCGTTGTCCTCACCGGCAACGATCTCACCATCGAAGACATCGTCGCCATCGGCGTCGGCGACAAGCAGGTGGAGCTCGATCCAGCCGCGCTGGAGCGCTGCCGGGCCAGCCGCGCCTTTCTCGAGGAGGAGGTCGCCGCCCGCCGCATCATCTACGGAGTGAATACCTCCTTCGGCCCGATGTGCAACAAGATCATCGAGGATGGCGAGATCGAAACCCTGCAGGTCAACCTGATCCGCAGCCACGCCGCCGGGCTCGGCGACCCGCTCAAGCCCTACATCGCCCAGGCCGTTCTGGCGGTGCGCCTGAATACTTTGGTCAAGGGCTACAGCGGCGTGCGCCTTGAGCTGCTGGAGCACATGCGGCGAATGATCAATCTCGGCATCTCTCCGTACATTCCCGAGTGCGGCAGCGTCGGCGCCTCCGGCGATCTCATCCATCTGGCGCACATGGCCCTGGCGATCATCGGCGAGGGGAGGCTCTATTACCGTGGCGAACTGCGCGATGCGGCCGATGTCTATCGTGAGATCGGCATGGAGCCGATGCGGCTCAGCTTCAAGGAAGGGATCGCTCTGATGAACGGCACCAGCGCCATGACGGCACTGGCGGCCTTCGCCCTGTTCGGCGCCAACAAGCTGCTGCGTCTTGCCTGCGTCACCGGCGCCTTCTCTCTGGAAATTTTCGGCGGCATCGACGACGCCTTCGACGAAGATCTGCACCGGGTCAAGCCGCATCCCGGCCAACTCCGCATCGCCGAAACCATCCGCAACCTCTACCAGGGCTCGCGCAACATCACCCTGCGAAAAGATGTGCATGGCCTGATCCGTCAACAGCAGAC
>Ga0256865_1000652_pt1 | contig 11589 bp, 7 predicted proteins | sample RVTome_14_FD_187337 | JGI IMG/M metagenome (GOLD analysis project Ga0256865, IMG submission 187337) | Soil microbial communities from uranium-contaminated site in the Upper Colorado River Basin, Wyoming, United States - RVT145D125 HiSeq ... | reverse complement strand
GACCGCTATGACATCGGATTCTTTCTCGCCCTCGACGGCGGCAGCGCCCGCGACGGCGACAGTTGCTATCACGATTACTTGGAGCCGCCGCTGACGACGACGCCGACCTACGGCGACAAGAACTCGGACATGATCGACGACATCACCGACGGCCCCTGGTGGGACGACGACGGCGACACCTGCGGCGACATCGAGACCAATACCCAGCTCTTCAAGACGCTGCCGGCCTTGCGCTTCGCCTGCATCGACACCAGCGGCGACGGCAGCGCCGACGTGTCGGTGTGCACGAGCTGGGACAACAACGCGGGCACCGCGTGCAACGCCGTGACCGAAGCCTTTCCCGGCACCAACGCCAAGTGCAGTTGCGCCGGCGTCGAGCTCGGGATCGCGCCCGAGCCGGCGATCACCATCGTCAAGAGCCCGGCCAGCCAGAACGTGCTGCCGGGGGGCACGGCGAGCTTCACCTTCACCGTTACCGGCAAGACGACGATCTCAAACGTGGCCGTCGCGGATCCCGACTGCGACGCGGCGCCGGCGTTCACCGGCGGCGACACCGACAACGACACCATCCTGACGCCGGACGAGACCTGGACCTACGCCTGTTCGAAGACCGGCGTCATGGCCGACTTCACCAACACGGTGACGGTCACCGGCGACGGTCCGCTCGGGGCGGTCAACGACGCCGACTCGGCCGACGTCACCGTCAGCGCCGCCACCATGACCCTGGCCAAGAGCGGCGTCCTGAGCGACGGCGGCGACGGCGTGGTCGACGCCGGCGACTCGATCGTCTACACTTTCCTGGTCACCAACACGGGCACCGTGACCTTGACCAGCGTGTCGGTGACGGATCCGCTGCCGGGTCTCTCGGCGATCACCTGCCCGAGCGGCAACCCGATCCCGATGCTGGCCGTCGGCGCGTCGGAGAGCTGCACCGCCACCCTGGTGCTCAGCCAGGCGGACGTCGACGGCGGCCAGATCGACAACACGGCCACCGCCGACAGCACCGAGGTCGGCCCGGTGCAGGACTCGGAGAGCATTGGGTTGCCCCCCATGTCCGCCCTGACGCTGGTCAAGACGGGCGCCCTGGACGACGGCGGCGACGGCGTGGCCGACGCCGGGGACGCGATCGACTACGGCTTCCAGGTCACCAACGCCGGCAACGTCACGATCGCCGCGATCGGGGTGAGCGACCCGATGATCACGCCGATCACCTGCGCGGGCGGCAACCCGATCCCGTCGCTGGCGCCCGGCGCGTCGGTCGACTGCACCGGCAGCTACACCCTCCTCCAGGCCGACGTCGACGCCGGCGTGAAGGACAACACCGCCGACGCCACGGGTCAGGACCCGGGCGGCAACCCGGTGGGCGACACCGACTCGCACAGCGAGTCCCTGCCGGCCGCGCCCGCCCTGACGCTGGTCAAGACCGGCACCTTCAACGACGAGAGCGCCGACATGACGGCCCAGGCCGGCGAGACCATCTCGTACGCCTTCACCGTGACCAACGCCGGCAACCAGACGCTCTCCAACGTCGCGGTCACCGACCCGATGGTGGCGCCGATCACCTGCCCGAGCGGCAACCCCATCCCGTCGCTGGCGCCGGGCGCCGGCGAGGTCTGCACCGGCAGCTATACCCTCGTCCAGGGCGACGTGGACGCCGGCCAGAAGGTCAATACGGCCACCGCGGCCGGCGAGGACCCGGGCGGCAACCCGGTGGGCGACACCGACATGGCGACCACTCCCCTGACCGGCGGCGCCCCGGCGGTGGGCGCGGTCAAGACCAGCCTGCTGGTGGGCGACAACGACTCCAGCGGCGCCCTGAGCCCCGGCGACGACCTGCTCTACACCCTCGTGATCACCAACGGCGGAACGGCCGACGCGCTGAGCGTCGTCCTCACCGACGTGCCGGATCCGAACACCGCCCTGCGCGTGGGCACGGTGACGACCACGCTGGGAGTCGTGGCCATGGGCAATACGGCCGGCGACGTCGACGTGACCGTCGACCTCGGCACCCTGGCGGCCGGCGGCGGCCAGGCGACGGTGACCTTCGAGGTGCGGATCGACGATCCGCTGGCGGCGGGCGTGACCGAGATCGTCAACCAGGGAATCGTCTCGGGGAGCAACTTCCCGAACGCGTTCACCGACGATCCGAGCACGGCCCCGGCGGAGGATCCCACCGCGGTCCCCATCGTGGTCGGAGGCGGGGCGCCGCTGCCCGAGATCCCGACCCTTTCCGGGTGGGGCTTCCTGCTCTTCGGCCTGCTGCTTGCGGCAAGCGCCATGGCGATCATGCGGAGAAGGTCGCGGCCCGTTCGCTGATCCTCCCCGTCAATCGGCAACGCCAAGGAGCAGGCCCGCGGGCCTGCTCCTTCTGATGTCCTGGACATTGCGCCGGGCGGTTGTTACTGTCCCGCCGCTTCGGTTCCCGGAAGCGGACGACGGCGATGGACAAGCCCAGCCTCGGCGGGAGGCTCCTGCGTTCCTCGAGCGCCGCCACCTTCTCGCAGGTGTGGCGGGTGGGGGTGACGTTCCTCACCCAGGCCGTCCTGCGGCGCCTGGTGGCGCCGGACGACTGGGGCTTCTGGCACTGGGCCGTCGACTTCCTCTTCGTCATCCTCGGCCAGGTGCGCGACCTCGGGCTGCCGGCCCAGGTGGTGCGCGATCCGGCGCGTCCCTACGGCCCCTTTCTCGCCGTCGAGGTGGGGTGGAGCGCCCTGCTGTCGATCGCCTTCGCCGCCGGCGCCCCGATCCTGGTGCTGCTCTCCCCGGATTCCAGCCTGCACGCCGTGCCGCTCCTGCAGGCCCTCGTGCTCTTCTTCTTCTTCGAGGGCCTGGCCAAGGTGCCGCTGACCTACTTCGAGGCCGAGATCCGCATCGACCGCGTGCTGTGGCCGGAGATCGCGCGCAACCTCTGCTACGTCGCCGTCTCGCTGTCCCTCGCCTTCGCGGGCTACGGCGTGTGGAGCCTGCTCGTGGCCCACGTCGCCGCGTCCGCCGTCTTCGCCGGCATGTTGTGGTGGCGGGCGTACGGCGAGATGCCGCTGGGGTGGACGCGGGGGAGCGTCGGACCGCTCCTGCGGTCGAGCTTGCCGCTGATGCTCATGGCGATCGTGCTGCTGGCGGTCGAGACGGTGGACTACCAGGTCATCGGCCTGCGCTTCAGCGACGAGGTCGTGGGGCTCTACGGCGGCGCCCTGACCCTGGCGTTGATGGTCACCCGGGTCGTCGAGTGGCCGCTGCGCCGGGCGCTCTATCCCACCTTCGTCGAGGTGCGCCACGATCCCGTGCGTTTCTTCAAGACCTACCGCCTGTCGACGATCCTGCTGCTGGCGATCCACGTGCCGGTGGCAGGCGTGCTCTACCTCAACGCGTCGACCGTCCTCGGCCTGGTGTGGGGCGAGAGCTACTATCCGGCGGCCGGATACCTCGAGCTCCTCTGCCTGGTGCCCCTCGTCCAACCCTTCGCGCGCTGCGCCGAGGACGTGCTCCTGCCGCGCCACGAAGAGCGCATCCTGACCGCGTCGGCGGTGATCAACCTCGCCGCCCTCGGCGCGGCCGGCTACTGGCTCACGGGCGTCCTGGGACCCGAGGGAATGGCGTGGGCCAAGCTCTTGCCGGTGGGGACGGTGCTGGTCATCTGGGCGATCGAGCGCGTCGATCCGGATGGCTTTCGCCGCCTGGGGTTGGACGTGCTGGCGATGTACGGCGTCGCCGTGGCGCTCTTCGCGGCGGCGGCCTGGATCGGCGGGGGAGACGAATACCTTCGGCTCGGGTTGTCCGTCCTCGCGGGAGCTGCGAGCGTCCTCGTCTATGCCGGACTGTATGGGAGAGCCTTCCGCGAATTCTTTCGCGGGACTTGACGGAGCGACCGGCGACTTTCCGGGTCTCAGTCGCCTTGACCCGTCGTCGCGGTGACGACTCGTGAGAGGATCGGCCTCAGCGGGAGAAAACGAGATGCCCCAACCTGCGATCCGTGACCAGATCCTGGACGACTTGGAGAAGCTGCCCGCCGAGCTGCAGCGGCGGGTCCAGGAGCTGGTCCATGCCATGGTGGTCGCCGCGCAGGTTTCCGCGGCGCGTCACGAGATCCTGCGGTTTGCCGTCGACGATCCGCTGGCGGCTCCTCGTCCTCCTCGTCCCTCCGACCTGCCGTCCGAGGCGGGGCCCGAGGACGTCCTCGACGAGATCCGTGCCCTGATCTCCGACGGCCAGATCGTCGCGGCCCGCCGTTTGGCGATCGAGGCCGCCGCCCGATTCCCCGGGCACGACGAGATTCGCCAGGCCCGGCGGGTCCTCAACGACGGCAAGGCGACCGTCGGCACCCGAGGCCCCGAGCCGAGCACCGACGAGGAGTTCGAATGGCTGCGGCGTCCGCCGGAGTGGGCTTCCGGGAAATGGGTGGCGCTGGTAGGCAAGGAAGCGGTCGCTGCCTCGGACGACTTGGCGCAGCTCGTTGAGTCGCTGAAGACCATGGACCTGCCGAAGCAACCCTTGGTACACCGAATTGACTGAATTGACTGAATTGACTGAGAACCTCCCTCCCTCATCCCCTGACCTGACTTCAACCACGGTGCCCGCGGCCGTGAGTCTTCGTGCGGCTTGAGCTCCCCAACGGCCTCAGCACATGGCGCTGACGGCCTCGCGACCGCTCCAACGGCCCCAGCACGCCGTGCGTGCTGCCGGGCTCCCAACGGCCTCAGCACGTCGTGCTGAAGCACGCCGCCTGACGGCGTGCCCTCTGCCCGCCGATTCTGCGGTCTCTGGATTGCTCTGGCCTGCAGCGCCAGAATCGTGTATAATCCGTCCGCTGAACATCACGCCTCCATCCTCATAGGCCGAGCTGTCTTCCCCACAGCCAGATACAGAGTCCGTCCTCTCGGCCTCTGACGACCGGAACCGACTGCTTTAATCGTTATCCGCCACACTCAAGACGATCTTCAGTTTCGGCTGCGGCTCGCCTTCAAAACCTGCCTCGAGCTCCTCAAGTGGGAGCTTGAGCCGTGTCTTGAATTTCGTCCTGTACTCTTCTCCCGCGTCAATGTCATGAACGGTTGCGGTGGCGATCGTCCGATCTTCCTTGACCAAGCTGAGCTCGAGGTCGACAAGTCGATCGTAGGAGGGCCGGACGTACACGAAGCCTTCAATACCGATCGAGGTTTGGACGTTCTCACCACGTCCGGAGGTCTTACCTCTTGACACGGTCAGCTCGTCTATTGAAGAGTCCGCGCACACGAATCTCCGAATCCCCCGGGTAAACGTCTTACCGTAGCCTGGAGCATACCCTCGAAGGTCTGGCAGGGGCAGCTCGAGGACCATCGGAGACTCGAACTCCTGAACCGAGTACTCCTGTGGTTCTGAAGTGCCCTGGCGTGCTGTGACTTGAGGATCCTGAAGGCTGACCGCGGCAGACACCTGGGAAACGACGAGGAGGCCGCAAATCCCGATTACGCGTATCTGTTTGATGGACATCTCGTTCCCTCCATTGAGGTCGTCGGCTATTCAGAGGCATGCTGTACCCGCTGGTAGACGTCCGCCAACGCCAGCTCACAGCCCACGGACGCCAGCTCGACCGTCTGGTCGGGACGGTCGGCGGCGCGCAACACCCACAAGTCGCCCTGACGGGCGTAGTGCTCGACCAGCACGCGGTCCTGGGCCACGAGGACGTAGCCCTCGAGCGACTCGATCGTGCGGTAGTGCGCGAACTTCTCGCCGCGGTCGTAAGCCTCCGTCGTGTCCGAGAGCACCTCGACGATCAGCGCCGGGTTGAGCAGGGTGTCCATGGCCTCGTCGTCGTAGAGCTCCGGCTCGCCGCAGACGATCACCAGATCCGGATAGGTGAAGAGGCCCGTGCGGGGGACGCGGACGCGAAGGTCGCTGGTGAAGACCTCGCAGCCGCGGCGCTCGAGCTGCGCACGCAGGGAAGCGTAGACGTTGCCGGTGATCCGGACGTGGGACAGGCTGGCGCCCGCCATGGCGAACATCTCGCCGTCCAGGAGCTCGCTCCTCACCGCCGCCGTGCGGTCCAGAGCCAGGTACTCGGCCTCGGTGAGGTGGGCTTTCGACTGCGTGGCCATACGCCGAGTCTAGCACCCGCCCGAGATCCTTCGCCGACGCGTCACGTATATCCTCTCAGGAATGACACCGATCCCGAGGACTCCACCATGAGCACCACAGCCGATCGTCCCAGCTCCTCCCGACGCCTTTTCGTCGCCGTCCTGACGCTCCTCTTCGTCTCCTGCGGCCCACTCCGCGCCGCCGAGGCCGACCGCATCGCTGAGATCTTGTGCCTCGAGGCCGGCGCCCGCCTCGCCGACGTCGGCGCCGGCGACGGCGACTGGACCGAGGTCCTCGCCCGCCGGGTCGGGGAGACGGGCCACGTCTACGCCACCGAGGTCGACGAGGACCTGGTGGCGGAGCTCCGCGAGCGGATGGAGGAGGAAGGGCTCGAGAACGTCACCGTCGTCCTCGGGGACCAGGAGTCGACCGGCCTGCCCGAGGACTGCTGCGACGCGGTCCTGCTGCGCATGGTCTACCACCACTTCACCGACGCGGCGAAGATGCGCGCCGGCCTGAAGCGGGCGCTCCGTCCCGGCGGGCTGATCGCCATCGTCGACATCGTGCCGCAGGAGCGGTGGCGGGACCTCGAGGACGTGCCCGAGCGCGGCGGCCACGGAATCCTGGAGCGCGACCTCGTCGCCGACATGACCGCCGACGGCTTCAAGGTCGTCTCGCGTCATGAAGACTGGAACGACGACGAGGACCGCTACTGCGTCGTCTTCCGCCGGCCCTGAGCGTCCCCCTCGTCAGGTCTTGTCCCGCGCCAGAAACTTTCGGGCCTGTACGAGAAGCTCGGCGATCTCTTCGACATCCGCTCGAAGTCGCTCCTCGTCTGGAGGGTCGAACAACTTTCCGAGGGACGAAGGATAGCGATACCGAGTCGCCGCAGGGGAATGCTTGTCGAGGATCCGGATCCTCTCGATCCACGGATGGCCCCGGGGAAAAGCCGCCGCCATCTGATCCAGGCTGTGGCCCGGCCCGAACATCACGTCAGCATCGGCCAGGAGAGCTCGAGCGATCTTCTCGGATGACTGTTGGCAAAGGTAGGCCGTTTGGCGTGGCGCCGGCTCGACCAGAAGCCTGGCGGCCGACACTTCTTCCTCGGCCAATCGAAGAAAGGCGGCGATCCGCCGGCTACGGACGCTCATAAACGGGTCGGGCAGACGCCCACACGGGCTGCCAGGGGTTCGTCGGATCCGACAGTACCTCCTGGAGCTCCGACCGGCGGCAGGGGATCACGTCGCAGCCGATGCCGAGGCCCCTCAGGGGAGCATAGACCGTCTCGTGGTCGGCGTCACTGTTGGGAGCTTCGTCGTCGAACACCACCAGCAAGTCGAAATCGCTGTCCGGTCGGGCTCGGCCCTCGGCGCGGCTGCCAAAGAGGTAGATCCTGTAAGGGTGCAAGGTTTCCGCAAGCCGTCGGAGAACCGCCCGCAGCGCGCTCCGTTCCGAGGAGAAGGAGCCGTAGTTGGGTGGGGCGGGACGCATACCGTAAGTATAGCAGAGGGATTCAGTGCCGGTCGTCCGTCCCTGATCGTCCCCGCCGCGCCGTCCGGTAGGATCGGGGCCGTGATCGCGACCGCCCCCGACCAGTCCCTGGGACTGCTGACGGATCTCTATCAGCTCACCATGGCGGCGGGCTACTGGAAGACCGGGATCGCCGAGCGCGAGGTCGTCTTCCCGTTGGTCTTCCGCGAGAACCCTTTCGGCGGCGGCTACAGCGTCGCCTGCGGGCTCGAGACGGCCCTCGACTTCCTCGCCCGCTTCCGGTTCGCCGGCGACGACCTCGACTACCTCGCCGGTCTCACCGGCAACGACGGCCGGCCGCTCTTCGAGCCCGCCTTCCTCGACTACCTCGGCGCGCTCGAGCTGACCTGCGACCTCGACGCGGTGCCCGAGGGCACCGTCGTCTTCCCGCACGAGCCGCTGGTGAGGGTGCGCGGGCCGCTGGCGCAGTGCCAGATCCTCGAGACGAGCCTGCTGACCATCGTCAACTTCCAGACCCTGATCGCCACCAAGGCGGCGCGGGTGTGCCAGGCGGCGGGGGAGCACGGCGTGATCGAGTTCGGTCTGCGCCGCTCTCAGGGCGTCGACGGCGGCATGTCGGCCGGCCGCGCCGCCTACGTGGGCGGCTGCGTGGGTACCTCGAACGTCCTCGCCGGCAAGCGCTACGGCATCCCGATCATGGGCACCCACGCCCATAGTTGGGTGATGTCGTTCCCCAGCGAGAGCGAGTCCTTCATGGCCTGGGCCCGCGCCCTGCCCAACAACTGCGTCTTCCTGGTCGACACCTACGATACGGCGCGCGGCGTCGAGAACGCCATCGCCGCCGGCCGCTGGCTGCGCGGGCAGGGGCACGAGATGATGGGCGTCCGGCTCGACTCGGGGGACCTCGGCGCGCTCGCCCGCGACGCCCGCCGCCGGCTCGACGAGGCCGGCTTCCCGAACGCCAGGATCGTCGCCTCGAGCGACCTCGACGAGCACGCGATCGCGGCCCTCGAGGCGAGCGGCGCCCCGATCGACCTCTACGGCGTCGGCACCCGTCTCGCCACCGCCTACGACCAGCCGGCCCTGGGCGGCGTCTACAAGCTCGCGGCCTGGCGCGAGGGCGGCGTCTGGCGTCACGTCATCAAGCTCTCCGAAGAAAAGGTCAAGGTCTCGAACCCGGGCGTCCACCAGGTGCGGCGTTTCTCGGGACGGGACGGTGGTTTCCTCGCCGACGTCGTCTACGACGAGGTGAGCGGCATCTCGCGGCCCTGCACCTGGTTCGACGCCGAGGACCGCGAGCACGACGCGCCGGCCGACGCCGAGAGCGAGGACCTGCTGGTGCCCGTCCTGCGGCGGGGGCGGCGGGTCTACGACGTCCCCGAGATCTCGGCCGTCCGCCGGCGGACGCTGGCGCAGCTCGCCGGGCTGCCCGAGGGCGTCCGGCGGTTGGACGAGCCGGACGGCTACGCCGTCGGGCTCGACCGCAATCTGTACGGGATCAAGGAAGAGCTGATCGCCGAGCTTGCCGACCGACACCAGGCTTCGAAGATGTGCTAAGATCAGACAAATCGTGACGACACCGGTCGTGGACTCGATTGGCCGACGATTTCCTCTGCTCTTACCGGGACTTCATCTGACCGTGTGACGCTGGGAAGGGTCTGACCGCCGTGGTCCGTCCCGCCGATCGAACGCCCTCCGGAACGTGTTCGTGGTTCCGAGTGCCACTGGAGAGAGATCATGAAACCCACAAGTCCTGTCAGCCCGAGACGATCCCCGAGCCCCTTGCGCGGGCTCTTCAGCCTGCTGCTCCTCGCCGCCGCTCCCGCCTGGGGGCAGGTGGTCATCAACGAGATCGACTACGACCAGCCGTCGACCGACACGGCCGAGTTCGTGGAGCTCAAGAACGTCGGCGGCGCCGCCGTCGACCTCGACCCTTACGTGCTCGAGCTGGTCAACGGCACCGGCGGCGGCGCCGTGGTCTACGACTCGATCGACCTGCCCGCCGTGATGCTGGCGCCGGGCGACTACTTCGTGGTCTGCGCCAACGCCGCCACGGTGCCCAACTGCGACCTCGACGACGGACCCGACACCAACTTCATCCAGAACGGCGACCCCGACGCCGTGGGCCTGCGCCTCGCGGGCGTGCTCGTCGACGCGGTGAGCTACGACGGCGACAGCGGCGCCCCCTATACCGAGGGCTCGGGCTCCGGCCTCGGCGACAGCTTCAGCGACCTCGACGTGGGCATCTCCCGCTGCCCCGACGGCGTCGACACCGACCAGAACAACGTCGACTTGAGCCTCCAGGCGATCACTCCCGGCGCCGCCAACGACTGCCCCGGCCCGCAGCTCGTGATCAACGAGATCGACTACGACCAGCCCGGCACCGACGCCGCCGAGTTCGTGGAGATCAGGAACGTCGGCGCCGCGGCCGTCAACCTCGGGGGCATCAACCTCGAGCTGGTCAACGGCGCCGGCGGCGGCGCCGTGGTCTACGACTCGATCGCGCTGCCGGCGGTGAGCCTGGCGCCCGGCGACTACTTCGTCGTCTGCGCCAACGCCGCCACGGTGCCCAACTGCGACCTCGACGACGGCCCCGACACCAACTTCATCCAGAACGGCGCCCCCGACGCCGTGGCGCTCGTGCAGGGGGCGACGATCCTCGACACGGTGAGCTACGAGGGCGACACCGCGGCGCCCTACACCGAGGGCTCCGGCGCCGGTCTCGAGGACACCGCCGGCCCCGACGAGAGCCTCTCGCGCTGCCCTGACGGCGAAGACACCGACCAGAACGACGCCGACTTCTTCCTCGTCGCCGTCACCCCCGGCGCCGCCAACGACTGCGACGCCGGCGGCGGCGGGGGAGAGCTGGTCATCAACGAGATCGACTACGACCAGCCCGGCACCGACACCGCCGAGTTCGTCGAGATCAGGAACGTCGGCGCCGACGCCGCGGACCTCGGCGCCTTCTCGCTGGTGCTGGTCAACGGCACCGGCGGCGGTGCCGCGATCTACAACACGATCGCGCTGCCGAGCGTCAGCCTGGGCCCCGGCGAGTACTTCGTCGTCTGCGGCGACGCCGCCACCGTATTCAACTGCGACCTCGACGCGTCGCCGGACTCGAACCTGGTCCAGAACGGCGATCCCGACGCCGTGGCCCTGGCACAGGGCGCTACGATCGTCGACACGGTGAGCTACGGCGGCAACACCGGCGCTCCCTACACCGAAGGCTCGGGCGCGGGTCTCGACGACCCCTCGGGCGCCGCGGACGCCAACAAGGGCCTCTCGCGCTTTCCCGACGGCGTCGACACCGACCAGAACAACGCCGACTTCGTCACCGCCTGCATCACTCCGGGCGCCGCCAACACCTCCGTGGCCAGCGATTGTCCGGCGCCGGGCCCGCCGGCGCTGGTGGTCAACGAGGTCGACTACGACCAGCCCGGCACCGACGCCGCCGAGTTCGTCGAAATCAAGAACGTCGGCTCCGGCGCCGCCAACCTCGCCGGCGTCGACCTGGTGCTGGTCAACGGCAGCGGCGGCGGTGCCGCGGTGTACAACACGATCGCTTTGCCCGCCGTGAGCCTGGCCGCCGGCGACTACTTCGTGGTCTGCGGCAACGCCGCGACGGTCATCAACTGCGACCTCGACGTGACGCCGGACACCAACCTGGTGCAGAACGGCGCGCCCGACGCCGTGGCCCTGACCTTCGCCGGCATGATCCTCGACACGGTGAGCTACGAGGGCGACACGGGCGTCCCCTACACCGAGGGCGTGGGCACCACCGCCGCCGACTCCAACGACGCGGGCGAGGACTTCAAGGGCCTGTCGCGCTTCCCCGACGGCGTCGACACGAACGTCAACGACGCCGACTTCGTCTACTCGTGCATCACGCCGGGCAGCGCCAACACCGACCGCGACACGGATTGCACGCCCGACGGCCCGGTCTTCGAGATCTGGGAGATCCAGGGCTCCGGCCTGGCGAGCCCGTTCGCCGGCTCGGCGGTGACGACGCTCGATAACGTCGTGACCTGCCTGGCGCCGAACGGCTTC
>Ga0256865_1000651_pt1 | contig 11596 bp, 12 predicted proteins | sample RVTome_14_FD_187337 | JGI IMG/M metagenome (GOLD analysis project Ga0256865, IMG submission 187337) | Soil microbial communities from uranium-contaminated site in the Upper Colorado River Basin, Wyoming, United States - RVT145D125 HiSeq ... | reverse complement strand
TTACGTGCAGGATCCGGGAGCGGCAATGGCGGGCGGCGTATCGGGTCATGCCGGCCTGTTCGCAACCGCCTATGATCTGGCCATTCTGTCTCAGATGCTCCTGAATGGCGGCAGCTATAACGGCCGACAATATATCAGGCCCGAAACGGTGAAAAAGTTTTCGTCCCGCCAGTCTGGTGATAGCCGTCGCGGTTTGGGTTTTGATTGCTGGGACCCCGAATCAACGGAGGGTTATCCTTGCCGCTTGGCCTCGCCTGAAACTTTCGGCCATACCGGCTTTACCGGAACTTGCGTGTGGATCGATCCTGAAAATCGATTGATTTATATCTTTCTCTCGAACCGACTCTACCCCTCGCAGGATACAAAAAAGCTTCTGAAATTAAATATTCGTCCACGCATTCAGGACGTTATCTACGAGGCAATGCGGACCGGACCCGGGCGGACAATCGCCGCTTACCAATAAAGGAAGGCAACCGGGCCGCCTTCCCGTCCTGTTGCAGTTCCGGGGCACTCTACTCATTCTTGCGATTTCATTTGGCTTGGCTGGCCCCCCCTTTGAGACGGCGATATAATGGCAACGACTCCCTGCGAGGTTGCCGCCATGACATCACCGGTCCGCACCGCCGATTTCCGCTTTTACGAGGAGCTCAATGACCACCTGCCTCCGCACCGGCGCAAGCGGCCGTTTACGGTGGAGTTCGAGGGGGAGCCGACGGTCGGTGAGCTGATCGCCGCCCTCGGCGTTCCCGCCGCCGAGGTGGACCTGATCCTGGTCGACGGCGAATCGGCCGATTTCGAGCGCCGGCTGACCGGCGGAGAGCGGGTCGCGGTCTACCCCATCTTCGAGCGGTTCGACATCACCCCGGCGGTAAGCCTCCCCGGACGCCCACTCTGCCGGAAATTTCGAAAGACTATGAGATCGGGCTTTGAAATATAACTCTCTGGCGATCCCGCCATGGGCTGGTACACTCCCCTCACAACCGATGTGCGGAGGATGCCATGGGCCGTCTCTTTACGCCGCTCACCCTGCGGGGCGTCACCTTCAGAAACCGGATCTTCGTCTCCCCCATGTGTCAGTACTCCAGCCACGACGGGCTGGCAACTGACTGGCACCTCGTTCACCTCGGCAGCCGCGCCGTCGGCGGCGCCGGACTGGTCATGGTCGAGGCGACGGCGGTAAGTCCCGAGGGGCGCATCAGCCCGGAGGATTCAGGGATCTGGGACGATCGTCACGCCGAGGCGTTTCTCCCGATCACCCGCTTCATCCGCGCTCAAGGGGCGATCCCCGGCATTCAGCTCGCCCATGCCGGCCGCAAAGCCTCCACCGACGCGCCGTGGCGCGACGGCGCCCCCCTCGCGCCGGAACAGCGCGGCTGGCAGCCGGTCGCCCCGAGCCCCGTGCCGTTCGCTCCCGGTCATCCGCTGCCGCGGGAACTGGCGGCGGACGACCTGGAGCGGATCGAGGCCCAGTTTAGCGCCGCCGCCGGCCGGGCCCTCGCCGCCGGTTTCGACGTCGTCGAGGTGCACATGGCCCACGGCTACCTGCTCCACGAGTTTCTCTCCCCCTTTGCCAATCGGCGCAGCGATTCCTTCGGCGGCTCGCTCGAGAACCGGCTGCGTTTCCCCCTGCGGGTGGCGCGCGCCGTGCGCGCGGCGTGGCCGCAGGACCGGCCGGTCTTTGTGCGCATCTCCGCCACCGACTGGAACGAAGGGGGATGGGATCTGGGACAGTCGGTGGTGCTCGCTCGGCAGCTGCAGGAGAGCGGCATCGACCTCATCGATTGCTCGGCCGGGTTCGTCACCGCCGACGAGCCGATCCCGGCCGGGCCCGGCTACCAGGTCCCCTTTGCCGCCGCCATCCGCCGCGAGGCCGGCATCGCCACCGGCGCGGTCGGTTTCATCACTGCCCCGGCCCAGGCCGAGCAGATTGTCGCCACCGGCCAGGCAGACGTGGTCTTGCTTGCGCGAGAACTGCTTCGCGACCCCTACTGGCCGCTGCACGCCGCGAGCGCCCTCGGGGTTGACGTTCCCTGGCCGCTTCAGTACGAGCGGGCCAAAAGGTAGGATTTCGAATCGCAACCCTCCGTCGGAGGGAATTGGCGAAAAAAAAGCCCCGGCCATCACCGGGGCTTTCCCATTTCTGGCGAGAGGATCACTATCAGTGTTTCCCGTGTCCGCCCGCCATGGCCTGCGTGGCCTTCTTCGGCGCACCCTCGACCTTGGCCAGAATCGCGGCCACCTTCGACTCCGGCAGCCACTGCACCTTGCCGGTGCCGACCTCATAGATGGCGCCGACCACCTTCGCTTTTCCTTCCTGCACCAGGGTGCGGGTGGCGGGGCTGCGCATGAACAGGTCCTCGATTCCCTGCCAGACGTTCTCCTCGGTGGCGGCGGGGACGATCGCATCCCCCTCCAGGGCCGGATTGGCGGCAATGGCCCGCTTTACGGCCGGTTCGATGTTGTCGACAAGCGGGGGGATGTTGCACTCCAGCGGATGTCCATGGCCGTGCACAGCCTGGGTCACCGCAGTCACGGCCCCGCACTGTGTATGGCCGAGCACGACGAGGACCGGCGTGTTGACGTGGGCAAGGCCGTATTCGATGGACCCCGCCTCGTCGGTGTCGATCACGTTGCCGGCCACCCGGATGACAAAGACGTCCATGATCCCGGCATCGAAGATCCTCTCGACCGGCACCCGCGAGTCCGAGCAGGTGATAATGGTGGCATAGGCGTAGTCCGCCTGATTTTCCTTGCCAGCCTGGATGAGGCGGGCACTGTCGGTGTGGGGATGCTGCGATTTCCCCCCGACGAAGCGGATGTTTCCGGCCTTGAGCGATGCCAGGACCTCATCCGGGGAGGGCTTTTTCACCTCGGGTGAGGAGGCCAGGGCCAGGCCGGTCAGGAGCAGGGACAGCAAGAGCAGAATGGCGGTACTTTTCATTTAGGTCCTCCTGTAAATCGGATAATGGTGGTCCCGCGGCGAGGCGGGCATCGGGGAAACGACCAAAAATACTAGTGAGACATAATCGGAAGTCAAGTATTTTCTGCACCCCCATGCACAGGCAACTCTTCAAGGACATTGTTTGAGTGTCCACTAACCTCGGACTTGGTGGACACATTTTAACAACATCAGCATCTGCTTCCCCGAAGTATCATAAATGGCCAGGAGAGCGGCCCTGCCGACCCTAACAGCGCGTCGCCCCGACCTTTTCCTGTTGGCAATTGCCGACAAAAGCGCTATGCTCCCCCTCCTCAAGAACTCGACACCCACCCTGGGGTTTTCAATTTGTTTTTGCCTTTGCAACGAACAGCATTTCTTGTCACGTTCGGGTTTCTCCTGGTTTCGAGCCTGGTCCCATCGGCCCGGGCCGAGGAACCTTTCGCCACCTATCCCCCCCTGCCGTCCGGCTATACCTCCATCAAGGTCTTTGACCGCCAGGGGCGTTTCGCCGGGCGGATCCTCCCCGAGGGACGGCACTGGGTCTCCATCGACCGGATTCCCGTTTTCCTGCAGAACGCGCTGCTGGCCATCGAGGATTCCCGCTTCCATGAACACGGCGGGATCGATATCCGCGGGATCGCCCGGGCGCTGGTGAAAGATGTGGCGCAGGGGAATCTGGCCGAAGGGGGGTCGACAATCACCCAGCAACTGGTCAAGAACAAGCATTTCTCCGCGGAGAAAACCATCGATAGGAAGGTGCGGGAGGGGCTCCTGGCGATGGAATACGAAAAGAAGTACACCAAGCAGCAGATACTGGAGATGTACTTCAACGAAATTTACTTCGGGAACGGGGCCTGGGGGATCGTCCAGGCGGCCCGGCTCTATTTCGACAAGAACCCGGAGGAGCTGGCCGACGCCGAATGCGCCGTGCTGGCCGGGGTGCCGAAAAACCCGGGCCGCTACAATCCGCTGGGCAACCCGGCCGACGTCGAGCAGCGCAAGAACACCGTCCTTGGGCGCATGGCGGAACTCGAGATAATCACCCGCCGGCAGGAACAGCAATTGCGCTCCCAGCCGGTAAAAGCCGTCCCACCGGGGCAGGCCCCGCAGTACCTGGCCCATGTCCGCCGCAAGCTGATCGAATGGTACGGACCGCAGATCATCGAACAGGGAGGGCTGGTTGTCACGGCGGCAATGGACCTGAACCTGCAAAGGCTGGCGGAAAAGACCTTGCGTGAAGGAGTGCAGCGGATATCCCCCGAGCTGCAGGGGGCACTCTTGTGCCTGGATCCACATACGGGGGATGTCCTGGCGGCCGCAGGAGGGGTCGACTTTTCGAAGAGTACCTTTAACCGCGCCTTTTTTGCCCAGCGCCAGCCCGGATCGACCATCAAGCCGCTGATTTATGCCGCGGCACTGGACCTGGGGATCCTCGCCAGCAGCCGATGGGACGATACGCCGGCAGCCTACAGTCGGGGGAACGGCCAGAGCTGGACACCCCGCAACTACGGGAGAGAGTCTTTCGGGACGCTGACCCTCAGGGAGGCTTTGGCCCGCTCCAACAATGTCGTCACGGTCAAGCTGCTCGACACCATCGGGGTCCCCTACTTCGTCGATTTTGCACGGAAACTGGGGCTTTCCCTGCGCACCCCCAACGACCTCTCCCTGGCCCTGGGCACGGAAGAGGTCACCCTGCACGACCTGACCCTGGCGTACGCCCCCCTGGCCACCGGGGGCCTGCGCCCCGAATCAAGGACTATCATCCGGGTCTACGATCTCAGCCGGAGCAGCTGGGCGGAAAATCCGCCGGCAGTCACCCCGGTCCTTTCTCCAGCCACCGCCTTCGTCACCACCCGGATGCTGCAGGACGTCATGACCTACGGTACCGCCAGGTCTCTGAACAAATTCGCCCAGGAACGGCCTTCGGCCGGGAAGACCGGCACCACCAACGATTATCGGGATGCCTGGTTTATCGGCTATACTCCGCAAATGATCACCGGCGTCTGGGTGGGACATGACAAGCCGAAACCGGGAGGGAAAGGCTTTACCGGCGGGGCGGTCGCCGCCCCGATATGGGAGCGCTTCATGCGGCCGGCTCTGGCGGGGGAACCGGCGGTCGAGTTCTCCCAACCGGATACGGTCGTTGCCGTTACCATCGACCTGAAGACAGGCTATCTGGCCACTGCGGACTGTCGGGAGAGCCAGGAGGAATTCTATCTCGTCGGCACCCAACCGACGGCGTACTGCCCCGAACACGGCGGCCTCCCTGTCGAACCATTACCTGCGGACCCTCTGCCGCCGATCGAGGAGGGAGAGCAGCCAGAAGGCTGAATGCAAAAGGCGGCCAAACGGCCGCCTTGCTTGCTTTCATGGGTGACAATGAGAACCGCGGCGACACCGCAGCTCACCGCCCCGGGATGGTGATGCAGAGGCAATCCCCCTCGGCATAGACCGTCCCGCCGCGGCAGATGCGGCCATGCACCCGCACCTTGCGCCCCTCGGCGGAGACAACCCGGCTCTCCACCGTCACCACCTGCTGCAATGGCAGCAGGTTGCGGAAGCTGACGTTGAGATTGCCAACCACGACCTGATAGCCGGCCGCCCAGGCGGCGAGCCCCAGGACCTCGTCGAGAACCGCGGCCATCGAGCCGCCGTGCGCATGCCCCGGCGGGCCTTCCGTCTCCGGACCGAACCAAATTCGCGCCTTGAGCTGCTGCTCTTCGTCCCGGTAATAGCGGACGCGGAAGCGGTTCCCCTCCGGCTCACCGGAGACAAAACGCAGCGATTCGCCGACCATGGCGGGCGCGTCGAAGGGAACCCACCCGGTTTCGCCGCCGAGGTCGACCGGCGGACAGAGCGAGATACATACTTTTCCAGCAGTTGTTTTTACCACAGCGGTTCTCCTTGAGATATAACATTGCCGTTTACGGGAACGGTTCAGGGAACCGTAACCATAGCAGACTTCGCCGCGCATGTTAACCCCCCTCCTGCGGCACCCTCCGGGTTCGCAAGCAGGCTCTGCGAGCTGAACGCCGGAACGGTTCCTGCCTTCTCCGCCCCTGCACCCTTCCCGCCGCCATTGACCGTCCTCCCCGTTTCTGCTAGATTCCATCCCCGTCCTGAGCGCAATTTTGATAGTTTGCAGCCCCGTTGCTGCAACCCGATAAACAGTCGCAAACTTTCTTGACAAGGAGATACACCATGGGCATGGATGTCGTTGATTACGAGATTTTCGGGTCCGAGATGCAGTACGTCGAGATCGAACTCGATCCCGGCGAGGCCGCCGTCGGCGAGGCCGGCGTGATGATGTACATGCAAGACGGGGTGCAAATGGATACCGTCTTCGGCGACGGTTCGCAGCAGGGAGGCTTTTTCAGCAAGGTGATCGGGGCCGGCAAGCGCCTGCTCACCGGCGAAGGGCTCTTCACCACCATTTTCCACAACGAAGGCAAAGGCAAGCGGCGCGTCGCCTTCGCCGCGCCTTACCCCGGCAAGATCGTCCCGGTGAAGCTGGGCGAGATCGGCGGCACCCTCATCTGTCAGAAGGATGCCTTCCTCTGCGCGGCCAAGGGGGTTTCCCTCGGCATCGCCTTCCAAAAGAAGCTCGGCGTCGGCCTCTTCGGCGGCGAGGGATTCATCATGCAGAAGCTCGACGGCGACGGCATGGCCTTCGTGCATGCCGGCGGCACCCTCATGGAGAAGGTGCTGGCGCCGGGAGAAACCCTGCGAGTCGACACCGGCTGCATCGTTGCCTTCCAGCCGACGGTCGATTTCGACATCCAGTACGTCGGCAAGGTCAAGTCGGCAATCTTCGGCGGCGAGGGGCTCTACTTCGCCACCCTGTGCGGCCCCGGCAGGATCTGGCTGCAGTCGCTGCCGTTGTCGCGGCTGGCCAACCGCATCATCCTCTCGGCACCGGCCGCGGGGGGACGCTCGGCCGAGCAGGGCTCCCTGCTCGGTGCGGGACTGCTCGGTGGCCTCCTGGGCAGCGAGGACTGATGAGCGCCTTTGCCGGCCGCCTGTTCGGACCGGATCTGCCCGGCGCCGGCGTCGAGGCGACGGCGCGCTGGGATAACGACGGCGGCCTCGTCCTCTCCCACGCCGGGCGCGAACTGTCGGCCGCGGACCTTAGCATCGACGCCGCGGGTTTCAATGCGGCCAGGCTCCGGCTCTCCTGGCAGGATGAAGCGGGCAAGCACTCCTTCTTTCTCGAAACCGAGGAGGCCCGGGCCGATTGCCTCGCCGGCGCCCCGGCACAGCACGCCGTCCGTCTCGCGACGGCTGCCGGCATGCGCGGCCGGGTCGAACGGCGCTTCCGCCTCGGCTGGGCAGCCCTGTTCCTTTTGCTGTTCCTCCCGGTGCTGGCCCTCGGCGCCTTTTTCCTGGCCCAGGACGATCTTGCCGACTGGGTCGTCCGGCGCATCCCCTACGAGCAGGAGGCGCGGCTCGGCGACCTGGCCCTCGCCCAGTCCCGCCTGCAGATGCAGCTCGCGGAGAGCGGCCCGGCCGTCGAGGCCATCCGCGCCATCGGCGAACCGCTGACGGCGGGTTCCCCGCACCGCTACCGCTGGTTCGTGGCCGATCAGCCCGACCTGAATGCCTTTGCCGCACCCGGAGGCGTGGTGGTGGTTTATGCGGGCCTGCTCCGCTCAGCCGACAGCGCCGAGGAGATCGCCGGCGTCCTGGCCCACGAGATCGCCCACGCCGAGCTGCGCCACAGCCTGAAGACGATGGTGAAGGGGATGGGGTTGCGGGCACTCGTTGCGGTGGCCCTGGGGGACTTTTCCGGGACGGCTCTGGCGGAAGCGGCGAAAAATCTGACCGAACTCGGCTTTTCCCGCGATGCGGAACGCGAGGCCGACCGCGACGGGCTCCGCCGCCTGGTGGCGGCTCGGATCGATCCCGGCGGCATGGTGCGGTTTTTCGAAAAGCTGGCGCGGGAGCAATCGATGGCGCCGCCGGTCCTCCTCTCCACCCACCCGGCCACCGAAGAGCGGATCGCCGAGCTGCGCCGGGAGGTGGCCGCTCTCAGCGGGGACTGGCTCCCCCTCGCCATCGACCTGGCCGCAGCCAGGGCAGCACTGCCGGCGCCATAGACCGGCCGGTGCGGGGGGGGAAGGCCTCCCCACCCCTCCCGCCGGCGGCGCCTGAGGCCAGGCGTCTGGACCCGGCCTCAGCGATGTTCCCGCTGCCAGATGCACTCCCCGTTGCGATAGACTTCACACACCCGATGCAGGGGGACGGTGTGCGTTTGGCCGAGGGCATCCGACACCTGAATGGCGAAGTGATCGTCCGGGGCGAAATAGACATCGCTGAAGGGAAACACAATGATCCGCTCCTCCAGCCGGTCGTGGTAGCCGACGGCAAACTCCCCCTGACTAAACTCCGGGTCCCAGCGAATGCGGTTGAACAGTTCGCGGATCGGAATCATGACGGGGCAACGGCTCCGTGGCAGCGGCTGCAGAGAAATTCACCGTCACGGTAGCACTTCAACAGCAGATCGGCCTCGATCACGCCGCTGCCCCGGCAGTTTCCAGAACCGGCCTCCCCCTGGCAGGCCACGTTGAAGAGGAGCGGCCGGAGGAACCTGTCAAAGGTGACCTGCTGTTTGGCGGTCAGCAGGTCGACGCTGCCCTCATGATCGAGGAGAAAAGTGCCGACGCCGATGACCGTGCGTGGCAGGTACCCGGTCCCCTGCACCGCCACCTCGATGTAGTGCGCCCCCTTGTGGCACAGGTATTCCAGCAGGTCCAGATCTACTTCCATCGTTATCCTCCTGAATGTTCATTATACCCCGACGCAGCCGGGTTGTTGCGCCCAGTATGCCCCGCTTTACCTGCGAATCGCCAGCAAAAACGCGGAAGGACGCAGGCCGGGCAGGGGCATCTCCGAACTTGTGCTATAGTTGTTGGCATGAAGACTCTATCATCCATCATGCTCCTGTTTCTCCTGAGTCTGGCTCCCGCCTTCGCCGACTCCCAGGTATACCGTTGCCCCCCCACCCCGCCGGATGCCGAGGGGCCGTTCTACCGCGCCGGGGCGCCGGTGCGCAGCCAAATCGGCAAGGGATATCTGCTGCTCGGCGAGGTCAAATCGACGACGGACTGCCAGCCGATCGGCGGAGCACGGATCGAAATCTGGATGACCGGCCCGGATGGCCGCTACGACGACCGCTGGCGGGCGACGACTTTCTCTCGCGAGGACGGCCGCTATTTCTTCGAAAGCCATTTCCCTGCCCCCTACGGCAGCCGTCCGCCGCACATCCACCTGGTCGTCAACGCCCCCGGCTTCGCCGAGTTGATCACCCAGCATTACCCTGTCACCGGGCAGGGGATGGCCGTCTTCGACCTGGTGCTGATTCCGCAGCGCTGACTTCCCTGTCCCCTTGTCTGCTGCCGCCCCCCTTGTTGTCCTCCCTTTTGCATTCAGACAGCGAACTAGTGTATGATTTGCCGAGCGGTGGAACGTTTCCACCGCTCATTATTGTCCAAGGAGTTCTCCCCGGTGCTCAATTTCGACGAACTGGAAAAAGGTTTCAGCGAAGAGGAGGCGCTCGCCGAAGCCCGGCGCTGCCTCAAGTGCAAAAATCCGCTCTGCGTCAAGGGCTGTCCGATCGAGAACCGCATCCCCGAGATTGTCGCGGCGATCGAGGCGAAGGATTACCGCGCAGCGATCGACATCATCAACGAAAACAGCAACCTCGCCGTCATCTGCGCCCGGGTCTGCCCGCACAACGACCAGTGCGAGGGGGCCTGCGTGCTGAGCCGCAAAGGCACCGGGATCCGTATCAGCAAGCTGGAGCGCTTCCTCGCCGAGAAGGAGCTGGAGCTGGCTCTCAACCGCCTGCGCGGCAAGGTGGCGGTGATCGGCTCCGGGCCGGCCGGCCTGTCGGTGGCGGCGATCCTCGCCAAGCAGAACTACCGCATCACCGTCTTCGAGGCCCAGCGGAAGGCCGGCGGCGTCCTGCGCTACGGTATCCCCGAATACCGCCTCCCCAGGGAGGTGGTCGACAAGCAGATCGAGATCGTGCGCAACCTCGGAGTTCGGCTGGAAACCGGCGTGGTCATCGGCGAGGACCTGACTCTCGACCAGCTCTTCGCCATGGGCTACCAGGCGATCTTCATCGGTACCGGCACCGGCCTCTCCAAGCAGCTCGGCGTTGCGGGGGAGACCCTGACCGGTGCCATGCAGGCAATCTATTTCCTCGAAACCGTCAGCCTGATCCAGGACGGCAGCCTCCCCGGCCGCCCCTGGCCGGTGCAGCCGGGGGATCGGGTGCTGGTGGTGGGCGCGGGCAACGTCGCCGTCGATGCCGCTCGCACCGCCCTGCGCCTGGGGGCGGCGAGTGTCGAGGCGGTCGACATCGGGCCGGAGAAAGAGCGCCGTGCCAGCGACAAGGAATACTCCGAGGCGCTGCATGAAGGGGTCAAATTCCGTTTCCAGACGAGCGTGGTGAAGATTCTCGGCGACCGCAAGGTCGAGGGGGTGGTGCTACAGCAGTTCACCCGCCAAGTCTCCGGGCGGGAGAGCTTCACCCTGCCGGTGCCGGGGACGGAGCAGGAGGTGGCGTGCAGCAAGCTGATCATCGCCATCGGCCAGAAACCGTTCGCCCGCATCGTCTCCACCACTACCGGCATCAAGACCAACGACTGGGGGTACGTCATCACCGAGCCCGAACCGTTTTACGGCATGACCACCCGCGAGGGGGTGTTCGCCGCCGGTGACGTGGTGCACGAGCCGAAGACGGTGATCCTCGCCATGCGCGAGGGGCGGCGGGTGGCCGAGGCGATCGACGCCTGGCTGCAGAGCCGGGTGGTCACGAAATCCCCGGAGACGGAAGCCGGCTAATCGGCCGTCTGCGCCTCGGAAGGAAGGGTTTTCGTTGACAGCCGGGGGCGATTTGGGGTAGTTTTTACGGCTTGTCAAAGCCCGGAAGAATATATTCACGGAGCGCTGGCAGGAATCAGGAAGAAGTGCGGCAATCAAGATTTACCTGGCGACTTACCCGGAAAAGGCGGTCATCTCGGCCGCCCTTTTCTTTTGCCGAATCGCCCAAATTCATCTGCTTGATATATAATCGAAAAAGCTTTCAACCCCCAGGAAGATTTTCCCCGACCCGAGGTTTTCATCCATGGCCCAGCCCTGGAAAATCATCGACAGCGTCCCCACCGACGAGGGAGTACTCGAGCTGCGGCAGCGCGGCGAGCGCGACTTTCTCATCACCGTCGGCGGACTGGTGCTGATGAACAGCATGACGAATCGCTCCGAAGTCGCCCTCGGCCTGCTCGCCTGCGGCCACCTGAAACAGCACGCCGCACCCCGGGTACTCGTCGGCGGCCTTGGCATGGGCTACACACTCAGGGCGGTCCTCGACGCCCTTCCCGCCACCGGCCGGGTCACCGTCGCCGAACTCAACCCCGTCGTCCTCGGCTGGTGCCGCGGTCCGCTGGCGCATCTGACCGACGGCGCCGCCGCCGACGCCCGCCTCGGTGTGGAGATCGTTGATGTCGCCAGGCTGATCCGCCGGTATGCCAGCGACGGCACGGGAGAGAGATTCGACGCCGTCGTCCTCGATCTCTACCGCGGTCCCCATGCCCAGTCCCACAAGCGCGACGATCCGCTTTACGGCAGCCGGGCAATCGAGTTCACGCGCAC
>Ga0256865_1000650_pt1 | contig 11620 bp, 11 predicted proteins | sample RVTome_14_FD_187337 | JGI IMG/M metagenome (GOLD analysis project Ga0256865, IMG submission 187337) | Soil microbial communities from uranium-contaminated site in the Upper Colorado River Basin, Wyoming, United States - RVT145D125 HiSeq ... | reverse complement strand
GGCGACGACGTCGCCGCCGGACGTGGCGGCCAGCGATGCCTCCTCCCACGGATCGCCGTAGGCGCCGCCGAACGTGGCGCGGATGTCGGCGATCGCCTCCTCGACGTCGGCGCTGGCGAGCCCCGGGTCGTAGGAAGCGAAGTAGAGCCGGCCGAGCTCCTCGGCATCCTTGCTGCGCAGCTCCCTCACCGAGTACCCGGTCGGCAGCGGGCGGGGCGCCACCGTCTTCCCCACGTCGAGGATGAGCGTCAGGAGGTCGCTCACCCGGCCCCCTCGAGCTGCAACGCCGCCGGGCCGTCGGCGAGCAGGGAACGGAACCCCTGCTCGTCGAGCACTGGGACCCCGATCTCCAGAGCCTTCGCCAGCTTCGCCCCCGCCGCCTCGCCGGCGATCAGCGCCGTGGTCTTCTTCGACACGGACCCGGTGACCTTCCCGCCTCTCGCTTCGACCGCCAGCTTCGCCTCGTCGCGCGAGAAGCCTTCGAGGGTGCCGGTGACGACGATGCTGATGCCCTGGAGAGTCGCCTCGACCGGGCTCACTTCGACTGGGTCGGCGAGGCGCACCCCGGCCGCCCGCAGCTTCTCCACGAGGGCGACGTTGGCGTCGTCGTCCGCCCACTCCCTGACGGAGCGGGCGATCTCGATGCCGACCCCTTCGATCGAGGCGATCTCGTCCTCGCCGGCCGCCATCAGCCGGTCGAGCGAGCCGAAGCGCCTCGCCAGGGTCCTCGCAACCGTCCCGCCGACCATGCGGATGCCGAGCGCCGTGAGCAGGCGCGCCAGCGGGCGATCGCGTGCATCGTCGATGGCGCCGAGTAGCTTGCCGACCGAGACCTCCCCCCATCCATCGCGTCCCAGGAGGGTGGCGGCCTCGACCGAGAAGATGTCGGCGGGATCCCGGATGACTCCTTCCGACATGAGCATGTCGACCGTCTTGTACCCGAGACCCTCGATGTCCATCGCCCCCCTGGAGGCGAAGTGGAAGAGGTACTCCCTGAGCCGGCTGGGGCACTCGTAGCCGCCGGTGCAGTACGCCTTCGCCTCGCCCGGGCGCGTCACGATCGGGTTGCCGCAGAAAGGGCAGGTCGCAGGCATCCGCCACACCTTGGCCCTCTTCGGGCGCTTGGCGAGAATGGGACCGACGATCTCGGGGATCACGTCACCCGCCCTGCGCACGATGACCGTGTCGCCGACCCTGACGTCCTTGCGTTGCACCTCGCCCTCGTTGTGCAGCGTGGCATTCGTGACGGTCACCCCACCGACGAACACGGGGTCGAGAACCGCGTACGGGGTGACGGCGCCTGTGCGGCCCACGTTGATCGAGATCTTCTCGAGTGCCGTCGTCTTCTCCTCGGGGGGCAGCTTGTACGCCACCGCCCAACGGGGTGCCTTGGCGGTGAAGCCGGCGGCGTGCTGGTCGACGAGGGCGTCTGCCTTGATGACGACCCCGTCGATCTCGTAGTCGTACGAGTGGCGCTCGGCAAGGGCCTTCTCGACGAAGGATTCGACGTCCTCGATCGACACGACTTTGTTGCTGGCGGGGTTGACGGGCAGCCCCATGCCGCCGAGCCAGGCGATCTGCTCCGAGTGGGTCGGGAACGTGGGGCCCCCCCGTCGAAAGCCGACCTGGTACACCCAGATCGACAGCTTCCTGCCGGCGGTGACGGAAGGGTCCTTCTGGCGGACCGAGCCCGCCGCCGTGTTCCTCGGGTTCACATAGGGCCGCTCCCCGAGCTCGGCCTGCCTCTGGTTCAGCTCCTCGAACGCGGACACCGGCATGAAGATCTCACCGCGCACCTCCATGACCTCGGGAACGTCTCCCTCCAGCGTGTGCGGGATCGTGGTGATCGTCATGACGTTGGCGGTGACGTCCTCCCCCGTCACGCCGTCGCCCCGGGTGGCGCCTTGCACGAGGCGGCCCTTCTCGTACGTGAGCGACATCGCGAGACCGTCGATCTTGAGCTCGCACACGTAGCCGAGGGGCTCCCTGTCGAGCGCCCGCGACAGCCGATGCTGCCACGCCTCCAACTCTTCGAACGACACCACGTTGTCCAAGGAGAACATCCGCTCCCTGTGGCGGACCGGGGCGAACGTCGTGACGACCGGGGAGTCTCCGACCTGTTGGGTCGGTGAATCGACGGTGATCAACTCGGGATGGGCTTCCTCGATGGCTCGCAGGTCGCGGACCAGCTCGTCGTACTCGATGTCCGAGACCTCGGGGTCGTCGAGGGCGTGGTATCTGTGGTTGTGGTACGCGATCTGGGCGCGCAACTCCTCGGCCCGCTCCTCCACGGTGCTCATCGATCCTCCGCGGCGGCCGCGACTGCGGCCAGCATCTCGCGCCTCATGAGCCCGCTGAAAGGACCGACGAGCCGCCAGTACCGCCCGAACCTCACCCGCGAGACCTCATCCGTGCACTCGACCCTGGTTTCGGTCGCGAGCGTACTCACGCCGCCACCAGCCGGGCGGCACGAGAAGTTCCAGGCCACCTTGGCGTACCCGGGCTCGCCGAACGCCGCGAACGAGCCGGGCGCCACACGGACGATGCCGCCGCGCGGCTTCCACGGCCGGGCAATGAGACCGAGCACCAGCTCATGCGGTGGATCCTCTCCGAGCAGGAGAAAACCCCGCCCCAGGAAGCCGTCCACCGTGATCGGACCCCGGCGCCTCATGCCTCGCACGGCGAGCAGCGTGCGCACGACGGGCGAGCCGGCCAGGTCGAGCGTGCGCAAGCAGCCGTACACATCGTCGCACGGAGCAGCCACGTCGACGGCGTGCACGCTGCCGAAGGTTGGCGACGGGGCGAACTCGTCGATCAGCATCGAGCGCGGTGTCACTGCGTCGCCACCGTGGCGGTCAGCGAACCGACTCGACGATCGTTCCCCCACCGAGCACCTCTTCCCCCCGGTAGACAACTGCCGCCTGGCCGGGGGCGACACCCGGCTGCGGGGTGTCGAAGGCGACGGTCCAGCCTCGGTCGTCGCATATGAGCCGCGCCGGTACGGCCGGGGTCCGGTACCGCACCTTGACCTCGACCGCAGGGTCTCGGGGCGCCGCACCCGACGTGAACGACACCTCGTCGAGGCGGCAGCCCGTCACCAGCAGGTCCTCCTTGCGCCCGATGACGACCGTTCGTGTCTGCGGGCGGATGTCGACCACATACCGCGGCTCGGCGAAGGAGGAGCCGAGCCCGCGCCGCTGGCCGATGGTGTAGTCGACGGTGCCGCCGTGGGAACCCACGAGGGCGCCTTCGGTGTCGACGATGTCACCCGGGGCGGCAACTTCGGGATGGCGCCGGCGCAGGAACGATCGGTAGTCGCCGCGCCCGACGAAGCACAGGTCCTGGCTGTCCGGCTTGGTGGCGGTGCGCAGGCCGAGCCGCACGGCGTGCGCTCGCACGTCGTCCTTCGACATCTCCCCGATCGGCAAGTGGACGCGGCCCAGCTCGGCCTGCCCGAGCATGTGGAGGACGTACGACTGGTCCTTCGCACGGTCGACAGCCTCGAGGAGCCGATGACGGCGGCCCCGGCGGATGCGGGCGTGGTGGCCGGTCACGAGCACGTCACAGCCGAGCTCCGCCGTCCTGTCGAGGAGGGCCTTGAAGCGAACTCTCCGGTTGCACTCGATGCAGGGGTTCGGGGTGCGCCCCGACGCGTAGTCCGCACCGAACCGGTCGACCACCTGCTCCGTGAACTCGTCGACGTAGTCCAGCACGTAGTACGGGACGTCGAGCTGGGCGGCGACCCGCCTGGCGTCCTCGGCATCGCCGACCGTGCAGCATCCGGCGGTCGGCAGCTCACCGTCGAGGCCTTCCCACTGCTTGAGCGTCACGCCGACCACGTCGTGGCCCGCTTCGAGGATGAGGGCGGCGGCGACGGACGAGTCGACGCCTCCCGACATGGCGACGAGTGCTCTCATCGCAGCTTCCCGAGCGTTGCGATGACCTGCTCGGCGGCGATGTCCCCGTCCTCCTGGTCGTTCGTCCACCCGAACGTGAATCGGAGACACTCCCGTGCCTCGTGCTCCGTCATCCCCATGGCGGCCAGCACGTGCGACATCTCGATCGCCCCCGATTGGCAGGCCGAGCCTGCGGCGGCGGCGACGCCCTCCTGGTCGAGGCGAATGAGAAGCGTCTCGGACGACACCCCCGGGATCCGCACGTGGGAGTGCTGGACGAGGCGGTGGTCGGCGGGGACGCTGACGACCAGCCCGGGCACGTCGCGCAACAGTCGTTCCTCGAATCGACCCCGCGCTTCGCCGATCCTCTTCGTGAACGCCTCCCTGTCGGCGACCGTTGCCTCCATGGCGGCGACCATGCCGACGATCCCTGCGACGTTGTGGGTACCGGATCGCCTCCCGAGCTCTTGGCCGCCTCCGTGGATGACCGGCTCCAGCTCGACTCCGTCGCGTACGTATAGGAGCCCGACGCCTTTTGGTCCTCCGAACTTGTGAGCCGCCAGGGCGATGAGGTCGGCGCCCGTCGACCCGACGGTGACGTCTCGCGAGATGAAGGCCTGGACGGCGTCGGTGTGGACGACGACGTCGGGGTTGGCGGCCCGCACCGCCGCCGCCACTTCGGCGACGGGCTGGATGGCGCCGGTCTCGTTGTTCGCAGCCATCACGGACACGACGGCCGTGTCGCCGTCCACCGCCGAGGCCACCTCCCCGGGTGACACGAGGCACGATCCGTCGACTCCGACGACGACGGCTCGGCAGCCGAGGCGCTGCAAGAAGTGGGTCGTCTCGAGCACCGCCTCGTGCTCGATCGCCGTCGTCACCACCCCGCCGCTCCTGCCACGGGCGAGTGCAGCGCCGGCAACTGCGAGATTGTCCGCCTCGGTTCCCCCTCCCGTGAAGACGATCTCGAGCGGGCGGGCGGCCCCGAGCAGCTCCGCCGCCCGCTCCCGGGCCTCCTCCATGGCGTTCTTGGCGCGCCGCGACACTGCGTGGATCCCGGACGGGTTCCCGAACGACTCGCCGAGGAACGGCGCCATCGCCTCGCGAACCTCGGGACGGACCGTCGTCGTGGCGGCGTGGTCGAGGTAGAGCATCGTCGAGCATTGTCGCACCTGCCGGGCGGGTGCGAGGTGGTCGAGGACGCCGGCACGGCGATGCGCCAGGCGGTGCACCGCAGGCCCTCGTGTAGCCTGCACGGCGATGCGGAGGCGCCTCGTGGTCTGGTTCCTGGCAGGCGCGCTCGCCGGCGCTCTCTGCGCCGCAGCGGGGGTCGTCGCCGGGCGTGACCCTGTCGTGTCGCCGGCCGCCCAACCCGAGGTCACCGAGACGACGCCGCCGGCCGCCGCGGACGGCGATTCCGCCGGGAACGTGCTCGGCAACACCGAGATCGTGCCGACTGCCCTGACCCAGGAGTTCGGCGAGATCCGGCTCGAATACGAGCTGATCGGTCTCGGTGGTTCGACCCCGAGCGCGGTGCCGACGACCTGGACGATGCGAACCACGACCGGCGAGACCTTGGAGACGAACGTGAGCTCGGATGAGTCGAGAGTCGCCATCTTCCGGCCCGAGACCGAGATGACGGTCGACGACATCGAATCGATCACCGTGACTGGATACGCGGTGCGCAGCCCGCAGCATTATCAGATCACGCTCTCGCTGGACGGGGACCCCGTGACGCTCGTCGACGGCACCACGGTCGCGGTCCGGCGGGTCTTGGAGCAGCGGAGCCTCACATACGTGCAGCTGGCGGTCGAGCACGGCGAGGAGGCGCCGCTCGGCTCCAACCTGCTGCTGGCGGTGCCGGTGCTGATCCCCCTCGATGAGGGCTTCGAGGAAGCCGCCCTGGCGACGACGGCCGCCGGTTTCGCGTCGCCCCAGTTCCGCTTCCGCGGGGAGCGGCTCCCCGACGACCTCGCCATCGAGGTGGAATCGGCGGTTTGGGACCAGGGACCAGCCGACTTGCGCATCGACCTGACGGGCACGAGATGAGCGACCGGGACCCGACCTTGCGCGACATCCTCTCGAGCAGCCCCCTCGAGAGCCGCCAACCATCGGCTCCCTCGGCACCGATGCTCCCGGCGCTGGTCGCCGGCCTGCTCGTCGGGGGGTTGCTCGTCGTGGGCGGCTATGTCGTGGCCGACGGTGGAGGGGCGTCCGCCACCTCTACGACGACCTCGGCGCCGGGGACGGCGACCCCCACGACCGTCCCGGCGGCCGGAGTGGCCGGGTTCCCTCCCGGCTACGCCGCCGTGGACGAGCTCGTCGCCATCCGGCCCGAACGCGTCGCTCGCCAGGGCGACGAGCTGCTGGTGACGTTCACGGTGGCGACGCGACGGGACTTCGACCCGGCGACGACGGGCGGGTTCCAGGGCGCCGACCTCGAGCTGGTGTTGGATCCCCCCATCCAGGCGACCCGCCTCGTCTTCGACCCGTTCGTCGGCGGCGTCTTCACCGCGGTGTTCCCATATGCGGGTGAGGTCACGGACGCCACCGAGATCCGGATCACCGCCCGATGGGAGCGCTCGATCGCCTTCCCGGAGCAGCTCGTGCAGCCGGCGAGCTTCCCGCTCGACCTCGAGGTCGGCGAGGTGCTCGAGCTCGACGAAGCCAACGGACTCGCAGTCGACCACGTCACCCTCGGGGAAGACGGGGGGGAACTGGCGTGGTCTATCAGTGGGGAGGCCGAGGGTGCGATCGTGACGGCCACCGTCGCGATCACGGAGGGCTTCAACGACGTCTCCGAGATCTTCATGTCGGATCGAGAGAGCCATCCCGGGTTCTCGACGTTCATCCCGACGTCCCCCGAGCACGCCCAGTCCGGAACGGTCGTGCTGACCCCGCCGTCCGCCGTCCCCGAGGAGGTCTTCGAGGTGTTCGTCTTCTGGAACGTCGCATGGGTCAACACGTCGCCGGCCGACGCCACGGTGCGGCTCGGCGACGCCGCAGCGGGCTGACGGGGGGGCCGTGGTGCGCGCCGTGCGGCTCGTCGAGACGGGGCGGCCGCTCGAGGCTGCCCAAGTCGAGTCTCCCCGGCCGGGCCCGGAGGACATCACGGTGCGCATCGAGGCTGCCGGGATCTGCCGTTCCGACATGCACTACCGGTCCGGCCACCCGACCACCGGCGTCCTCCCGATCACCCTCGGCCACGAGATCGCCGGGGCGGTCGAGGCACGCGGGGGTGGCGTCGCCGGGTTGGAGGTCGGCGACCGCGTCGCCATCCACTACCTGATCACGTGCGGCGCATGCCGCTGGTGCCTGTCGGGATCCGAGCAGTTCTGCCCGGAGGCGCAGATGATTGGCAAGGACCGCGACGGCGGCTACGCCGAGACGGTCGTCATCCCGGCCCGAAACGCCCATCGCGTGCCCGACACGGTGCCGATCGAGCACGCCGCCGTGATGATGTGCTCGACGGCGACGTCGCTGCACGCCCTCCGCAAGGGGCGTTTCGCGCCGGGCTCGCAGGTAGCGGTGTTCGGTGCCGGCGGCCTCGGGATCTCGGCGATCCAGCTCGGCATGGCGCTCGGGGCTGCCGCCGTGTATGCGGTCGACATCGACGACGCCAAGCTCGATGCGGTCGCCACCCTCGGGGCCGTCCCCATCGACGGCCGAGGCGGCACGGCGGCCACCGAGATCGTCACTGCGTCGGGAGGCGGCGTCGACATCGCCCTCGAGCTCGTCGGGTCGGCGCGGCTGCTGCGGGACTGTCTCGAGGCGACGTCGGCGATGGGCCGGGTCGTCTCGGTCGGGCTGACGGAGGAGTTGGTCGAGCTGAGCCCCTACCGGGACTTCATCGTGAGCGAGAAGGAGTTGATCGGATGCTCCGACCACCTCGGCTCGGAGATCCCGGAGCTCATGGAGATGGCTGCCAGGGGCGACATCGACCTCGGCAGGGCCATCACCAGGGTCGCCCCGCTCGAGGCGGCCGCCGTGAACGGGGTGCTCGACGATCTGGAGCGCTTCGACGCGGGGATCCGCACCGTGATCCGACCCTGAGGGTCACTCCTGCGGCTGGCCGGGTGACGACACCCTGTCGAGGAACCGGGAGACGAGCCCCTCGTATCGCTCGGGACCGACGTTCCACACCGTCACGTGGCCCGCTCCGTCGAATCGCTCGTATCTGACCAGGTCTTGATCGGCGCCTGCCGCGAATGCGTCACTGCCGGCGATGGGCACCGTGTCGTCCTCTGTCCCGTGCAACAGCAGGATCGGAACGTCGAACTCCGCCGCCCGCGCCACCTGGTCCAGCTCCGGCCACTGGAGGTCGAATCGGAGGCGAGCGATGACCTTCGCCGATGCGGTCAGGATGCCGGGTATCCCCCGCTCCCGTGCGTCGTTGTCGACGACGCCCTCGAGGTCGAGCACCGGGGAGTCGAACACCACCCCGCGGACCATGCCGGCCATGTCGGAGTCGTGGAGGAACATCGACACGATCTCGGCGCCCATCGAATAGCCGATGAGAACGATCTCGGTGCCTCCCCGGTTGACGGCGTACGTCGCCGCCACCTCCACGTCGCGCCACTCGTCGCGACCCCAGGCGTAGAGCCCGGACTCGCTCGGGGCCGCTCCGTCGTCGTTGCGGTACGTGATCACGAGGACGGGGAAGCCGGCTTCGACCAGCGTCGGGAGGATCCGCAGGCTCTGTTTGCGCTCGTCGAGGCCCTTGCCGTGGACGAACACGACCCAGGTCTGCCTGACGCCTGGTACGAACCAGGCTGCGTTGACGCCGAGCTCGCCGGGGAGCCTGATCTCCTCGAAGTCGATGCCGAGCGCGGTGGAAGGGTCACCGACGAATGCGTACTGGTCGAAGGCCGCCCGGTCGCCCGGCTCGAACCTCCCTTGCAGCGTGCGGAAGGTCCGCTCGACCGTCTCGTCGCCGAGCTCCACGATCTCCGCTGCCTGGCCGTATGCGCCGTTCGCCCCCACAACGCCCCACACGCCTTCCTGCTCGGTCAGCGCAGTGCGCGTCAGCAGGATCCGGCCGCCGCCGAGCGCCGCCACCTCGATGTCGAAGGACGTCTCCAGCGGGCGCGGGGTGAGGAGGTCGCGTTCGAGGACCTCCGTGAAATACAGAGAGCCTCCGACGAACCCTCCGAGGAGCACGACCGCCAGGGCGATGGCGCCGCGTCTTGCCCACCTGACGATGCGGGTGCTCTCCACGACCGGGATGCTATCGGAGGGCATAGAGTGCGCCGCGTGGCGACGACGATCGATGTCGAGATCACGATCCCGGCCGCCGTCGAGACGGTTTGGGACGATCTCGCCGATGTGGCATCGCATTCCGAGTGGATGACCGACGCCGCCCGAATCGATTTCGTCGGCGAGCAGCGCTCAGGCGTCGGTACGACGATCGCCGTGCTCACGAAGGTCGGCCCCATCTCGCTCCGTGACCAGGTGGAATTCGTCGCCTGGCGGCCCCCGTATCACATGGCGATCCGCCACCGCGGCCTGGTCACCGGAGATGGCTCGTTCGTCCTGTCCCCCGAGGGAGACGGCACCCGGTTCTCGTGGAGCGAACGGCTCGACTTCCCGCTGCGCATGGGAGGCGTCCTCGGCGAGTTGGTCGCGGCGCCGATCCTCCGGGCCATCTGGCGCAGAAACCTCGAAAAGCTGCGAACGAGGTTCGTCTGAAGGCGGCGGAACCGGCAGCGGGTCGGGGTGCGGCTTGGCCGGGTGCGGGTTGGCGGGGCTCCGCGGGACGGGTTCGGGCGCGTCCCGGGCCGGCGGCGCCGGCATCGACACACGGGTGGAAGCAGGGCTCGCCGGACGGGCTAGCGGAGGTTGCCGCGGCTCCACGGGACGGGGCTGCGGACAGCCGCGCCCGGCGGCCACTGCATCGACCGACGGGTGGAAGCGGGGCTCAGCGAACGGTTTGAGTGCGGGCTGCCGCGGCTCTGCGGAGCGGGTTCGGGAACGTGCGCGCCGCCAACGGCCACTGCATCAAAGCACGAGTGGCAGCCGGATTCGGCGGACGGGCTGCGGAGGTTGCCGCGGCTCGTGGAACGGGTTCGGGTGCGTCCGCGCACCCGGCGGCGCCCGCATCGAAGGCCGGGTGGCAGCCGGATTCGGCGAGGCTCGCGGCCACTACATCGACGGACCGCCGACCGGACCCGGCGGACGGGTCGGGTGCGAGTTCCCGCGGCTCCGCAGGACGGGTTCGGGAGCGCATACGCGGCCGGGCGCCTGCATCGATGGACGGGTGGAAGCGGGGCTCGGCTGTCCCGTGTCATGATTCGTGAGACAGGCCAAGGTTGGGCTTGACCCGAAGGAGAACCGATGGCGCGACCACCGTCGAGATCGGCGGAGGACAAGGTGCGGATTGTGCTCGCTGTTCTACGTGGTGAGGTGACGATGTCGGAGGTGGCCCGGCGTGAGGGTGTCTCGCAGACCTCGATCGCGAATTGGCGGGACCAGTTCCTCACCGGCGGCACGGATGCGGTCGTCGCCGGCGGACCGGCGAGACCGACCAGCGTCGAGCAGCGGCTCGCTGCAGAGAACGAGCAGCTGGCGGCGGCGCTGGGTGAAGCGCACATGGAGCTTCGTCTGTGGCGTAAAGGGGGGGCGCTCTACCCGGCTTCGACGAACTCGCCGCGGAGCGGCAGACGGTCGACATGACGGTGACTGCGTTTTGTGCACAGCTCGGGATCCCGCGGGCGACCTGGTATCGGTGGCGGGCCGCCGCCACGTCGACGAAGGGTCCGTGGCCGACCCCCGCTCAGGACGCTATCGAGGCCGACGCCAAGGCGCTCGCCGCCGGCTGGGAGGCTTGGGGTCACCGCAAGCTGGCCGAGCTGAAACGGGTCGGCATCGACAACATCGCCGCCGGCCCGGTCAGCGACTCGACGATGTACCGGGCCCTCAAACGCAACGGACTGTGTCTGCCCGTCGGGCACACCGCCGAGGTTCGCCAGCTCGCCGGGGTCCGGCGCCAGGCGTTCCTCGAGCCCCCGACACGACGCAACCGGCTGTGGCAAGCCGACTTCAGCGAGTTCGAGACTCTCGGTGCCGGGACCTGGAACCTCGGCGCCGTGGTTGACTACTGGGCCAAAGTCAACCTGGCCTGCACCGTGACGGTCACCAAGACCACCCGGGACGCCATCACCTTCTTCGAGGCCGCCCTCACCGAGGTCGAGATGCTCCTCGGCGTGGGCTGGATCGAGGAGCTCACCGACCCCGCCACCGGCGAGATCGGCACATTGACGATCGTCACCGACAACGGCCCCTGCTTCAAGAGCGGCGCATTCGCAGCCTGGGTCGCCTCCAAACGGCACCTGCGTCATGTCCGTACCCGCCGCAAGGCGCCCTGGACCAACGGGATGATCGAACGGTTCTTCGGAGCGCTCAAATACGAGCGGCTCTACCGCCACGACATCGCCGACGGCATCGACCTCGCCGCCCACACCGCCGACTTCAGGAGCATCTACAACTCGATCCGACCCCACGAGACGATCGCCATGGCCCGCCCCCTCGAACGCTACCGACAGACCCCCCAACCAAACATTCCCAACCAGAAATCTGTCTCAGATACTTGACACGGGACAATGTGGCGAGCGATGAGCTGTTGGGCTGGTGGGTGGATACGGAGTTGGGTGACGGCGATCCGGTGGATGGCGGCGTTGGTCTGACGGTTACCGCCCCGGTTGAGCCGGAACTTCTGGTTGTTCCCG
>Ga0256865_1000649_pt1 | contig 11623 bp, 4 predicted proteins | sample RVTome_14_FD_187337 | JGI IMG/M metagenome (GOLD analysis project Ga0256865, IMG submission 187337) | Soil microbial communities from uranium-contaminated site in the Upper Colorado River Basin, Wyoming, United States - RVT145D125 HiSeq ... | reverse complement strand
TCCACAGGGAGGGACAGCGCCTCGGCCGGACGGTGCCGGTCATCGCCGAGAGTTCCCTCAACGATGTGCGCACCGTCACGGCGGTGCACCGCGGCGGCCACGGGCTCGACGCCCAGTGGAACGACGACTTTCACCACGCCCTGCGCACCCTTCTCACCGGCGAAAAGAGCGGCTACTACATGGATTTCGGAGATTTTTCCCAGCTGGCCAAGGCCTTCGCCGAGGGATTCGTCTATTCCGGGGAGTATTCACCCTACCGCCGGCGGCGCCATGGCATCTCTTCGGCCGCTGTCGCCCCGAGCCGGTTCGTCGTCTTTTCCCAGAACCACGACCAGGTGGGCAACCGGATGCGCGGCGAGCGCCTGGGCCACAGCGCAGGGCCGGAGAAGCTGAAGCTGGCGGCCGGGGCGGTCCTGCTCGCTCCCTATCTGCCGCTGCTTTTCATGGGGGAAGAGTACGGGGAGCTCGCCCCCTTCCCCTATTTCATCCACCACGGCGACCAGGAGCTGGTCACGGCGGTGCGGCGGGGACGGGGGGAGGAGTTCGCCGCCTTCGCCTGGCAGGGAGAGATTCCCGACCCCCAGGCCGAGGCCACTTTCCTGTCGGCGAAAATCGAACCGGAACTGCGCCGAGAGGGGATGCACCGCACGCTGTTCGCCCTCTACCGGGAGCTGATCCGGTTGCGCAAGGCGCTCCCCCCCCTGCGCCGCCTCAGCCGGGAGGAGACGGAAGTGGCGGAGATTGCGGCGGCAAAGGTCCTGGTCCTGCGGCGGTGGGCGGGCGCCGACGAGGTCCTCTGCCTCTTCAACTTCGGCGATGGGCAGAGCAGCGTCTCGATCCCCCTGCGCCACGCTGCCTGCCGGAAGCTCCTCGATTCGGCGGACGAGCGCTGGGGGGGCGGCGGCAGCCTGGCGGGTGAAGTACTGCCCGCCGGCAGCGGAGACACCCGGGTGACACTCGCGCCTTGGAGCTTCGTTCTTTTCGCGACCGAATAGTCCATAGAAACCTATAAACGGCAGTTTTTCACGCGAAGCCGCGAAGAACGCGAAGAAATTCAAAGACAGTTGCCTGCGGCCTTGCGGCCCACCCGAAGACCATGAAAAGCAAAGCTTTTACCACAGAGATCACAGAGAAATGCAAATCATTTTAGTAAGAGTTTCTCGGTTATTCTCAGTGGCCTCTGTGTCCTCTGTGGTGAATGATTGCAGGTTTTAAATCAAACTTTTCAAGACGGATGGATGGTGCGACAAGGGCCAATCCAGGTAACTGGTATTTTTTGATAACAAGTTGATTTTACTTCGCGTTCTTCGCGGCTTCGCGTGAGACTGCTTGTCCCGGTTCATCGGAGTTCAGCCTGGAGGAAAGATGCCCGACAGCTCGTTTGACGAAGCGAGAATTCCCGTCGCCACCTACCGGCTGCAGTTCAACGGCGACTTCCGGTTCACCGACGCCCGGCAGATCATACCCTACCTCCACGAACTGGGGATCAGCGACCTGTATGCGTCCCCCTATTTCCGGGCGAGGACAGGGAGCCGCCACGGCTACGACATCGTCGATCCGAATGCCCTGAATCCGGAAGTGGGGAACGAGGAAGAGTACGACGGCCTGGTGGCGGAGCTCTACCGCTTCGGGATGGGGCAGGTGCTCGACATCGTTCCGAACCACATGTGCATCGAGAGCAGCGACAACCTCTGGTGGATGGACCTGCTCGAAAACGGCCCGAGTTCGATGCATGCGGATTTCTTCGACGTCGACTGGGAGCCGGTCAAGAGGGAGCTGAAGGACAAGGTCCTCTGCCCCATCCTGGGAGACCAGTACGGGGCGGTGCTTGAAAATGGGGAGCTGGCACTGGCGTTCGAGGAGGGGGCGTTCTTCCTCCGTTACTACGACCACCAGCTGCCGGTCATGCCCAAGAGCTACAGCGCCATCCTCACCCACCGACTGGAGGAGCTGGAACAGGCGCTGTCCGCCGAAAACTTTTGCTACCAGGAGTTGCTGAGCATCGATACCGCCCTGAAGAATCTCCCTCCCCACACGGAGAGCGACCCGGAAAGGATCGTCGAGCGCTACCGGGAGAAGGAGGTCGTCAAGCGCCGCCTCTGGTCGCTCTGCAACGAATGCCCGGAGATCGAGAGATTCATCGCCCGCAATACGGCAATCTACAACGGCGAAAGAGGGGTGCCGGCCAGTTTCGACCTGCTGGACGACCTGCTCAGGCGGCAGGTCTACCGCCTTTCCCACTGGCGGGTCGCGACCGAGGAGATCAACTACCGCCGGTTCTTCGACATCAACGCCCTGGCGGCGATCCGGATGGAGAACTCGCAGGTCTTTGCCGAGACGCACCGGCTGATCTTCCGGCTCGTCCGGGAGGGGAAGGTGACCGGACTGCGGGTGGACCACCTGGACGGCCTCTACGACCCCGCCGACTACCTGGGGCAATTGCAGCGGGGGTGCTACCTCCAGCGCGGGCTCGCCGCCCTGGAAGGCTCCGCGGGAAGGAAGCTTTCCGAGGACGAGGAAAGGGAGCAGGAGGCGCGGCTGTTGCGCGACTACGCCGAGAGGCTCGCCCGGGAGCCCGGCTTCAGGCCGTTTTACGTGGTCGGGGAAAAGATCCTCATGAAGGGGGAGAAGCTCCCCGAGGAGTGGCCGGTCTTCAACACCACCGGCTACGAGTTCGCCAACCAGGTCAACGGCATCTTCGTGGAGACCGGCAACGCCAGGGCGTTCGACGCCATATATGCCCGGTTCATCCGCTCACGGATGAATTTTCCGGTGATCGTCTACGAGAAGAAGAAGCTGGTCATGCAGGCCGCAATGTCCGGGGAGATCAACACCCTCGGCGACCGCCTCAACGCCCTCTCGGAGTTGGACCGGCACACGCGCGACTTCACCCTGAACAGCCTCATCAAGGCGCTGGTGGAGGTGATCGCCTTTTTTCCCGTCTACCGGACCTACACCAGCAGCCGGGAGGTGGCAGAACGGGACCGCCGCTACGTGGAGTACACCGTCGCCAGGGCGAAGCGGAAAAACCCCGCCACCGACCCCTCCGTCTTCGATTTCGTCAAGGGGGTGCTCCTGCTCGGGGTGGAGGCAGGCGCGGGGGAGAAGGAAAAGGGGGCGTGGCTCGATTTCGTCATGCGTTTCCAGCAGCTGACCGGCCCAGTTACGGCCAAGGGGGTCGAGGACACCGCGTTTTACGTCTACAACAGGCTCGTCTCCCTGAACGAAGTCGGCGGGAACCCGGAGCGGTTCGGGCTTCCGCTGGAGGCGTTCCACGGCCAGAACATCGAGCGCAGCCGGTCCTACCCTCTGGCCCTGCTGGCCACAGCCACCCACGACACCAAACGCAGCGAGGACGTGCGGGCGAGGATCAACGTTCTATCCGAGGTCCCCGAGCGGTGGCGGGCCGCGCTGGCCAAGTGGCGGCGACTCAACAAGAAGAAAAAGACGCTGGTGGACGGACAGCCGGCTCCCGACCCGAATGAAGAGTATCTCCTCTACCAGACCCTTGTCGGGGCGTGGCCCGTCGAGCCGGTGGCCGGGGAATTCGCGGCGTTCCGGCAGAGGATCAGGGACTACATGCTGAAGGCCGTGCGGGAGGCGAAGGTCAATTCGAGCTGGACCAGGCCGAATGCGGCCTACGAAGAGGCGCTGGTCCGGTTTGTCGATCTCCTCTTGCAGGAAGAGCCGCACAATTCTTTCCTGGCGGACCTGCAGGAATTCCAGTACCTGACGAGCCACTGCGGGATGCTCAACGCCCTCTCCCAGACCCTCTTGAAGATTACGTCCCCGGGCATCCCCGACTTTTACCAGGGGAGCGAGCTCTGGGACCTCAGCCTCGTCGACCCGGACAACCGGCGGCCGGTCGATTTCGGGCTGCGACGCCGGCGGCTCGAGGGGCTCCGGCAGGGGGAGGAAAAAGCGGGCCCGCTCGCGCTCGCCCGGGAGCTGGCCGCGGATATGCGCGACGGCAGAATCAAGCTCTATCTCATCCGCCAGGCGCTCAGACTCCGGAGCGGGGAGCGCGAGCTGTTCGAGGGGGGGAGCTACCTCCCGCTTGAAGTTCGGGGAGAGCGGGCCGACCACGTCTGCGCCTTCGAGCGGAGCCTGGGTGAAAGGTCGGTCATCGTCGCCGCGCCGCGGTTTTTCACCCGACTGGTCCGGGAGCCGGGAGAACTGCCGCTGGGGCAGGAGGTCTGGCAGGGGACGCGGATCGTCCTCCCCCCTGAGGCGGAAGGGGGGCGCTATCGCAACGTCTTTACGGGAGAGATTCTTGCGTCGGAGCGGCAGGAGGGGGGCGGCAGGCTTTATCTCGCGGAGGCCTTGGCCGATTTTCCCGTCGCGTTGCTGGAGAGGTTATCCCATCCCCAACCTCGTAGGCCGGAATAAGCGAAGCGTTTCCGGCATGTTCATCGCTGGTCGAAGAATATCGCCGGGAACGGCGAAAACCACCTTATCCCGGCCTACGCGACTGGAGAGGTCGGTGGCGGGTAGGGGCGTGATTCATCACGCCCAGGGCGCCATGAATGGCGCCCCTACGGGATGAACCGGATCTTGTCGCGCAGGGTCCGGAAGGCCAGGACGAACAGGGCGGCATTCCACGACTGGCCGGGCATGCCCATTGGCTCGCCGGTCTGGCCGTGGAACCACTCGTTGAACTCCCAGCCTCCCACCTGGTTGGCCAGGGCCAGATTTTCCAGTTCTCGCCAGGCTTCTCCCATTTTTCCCAGCCTGGCCAGGAGCATGACCCAGAAGCCGCCGACAAAAGGCCAGCTGCCGCCGTTGTGGTATTGATACGGGAGGTTCTGCCGGTGCCGCTGCATGTAGAGGCGCCAGAGGGGATCCTCCCGTTCGATGGGGGTCCCCACCACACGGATCGGATAAGGGTGGCTGGCCCCCATGGCCAGAAGGGCTGCGGCGATCCGCCCGCCGTGCGAGGCATCGGCCAGTCCGGTCAGGGGGGCGAGGATGTTGGCGAAGATGTCCACTTCTTCGCCCCAGATGGAGAAATTGACGAAACTGAGGAAAAAGGGGGTGCGCTTCGCCCGGTTGCGGATATAGTGCATGAGGAGCCGGGCGCGGCGCTGTTCGGGAACCGCATTGCCGAAGGGAAAGAAGAGGAGATTGGCGTAGTCCCGGGTCTGCCGGGCGGTGGGGTGGTCGTACAATTTTTTCACCCAGAACCAGAGGGCGTTGGTGTAGAGCACGAAGCCCGAGCGGGGCATGATGTCCGCCCAGTCGCTCGCCTCGTTCTGCTGGAGCAGGTACCAGACCGGGTGTTCCTGGCACTCCAGCCAGCGCAGGGCCGACGCGATCCTCGGAGCGAGTTCCTCACCGAGCCGGCCGTCCGGAACCAGGCGGTCATAGCAGCGGATAGCGATCAGCCACCAGAGGGTGGCGTCGATGCAGCCCGTATACCAGAAATCGGCCTCGTCGATCTCCGGTTTGACGTATTTGGCGATCTGGCCGTTCGGCGCCTGGTGCCGGCCCAGGGTCAGCAGCCCGGCGCGGGCACCCTGCACGAGGTCGGGCTCGCCGGTGGCGACCATCCCCAGGGCGCAGATTGACGCATCCCGACCGAAGATGCTGGTGTAGTGCCGGCCGGCCGCCTTGGCCGTCCGGGCGGAGGCAAGAATGCCGGCTGGCGTCGTATTGCGCTGCAGCAGGGCGAGAGCTTCGCGGTAGCAGGTATCGAGGAGACTCGTGTCGGTGGAGCGGGGCAAGACCTTGTCCATGGATCGTCACCGGTGGGGGAGAGGTTTCTACAAAGCCTACAACGGGTAACCTTTAACCGCAAGGCAACCACCCCCAGCCCCTCCTTATCAAGGAGGGGAGCCTTTAAAATCCCCCTCCTGGTTCAGGAGGGGTTAGGGGTGGTCAGGTTTAGCCTGAACGTGAATTGCAGCCGGGCAGGCGAAGGGAGGAACATCAAATGTCGATTGAACCAGAGAGAAGCGAACTGCCGCAGGACGGGCACAAACGGGTGGTCATCGAGAAGATGGAGCCGGAGATCGACGGCGGCCGCTTCCCGATCAAGCGGGTGGTCGGCGAGGCGGTAACGGTGCGGGCCGACATCTTCGCCAACGGCCACGATACCCTCTCCGCCCTGCTCCTCTACCGGCACGAGAGTGAGCAGCAGTGGCACAAAACGCCGATGCGCCCCCTGGTGAACGACCGCTGGGAGGGGAGCTTCACCGTCACCGAGCTGGGGACCTGGTTCTACACGCTGGAGGCCCGGATCGATCACTTTCTGACCTGGAAGTTCGACCTGGAGAAACGCTTCCAGGCGGGGCAGGACCTGGAAGTCGACCGGGAGATCGGCGCCCGACTGATCGAGGCGGCGGCCGGGTGGGCAGGCCGGGACGATGCCGCCCGGCTGCGGGAGTGGGCCGGGCAGATCCGGCAGGCCCCCGACGACCCCCGGGCGCTCAGCCTCGCCCGGGAGGAGGAGTTGGCCGAGCTGATGGCCATCCACTTCGACCCGAAGCTTTCGCGCTCCTACCGCCAGGAACTCGGGGTCACGGTCGAGCCGGAAAAGGCCCTCTTCAGCGCCTGGTACGAGCTCTTCCCCCGCTCGTGCTGCCGGGAGAACGGCGACCACGGCACTTTTCGGGAGTGCGAAAAATTCCTCCCCCTGATCGCCGAAGCGGGGTTCGACGTGATCTATTTCCCCCCCATCCACCCCATCGGCCGCACCCGCCGCAAGGGGAAGAACAACGCCCCGGTGGCCGAGAAGGAGGACCCCGGCTCGCCGTGGGCGATCGGCTCCGACAAGGGGGGACACAAGGCGGTCCACCCGGAGTTGGGCACCCTGGAGGATTTCGAGCACTTCCTGGCGCGGGCGAACGAGCTGGGGCTGCAGGTGGCCATGGACATCGCCTTCCAGTGCTCGCCCGACCACCCGTATGTGCAGGAGCATCCCGAGTGGTTCCGCTGGCGGCCCGACGGCACCGTACAGTATGCTGAAAATCCGCCGAAGAAGTACGAGGACATCATCCCCTTCGATTTCGAGTCGGAAGAATGGCAGACCCTCTGGGAGGAACTCAGGAGCGTATTTCTCTTCTGGGTCGGCAAGGGGGTCACCATCTTTCGGGTCGACAACCCCCACACCAAGCCGTTTCCCTTCTGGGAGTGGGTAATCCGGGAGGTGAGGAAGGAGTATCCGGAGACCCTCTTTCTCTCCGAGGCGTTCACCCGGCCCAAGGTGATGTACCGCCTGGCCAAGCTCGGTTTCAGCCAGTCCTATACCTACTTCTCCTGGCGCAACACCCGCTCCGAGCTGGAGCAGTACCTGACGGAGCTGACCAGCACCGAGGTGCGGGAGTTCTTCCGCCCCAATTTCTGGCCCAACACGCCGGACATCCTCCCCGAGTTCCTGCAGTACGGGGGAGCGCCGGCCTTCGTCATCCGTCTGCTTCTTGCGGCCACGCTCTCGGCCAGTTACGGCATCTACGGCCCCCCCTTCGAGCTTTTCGTCGCCGAGGGCCTGCCCGGCAAGGAAGAGTACCTCGACTCGGAGAAATACGAGATCCGCTGCTGGGACCGGAACGACCCGCGCAACCTGCGGGAGCTGATCGCCCGGATCAACCGGATCCGGCGGGAAAACCCCGCCTTGCAGACCAACTGGAACGCCCGGTTTTGCGAGACGGACAACGACAACCTCATCTGTTACCTGAAAACCTCCGCCGACCGGTCGAACATCCTGCTGGTCGTGGTGAGCCTCGACCCCTTCAACAACCAGGAGGGGAGCGTCCGGGTGCCGCTGGAGGAGCTCGGCATCAGCGCCGGTCGCCCCTACCTGGTGCACGACCTGCTCACCGAGGAGAAGAACATCTGGCACGACGAAGAGAACCGGGTGGCGCTGAACCTCCAGGCGATGCCGGCGAAAATCTACCGGCTCCAGCCGCGGCTGCGCCGGGAGCATGATTTCGATTACTACATGTAAGATGAGGAGGTCCGCAGATGCCCAACCGCCAAATCCCTCTGGAAGCCGACCCGCTCTGGTACCGGGACGCGGTCATCTATGAGGTCCACGTGAAGAGCTTCTACGACAGCAGCGGCGACGGCATCGGCGATTTCAGGGGCTTGCTCAAAAAGCTCCCCTACCTGGAAGACCTGGGCATCACGGCCGTCTGGATCCTCCCATTTTTCCCTTCTCCCCTGCGTGACGACGGTTACGATATCGCCGACTATCTCAGCATCAACCCCGATTACGGGACCCTGGGCGATTTCCGCGAATTCCTGCGGGAGGCCCACGCCCGCGGGATCCGGGTGATCATCGAGCTGGTCCTGAACCATACCTCGGACCAGCACGCCTGGTTCCAGCGGTCGCGCCGGGCCAAGCCTGGCTCCCCCTGGCGCGACTTCTACGTCTGGAGCGATTCTCCCGACAAGTACCTGGACGCGCGGATCATCTTCAAGGATTTCGAGTCCTCCAACTGGGCGTGGGACCCGGTGGCCAAGGCATACTATTGGCACCGGTTCTATTCCCACCAGCCGGACCTCAACTTCGACAATCCGCGGGTGCACAAGGCCGTGCTGCGGGCCCTCGACTTCTGGCTCGGCATGGGGGTCGACGGCCTGCGGCTGGATGCGGTCCCCTACCTTTACGAGCGGGAGGGGACCAACTGCGAAAACCTCCCCGAGACCTATGCATTCCTCAAGGGACTGCGGGCCCACGTCGACGCCAACTACCCCAACCGGCTCCTGCTGGCCGAGGCGAACCAGTGGCCGGAAGATGCGGTTGCCTATTTCGGCGAGGGTGACGCGTGCCACATGGCCTTCCATTTCCCCCTGATGCCGCGCATGTTCATGGCGCTGGAGATGGAAGACCGGTTCCCCATTGTCGATATCCTCGAGCAGACCCCGCAGATACCCGAGAGCTGCCAGTGGGGGCTCTTCCTGCGCAACCACGACGAGCTGACCCTGGAGATGGTCACCGACGAGGAGCGCGACTACATGTACCGCGTCTATGCCAGGGACCCCCGCGCCCGGATCAACCTCGGCATCCGGCGTCGGCTGGCTCCGCTGATGGGAAACGACCGCCGGAAGATCGAGCTGATGAACGTCCTCCTCTTCACCCTTCCGGGGACCCCGATCCTCTACTACGGCGATGAGCTCGGCATGGGAGACAACTACTACCTGGGGGACCGGAACGGGGTGCGCACCCCTATGCAGTGGAGCCCGGACCGCAATGCCGGCTTTTCCATGAGCAACCCGCAACAGCTCTTCCTCCCGGTCATCATCGATCCGGAATACCATTATGAAGCCGTCAGCGTGGAGACTCAGTCACGCAACCCTGCGTCGCTGCTATGGTGGATGCGCCGGATGATCGCCATGCGCCGGCAGTTCAAGGCCTTCGGCCGGGGGAGCATCGAATTTCTTCCCCACGACAACCCCAAGGTTCTGGCGTTCGTTCGCAGGCACGAGGACGAGATCATCCTGGTCCTGGTCAACCTCTCCCGCTTTTCACAGGCGGTGGAAATCAATCACCCCCGCTTTGCCGGATTCGCCCCGGAAGATATGTTCAGTCGCAACCGGTTCCCCGTCATCAAGGAGTCGCCGTATGTGATTCTCCTGGGCGGGCATGACTTCCACCTCCTCCTGATGCGAAGGGAAGCGGCGGCAGTCACCCGGAAAGAAGAAGTCATGGTCCCTGAAATCTCGGTCGAGCATCGTTGGGAAAACGTTCTGGAGGGGAAGCCGCTGGAGCGCCTGGAGCAGGCGATCCTGCCGGGCTATCTGAAGAAGCGCCGCTGGTTCGGGGGAAAGGGGCGCACCATCAACAAGCTCACGGTAACGGACAGCCTGCCGGTAGCAAGCGGCGAGGCGACGGTTTTTCTGCTTTTCATCGAGGTCGCTTATGCGGAGGGGGGGACGGAAATCGTTCTGCTCCCCATCCACTATGCCATCCAGGAGAGTGCCCGACACCTGTTGGAGGAGTCACCCCAGTCCGTCATCGCTCGCCTGCGCGTGGGCGTGAAGGAAGGCCTGCTCTATGACGGCGTTCACAGCTGGGGGTTCCGTGAGGCCTTGCTCGAGACGATTGCCCGCGGCAGGAGAGTCAGGATGAAGGGCGGCGAGCTTGCCGGCCGCCGGAGTCGGGCGTTCAGGAGTCTTCTGGCCGGGACGGGAATGCCGGAGACCTCCCAGATCCTGAAGACGGAGCAGACCAACACGTCGATCGTCTACGGCCACAGTTTCTGTCTGAAGCTCTACCGTCGCCTGGAAGAAGGGGTAAACCCCGAGGCGGAGATGGGGAGGTTTCTCACCGAAAGCGTCCGTTTCGACGGGATCGCCCCGCTGATCGGCACCCTGACGTATCATCGGGCCGCCGCCGAGCCGGTCGATATCGCCCTGCTCCAGGGATACATTCCGAACCACGGTGACGCCTGGACGTTCACTCTGGACGAGGTCACCCGCTACTTCGACCGCGTTCTGTCCAGGGCGGGGGAGGTCCGGGAACCGCCGCCGTTGCCGCCCTCGCTCTTCGATCTCGATTTTGCCGCCGCCCCTCCCCTCATGCAGGAGCTGATCGGCGGCTTCTTCCTGGAGATGATCGCCCTCCTCGGCCGGAGGACCGGCGAGCTCCACCTGGCCCTCGCCTCCCGGCCGCAGGAACCGGCCTTCAGCCCGGAACCGTTCTCGATCCTCTACCAACGCTCCGTCTACCAGTCGATGCGCAGCCTGGCACGCAAGGTGTTGGTTCACCTGGCCAGGAATCTGGAACGGCTCGCTCCGGAAACAAGACCCGAGGCGCAGTGGCTGATCGCCTCGGAGGCGGAGCTGCTTCGGCGCCTGGGGAGATTCCTTGACCGGAAGTTTGCCGCCATGAAGATTCGCATTCATGGCGATTACCATCTCGGCCAGGTTCTTTACACGGGGAAAGATTTCATCATCATCGATTTCGAGGGAGAGCCGGCGCGGGCGATGAGCGAGCGGCGGATCAAGCGCTCCCCCCTGCGGGATGTGGCGGGGATGATCCGCTCCTTCCATTATGCTGCCCATGCCGTTCTCCTTCGGCAGGGGCACCTGCGCAGCGAAGACGTTCCGGCCGTCAGCGAGTGGGGGCAGGCCTGGTGTCGCCATGTCAGCGGAGTCTTCCTCCAGGCGTACCTGGATACCGTGGCCAGCGCCTCTTTCATCCCAAGAGAGCGGCAGGATATGGAGGTCATGCTCGACGCCTTTCTGCTCGAAAAGGCGCTTTACGAGCTGGGATACGAGCTCGACAATCGTCCCGACTGGGTCAGTATCCCTCTGCGGGGGATAAAAGAAATTATCGAAAGCAGGGATTGAATCATCCGCTGGAGGGCATGCTTTCCTTGCTCCGGACATCAAGGGGAGAAGCGGACTGGCAACGCTCGCTGTCAGATTGTCGCTTGAACCGCGGCGAAATCCATAACCAACCTGCAATCGAGCAGACAGGTTTCGGCAAGTCGGTGTCTGTCTTATTTGTGGGAACTCAATGCCGTCGTCGACAGCCCTGGCCCCCTGTGTAAGCATAGTTGTCGCCCCAGATAAAATCCCAACAACCAGAATCGGGGGCAGTGAGGAAGCGCATGTTTTCCCAACCCCGAGGCCGAGCAGTTGACATCCCCGGCAGGGGTGCTAGAAATGATGCAAA
>Ga0256865_1000648_pt1 | contig 11646 bp, 13 predicted proteins | sample RVTome_14_FD_187337 | JGI IMG/M metagenome (GOLD analysis project Ga0256865, IMG submission 187337) | Soil microbial communities from uranium-contaminated site in the Upper Colorado River Basin, Wyoming, United States - RVT145D125 HiSeq ... | reverse complement strand
TCGACGAAACCCATCCGCAGCATCTCGTCCGCCTCGTCGAGGACCACGCAGGACAGGTGCTCCAACTTCAGAGTGCCGCGACGCAGGTGGTCCTGGATGCGGCCGGGGGTACCGACCACGACCTGGACGCCCCGCTGCAGCTGGCGCAGCTGCTGGACCATGTTTTGACCGCCGTAGACGGGCAGCACATGGAAGTCGGGCAGGTGGCGGGCATAGGTCTGCATCGCCTCGGCGACCTGCAGCGCCAGCTCCCGGGTGGGGGTCAGGACCAGGATCTGGGGGGACTTCAGGGCCGGGTCGAGACGGCTGAGCAGCGGCAGGGCAAAGGCGGCCGTCTTGCCGGTGCCGGTCTGGGCCTGGCCGAGCAGGTCCCGGCCTTCCAGCAGAGGGGGGATGCTTCGGGCCTGGATCGGCGAGGGGGTCTCGTAGCCGACTTCCTCGATCACCTTGGCAATGGCAGGGGCGAGCGACAGTTCGGCAAAGCTGGGAATTGTTTCTTCAGTCATGGAAAACCAGTTCGGGATGGGCCCGGCAGGGATGGAAAGCGCAGAGCCGGGCGGTGTGAGGTGAGTTGTGTCCGTTTGACAGCACCGTGGTTCCTCCTGGCGGAGGAAACTTTGACACCTTATCCCATATCGAGGCCAAGGGCCAACATTTTCAGCAAAAGAGTGTTTCCGGCAGGGTGGCTGTTTCGCGTGTCCCCCATATTTCTTGCGAAAAAAACCCCCCGGAATCCCGGGCGTGTTATGATTAGCCACAGTCCCGTATCTTTACAGGAGAAACATCATGAGCAAGGGCATGGACAGCAAGAAGTCGGATAAAAAAGAACCGGCCAAAACCATGAAAGAAAAGAAAGCCGAGAAAAAGATCAAAAAAGCGGAAAAGAAGTAGTTCAGGGGCGGGCATTGGGCCCCCCCGGTAGGATACCTGACACCCGTGAGTCGGCCTGAAATCGGCGTGATTTCAGGCTTTTGTTTGTAGCGGTGGCGCGACACAGCGCACCGCGCTCCCCCGGCACGCCGGAAGCGAATGGAAAAGCATCGATGAAAATCCCCAAAAGCCTGGAACCTCTGCTGCAGGACGGCCTGATCGACGAGGTCCTCGGCCAGTTGATGAGCGGTAAGGAAGCCGAGGTCTACGTGGTGCGCAGCAACGGCGAAATCTGCTGCGCCAAGGCCTACAAGGAAGTCAAGCTGCGCAGCTTCCAGAAGCAGACCCAGTACACGGAGGGGCGCAAGGTGCGCAACAGCCGGCGCTCCCGCGCCATGGAGAAGCACTCCAAGTTCGGACGTAAAGAGCAGGAAGCGGCTTGGCAGAACGCCGAGGTCGACGCCCTCTATCGCCTCGCCGCCGCCGGGGTACGCGTGCCCAGGCCCTATTCCTTTTGCGAGGGGGTGCTGCTGATGGAGCTGGTGGTCGATGCTGCCGGCGGGGTCGCCCCGCGCCTCAACGACTTGCAGCTGAACGCGGCGCTGGCCCGGGAATACCATCGCCTCCTGATCGAGCAGGTGGTGCGCATGCTCTGTGCCGGGCTGGTGCACGGCGACCTCTCCGAGTTCAATGTGCTGGTAGCCGGCGACGGGCCGGTGATCATCGATCTGCCTCAGGCGATCGACGCCGCCGGCAACAACAACGCCGGCCGCCTCTTTGCGCGGGACGTCGACAACCTCGCCGCCTACTTCGGCCAGTTCGCCCCCGAACTCCTCGCCACCGCCTACGCCGAGGAGATCTGGCACCTCTACGAGAAGGGCGAACTGCACCCGGCGTCAACCTTGACCGGCCGTTTCGCGAGCAGCGAGAAAGCGGCCGACGTCCGCGGCGTCATGCGCGAGATCGACGACTCGCGCAAGGAAGCACTGGCCAGGGAGCTCGGGCGGCGAGTGGCGTAAGGCGGCCAGAGCTTGGGGATGACGAATTGGTGGCCAGCGTGGCAAAGGTGCGCCATTGGCTTTTTTTGCATGACTTAAAGGAATTCCGTTCAATGTCTTTTGAATCTCTCGGTCTCTGCGCCGAACTGCTGAGCGCAATTGGCGCTCAGGGCTATGCCACACCGACACCCATTCAGACCCAGGCGATCCCGGTGATTTTCGATGGCTGCGACCTGCTGGCGGGTGCCCAAACAGGCACCGGCAAGACGGCGGCGTTTGCCCTGCCGATCATGCAGAGGCTGAGTGAAAAGATCCCTGCGGAAAAGCGGCGCCGTCCGCGGGCGCTGGTTCTGGTGCCGACCCGCGAACTGGCGGCCCAGGTCAGCGCACAGATGCAATACTACGGGCGGCGACTGTCGCTGCGCTCGACGACGATCTACGGCGGGGTGAACATCCAGGCGCAGATCGAGCGGCTGCATCGCGGGGTCGATATTGTCGTCGCGACGCCGGGGCGACTTCTCGATCACGCCGAACGAGGGACCGTAGACCTTTCCAGGATCGAGTTTCTGGTCCTGGACGAGGCCGACCGCATGCTCGATTTGGGGTTTATCGACGACATCCTCAGGGTGGCCGAGTATCTGCCGGAAAAACAGCAGGCGATGCTCTTCTCGGCGACTTATTCGCAAAGCATCAAGGATCTTGCCGACGAGTTGCTGCACCAGCCACGGCGCATCGAAGTGGCGCGCCGTAACATCACCGCCGATGCCGTGACCCAGGCCATTTATCCGGTGGAGCGCGGGCGCAAACGGGAAATGCTCTCGCACCTGATCCGCAAGGGGGAATGGAATCAGGTGCTGGTCTTTGTCCGCACCCGCTACGGCGCGGACAAGCTGACCGATGAATTGCTCTTTGACGGCATCAAGGCCGCCGCCATCCACAGCAACAAGAGCCAGTCGATCCGGACGCGCACCCTGGCGGAGTTCAAACGAGGGGAGTTCCGCGTGTTGGTGGCGACCGATGTGGCGGCGCGCGGCCTCGACATTGAGCGCCTGCCGCATGTGGTGAATTACGACCTGCCCCAGGTTCCCGAAGACTATGTGCATCGCATCGGCCGCACCGGCCGGGCCGGCGAGGACGGGGTGGCCCTCTCGCTCTTCTGCCCGGAAGAACAGCCGCTGCTGCAAGCGATCGAGAAGCTGCTCAAATATGCCATCCCGCGGCAAACCATCGCGGAATTCCCGCAGATTGCAGTTAAACGGGGGGTGAAGGCGAAAGTCGGCAAGGCGTCCAACGCTCCGTCCAAAGCCAAGAACAGAACGGCCAGGCCGGCGCCGGCACCAACCAAGCCCGTCAAGGCTTCGGCGTCGGCTCCGGCACCGGCACCGGCACCGGCACCGGCAAAGGCCAAACCTCCCCGGTCGAAAAAAGCCGCGGCAGAGCGACCCGTCCCGAAGGTCGGTCGCCGGGGGCAAAGGTCGAAACGCTGAAATTCTTCGTGTTATCAAAAATCTCTGGAATGGCGAAACCAGGCAGGATGTCGACCAGCAGTTGATTCGCCAGGAGATGAATAGCTGTATCCGGGAATATATCGAGCAGCTCCCTGAGGATTACCGGGCGGTCCTGGTCCTCAGCGAGGTCGAAGGCTCGAAAAATCTCGAGATTGCCGAGATCCTCGGGGTCAGCCTCTATACTGTAAAGATCAGGTTGCATCGGGCAAGAGCCAGACTGAAGGAACGTCTGGGCAGCCATTGCAATTTTTACCTGGATGAGCGAAGCGAACTGGCCTGCGATCGAAAAGAGGCTGGAGACCACTGACGGCACCCGTCCTGTCCGGCGCGATATCCCGCTTTCCCCCCCTCCCTGACTTGAGGCCTCTTTACCCTCTGCCGCCCCATCCCTGACCCGATCCAAATAATAAAAATACAGGCAGCCTGTATCCATTTGCACCCGTGCCCCGTCTATATGGTTGAAGACAGAAAACCATTGGCAGGAAATGGAGGTGTGCATGTTTGGAACGGAAGGATTCGATCTCTGGTGGCTGATCCCGATTGTCCTGATTGGCCTATGTTTTTTCGGGGCAAGGGGCTGTTGCTCCGGCAGGCGACATCGCATCGAAGACAGGCCTGAAAGGAACAATGAGGCCACCTCTGACTCAGCCCTGGATATCCTCAACAGGCGTTACGCTCGCGGGGAGATCGATGATGAGGAATACGAGAGGAAGAGAAAAACAATCACCCGGGAAAAGAAAGGAGAGACGAGATGACGACTGAAAAAACAGGCCAAGAGAATGAACGTGAAGAGAAATGCGCAGTAATGGACTGCTGTTCGCCGCAGAAATTCGCGGAAATGATGGCCAAATGCGGCGATGAGATGAAAGGGGATTGTGGTGCCATGATGCAGGGGATGATGAAGGGCGGATGCTGTCAACCCGAGGAGAAGTGACCCCTTCAACCGATCAGCCCGGGCCGTGGGCTCTGGTCCACGGCCCCATTCAGGATTACGTAGACGCGACCCCTCTCCTGCCCGCTAATAGCGAGGCACCTCGGGATCGACTTCCCGCGACCAGGCGTCGATCCCGCCGCGCAGGTTCCTGAGCTTCCTGAAGCCCGACTGCCGCAGGAACTCGAGCGCCCGCATGCTGCGCTCGCCGGTGTGGCAGTGCAGGACGATCTGCTCGCTGCTGTCGAGCTCGCCCAGGCTTTCGGGCAGGCGACCGAGCGGGATCAGCCTGGCCCCCTCGATGTGCGCGATCTCATGCTCGTGGGGCTCGCGCACGTCGATCAGCGTCGTCTCGCCGCGCGCGAGGGCGGCCGCGAGCTCCCGCGGCCCGATCTCGAACGACTCGGCGTCGGCCGGCGCCGGGGTCAGGCCGCAGAACGCCTCGTAGTCGATCAGCTCGCGAATCGTCGGCTGCTCGCTGCAGATGGGGCATGTCGGATCCTTTCCGAGCCGGACCTCCCGGAAGCGCATCGCGAGAGCGTCGAAGAGCAGGAGCCGCCCAATCAGCGTCTCGCCGAGATCGAGCAGCAGCTTGAGGATTTCGACCCCCTGGATCAGGCCGATCACCCCCGGCAGGACCCCCAGCACGCCGCCTTCGGCGCAGGAGGGGACGAGCCCGGGAGGCGGCGGCTCCGGATAGAGGCAGCGGTAGCAGGGGCCGCGCCTGGCGTCGAACACGCTCGCCTGTCCCTCGAACCGGAAGATGCTGCCGTAGGCGTTGGGCTTGCCGAGCAGCACACAGGCGTCGTTCACGAGGTAGCGCGTGGGAAAGTTGTCCGTGCCGTCAGCGACCACGTCATAGCGCCGAAGGAGGTCGAGCGCGTTTGCGCTCGTCAGCCGGGCCTCGTGCGCCTCGATCTCCACGTGGGGATTGAGGTCCGCGAGCCTCGTCTCGGCCGCCTCAATCTTGGCGCGGCCCAGGCTTGAGGCGCCGTAGAGCACCTGGCGCTGGAGATTGCTCTCCTCGACCCGATCGAAGTCGACGATCCCGATGCGCCCGACGCCGGCCGCGGCGAGGTAGAGCGCGAGGGGCGAGCCGAGGCCGCCGGCGCCCACCAGGAGCACGCTCGACGCCTTGAGCCGTCGTTGTCCCTGGAGTCCGACCTCGGGGAGGATCAGATGCCGGCCGTAGCGCAGCAGCTCCTCCTGCGAGACGGCCGGCAGGCCGTCCGCGCCCGTGGCCCAGGCGGGCGGCGCCGCCGGCGTCCTGGAGGTCTTGTCCCGCTTCGCCACGGCTTCACCCGCCGCTCAGCGCCTGCAGGATCTGCACCTCGTCCGCGGGGCGAAGCGCCGCCCCGAGGTCCCGGACCTGCTCGGCGTTGACGAAGAACCGGATGTGCGGGCGGATGGCGTCCTGCTCGTCGATCATCCGGAAGCGAATCCCGGGATAGCGCCGGTCCAGGTCCGCCAGCAGCTCGCCGACCGTCGCCCCTTGCGCCTCCACGCAAGCCAGCTGCCCGGTGTAGGAGCGCAGCGGCGTCGGCACGAAGACTTTCATGGCGCCATCTCCGCCGCTTCGACGGCGTAGATCTCCGGCAGGTGGCTGGCGATGCAGGACCAGTCCGCGCCCTCGTTCGTGCTCGCCCAGACCTCGCCGCCCGTGGTGCCGAAGTAGAGGCCGAGGGGCTCGTGGGCATCGGCCGTCATCGCCTGACGCTTCACCGTCAGCCACGCCTGGGCGGGCGGCAGCCCGCGGTCCAGGCGCTGCCAGGTCCGACCCGCGTCGCGCGTTCCATAGGCGGCAGGCTTGCCGCCCGGGCTGACACGCGGCCACACCTCGGTGCCGTCCATCGGAAAGACCCACAGGGTCTGCGGATCGCGCGGGTGCAGCACCAGCGGAAAGCCGATGTCGCCGACCTCCTTCGGCATGTTCTCGCCGATCCGCACCCAGGTGGTCCCCTGTCGGCGGTCCAGCCGGTAGATCCCGCAGTGATTCTGCTGGTAGAGGATGTCCGGTTCCCGCGGGTGCAGGGCCAGCCGATGGGGGTCGTGCCCGAACTCGGGATAGGGATCGGGGAGGAAGTCCGCCCGGCAGCCGGCGTTGAGCGGCTGCCAGTTGCGCCCCTGGTCGACGGTCTCGAAGACGCCGCCGCTGGACATGGCGAGGTACATGTGCGCCGGGTCGCGGGGATCGATGAGGATCGAGTGCAGCTTCGGCCCGTCCGGCGTGCCGTCCTGCTCGCCGCCGGTCCACGTAGGCCGCATGGGGTGATCCTCGAATCCGGCCACCGCCTGCCAGCTATCGCCGGCGTCCTCGGAGCGGAACAGCCCCTGCGGCGACGTGCCGGCATACCAGACGCCCGGCTCGCTCGAGTGCCCGGGCGTGAGCCAGAACACGTGGTCGACCACGCGGCCCTGCCGGCCCTCGGGCGCTTTCGGGAACGCCGGCGGCCGGGACGCCTCCTTCCAACTCTTGCCGCCGTCGGCAGAGCGGAAGACGGTCGGTCCCAGATGCCCGGTGCGCGCGGCCATCAGCAGGGTGCGCTGGTCACGCGGATCGAGCACTATGTGGTGTACGATGTGGCCCAGAAAGGTCGGCCCTTCGATCTCCCACGCCCGGCGTCCGCGGTCCCCCTTAAGAAACCAGGCGCCCTTGCGGGTGGCAACCAGCAGAGTGACCGGCCCTGTGGCCGGTGTCGAGGAGCCCTGCGGAATCGTCGTCATAACTATCTCCTTCTCGGCTCATTCGGCCGTCCGTTGCAGTCTCGAGTATCGTTTTCTACCACAATACCGCAAAACCGCAGGCGCGCAATCCGACCGGCAAATACCGTGAAAGGTGACGGCCGGAATCGTTTTCGCTGGAAGGGGAAAGCTTCACAAGGGGGGAAAGGAAGTAGCGGGCACCAAAAACAGTCAGGCCGGTCAGGGAGGGAAGGAGGCTCCCGTGACCGGCCCTGCTGTTTTCAAAGGAAAGGAAGGAAGAAGGTTCTCTCCGGCCCGGCTGCCACCCCGGGCCTTTGATGGTTCCTACTCTACCCTTCCGGCGCGAGAAGAAACAGGTTCATACCCGCAAATCTTCGGCGGCGGAGGAACGGCGCGGGGGTGTGGCTTTGCACAGTGAGGGCTTTATCCCTACATCGCCAGGACAGAGATGTCGAGATCCTCGATAAGCCGGCTCTCGGTCGCCTTGATCCGGTAGGTCGACCCGCCTCGCCACTCCTGGCTGAAACTCAGCCGGGTGTCCGATTTGCCTTTTCCCGGATGGTCGTCGATGGCAATTTCTCCCCCCTGGTAGCTGACCCGGACTTTAACCTTGCCGAGCTGACCCTGCAATACAATGGTGCGGGTTTCACCTTCACGCAGGTCGATCGTTTGCGGGGTGATCGGGCAATGCCTTCCCTTGATCTTGATTTGCCCTTTGTGAAAAGTGACTTTCACCCGGGAGGGCGGCGAGTCGGCCCGCTGTTTTTGGTGGGTGGGCCGTTCCCTGACGACGACTTCCGGCTTATCGTGCCGCGGTGGCGCCTCGACGACCACCGTCTCCGGTTTCTGTGGGCGATGTTCCTTCTCTTTGATAAGGATTATCTTGGGGTTCTCGGGTTTCGGTGCCGGTTGCTGAATGACGATGACCTGCGGGCGTCTCCCTGCCCGGCGGTCGCGGGGCGGCTCCCCCAGGACCTGCACCGTGACGGTCACGCCGCGCAGTTCCAGTGGGCCCCTGGCGTTGAGGTCGGAATAGGTTTTTCCCTCCTCCCAGCCATCCTCGTAGACCAGGCGGGCGGCACGGGATCGATTGGCACCCGGGCTGTCGTCCAGCAGCAGGTTGCTGCCGTCGTAGCTGGCCAGCATGTCGGCTTTTCTTCCCCTGAGGTCGACTACCTCGACCTCTTTGATCTCGCCGGCGGCGATCTTGAAGGCGACCGGATGGTACGGCTTGTGTGCCCCATTAAGCTTCAGGCGCCCATCCTGGATGGTCACCCGTAGCAGATCGCCATAGACCCCCTTGCCCCGGTAGACGGCATCGACCCGCAACTGGCGCTGCCGGGCCTCTTCGGCCTCGATGGCGCGTTGCCGCTCTCTTTCGATTGCCATCTGTCGGGCACGCTCCTCCCGCTGTTGCTGCAGGACGGCCTGCCGGGCCTGATACGCTTCCAACACCGCAACCCGTTCCTGCTCGCCCATGGTGTCCCAGCGTTCCTGCGGCACGCCGTAGATGGTGGCGGTACATCCGGTCAGGCCGATCAGGAACAACATCAGGCCGGTAATTAACCACTTTTTCATGACATATCCTCCTTGTTCCCGAAGCTCTGCACGAGCAGCGCATGGTACGGATCAGAATTGGGCACCATTTCAATGCAGTTGCTGCAAAGGATAATGCAATACCGACGCCAATGCACTGGACATCGACATCCATGGATAGCGATGTCGGGTTGTGGAAATGGACAGGTCTGGGGATTGCGATCGGTTGGATGCGGGTCGGAGGCAGGGCCGCGGACGGGACCCGCCGGTTTTGCCGATGAGCCGAAACCCTGGGGTAGAAACAAACCTGAAATTCGCCGGTCCCGGCCGGCAGCCGGGTTACTTTCCTTGCTCGTCCAAGGAAAGTAACCAAAGGAAGGACGTTCACCTGGCGGTGGGCACTTCTTTCGCGAGCGACTTCGGTACTGGCGGCCAGTGGCAAAAATGATCCGGGCAGTGGTTCGTGGAGAGGAAACAACAGCCTGCTTTCAATCCACCTTATTACGTTGATCCGATAGCTCAAAATTTTCTCTGTCGGTGGATGAAGGGCAAACCTGCGGCAGCATTCAGAGCAGTTGTTTCCCCGCCACGAAGCACCGGCGGTGTTATCTGCACCAACAGTGGGCGGAGCCACTGAACCGATGCGACAGTAGTGCCCACCGCCAGGTGAAGCCGATTTTTGCTTACTTTTTGGCGGCCTGCAAAAAGTAAGGCGTCTGGCGGGACGCGACCCGCCGGTTTTGTCGTCGAGCCTAAACGAGAACGGCGGCACAAACCTGAAATTCGCTGGTTCCGGCCGGCAGGAGGTATAATGGAAGGGAAGCGGGCGCAGAACTCGGGAGAGGACGACCCATGTTGACAGCCGCACGCAATTTTCTGGAAAGCCTGGAAAGCGACCAGCAGCGACGCCTGCTCTTCCCCCTGGGCGACCCGGAGCGCTTCAACTGGAACTACATGCCCGGCCCTCGGCGCGGCGTGCCGCTGCGGGAGATGACGGAGGCCCAGCGACAATCCGCGCTGGCGCTGCTCAAAAGTGCCCTCAGCCGGCAAGGTTACGAAAAGGCCACCGGCATCATGGCACTGGAGTTGATTCTGGGGGAGCTGGAAGGGCGCGGCGCGGGGGACCGGGTGCGCGATCCTGGCAGTTATTTTCTGACGCTCTTCGGCACGCTGCGGCAGGGGGAACCCTGGGGCTGGCGCCTCGACGGCCACCACCTGTCGCTCACCTTTACCACGGTGACGCAGGAACTGGTGGCGACCACCCCGGCCTTCCTGGGGGCCAATCCGGCGGAGGTTCCGCACGGGCCGCGGCAGGGTTGGCGGGTTCTCAGGGACGAGGAGGAGTTGGGGCGCCAGTTGCTGCTTGCCCTCGAGTCGTCACAGCGGGAGCAGGCGTTGATCGCCGCCAGGGCGCCCCGCGATATCATCACCGGCACCGGCCGCGAAATCCTCATCGCCGAACCCGCCGGGCTGCCTGCCGCGGAGATGACCTCGGCGCAGCGGGGATCGCTGATGCAGTTGGTCGGTCTGTACGCCCGCGACCTGCGGCATGAGCTGGCCGAGGCCCACCTGAAGCGAATCCGCCGGGCGGGGGTCGATAAGCTGCACTTTGCCTGGGCGGGAGGGACCGCGCGGGGGGAGGGCCATTACTACCGCATTCACGGCCCCACGGTGCTGATCGAATACGACAACACCCAGAACAACGCCAACCACATCCACACCGTGATGCGCGACCTGGAAAACGACTTCGGGCTCGACCTGCTGCGCCGGCACTATACGGAGTGCAGCCACTGAAAGTGGCAGGCCAACTCTCACGCAAAGGGAGGATCATCATGCTGGTCACCATCGAATACTGCAACAAGTGAGGCTATCGCGAGCGAGCCGCCAGTTTGGCGGAGATGATAAAAAAGGCGATGGCGGCGGAAGTCAGGCTGATCGAGTCGAGCGGCGGGGTGTTTGAGGTCGTGGTCGACGGAAACCTGGTCTATTCCAAAAAACGGACCGGCGAGTTCCCCGACGAGGCGCGGCTGGTGGATAAAATCCGCGGCGGGTAGTGCCCGAAGGGCCGGGGCTCAAGAATCGCTGAAAGGGGAGGGGGGGCGGATCGCCTTTTCAGGAAGTGCAGCCTCCCCCTCATCTTCTCCCTCGCATTGACAAGAGTCCGCAATCCGATAGCCTGTAGTATCCATTGACTGACAAAGAAAGGAGCTTGTTATGGTTAAAACCGTCCGGGACGTCCTGCGCAACAAGGGAGGACAAATTTTCAGTGTCGATGCCGATGCCACAGTTTTTGCCGCGCTGGAGGTGATGGCCAGAGAGAATGTCGGCGCCTTGCTGGTGATGAATGGTGGCCGTCTGATCGGCATGCTCTCCGAGCGTGACTATGCTCGCAAGGTGATTCTCAAGGGACTGTCTTCCCCCCAAACCAAAGTCCGTGAGATCATGACCGACACGATTTTCTACGCCCGTCCGGAGCAGACCGTCGAGGAGTGCATGGCGGTTGTTACTGAAAAACGCTGCCGGCACCTGCCGGTCCTTGACGATGACAAGCTGGTCGGCCTGGTTTCCATCGGCGACCTGGTCAAGGCCTCGATTGCCGAGAAGGAATTCATCATCGAGCAGTTGGAGAACTATATCAAAGCGTGCTGAAAAGGCTCGAGCGAAAAGTCGGCCCGTGCCCCTGTTTCCACAGGCTAGTGTCCCGATTGGTTAATTCCTTCCATTAATTCTGGCCCTTTTGGCCGCTGGCCTCGTTGCGTCTCCTCGGCTTAGCTCTGGCTAGGCCTGCGTCGACGCGCCTTGACAGCAACCAAAATTCCTCAGAATGCTCTGAAAGGACTAACCAAACGGGACACTGGGCAACGGTCAGGGTGTGTCTAAACATCGCTGGTCATGATGAACAGCGGCTGGCGCAGGAACGATTCGTATTTCGGGCGCAGGCGGTCGATGCTGTAATACTTCTCCACGTCGACCACCTTCTTCTGGCCGGTGACGATGGTGATCGGGACCGTGTCGTAGCTGCCGTTGTGGATGCTCACCAGGCGCCCCGAGGTGCCGGCCAGGACCAGGTCGAGGGCCAGGTTGCCGAAGGCCATCGCCA
>Ga0256865_1000647_pt1 | contig 11650 bp, 8 predicted proteins | sample RVTome_14_FD_187337 | JGI IMG/M metagenome (GOLD analysis project Ga0256865, IMG submission 187337) | Soil microbial communities from uranium-contaminated site in the Upper Colorado River Basin, Wyoming, United States - RVT145D125 HiSeq ... | reverse complement strand
AGGACCCAGCCCGCGAAGGCGACGATCATCAGCCCGCCCAGGGGCAGCATGACGTTGCTGGCGAGGTAGTCGAAGGCATCGAAAAGTCCCAGCCCGAAAAGCCGGAAATCCTTCCATGCATTGAACGACAGGGCAACCGCAATCCCCACGAGCCAGATGATGCCGCCGATCACGACGCTTGCCTGCGCCCGCGTCAGGCGCGTCTGCTCGGCGCACCAGGATACCCCGGGCTCCGCGATGGAGATGGCGGACGTCCAGGCGGCGAACACGATGAGCACGAAGAAGAGGAATCCGATCACGGTGCCCCCCGGCATGTTGCCGAAGGCGATGGGCAGCGTGTGCATGACGAGCCCGGGGCCCGCGGCCGATGCCATGCCGTGCCCGAACACGATCGCGAAGACGGCGAGCCCTGCCAGGATCGCAAAAGCCGTGTCCGCGGCGGCCACGTAGCACGCGGTCTGCGCAATGGACACATCGCGCCGCAGATACGAGCCGTAGGCCATCATGGCGCCCATGCCGATACTGAGCGTGAAGAATGCCTGCCCCATGGCAGCCAGGATCACGCCCGGCGTGAGCTTGGAGAAATCGGCATCGAACATGAAGGAAACGGCGCGCGCCATGTCGCCTGCCACGACGCCGTAGCCCAGCAGCAGGACGAGAATGGCGACGAGCGCCGGCATCAGCACGCGATTTGCCGCCTCGAGCCCCCTGTGCACGCCGCGCGCGACAACCACCATCGTCATCAGCATGAAAAGCGTGTGCCAGAGCGAGAGGCGGAGGCCGTCGGCGAGCAGCCCGTCAAACGCCCGGGTCGCATCCTGGGCGCCGATGTTCCCGAATGAGCCCGTGCTCGCGCGAACGAGGTAATCGAGCATCCAGCCCGCGACGACACTGTAATAGGACAGGATGATGGCGCCGGCGAGTATCCCGGCGATGCCCACGAAGCGCCAGTTCGCCGAGGCCCGGGCTTCGCGCGCGAGCGTCGCCATGGCCCTTGCCGGATTGCGCTGCGCGCGGCGCCCGAGGAGGATCTCGGCCATCATGACAGGCAGGCCGACCACCGCGATGCACGCCAGGTAGACCAGCACGAACGCGCTGCCGCCGTTCTCGCCCGTCATGTACGGAAATTTCCAGATGTTGCCGAGCCCGATAGCGGAGCCCGATGCGGCGAGCACGAACCCCACGCGCCCGGACCAGTGCCCGCGCGAGCGCACGTCGGGATCGACGCGGCCTCCGCCGGGCGCGCTCATGCCTTTCCTCTCCTCATGGTCCTCATGTCCCGTTGGGCCCTCCGAACCTGGTCATGACGGAAACAGCCGGTGAGGTGGTCGTTGACCATCCCCGTCGCCTGCATGAAAGCGTAGCAGATCGTGGGGCCGACAAAGCGAAAGCCCCGCCTGCGCAGGTCACGGCTCATGGCGCTTGCTTCGGGCGTTGCCGCCGGGACGTCGCTTGCGCGCGTCCAGCGGTTCTGTTTCGGCCGCCCGCCGACGAACTGCCAGACATAGCGGGCGAAGCTGCCAAATTCCCGCTGTACTTCCAGGAAGCGTGCCGCGTTGGAAATGGCCGCGTCGATCTTGAGGCGATTGCGCACGATGCCCTCGTCCGTCAGCAGCGCCGTCCTTTCCCGGCGCCCGAAGCGCGCCACCCGGCGCGCATCGAAGCCGGCAAACGCCCGCCGGTAGTTCTCCCGCTTTTTGAGGATCGTATCCCAGCTCAACCCCGCTTGAGCGCCTTCGAGGATGAGAAACTCGAACAATGGGCGATCATCGTGGACAGGAACGCCCCATTCGCGGTCGTGGTATGCGCGCTGCAGGGCATTCATCTCGGCCCAGGGGCAGCGCGTGCGCGCCCGTTTCATCTGCGGTTCGTCATCAAACGGCGTGCCACCGGGTCAGCGCGCGCAGTGACGACAGGCCGGACCGTCAGGGAGGAACATCTCATTGTAGAATTCGGGCTTCGCCACGGTGGTTTTGCGACCGGAGAGCTACGGCCCGAAGCAACTCCTGTACCATGCGGCTGTCGAGCGTCCGATCCTCGAATCGGGACTTTGGAGACGCCGTCCGGCTTCTCGCCCCGCAGCATGTATCGTCACGCGCCACGGGCTTGCCGCACCAGGAACGTATCCGGGCTTGCGTTCTTGCCCGATTATGGTGCGAACCGGGTGATTGCGCCACCTCGCTCGGGCGCAGTGAGCACGAGAGTCGCCAGGATCGCGGGCGGGCTTGCGTGCAATCGAATAGAGCCATGAAGGCAACGCATCTCAAACTGGTAGCGCCGGCCGGCGGAGCGATCGCCGGGAGCTGGCTGTCGGAAATCGAGCGCCGCCTGGGCCCGCCGGAACGCGAGCTTCTGGAGAGCGCAATGCGCTTCGCGCGCGAACGGCTGGAGGGCCGCGCGCTCGCCAGCGGCGAGCCGGCGCTCGACCACACGCTCGGGACCGCGGGAATCCTGTTCGACCTGCGACTCGACGCCGAGGCACTCGCCGCGTCGCAACTCGCGCCTGTCGCACTTCTCGCGTCGGACGACCTGACAGGCGTTCGTGAGCGCTTCGGCGTCGCGGTTGGAAACCTCGTGGAAGGCATCGTGCGGATGGCGCAACTGGAATCCGTCTCCACCCGGCACAAAATCGAGCCGAAGCCGGGGCAGTGGGTCGCGCAGTCAGAGGCGCTGCGCAAGATGCTGCTCGCGATGGTGCAGGATGTGCGCGTTGTTCTGGTGAAGCTCGCGGATCACCTCCAGGAGCTGCGCTTTCTGGCGAGACAGGAGCCGGGCCGGATCCGGGAGGAAAAAGCGCGGCTTACACACGATCTTTTCGCGCCGCTCGCGAGCCGCCTGGGCGTCTGGCAGCTCAAGTGGGAGATGGAGGATCTTGCGCTGCGCATTCTCGAGCCGGAGGCCTACCGGACCATCGCCCGCTGGCTCGACGAGAAGCGCGCGGACCGCGAGAGCTACATCGAGAACGTCGTGACGCAGCTGAGAGGGGAGCTCGCACGTGCCGGCATTGCCGCCGAAGTGAGCGGGCGGCCGAAGCACATCTACAGCATCTACAAGAAAGTGCAGCGCAAGAGCCTGGATTTCGAGGCACTTTACGACGTGCGCGCCGTGAGGGTGCTGGTCGATGACGTCAAGAATTGCTACGCGGCCCTGGGATTGACCCACAACCTGTGGAGCCCGATTCCCAAGGAATTCGATGATTACATCGCCAAGCCGAAAAGCAACCGGTATCGTTCCCTGCACACGGCCGTGATCGGACCGGGGGGCCGCGCCGTGGAAATCCAGATCCGCACCCACGAGATGCACCAGCATGCCGAACTCGGTGTCGCGGCGCATTGGCGCTACAAGGAGGGCGTGCGCGGCGGCCGCAGCTTCGATGAGAAGCTTGCCTGGCTGCGCCAGATCCTGGAGTGGAAGGAGTCGGTGCGCGATGCGGGCGAGCTGGCAGAGCAGCTTCGCACCGGCCTCGCGGATGACACCATTTACGTGCTCACACCGCAGGGCAAGGTGATTGAGCTGCCGCGCGGCGCGACCCCGGTCGATTTCGCCTATCACGTGCACAGCGGCCTCGGCCACCGCTGCCGCGGCGCGAAGGTCGACGGCGTCATGGTGCCGCTCAACACCCCGCTCGCGAACGGGCAGCAGGTTGAAATCCTGCCGTCGAAGGAGGGGGGACCCAGTCGCGACTGGCTCAATCCGGCGCTGGGATATGTGAAGAGCGCCGGCGCGAGGAGCAAGATCCGGCAGTGGTTCCATCACCAGAATCTCGCGGCTTCGGTGTCGCAGGGCCGGGCGGTCGTGGAAAAGGAGCTCCACAGGCAAGGAGTGAAGAGTCTCAGCATCGAGAAGCTCGCCGCGCACCTCGGATACACCAGGACCGATGATTTCCTTGCCGAGGCGGGACGGGGCGATATCCGGCAGCGCCAGCTGCAGGAGGCCGTGCGCGCATTACGTGGGCCAGGCGAGGTGGAAACAGCCCCGGACGCCACGCCGCTCGCGCCCCCCCGGCGCCGGGACGCGCCGGCCGATCGGGGAGGAGTGCTGGTGGTGGGGGTTGATCGCCTGCTGACGGTTCCCGCGCGTTGCTGCAAACCGGTGCCGCCCGAGAGTATCGTCGGGTTCGTGACGCGCGGCCGGGGCGTCAGCGTGCACCGTGCGGGCTGCTCGAACGTCGGGCGCCTCGATCCGGCACGGCTGGTACCGGCGCAGTGGGGCAATGCGTCCGGCTTGTCGTTCGCCGTCGATGTGGAGATCGAGGCCGTGAGCCGTCCCACCCTGGCGCGCGAGGTATCGGACGTGCTGGCGCGGGACCAGATTCGTCTCCTGGCGACCAGGCCCACCGTGCACGGGACGCAGACGCGCCTGCGCATTACACTGGAGGTCGGCGATCTCGGGCATTTGCGGCGCGTGCTCGCGCACTTGCGTGACGTGCCGGGGGTGGCACGCGTCGGACGCCGCTGAGGGAGGGTGGGGATGGATACTTACGAGTCGTTGCGCGCGTTGCTCGCGAATGCGTTCTCGCAGCTCGGGGCACAGCTCGCCGAGTATGCCCCCAAGCTCCTTGGGGCAGTGCTGCTCCTGCTGTTGGGGTGGCTCATCGCGCGGCTGCTGCGCGGACTGGCGGTCAAGGTCATGCACGTGCTCGAGCTCGTGCTGCACCGGTTGTGGCGCGGCCCCGCAGGCAGGGCGGCTGTGCTCCCCTCCGCCTCGGTGGAGATCGTTGGCACCATTCTCTTCTGGGTCGTGATCGTGTTCTTCGCAGCGGCCGCCACCCATCTGCTGGGGCTCGACGCGTTCTCCTCGTGGTTGAAGGACTTGATGACGTACCTGCCCACGCTGGTGGCGGGGCTGCTCATCATTCTGGCGGGCGTTCTCCTTTCAGGGTTCGCGCGCGACCTCACCGTGGCCGCGCTGGCCACGTTGCCCGAAACCCAGCGCTCGCAGATCGGCCGGCTGGTCCAGGGCGCCGTCCTGGTCACGGCGGCGGTGATGGGCGCCGATCAGATCGGGATCGAGATCACCTTCCTGGTCGTGCTGGCCGCGGTCACGACGAGCGCCGTCATCGGGGGCGTGGCGCTCGCGGTGAGCCTCGGCGCGCGAAGCTACGTGGCCAACCTGATCGGCGCGCATTACCTGCGCCACGCTTTCGAGCCGGGTCAGCGCGTGAGGATCGGCTCAACCGAGGGCACGATACTCGAGTTGACTGCCGTTTCGCTGGTGCTCGAGACAGACCAGGGCCGGGCCAGCATTCCGGCCAAGGTCTATAACGAAGAGACGATCGTCCTGTTGCCTGCAAAGGGCGCCAATGCCTGAAGTGAACGGGCTCTCGGTCGCCTTCGTCGAGGGGCACCCGGCCGAGGCGGCGCGCGTTCTCGAGGGGCTTTCCGTGGCGGACAGCGCGGCGTTTCTGGCGGCGCTCGCGCCGCAACGGGCCGCACCGGTCCTCCGACACCTCCGGCCGGCGCTTTGCGCCAAGGTGATCGAGCATCTGAACGACGACCAGGTGGCCCGTATCCTCCAGGTCATGGGAGCGCAGGAGGTCTCGCAGCTGCTCCAGCGCATGACCCCCGAACGCCAGACGCGGCTCCTTTCCCGCTTGCCCGTGGCTGCCGCGGTTGCGGTCCGGATGCTGATCGGATACCCGAAAGGCACATGCGGCGCCATCATGGATCCCTCGCCCCTGGCGCTCGCTCCGGAGTCCACGGTCGCGGAAGGGCTGGAGCAGGTGCGCCAGTTCGAAGGCGAGCCTGGCGACTGCGTGTTCGTGTGCGACTCGCAGCGCCGGCTGGTAGGCGTTCTCGGGCTCGCGGAGCTCGTGCGGGGCGCGCCCCGGGGAGTTGTGACGAGCGTCATGTGGACGCCGAAACATACGGTCCCCGCGCTGGCGTCGATCGCATCCGCGGCGCGCCACGAGGGCTGGGAGAGTTTTCACGTATTGCCGGTGGTGGAGCGAGAGAACCGGCTGGTCGGAGCCGCACACCGCCGCGAGCTGATGAAGCAGCTCTCGGGCGGAGTGGCGCCGACAGACCCGCCGCTCGCAACAGGGGCAGCCGGGGCGTACTGGCAGACGCTTGCCGCGCTGACGGAAGGTGTGGTGAGGGCGTTGCCGCCGGTGTCGCCCGTGGGCAGAGCGAGGAGGGACGATGAGCGCTGACTCGGTTGTGGTTGCGCTGGAGAAGCGCTATCTGCAGGACTTTCCCCGGGAGGCGGCGCGCAAGCTCGAGAGGCTGCCCGTGGAGCAGGCGGCGCAGGCGATCGGCAACCAGCCCGTGGAGCTGGTCGTGCCCGTCTTCGAGCAGCTTCCGGGCGACGTCCAGGAACGCCTGATCGAGCGTTTACCCGATACGACGGTCGGGCGAATCCTAAGCGAAATGGACCCGCCCCTCGCGGCAGAACTTCTGCTGGCGCTCGAGGCCGAGGAGCGCGCCCGGTGGATCGCGCAAATGGATCCCACGGCGAAGAGGCTCGTTGAGAGCCTCATGGCCTATCCGCCCGACACCGCCGGGCGGCTCATGGATCCGCGGGTGACAAGTTTCAGAGGCGACATGTCGGCCGCCGAGGCGATCGAGCGCATGCGCAGCTTCCGGAAGAACCGCGCCCTGCGCGAGCTGTTCCTGGTCGATGACGATGGCGTGCTGACGGGCCGCATCGAGATTCAGGACCTGGCGCTCGCGCCGCCCGATCAGCCCCTGAGGCAGATCGCACGGCCGGTGACGGCGGCGGTGCTCGATGCGGCGCCCAAGGAAGAGGTGGTGGAGAAAATCGAGCAGCAGCGCGTGCCTGCCCTCCCGGTGGTGGGCGTGAACGGCCGGCTGGTTGGCGTGATTCACCAGGCGGCGCTGCTCACCGCGGTGCAGGAGGACGCGAGCCTCGACATCCAGACCATGGTGGGCGCGAGCAGGGACGAGCGCGCCCTGTCGCACACGTGGTTCGCCGTGGTGAAGCGCCTGCCCTGGCTGCAGATCAACCTCGCGACCGCGTTCCTCGCGGCGGCGGTCGTCGGATTGTTCGAAAGCACGATCGCGCAGTTCACGGCGCTCGCGGTGCTGCTGCCGGTCGTTGCGGGCCAATCCGGAAACGCAGGCGCGCAGGCGCTCGCCGTGACCATGCGCGGGCTCGCCCTGCGCGAGATCAGCGCGCGGCATCTGCCCCGCGTCGTTTTCAAGGAGATCAACGTCGGCTTGCTCAACGGCATCGCCGTCGCGGCCGTTTGCGCGCTGGCAGTCTGGTTGTGGAGCGGATCTTTCGGCCTCGTCGCAGTGATCGCGGCGGCGATGGTGATCTCCATGATCGCGGCCGGCTTTTCCGGCGCGGCCATTCCGATTCTGCTCAACCGCCTCGGCTTCGACCCTGCGCAATCGAGCTCGATCGTGCTCACCACCGTCACCGACGTCGTAGGCTTTTTCTCGTTCCTCGGTGTGGCGACGTGGCTTCAGGCGTGGCTCTAGATGCAATGATGAACGATGAACGCTGAGTGATGAACACGAACCCGACCGCATTCTGCGTGTTTCATCCAGCCCATCGATTCAAGTCGCATCTCAGCCAGTGAACGTGAGTTGAAGGCCCGTCACCGGAAGCCCTGCGTACGCTGAGCTCCAGGTCTCGCCGGGCGCAATCGGGAGCGCTGCCGTAAGCGTGCCGGTCGTGATGATCTCGCCCGCGGCGAGCGGGGCGAACCGCGGTTGTCGCGAGAGAATATCCGCCAGGAACGCGAGGGCAGCGGCAGGGTGTCCGAGCGCGTTGGCTCCGACGCCGCGGTCCATCACGGCGCCATTTCGCGAGAGCGTCACCTGGCAGCTTGCCAGCGAAGCGCACAGGACGTTGATCTCGTCGCGCCGAAGGACGTGTGGCTGCCCCACGAGGAGTCTCCAATGGAACGAGAAATCGGCCGCCGCATCCGCCGGCCTGAATCTCCAGTCCGCGAAGTGGCAGTCCACGATCTCGAAGCTCGGCGCAAGCCAATCGACCGCCTGCAGCACCTGCGCGGGATCGTTCGGGCCGGCGGGCAGTGCCGCCTTGAGCCGGAATGCGATCTCAGGCTCAAGCCGGGGCCGGGCCGCACCGTGCAAAGACAAATTTGCGCAATTCCGTTCAGCAAATACCAGCGTGCGATCGTAGACGTGCGCCCAGATCGGCGAGGTCGCCCCGTATTCGGGCCAGATATTGCGGTTGGTGAATCCGATCTTGCGCCCGACTGTCTGCTCCCCTCGGTCCCGCCTGAGCTGAAGAATGTCGGCTGCTACCTCGTACGCATCGTCCCAGTCGAAACCGGCATGGCGTTCCACGACGGACGGGATCGTCAGTCCACGGTCCAGGGCCTCGAGCAGTTCACGGGCTATGGTTTCAGTATCCAAACGCGCGTCCTTCTCTTAAACGCAATTCTTGCGCACTACCGGTCGACGTTTTCTCAACGCGCGCAGCGGAATCCGATATTGTGATGCCCCGAGCGGGGATTTCGCGAAAGATTGCGACCGCGCTGCGTGACGGTGATCTCGTCGGGACCGGAGTCGTGTCCCCCGCCGCGCGTTCCGCGCACAGGTCCCGGTGAAAGTTCCTCACGCCCGTCCCGGGCGTCGTACGGATACGGACGGTACGCGCTGGAGACCCATTCCCAGGCGTTCCCTGCCAGGTCCTGCACACCATACGCGCTCGCACCGGCCAAAAAGCGATCAACCGGCGCGGTTTCGTTGAATGCCGCATTGAATTGCGCGCGCGTCGCATCGGGCAGGGCGTTGCCCCACGGGTAGCGTCTCGCATCGGATCCGCGAGCCGCTTTCTCCCACTCGGCCTCGGTCGGCAGCCGCTTTCCAAGCCAGGCGCAATATTCGCGCGCGCCCAGCCACGACACTTCGACCACCGGGTGGCGTTCGAATCCGGCGTCCGCGGTCCAGCGCGTACCGGAGCGGTGAATGCGGGCGTCAGGATCGTCCACGTCAAAGACACGCTCTCCCTTTGCGTTGTGCGGGCCGACCGCATTGAGAAACGTCGCAAACTCGGCATTGGTGACCGGCAGACGATCGATGCGAAATCCCCGCAGCGTGACGCTGTGCGCGGGACGCTCGTCCGCGGGTCCGTCGGCGCTGCCCATGGTAAAGGTGCCGGCGGGAATCTCCACCATGTCCCCGGGCGGCTGCTGGGCGCTGGATGAAAACGGGGCCAGGCTCAGCGTCGCGGCGAAAAATGCCGGCACGGCGCCACGGATCATGCCGTACCCTCGACGGCAACCATGCGCGTGCTCGCAGCGCGGTCACGGATCTGGCAGGCTGCCCTGTACTCCGGCGAGGCGTGCCATCGCTTCGCCTGCTCGAGATCTGAGAACTCGAGGACGACCAGGCGTTGAGGGCGCCAGTCGCCGTCAAAGGTTACGCTGCGGCCTCCGCGGACGACAAAGCGGCCTCCGTACTGCGCGACCGAAGCGCCGGCCAGCTTGCGGTAATCCTCGATGCGGAGGGAATCGGTCACCGTCATCTCGACAATCACATAAGCGCTCATGCGGCCTCCCGACTACGCTCCAACCCCCTGATTTATTTGAACCGGTGACACTGTTCCGCTACAATTCGCCCTCACCCAGGCGCGTAGCTCAGTTGGCTAGAGCGCATCCTTGACATGGATGAGGTCGTTGGTTCGATTCCAATCGCGCCTACCACATATTAAACCCGGATGCTTCGCACCGGTTTAACTCCGCGCGATCGAGGCGGACGCTCTGCGCCGCTCATCGCGCGGAATTGTTTTGGCAACATCGATTGAGTATGCCGGACATCCGACTTCCCGACGGTTCGGTCAAGAAATTCGACCGGCCGGTGACCGTGGCCGAGATCGCGCAGTCGATCGGCGCGGGGCTGGCGCGAGCCGCGCTCGCCGGGATGGTGAACGGGAAGCTGGTCGACACGTCGTTTCGCGTCGAATCCGACGCCGAAGTCAGGATCGTCACGGACAAGGACCCCGGGGGGCTCGAGGTATTGCGACATTCCACGGCACATCTGCTGGCGCACGCGGTGAAGGAGCTCTACCCCGAAGCGCAGGTCACGATCGGCCCGGTCATCGAGGATGGCTTCTACTACGATTTTTCCTTCCAGCGGCCGTTTACGCCGGAGGATCTTGCCGCGATCGAGAAGCAGATGGGCGAGATCGCGCGCCGCGACATCAAGGTCGATCGGATCCTGATGCCGCGGGCGGCGGCGGTAAAGCTCTTCGAGGAAATGGGCGAGCGCTACAAGGCGGAGATCATCGCCTCCATTCCGGACGGGGAGGCGATTTCGCTCTATCGCCAGGACAACTTCGTCGATCTGTGCCGGGGCCCTCATGTGCCCTCCACCGGCAAGCTGAAGGTGTTTCGCCTCATGAAGGTCGCAGGCGCCTACTGGCGCGGGGATTCCCGCAACGAGATGCTGCAAAGAATTTACGGCACGGCCTGGGCGAGAAAGGAGGATCAGGACGCGTACCTGGCCCGGCTCGAGGAGGCGGAGAAGCGCGATCACCGCAAGCTTGGCCGCGCGCTCCATCTCTTCCACATGCAGGAAGAAGCGCCGGGGATGGTGTTCTGGCACCCCCGCGGGTGGGTCATCTGGCAGCAGATCGAGCAGTACATGCGGCGGGTGCTTGCCGAGAACGGCTACAGGGAGGTGAGAGCGCCGCTCGTGCTGGACGTTTCGCTGTGGAAGCGCTCGGGCCACTGGGACAATTTCCGCGAGAACATGTTTTTTACCGAATCCGAATCGCGCGACTACGCGGTAAAACCCATGAACTGCCCCGGACACGTGCAGATCTTCAACACCGGGTTGAAGAGCTATCGTGATCTCCCGCTGCGGCTGGCGGAGTTCGGCTCGTGCCACCGCAACGAGCCCTCCGGCGCCCTGCACGGGCTGATGCGGGTGCGCGGATTCACGCAGGACGACGCCCACATCTTCTGCACCGAGGCGCAGGTCGAGCCCGAAGTCATGCAGTTCATCGATTTTCTGCAGCGTGTTTACGCGGATTTCGGGTTCGACGACATCCTGATCAAGTTCTCGACCCGGCCCGCAAGACGCGTCGGGACCGACGAGCAGTGGGACAGGGCCGAGGCGGCGCTGAGAACCGCCCTCGAGCGCAAGAAGCTCCACTATGATGTTCAGCCAGGGGAGGGCGCGTTCTACGGGCCCAAGATCGAGTTTTCGTTGAAGGACAGCCTGGGCCGGGTGTGGCAGTGCGGCACCATGCAGCTCGACTTTTCCATGCCCGGACGCCTCGGCGCCGAGTACGTGGCCGACGACAACACCCGGCGTGTGCCCGTCATGCTGCACCGGGCGATCCTGGGCTCCTTCGAGCGCTTCATCGGGATCCTGATCGAGCATCACGGGGGTGCCATGCCGCTCTGGCTCGCGCTCGTCCAGGTGGTGGTCATGAACATCACGGAGCACCAGGCCGGGTATGCCGAGGAGGTCCGGCACGAGCTGGCGGGGGCAGGTTTCCGCGCCGAGGCTGACTTGAGGAACGAAAAAATTTCCTATAAAATTCGCGAACATAGTTTGCAGAAGCTGCCCTATCAAGTCATTGTTGGTGACAAGGAAGTGGCGGCGCGCAAGGTTGCCGTGCGGACCCGCAGGGGCGAGGATCTCGGCCAGATGAGTCTGGCCGATTTCGTCTCAAGGCTCAGCGCCGAACGGGCGAGACTGGG
>Ga0256865_1000646_pt1 | contig 11658 bp, 6 predicted proteins | sample RVTome_14_FD_187337 | JGI IMG/M metagenome (GOLD analysis project Ga0256865, IMG submission 187337) | Soil microbial communities from uranium-contaminated site in the Upper Colorado River Basin, Wyoming, United States - RVT145D125 HiSeq ... | reverse complement strand
TCCGAGGACCAAGGCAACTCAAATCCGGGGTTGCCGGGGGACATCTACGGGATCAAGTTCGAAGGGATCGAGGGAGATGCGCCTTGGACCTTGACCCTCCTCACCGACAGGGCTCCGATGGAAGGGGATTTCTACGCGAAGGGTGGGGACGATTCCTTCGCCTACAACAGCGGATTCGGCGACAGGGATGGCGCCAAGATCCTGGTCCCCGATACGGTGACCCAACGGGTTCCGGAGGCAGGGGCGCTGCTCCTGTTCGGCAGCGGGCTGTTCGGTCTCGTCAGTTACCGAAGAGTGCGCCGCATGAAGTAGAGCACCAAGCGGTACAGGATACAACGAGGGGCCGCCTCTTCCGGAGCGCGGCCCCTTGTTTCTCGTGGGGATCCTCCTTTGCCCGTAAACTTTCCCCGGTTGGATGCCGATAGGACATACGGTAGAGCCTTATCATGAACTGGCCACGATGACGCCGGAGGGGGAAAAATGAAGAAGAAGGCGATTTCTCAAGCGGTTGCCCTGATCGTCGGATGCCTGGCTCTTACCTCGATCATCGGATGCGGGGGAGGTGGAGGCGCCACCGGGCCGACCGCCCCGTCGATCACGACGGCTTCCTTGCCGTCGGGGACGCAGGGGCAGGCGTACTCGGCAACCCTTTCGGCGACGAGCGGCACGCCGCCCTATACCTGGAGCGTGACGGCGGGAAGCCTGCCCGCCGGGATCAATCTTTCCGCCGCCGGGGAACTGACCGGAACGCCGACGGTTAATGGAACCTCCTCCCCGACGTTCACCGTGACGGACGGCAACACCCTGACGGGCAGCAAGCAACTCTCCATCCTGATCAATCCGCCGGGTTCGCCTGCCATCACCACGTCCTCCCTGCCCGACGGCGCGCGGACCGAACCGTACTCGGCAACCCTTTCGGCGACGAGCGGCACGCCGCCCTACGCCTGGAGCGCGACAGGACTTCCCGCCGGGATCACGCTCTCCGCCGCCGGAGCGCTGACAGGAACGCCGTCGGTGGAAGGGACGTTTACCCCGGTGTTCACCCTTACCGATTCCGCTACGATGCAGGCACAACAATCCCTCGACCTGCGGATCGCGAAGCCCTTGGCCCTTTTCGTTGCCGATTTCAGCACGCCGTCGGGGGCCGTCGACATGTTCGACAACGCCAGCGTGGCGGACGGCGTCTCCGCATGGACCCGCCAGCTCCAGGGAGCGGCGACCACCCTGGATAACGACGTCGGCGGACCGCCCGCGGGGGTTTCGTACGATGCCGACCGGAATATCCTCTACGTGGCGCGGTTCCAGGGATCGGACAACGGGGCGGTCCTCGCCTTCCACGACGCGGATTCGGTCGACGGAGACGCCGCCCCGGACCGGATCATCCAGGCGATCGTCCCAACGTCCTTCTCCCTCACTTCCCCAAGCGACGTGTTCATCGACAGCGGGAACGACCGCATCTACATCGCGGACGTCACGGGATCCTCCGGGATCATCTTCATCCTGGACAATGCCAGCACGACCCCCGCCTTCCGCAAGATCTTCAATTTTCCTCTCGGTCCTCCGGCCGCGATCTCCGTGGACATCGGTCGGGATATTCTCTACGTCGTGCCGAGCCAGGGGCAGGAAATCATCGCCTACGACAACATATCCGACCTGACCGGCGCCCAACGCACGATCACGATCGGCGGGGTGGTTAATGTGGGGCTGGTGGACGTGAAGATCGATCCGGCGACGGACACAGCCTACGCCGCGGACTACGACGGCGGGCGGGTATTCGTCATCAACGACGTGAGCCAGAAGAGCGGATCCGGGGCGCCGGACCGCGCGCTGACGGGGCTTTCGAACCCGAATTCCGTGTTCCCGGACGTAGCAAACGACCGCCTGTTCGTCTCGAACCGGGACGGGGCGACGTCGTACTCGGTGGGGGTAGTCGAGGAGATGTCTTCCGTCAACGGGCCCGTTTCCTTCTCGAGGGAATTATCGGGATTCGGCACCGCCGCTGGCATGACCGGCTATTACAAGTAACGGAAGCCGTCGTTCTCCGCGGGAGAAGGCCGTCTCCCCACGGAGGTGAAAAGAAACGGGAGGGCATCCCCTTAGGGTGCCCTCCCGTACTGTCCCTGGAAAGTACGTTATCTATTCGAACCGCTTCTTGCGTCTCCATGAAACCAATCCCACGAGGCCTGTGCCGAGGAGCAACAGGGCGCTCGCTTCCGGAACCGAGAACGTCTCGCTCAACCGGCCTGTCTTAATATCCGGGTTGTTGGGATTACCACCTAAATAGTAGTAACCAACCTGCAACGAAGGGGTCGGGTTAAGGGGGTCCGCGAGGGTGAAATCGAAGTCCCATAACTTTGTAAAACCATCAAGTTCCGCTCCGCCACTTAGGGTGGCAAAATCCGCTCCCTCAACTGCGCCCTGCAAGTACAAGCCGCTCCAGGTGTTGTTGGCGAACGTTTCATTGCCAAATTCCGCCAAGTTGATGCCTCCCGAGCCCTGCAACGCGAGCCAAGTACCTCCCGGATCATTATTCACGGTCCCGACGAGTGCCGCCGTCCCCTCGTCGAACTTGATCTGGAACCAGTCGATGTAAACATCGGTGTTGGTGGCTGTATCTGCCGTCAGCACGGCATTGTAGCTGTCCCCGCCGAGGGAGGTAACAGTTAGTTCGTACACCGTGCCGGCTCCTACACCCGAGGGATCTGTCAACGTGTAAAGCGTGGCCGTCGAAATGCTTGGAATGACAAGAAGAAAGACCGCCAACAGAAGATACCCTCTTCTCATCATCTGTTTCACCTCCTTTCATTGTCCATCATCCGAAGAAAATCAGATCCTATTCACCCGTAAAAATATAAAGCAATAGGTGTGCCGATGATATTTTTTATATAAGCTATTGATTAATAAGGTTTAAATTATTTCCAGCCCGTTTCCATGAGGCGGAATTGGAAAATGTTTTCCTAATATACGCAATATCATTCATTGAAACACCCAAGACGCAAATCTCCGCCACGGAGAGTATGAGGTCAGGATGGACTCGTGTGATCGAATGCGTGCATGGCGGATGGGCGGTCAGTGAGGAGGAGCCGTTGCCGCAAAAAGCTGCGCCACTTCGGGATCGAAAAGAGTGCTCGATCCGCCCCGGACCATCTGCAACGCCTCTTCCGGCAGGAGGGCGCTCCGGTGCGGGCGGATCGATACGGCGGAATCGTAAAATTCGGCCACGGAGAGGATACGGGCGGCCATGGAGATGTCGTCGCCGCGCAGGCCGTACGGGTAACCCGACCCGTCGAAATGTTCGTGGTGCTCGAGGATCGTTCGGCGCGTCGCATCCATTCCCGGCACGCCTTCCAGCATCTTCGACCCCAGGAATGGGTGCTTCCGAACCATCTCCTTCTCCTGCTCGCTCAGCCGGCGCTTCATCGCCAGGAGGTTCCCCGGAATGCCGACGATCCCCACGTCGTGCAGCTTCGCGGCATGCCGCAGGGCGGTGAGTTCCGCTTTCGCAAGACCCATCCGCTCGCCGATCCGGTTGGACAGGTCCCTCACCCGGATCGAGTGCCCGGAGAGGAAGGGGAAGCGGAGCTCGAGCGCGTCCGACAGGGAGGTCAGGATGGAAAGGGAGAAGTTGCGGACGTTCTCCCGGAATCCGATCCCCTGGGCAAGGATCGCGGCGATCTCGGAGGTGATCGGCGCGAACGTCTTCAGATCTTCGTGCGTGAACGCCCGGCGGTCCTTCCGGTTCGTCAGGTGAAGCGCCCCAAAGGTCCGGCCGTGATGCGTCAGCGGGATCGAAAGAAACGATTCCGTCTGGTACCCGTTCTTCCTGAACGGTCCGTTGAACGGGGAGTCCTCCGGCTTGGAGACCACCAGCGGCAGCTGGTGGTCCACCACCCACGTGGTGATCGGGCCGACGCGAAACCCCCCCGATGCGGTAATATGTTCCTCGTGCCGGGAAAAGCCGATCGCCGCTCGCAGGGTGAAGTCGCCCTCCGCGTCCTTTACGACGATGGACCCCCGGCCCGCGGAGAGACCCTGCATGCCCGTGAACAGGAGGATCTCCAGGAACTTGTCCATGTCGACCACGGAGCGTCCCGCTTCGTAGATCTTCTGGACCGGAAGGTCCCGGTGGATGTTTTTCATCCCCTCGGCGTCGGTCGTCTCGTGGAAGGAGAAGAACCGGCCTCCGCCCTCGCTCCTGGCAATGTGGAGCGCGCGGTCCGCCTTGCCCAACAGGTCGGCCTTGTCGAAGGAGTCGGAGGGGAACGACACCTCGCCGATGCTGACCGACAGCCGCTCGGTGCGGGATTCCTTGTCCCCCGGCAGCAGGTGCCGCTGGATCCGCAGGATGATGCGCTGCGCCAGGGCTTGCGCCCCTTCCGTGCTCCCTTCCAGCAGGAGGATGCCGAATTCGTCCCCGCCGAGGCGGGCCACCGTGTCGACCTCCCGAACGGAGCTGCTCAGGATGCCGGCGATCTCCTGCAGGGCGATGTCCCCCGCGGATTGGAGGAACCGGTCGTTGTACGCCTTGAAGCCGTCCAGGTCGAGGGTCAGGAGGCTGAACGACTCCCCGCTGCGGCGGGAGCGAAGGATCTCTTTTTCCACCTGATGGTGGAAGTATTCCCGGTTGCAGAGGTGCGTCAGCGGGTCGAGGAAGGAGTATAAGGAGGGTGTCTTCACCGACGCGCTCTGCTGCAGCCGGTTCTCGGCCTGCATCCCGAGGACCCAGAGGAGCTTTACCTGTACGGGCGTGAAGGGGTGCGACGATTGTTTTCCGAAGACGAGCACGCCGACGATCTCACGGTCTTTCCTCAGCGGGAAGACGACCAGGGATCGGGAGGACCATGCGTCGCAGACCGGCTGAAAGCCGGGATCCGTCTCCGAATCGAGGAGGACCGGTTTCTGGAATCGCATTCCCAGGGACGCCGGTGCGAGGAGAAGGCTTAGACGTTCGGGTGAAGGAGAGGACTCCACGTGGCGGCTGCACAGGACATCCCACGGTTCGGGGCGGTCGTCGGGGCGGACCAGGAACCCGCACGTCGAGACACCGGCGATCTCCTCGGCGATATCGAACAGTGATTGGAAGGTGGGGTCGATCTCGAGGGACGTTCCGAGGAGGTAGCTGCTTTTCAGGAGGGTGTTGACCGCGCCGGAGAGGGAACCGATCTCATCGGCAGTGATATCGAGCGGGAAGTCGATGGTGCAGCGCGGAACCGCTGTGATGTCGAAAGATGCCATTCGGATCCCCGGTGGCCCATCAAGTTGGTCAGTAATTCTGGAGCCAATATTGCTTCAGCAAGTTTCAGGCCTATCTGTCGATAAAGGTAAAAGAAAAAAAACCTGTGAAAATCGACCGGTACGCGGCAATATGTAGGGGAAGGTTTTCCTATTCAGGAATATGTTACCCATAAGTGGCAATTTATTGCTTATTTAGTGGAGCAAAGAATGCGCATTCATCCAAGAAGACTCACGGAGGCGGATATGCGGCGTTCGAGGATCCTGTTGGCGTGCTGGGTGGTGGCGGCGGTGTTCCTCGCTTCCTGCGATCGCTCCCCGGAAGCGAAAATGGTCAAACACGTCAAGCGCGGCGATGCGTATGTCAAGGAAGAGAAGTTCAAGGAAGCCGTCATCGAATACAGGAACGCGGCGAAGGCGGTCCCGAAAGATCCCGCGGCGCACTGGAAGCTGGCGAAAGCGTCGATCGAGGCAAAGGACATCCGGACGGCATTCGTGGAGTTGCAGAAGACGCTGGAGCTCGACCCGAACCATCATGAGGCTCTCGGGAAGTTGGGCGAGATCTACGTGATGTCCGGGAAGAAGGAGGAAGCGACGCAGATCGCCGACAACCTGGTGAAGAGCCGACCGAACGATCCGCAGGGGTACATCCTCCAGTCCGCACTCGCCGTGCGCGCCGGGAGGGTGGACGAGGGGATCGCGAAGCTGAAAATAGCCGCCGGGCTCGACCCGAAGCGGATCCGCACGCTGCTGACCATCGGCAACATGTACCTGTTGAAGAAGGACCGGAAGGGCGCGCAGGAGTGGTACGACAAGGCGCTGGCCGTCGATCCGAACGCCGTGGAAGTGCACATGACGCGCGGGAACTTTTTCTTCGCCTCGGGCGAGCGGGACGAGGGGGAGAAGGAGTACCGGAAGGCGATCGAGCTGTCGAAGGAGAAGGAAAAGGAGTCCTTGCGGATCGCGCTGGCGGAGCATTACATGCAACAGGGGCGGATGGGGGACAGCGAGAAGGAGCTGAACGCGATCATCAAGGAGATGAACTCCCAGAAGGCGCGGAAAGTCCTGGCGGAGATCAAGCTGGAGACGGGAAACGTGGCCGACGCAAAGCCGATCGTCGACACGATCCTCAAGGAGAATGACAAGGACCTGGACGGCAAGTACCTCAAAGGGCGGATCGCCCTCGCGGAAAAACGGATGGATGACGCGAAGGCGCTCTTCGGGGAAGTGGTGAAGCAGGACGCGGGGATGGCGCGCGCGCGGCTCTACAACGGACTGACCGAGTTCCAGCAGGGGCATGTCGAGGTGGGAAGGAAAGAGATCGAGGAGGCGGTGAAGCTCGACCCTGGAAACGCGCGGGCCCAGCTGCTCCTTGGGGAGGTCTCCCTGCGCTCCGGTGCTCCGGCGGCGGCCGAGAAGGCGGCGCTCGAGGTCCTGCGGCGCAACCCGTCGAACGCGCCGGCGGCGATCCTCCTTGCAGACTCGTTCCTGGCGAGGAAGGAGTGGAAGAAGGGGGAGCAGATCTACCAGGCGATGATAAAGCAGCTGCCGAAGAGCCCGCTCGGCTACCTGAAGATGGGGGTTTCGCGGAAGCTGCAGGGGAAGCCGAAGGAAGCGGCGGATTTCTTCGCCCATGCCGTCGAGAAGAACCCGAAGGACCTGACGGCGATCAACGGGTATATCTTCGCGCTGGCGGCGGCCAAGGAGACGGCGAAGGCGAAGAAAGTGCTGGATGAGAACGTGGCGCAGGAGCCGAAGAACCCGCTGCTGTGGGACATGGTGGGACGGTTCCAGCTCTCCTCGGGAAACCCCGCCGAGGCGGAAGCGGCGTTCCTGAAGTGCATCGAGCTGGCGCCGGAATTCACGGCGCCGTACTACCAGCTCGGAGTGCTCTACGCCGCGCAAAAGAAGTTCCCCGAGGCGGCCAAGCGCCTTGAGAAGGTCATCGAGAAGAACGACAAGAACGTCGGAGCGCACGCACTTCTCGGAATGGTGCTCAATTCGCAGGGGAAGCTCGAGGAGGCGAACAAGGAGTACCGGAAGGTCCTGGCGCTGTCGCCAAAGCACCCGCTGGCGGCGAACAACCTGGCGGCGAACCTCGCCGACGGCGGCGGGAACCTCGATGAGGCGCTGAAATTCGCCCAGATCGCGAGGGAAGCGGCGCCGGAGGACCCGAGCGTCGCCGACACGTTGGGGTGGGTGTATTTCAGGAAAGGGCTCGTCGAATCCGCCCACCCGCTGATCGCGGACACCGCGGGCAAGATGAAAAACAACGCCTCGATACGGTACCATCTCGGGATGGTGCTTGCGAAGATGGGGAGGGGGAAGGAAGCGGCCGTGGAGCTGAAAGCCGCGTTATCACTGGACCCGAAGTTCCCCGGCGCCGACGAGGCGAAGAAAACCCTCGAGTCCCTGAAGTAAAACCCGCTGAACAGGGACGTTCCTGCGAACTGCAGCTGAACAGGGACGGACCTGAAAGAAAACGACGGGATGGAAAGGAGTCAAGCGGTGCAACCGTCCGAACGATCCGGGAATTGGAAGGGGATCGTCCTTGCGGGAGGGGCGGGGACCCGCCTTCACCCGATCACGAAGGCGGTCAGCAAGCAGCTCCTCCCCATCTACGATAAGCCGATGATCTACTACCCGCTCTCGGTCCTGATGCTCTCCGGCATCCGGGAGATCCTGCTCATCTCCACGCCGATCGACCTGCCCCGGTTCCAGGACCTGCTGGGGGATGGCACCCAGTGGGGAATCCGGATCTCCTACGCGGAACAGCCGCGCCCCGAAGGTCTCGCACAGGCGTTTCTCATCGGAAAGGAGTTCATCGGACGGGAGAAGGTGTGTCTGATCCTCGGCGACAACATCTTTCACGGCCACGGGTTCCAGCAGATCCTGAAACGGGCGGCGACTCTCGAATCGGGCGCGATCATCTTCGGGTATCGGGTTCGAGACCCCGAACGGTACGGCGTGGTGGAATTCGATCCGACGGGCAAGGTTCTGAGCATCGAGGAGAAGCCGAGGCGTCCGAAGTCGAAATTCGCCGTCCCCGGCCTCTACTTCTTCGACAACGACGTGGTGGAGATCGCGGCGCAATTGAAGCCCTCGGCACGCGGCGAGCTGGAGATCGCGGATGCGATCAACGCGTACCTTGTCCGGGGGAAGTTGCGGGTGGAACTGCTCGGCCGCGGGTTCGCCTGGCTGGACACCGGAACGCACGACTCCCTGCTGGAGGCCGGCACGTTCGTGGAGACGATCGAGAAGCGGCAAGGGTTGAAGGTCTCCTGCGTGGAGGAGGTGGCGTACCGGATGGGTTACATCGACGCCGGGCAACTCGCCGCGCTCGCCGAGCCGATGCGGAAGAACGGCTACGGACAGTATCTGTTGCAACTCATCGACGAGGAGAAACGTTGAGGGGCACGGAACAGCGAACGAACGACGCCTGCCATGAAGCCTGAAGGAAACGAGCCGAAAAAGCGTGTTGTCGTCACCGCCGTATCCGGGGGGCCGGATTCGGTGTACCTTCTGCTCGGAAAGCTTGCCCGCGAGAAGGGGATCCGGATCATCATCGGGCATGTGAATTACGGGATCCGAGGGATCGAATCGGCTAAAGATCAGATATTTGTTGAAAAATTAGGTAAAACCTACCGATATAAAACGGAAATTCTCGTGTCAAAAAAGGTGAACAACGCAGGGGTATCCAGCCTTGCCCCGGGAACCCACGGGAATTTCCCGCCCGGGTTTGAGAAGAAGGCTCGAGAGATCCGGTATCGATTCCTGAAGGATCTATCCGGAAACGTCGGGGCGGATGCGATTGCGCTGGCCCATACGGCGGACGACCAGGTCGAGACGATCCTGATGCGGGTTTTCGAGGGGGCGGGGATCGGAGGATTGAAGGGGATCCCGCGGGAGACGCGGGACGGAATCGTGCGGCCGATTCTCGAGGTATGGAAAGAAGATATCCTGGAATACCTCAAGAAGCGGAAGATCCCTTTTCGGATCGACCGATCGAACGTCGACACCCGGTTCGAGCGGAACTGGATTCGTCGCATCCTGATCCCGCTTCTGGAAGGGCGATACGGTAAGGGGGTGAAGAAGCGGATCTTCATATTAGGGGAGCGATTCCGCGAACTCGACGATTACCTCGAGGAGGAAGCAGGCAGGTGGATTCAGCGGAATGTGGAAAAAAAGTGCGATGTCCTTTTCCGGAGAAATTCGTTCTCAGCGCTCCCATCCGTCCTGCGGGTGAAGATCCTCCAGCGGATCTGCTTCGATCGGCTCGGGGTCGCCCCGAACGAACGGTTGCTCAAGTCGATGGACGCGAACGTGTCGAGCGGCGGGCCGTCCGCGCAGGTGAACGTGGGGGCCGGGTGGAAACTGGTCAACCGGTACGAAGAGGCGCTCTTCGTTCCGGGAGAAAAAGGAAGGGACCGGAAATCCGCAGGATCGGCGTCAGGGGAAAAAATGCCCATCCGGATCCCCTCTCCCGGGGAATACAAGATTCCGCTTGGCCGGCAAGGCCGGATCGTTTCTTTTGCGTGGGAATCCCGGGGGAAGCGGTCCCCGGCGCAGGCGAAGCGCCTCGCGGCGAACGGTGACGCGGAGGTCTTCGATGCCGCAGAGTTGAGGTTGCCTCTCGCGGTTCGCCCCTTGCGGGCCGGCGACCGGATCCGGCCGTTCGGGGGAAGAGTCCGCGGAAATTCGCGGGACGGCCGGAAGAAGGTCAAGGAGCTGCTGATCGATCGGAAGATACCGCGGGACGATCGATGGGGGCGACCCGTCGTCTGCGATGCGGCGGATGCGATCCTCTGGATCCCCGGCGTTCTCCGTTCCGCCCTCGCGCCGGTGACCCCGGCGACCCGGAATACCGCGATTCTGCGGATCCGTTCGGCGAAATAGACAATAACCGCTCCTGTGCTAATATAATCATTCATTCTTCGGGAGGTTTTTTCGATTCCACGACATCAAGGAGAAATGTGCGCTTGAACCAGTTCTATAGAAACCTGGCCATCTGGATGCTCATCGCCCTGGCGATGGTCTTCCTCTTCAACACCTTCAACGCCAAGAAGGTGGACTTCGAGGACATCACCTTCTCGGAGTTCTCCAGGAACGTCGACGACGGGAAGGTGAAAGAGGTCACGATCAAGGGGCAGGAGCTCACCGGCAAGTACGTCGACAACGCGGGGAAGGAGAAGAAGTCCTTCCACACGTACGCCCCCGACGATCCCGACCTCGTGAAAAACCTGCGCGCCAAGAACGTACAGATCACGGCGCGGCCGCTCGACGACAACCCGTGGTACATGACCATGCTCGTCTCGTGGCTGCCGATGCTCCTGCTGATCGGCGTGTGGATCTTCTTCATGCGCCAGATGCAGGCGGGGGGCGGCAAGGCGATGTCGTTCGGCAAGAGCCGTGCGAAGCTGCTGACCGAGACGACGAACAAGGTCACCTTCGCGGACGTGGCGGGGATCGAGGAAGCCAAGGAGGAGCTGCAGGAGATCATCGCGTTCCTCAAGGACCCGAAGCGGTTCACGAAGCTCGGCGGCCGGATCCCCAAGGGAGTGCTCCTCGTCGGCGCGCCGGGGACCGGGAAAACGCTCCTCGCTCGGGCGATCGCGGGGGAGGCGGGCGTCCCGTTCTTCTCGATCAGCGGCTCGGACTTCGTCGAGATGTTCGTGGGTGTGGGCGCGGCGCGTGTGCGGGACCTGTTCACCCAGGGGAAGAAATCGGCCCCCTGCATCATCTTCATCGACGAGATCGACGCAGTCGGGCGGCATCGCGGGGCGGGCCTCGGCGGCGGCCATGACGAGAGGGAGCAGACCCTCAACCAGCTTCTGGTCGAGATGGACGGGTTCGAGTCCAACGAGGGGTTGATCCTCATCTCGGCGACGAACCGGCCCGACGTCCTCGACCCGGCGCTGATGCGCCCCGGACGGTTCGACCGCCAGGTGGTCGTCCCCAAGCCGGATGTAAAGGGACGGGAGCAGATCCTCGGCGTGCACACCCGGAAGATCCCGCTCGACCCGGATGTGAAGCTCGAGGTGCTGGCCAAGGGGACGCCGGGGTTCACGGGCGCCGATCTCGCGAACCTTGCCAACGAGGCCGCGATCCACGCGGCGGGGATCAACCTCGCCACGGTCACGATGGAATGCTTCGAGATGGCCAAGGACAAGGTGATGATGGGGCGCGAGCGGCGCTCGATGATCATCAGCGACGTGGAGAAGAAATCCACCGCCTACCACGAGGCCGGACACGCGATCGTCGCCACCCTCACGCCGGGCGCGGACCCGATCCACAAGGTCAGCATCATCCCGCGCGGGATGGCGCTCGGCATCACGCAGCAGCTGCCGATCGACGAGCGGCACACCTATTCGCAGGTGTACCTGAAGAACAACATAACGATCCTGATGGGCGGACGCGTGGCCGAGG
>Ga0256865_1000641_pt1 | contig 11678 bp, 11 predicted proteins | sample RVTome_14_FD_187337 | JGI IMG/M metagenome (GOLD analysis project Ga0256865, IMG submission 187337) | Soil microbial communities from uranium-contaminated site in the Upper Colorado River Basin, Wyoming, United States - RVT145D125 HiSeq ... | reverse complement strand
GAGGTCCACCTCCCGGCCCTGCCCCTCCTCGAGCCGGCGGAGGATCATCTCCATCCAGGTGGTCCCCTCTCGGCACGGAGTGCACTGCCCGCACGATTCGTGTGAGAAGAAGCGGACGATTCTCTCGGCCGCAGCGACCATGCAGGTGTTGTGATCCATGACCACCACCGCCCCCGACCCCAGCATCGAGCCTGCGGCAGCGGTGGCGTCCTTGGTGATCTCCAGGTCGAGGTGCCGGTCGGGCACGAACCAGGGGGCAGAGGCGCCGCCGGGTATCCACGCCTTGAGGTCGTTGCCGTCCCGGATGCCGCCCGCGACCTCGTAGATCAGCTCACGCCAGGTGATCCCGTGTGCCAGCTCATAGTTTCCCGGTTTGTTGACATGCCCGGACACCGAGGTCATGAAGGTGCCCGTGTCCGTCTCGTGGGCAACCAAGCGGAAGTCGTCCGCACCCATCTCCAGGATGTGGGGCAAGTTGGCGAGGGTTTCGACGTTGTTGACGATGGTGGGCTTCATGTACAGGCCCTTGGCCGCCGGGAAGTAGGGCGGCTTGAGCCGCGGCTCGCCGCGCAACCCCTCGAGCGAGTTGATCAGGGCGGTCTCCTCGCCGCAGATGTAGGCGCCCCCACCGAGGTGAACGGTCACCTCCAGGTCGTAGGCGGTGCCGAAGATCCCCTTGCCCAGGTAACCCCGCGCATAGGCGTCGTCGACGGCGTCCTGGACCCGTCTCGCCGGCTTGGGGTACTCACCCCGCACATAGATGAAGGCATGGTTCACCTCGTTGGCGAAGGATGCGATGATCACGCCCTCGATCAGCTGATGGGGATCGCGTTCCAGGAGCTGACGATCCTTGAAGGTGCCGGGTTCCGACTCGTCGGCGTTGACCACCAGGTAGGCGGGCCGATCCGGAGCCAGGAAGCTCCACTTCAAGCCGGCCGAGAACGCCGCGCCGCCGCGGCCGAGCAAACCCGACTCCTTGATCGTCTCCACCAGCTCGTCGCGGGTCAGGCTCAGGGAGCGTCGTGCTTGGGCGTATCCGCCGGTCTCCTCATAGAGGTCGATGGTGTGCGAATTCTGCGGATGCTCCGTCATCCGCCTGGTGATCAGGAGCGTCACGACGAGCCCTCGGACCCGGCGGTCCCCAGCGGTTGGAAGGCGGGATAGGGGCCAATTGCCCCGACTTCGTCCCGTATCGCCCAGTCGAAGCTGCGCCGGCCGCCGAAGAGCTCCTGCATCTCGTCGGTGTTGACCACCGTCGGGCGGGCGCTCTGGAGCCACCTCACCAGCTCGCGAGCCTTCTCCGGGTTGACGCCCTCGATCAGCTCGTAGTTCACCTGGACCGCGGGGGCTCCCCCGCAGGCACCGAGGCACTCGACGTGCTCGACCGACAACAGGCCTTCGTCGTCGGTCTCCCCATGGGGGACTCCGGATTCGTCCTCTACCGCACTCAGCACGTCGTCACCCCCGAGAAGCATGCACGAAATGGAGGTGCAGCACGAGACGAGGTAACGACCGGTCCGCTCCCGTTTGAACATGGTGTAGAAGCTGGCCACCGATCCGACCTGGGCTGGCGTGATACCGGTCCATTCGGCGACCTCTTCCATCCCTTCCGGGGTGAGGTAGCCGTCGACCGACATCGCCAGGTAGAGGAGCGGCATCACCGCAGACCGCCGCTCCGGGTAGCGGGCCACTATCGACTCCGCCCTCGCCCGGACCTCCTCCGGCCAGACGCTCACCGGTCGACATCCCCCATGACGGGGTCCATCGAGGCGATGGTGGCGATCGTGTCCGCCATCAGCGAGTCGGCCATGGCGATCGGCAGCGCCTGAAGGTTGTTGAACGACGGTGCCCGGACGTGCATTCGGTACGGCTTCGCCTCCCCGTCGGAGACCAGATAACAACCCAGCTCACCGCGGGGGGACTCCACCGCGACGTAGGTCTCACCGGCGGAGACCTTGAACCCCTCGGTGAACAGCTTGAAATGGTGGATGAGCGCCTCCATCGACTCGTCGATGCGGGCCCGCGGAGGCGGGGTCACCTTCCTGTCGTCGACACGGAAGTCGCCCTTGGGCATCAGCTCCAAGGCTTGTTCCACGATTCGCAGCGACTGATGGATCTCTTCGATGCGTACCCGGTACCGGTCGTAAGTGTCGCCGTGGGTGCCGGTCGGCACATCGAATTCGTAGTTTTCGATACCCGAGTAGGGGAAGGCCTTGCGCAGATCCCAATCCACCCCGGTGGCCCTCAGGGCCGGCCCGGTGATCCCGTAGGCGATCGCCTCCTCTGCCGTCACCACTCCGACACCCCGGGTCCTCGACTCCCAGATGGGGTTGTGGCGGAGCATGTCGTCGTAGTCGTCGATCTTCGGCGGCAGATATGTGAGCAGATGGCCGACATCGTCCTTCCAGCCGGGAGCGAGGTCCGCCGCCACCCCGCCGGGGCGGATGTAGTTGTGATTCATCCTGAGCCCGGTGGTCTTCTCGAAGAAGTCGAGTATGAACTCCCTCTCCCGGAACCCGTACGTCATTATCGATAGCGCACCGATGTCCATCCCGTTCGTCGCCAGGGCGACGAGATGAGACGAGACCCGGTTCAACTCGGTCATCAGCACCCGGATGACGGCGGCGCGGGGCGGTACTTCGATGCCGAGGAGACGCTCCACCGCCAGCGAGTAGGCCAGCTCGTTGTGGAACGGGGCCAAGTAGTCCATCCGGGTGACGTTGGTGGGGCCTTGACCGAACGTGAGCTGCTCTGCGGTCTTCTCCATGCCGGTGTGGAGGTACCCGATGATGGGCTTGGTCCTCCGGATGACCTCGCCTTCCAATTCGATTTGGAGCCGAAGTACCCCATGAGTGGAGGGGTGTTGCGGTCCCATATTCAGGATCATCCGCTCGTCGTCCTCACCGAAGCCATCGTCGAGCTCGTAGTCGTCGTCGACGACGCTTCCTCGCTGCTCCCGCAGCCGGTAGTCCGACTCGTCGCGGGCTATCTCCTGGCTTCCCTCGTCGGTGGGCGAGAACTGGGGCTCCTCGGTCCCGGCGACCCAGATGTCGACTTCCTCGGTGATCTTCTCGTCGCCCATCAGCTCACCTGGTGGCTTTCCTTGAACTGGACAGGAACCCCGCCGACCCCAAAGTCCTTTCGAAGCGGAAAACCCTCCCAATCGTCGGGCATGAGGATTCGGGTCAGGTCGGGATGACCTTCGAACACGATCCCAAACATGTCGTACACCTCGCGCTCGGCGTAGTTGGTGCCTGGATACAAGGGGACCAAGGAGTCGACCACCGGGTCTTCCCGGTCCAGGGTGGTGATCATGCGGAGCCGGGTCCGGTGCTCCATGGAGAGGAGCCCGGCCACGACTTGATACCTCTCAGGCCGGGCCCGGAGCCAGTCGACTGCCGTCACATCGACACACACCTCGAACCCGGCGTCGCGGGCCGCCGTCGCGAAAGCGAGCCAGCTCTCACGGGGTACGTGGGCCACGTCCTGGCCGTGGCTCATCTCGTGTGCGACGTCGTCGAACCTGCCGACCACGTCGTCGATGATGGGGTGGGTCAATTGTCGATCTCCCCGCTCATGATCTTGTCGTGCAGGGTGAGGATCCCGTGCATCAGACTCTGCGGGCCTGGAGGGCACCCCGGGACGTAGATGTCGACCGGGACCACTTGGTCCACCCCCTGCACCAGGGCGTAGTTGTTGAACATTCCTCCCGACGACGCGCAGGCGCCCATCGAGATGACCCACTTCGGGTCGGGCATCTGGTCATAGACCTGCCGCAAGACCGGCGCCATCTTCTGACTGACCCTGCCGGCGACGATCATCAGGTCGGCCTGGCGGGGCGAGGCCCGGAACACCTCCATCCCGAACCGGGCGAGATCCCAGTGGGCCGCTCCCGACGCCATCATCTCGATGGCGCAGCACGCCAATCCGAAAGTAGCGGGGAACATGGAACGCGTCCGCGCCCAGCGTGCCGCCCGGTCGACCGTGGTCATCATCAGATTGCCGGGTGGGGTGGCCGCCATCAGGCGACCTCGTCAGCCGCCGGCCGCTCGAGATACCTGGTCCGTCTCCTGACGTACCAGTCGAGAGCACCTCTCTTCCACACATAGGCAAGCGTCTCGGCGACGAAGAAGGTGAAGACGAATATCGCCGCCACCCCGTACCAGCCGAGGTCGGTGTAGATGGAGCCCCAGGCGAACAGGAAGATGATCTCGACGTCGAAGACCACGAACAACATCGCCACCAGGTAGAACTTGACCGGGAACCGCTGCACCGGCTCGACCTCGGGGATGATGCCCGACTCGTATGGCTCCAGTTTGGCCGGTGTGGGGCGGCTTGGCCTGATCAGACTGGAGATCAGGTAGGTGACGGATACAAACGCTATCCCCAAAAAGAACATCACCGCGATAGGCAGATAATCCGCAAGGGCCACGATCTGAGCTTAGAACGGGCAGACTTTGTGAAAGAAATCGCAAGGAGTCGGGGTCAGCCCTGGGCCGGGACGACGCAGCTCGTGGTGCTCGGGGTGCCGACCGAGCCCGAGAAGGGCTCCGGGTTCCTGATTTCGCTGCCGCTCTCATCGGTGGTCAGAAACCGGATGAGACCCCGGTACACGGCATCGGCGTACGCACGTTGCAGGATCTCGGATTGCAGCAGCTCCTCCTCGACCGGATTCGAGATGTACATCCCTTCGACGATCACCGAAGGCGCCTCGGCTCGCCTCAGCAGCCCGTAGAAGTCCTCGCCGGTCTCGTCATCGACTCTCGCCTTGGCGCCGGTCTCCAACGCCGCCCCCCACGAGGTCCCGAACTGGGCCAGCCCCCGAACCAGCTCCTCGTGAATCAAGGAGGCGAGACGGTCGGAACCGGGTGAGCCCACCGAGTAGAAGACGTCGGTGCCGGGTGTGTCCTGTGTGATCGAGGGAGCGGAGTTGTTGTGTATCGAGACCAGGGCGTCTGCCCCTATCGAATTGGACATGGCGGCCCGGTAGGCGAGGCCGAGCTCGATGTCACCAGCCTCGGGCGAATCCGGGCCCCGGGTCATCCACACAGCTGCCAGGGCCGGATATTGGTCGCCGGGGCGGACGTGGCCCGTCTCCCAATCAATATTCTGCCCGGTCAGAAGACGGTCGCGCAGCCAGGTGCTTATCGCCAGGTTGGCATCGGACTCATTCGAGCCCGACGGGCCTTTCGCTCCCCGATCCCTTCCGCCGTGTCCCGGATCCAACACGACTACCGCCGAGGCCAGGTCGAATTCGGGGCCGGGTGACATTGGACTCCTCGCCTGAGCCAACTCGACATCGGCCCGTCGGACCCATCGCTCGGTGTTGCAGGTGGTGAGCACCTGGAGCCAGTCTCCGTCGTCGGTCAGCACCGGAAAGATCAGACCTTCGGCGGGTCGGTAAAAGGGCTCCGATTCGGGTTCGGTATAGAGATCGACGCCACCCGGCGGAACGATCACGAGGGCGGGACCTCCGGGGGCGGGGTGAGGCTGAGTGGTGGGAGTCGAATCCGGCCCCGACGACGTGACGGTCGACGAAGTCGGCCCCTGATCTGCCGGTCCGGAGCAGGCGACGGCGAAGAGGGCCCCGGCCAGGAGTGGGACGAAGACCTTCATCCGGTGTCGAGGACTGTGGCGAGATGGCCGAGGTCATCGACTGCGACGTCCGGCTCGATGCCGGGGAGAGACCACGGGATGCCCCCGCGGGCCACGTATGCGCCCCGAGCACCGGCCCGCATGGCACCGGCCACATCCCAGTCATGTGCCGCAACCATCAGCATCTCTAGCGGCTCGACTTCGAGCTGGCCGGCTGCGTACCGGTAGGGAGTGGGATCGGGCTTGAAGCGGCCCACCTCATCTACGGAGATGACCCGCTGGATGAACACGTGGAGCCCGGCGTTCTCTATCTGGGCGTTCGCTGCCCGGGTGCTCCCGTTGGTCAGGGCAGCAGTCTTGAAGCCGGCATCGACCAGTCGCTCCATGGCCGGGATCACATCGCGATGGGCGGCCAGCACTTCCAAGCGCGCCACGAGGGCCTCGGCCCCGGGCTGATCGAGCTCCGTCCCCAGCTTCCCGGCCAAGGCGAGGAGCGCCTCCACCCCGATCTCAGAGAAAGGGCGGAATTGGTTGAGGTGGTTGGCCACCAAAGAGCCATGGAGCAAGCGAGCAAACCACTCGCCCAGCGGCGGAGACGGTCCAAAGACCGCCTCGAAATCCTCCCGCATGGGTGCGAGGTCCAAGAGCGTCTCGTTGACGTCGAAGACCAGGGCGATCGGCCGGTTCACCTGACTGGGAGTGCTCTCACCAGCCCGGCGAGGGCGTCGTAGGTTCGCTCCCCCATGTGCTTGTCGTCGGGGTCGAGGAGGTTGGCCATCACCTTGAGCGTCCACTCCATCAGCGGACGGTTCCTCAGCCCGGTGTGGGCCAAGGCCTTCATCACCGGTGGATTCCCGATCACCTTCACGAAGACCCGGGCCATCTTGTAATAGAGGCCGTACTCGTCCTGGAGAAACTGGGGATATCTCTTGAGCAGGCCCAGGTCATCCTGACCGATGGCGGCCGAGACATGATCGGCTGCGATGCGACCCGTCTCGTAGGCATACGAGATCCCCTCGCCGTTCCACGGGTTGATGGCGCCGGCGGCGTCCCCGATGGTTATCCAGTTGGCGCCGACGAGAGGACCCTTCGAGAAGGACATCGTCAACTTGCCCCCGACGGGCTTGCTCAACTGCGACTCGTCGGACAACCCCCAGTAGGAGGGGGCGATCGTTACGTAGTCGCGCATCATGTGAGTGGTGTTGACGTGCTTCCAGCGCTTGAACGTCGAAAGAAGCCCGACGCCGACGTTGACCGTGCCATCACCGAGGGGAAACACCCATCCGTATCCGGGCATGGTGGCCCCGGAGGAGTCGCGCATGTCGAGTTGGCTCTCGAGAAACGGGTCGGTGGAACGCGGCGACGAGTAGTAGCCGCGAGCGGCCAGCCCCATCGGATAGTCCTTGCGCCGGGCCGACCCCAGGTCCCGACCGAACCGGTTCATGGAGCCGTCGGCGATGATGGTCACTCCCGGAGTCACCATCTCCCTGCCACCGCCGTTTTGCAGCTCGACCCCGGTCAGGAGCCCGTCCTCGATGATTGGTGTCGCGGTTGTCTTCTCCATGATCCGGGCACCTTGTTTCTCTGCCAGGGTGGCCACCTGACCGTCTAGGTCCCGACGCCGCATGACGCCACCCCACGACGGATAGACACTGTGTTCCGGCCACTTCAGCTCGAGCATCAGGTCGTCGCCCGCGTAGGAGCGAAGACCGGTGACCTTGTGGAACTCGACCACATCGAAGTCGAAGCCCATGTCCTGGAGTTGCTTGATTGCCCGCGGAGTCAGACCGTCACCGCATGTCTTGTCACGCGGGTATTCCTTCTTCTCGACGAGAAGGACCTCGTGCCCGGTTCGGGCCAGCCAGTAGGCGGCGGCGGAGCCGCCGGGGCCGCCACCGACCACGAGCACGGATGGAGATTTCATCTGCGCTGAGGTTAGACCTGGCGGAAAGTCATCAAACCTCGGGCGAGGCCTCGACGTGGGACCCGGTTCGGTCGAACCGGTAGTGCTCCACGATCAGCGAACCCAACAGCACCGCTACCACCAGGGTGAGCAAGGTCACCCCGTTCAGCGTCGCCCCCAAAAGCATCACACCCGCCACGGCAGCTGCGCCGACCACCCGCTCCGCGGCGAGGGTCCGGAACGCTCGCCACACCGCGATGGCGATCCCTCCGAGGAAGAGCACGAGGCCGAAGACGAGCATCAGCCGAAAGCTGGGAGCGACCCGCTCCAGCGGATGAAGCGAGATTGCCTCCAGGGCCGCCGCCGCCAGCATGATCCCGGCCACGATCGGGGCATGAGCCCAGGTATAGACGTCACGGGCATATCGGCCACGTTCCCGGTTGGACTCCAGCTCGGTGCCCCGCTCCTCGAGGTTGGGACCGGGCCGGTCGAAATAGCCCCACCACAACAGGCCGGCGAAGGCGCCGGACGCGACCAGGGCCGCGGTGGTGGCGCCGGGGAGCCCGTCCCCATCCTGAAGGGCGGTGACGACCGGGATGCCGATCGCCACGATGACCTCGCCGAGAGCGATGATCACGATGAGGCCGTGCCTCTCGGCCATATGCCCGACACGGATCAGCCACTCTCCGCGTCCGGCGGCGATCATGGCTCCGAGCACGATGGCGAGGTTGACCAGCCAGAGCCCGATTCGAAGCGGGCCCTCGGCCAAAGCGCCGGCGATGAGAACCACGATCGCCACCAGATTCGGGGCGATCCACCACACGATCGCGTCCCAGAGCTCCGTTCCTTGAGGAGAGTCCAGGGTCTGCATCAGGAATCCGAGGAGCATGATCCCGCCCAATGACAGTGCGAAGACGAGCCCGCCTGCGTCGAGAGCCGTCGACGTCGACGCCGCCATTGGGACGCTGAGAACGGTGGCGACCAGCAGGATCAGCCGTATCTTCCGTCTGAAACCTTCGACGGTGTTGGCCGCCCAGGTGAGCTGCTGCCAGGGAAGCCAGAGCAGCCCGAACAGCAGGGCCGCCTTGCCCACTCCTCCCCACGACGGCTCATTGATCAGGAAACCGACGAGCTGGGAAAAGGCGAACACATAGGCGAGGTCGAAGAAGAGCTCAACCGGATCGGCGGTGAAATCCTGGGCGCGATCCTCGAGTCGTGGGATTTCCATCGAGCTGCGAGTCTAAAGGCGGCAGCCCCTTCTCCCCGATGGCCGATAGGGCTGGTCAATTCCTTAATGTCGTCGGCCATGATGAGTGAATTGCCCCGGGCAACCGTCGAGCGCCTGCCGCAATACCTGCGTCTTCTCGACGACATCGGCGAGGCCCGGGTCACGATCAGCTCCGAACAGCTCGCCGAGGCGTCGGGGGCCAACGCGGCCAATGTCCGCCGCGATCTGCTCTACCTCGACTTCCACGGGATGCGCGGCGTCGGCTATTCGATCGAAGAACTGCGGGCGCGCATCCGAGACGAGTTGGGGATATCGCATCGACGGAACGTCGCCATCGTCGGAGCCGGGAACCTGGGCCGGGCATTGGCCAACTACGGGGGTCTGACCCGACGCGGGTTCGACGTCGCCGCGATCTACGACCGTGATCCGGAGAAGGTGGGAACCGCGATCGGTAACCTCACGATCCAGCCGATCGAGGATCTGGCGAACGACCTGGTCGGGGGTCTCTTCGACATGGCGATCCTCGCCGTCCCCGGCAACTCCGCCCAGCAAGTCGCCGACATCCTGGCCAAGTGGGGCATCGCCTCGATCCTGAACTTCGCCCCGGTGAGGGTCGAGGTGCCCGATTCGGTCTATGTGCGGCAGGTCGACCTGTCGATGGAGCTTCAGGTCCTCAGCTATTACGGCGACCGGCCCCGCGGCTGAGGCTCAGGCGCTCGATCGCTCTTGAATCTCCTCGTATTGGTGTAGCGCCACGAGGAAGGCGATGAATATCACCAGGCAGACCAGGGTGTAGGTGATGGGGATGACCCTGATCTCGAGTGAGTTGAGTCCCTCGATGTCGTCCGGCTTGGGACCGCGCGGGGCGTAGATGACGAACAGCAATGATGTGATCGTCAACCAGCCGAACGTGGCCGCTCCGGTTACCAGGAACCCGAGCCTTCTCCCCAGGTTGGTGAGGTTGAACAGATAGATCGACCCGTAAAACAGCAGGACTGCGCCAATGGTGAGGACCACGCCGGTGACGAACAGGTTGGCCGAGAAGAGATCGCGGAACAGCTCACGGAAGAACACGGATCATCCCTTTCCGTCCAGGTTTCCGGAGCGCAGGTAGGCCGCCAGGAGGGCGATGTCCTCCGCAGGGAGGATCGCACCGAAGGCCGGCATCCGGCCCGAGCCGAATCCGTTCAGCCCATAAGGAGTCTGAGCCTGCGAGCCGCGGATCAAGAACTGGATGAGCAGGTCGTCCTCCGGATCGGCTGCGGCGGGGCCGAACTGCACCACGGGCCGGCCATCCCAAAGGGCGGGCCCGAAACCGCCGCTGCCCGCCTCCTGGGTGAAGGGCAGGCCGGCGCTGAACCCGGAAGTGTGGCAACGGGCGCAGTTGGCGTGGAAGAGGCCGACGGCGCGTGCGGCTTCGTCTTCGGACACGCCCATCGCCGCGGCCACACCAGCGAGATCTATCTCGTAGGCGCGCCGTTCGGCGGCTGCCTCCAGGAACTCGAGACCGGCCTGCTCCGCAGCCAGCACTACGGCCTGGTTGTTCGACGTGACCCGAAGCGACGTTGCCAGCGACTCGATTCCCCCGACGAAGGAGGTCGCTGTCCGCAGATCGGACCGCCCACCGACTGACATCGGGTTGGTCGGGTCGAGGACGATCTCGACCAGCTCGGTGGGTACGGTCTTGGTCGAGGCGTCGGCCATCGTCGTGGTGATGTCGCTCTCGGCCCCCGTCGAGATCCCGTCGCCGTCAGGGTCCGAGCCACTCTCGATCGCCGCGGCCGCGTTTTCCGCCAGCTCTGCAGCGCCCGCCGGCGCCTCCTCGGCCGCCGCCGCCTCGTTGAGGGCCTCGGCCAGGGCCTGGGCGCTCGACACTGTCGTGTAGGGACCCGCCGGGACCGAGATCCCTGCGTCGGTCGCCTCCACGGCGATCGACTCGAGATCCTCGGCAGCAGCCGGTGAGACCTCACCCGCGGCCACCGACCCCTGCTCCAGCGCGGTCCGGACCGCGGCCAGGTTCGTTGTCAGCAATGGCTCTTCTTCCAATACCCCGGCCAGGGCGGTCTCGGCCTCTGCTGCAAGCTCGGCATCGGCCATCTCCGGATCCATGGTGATCGCCTCGACCACCTTGAACCCGGTGATCGCCTGCAAGGACAGCTCGGACAACTCGGTCTCGGCTGCGTCGGAGACACCGTCGCCATCGGTGTCGATGCCGCTGTCGACAGAGTCGAGAACCTCGCCGGCCCTCTTGGCGATGGGCTCGATGAAGTCGGCGTCCGCGCCCGCGGCCTCGATGTCCCTGACGACTTGGGCCTGGTTGAGGATCGCGGTATCCAGGGTCGCCTCCGCATTGGCCAACTTGTCCAGCTCGAGCCGCACCGGGTCCGGTGTCTCGTTGACGGCCTCCGACTGCGGGATCTGAATCGTCTCCAGATAACTGACGACATCGACCACCTGCGCCTCGTTCAACGGCCCTCCGCCGGCAAGTCCCCAAGCCGGCATCGGTGTGTTGCCCCGCCCGAAGGTGATCCAGAAGTTGAGCTCGTCCTCGTCGTACCGATACAGGACGTCGTTGAGCGAGGGGGCCGTCCAGGCCACGGTCACTCCGGACCTCTTCTCGACGAAGGAGGCACTGCCTCCGACCCCTTCGGGGCCGTGACAGCTGAAGCAGGCGAACTCCTCGACGAGATGTTCTCCCCGCTCGATCGACTCTTGCTCGAATTGCTCCTCGAAGCCGGTCTGGCGATCGGGCTCCCCGAGGAAGTACAGGGGAAGTGAGATGGCCAGGAAGGCCGAGAAGGCGATCGCCGCCTTCTGTCCGGTCTCCAGGCGCCTCGTCTCCATCTCCTGGTCGCTGGTGCCGGGCCGGAGGTTGGAAGGCACCTCCTCGCGGCCCCGGTTCCTGATCGCCGAGACGAACACCACTCCCAGCCAGGCGATGCCGGCGACTAC
>Ga0256865_1000640_pt1 | contig 11689 bp, 10 predicted proteins | sample RVTome_14_FD_187337 | JGI IMG/M metagenome (GOLD analysis project Ga0256865, IMG submission 187337) | Soil microbial communities from uranium-contaminated site in the Upper Colorado River Basin, Wyoming, United States - RVT145D125 HiSeq ... | reverse complement strand
GACCTCGATCTCGGAGCCGCCGACGAGCTGACCGGCGACGACGCGGAGGAGGGTGTGCCGGAATTCGGCGGCGGACCGGACCTCGACGGCGCCCTGGACCTCGACGGCAGGCTGGAGGACCTGGAGGCCCTCGACCTCGACGAGGACGTGCTGCCCGACCTCGACGAGGCGGCGCCGCTCGAGGACCTGTTGACGGTCGAGGCGACGACGCCGTTCACGGCGGGCGCGGCGATGGCGGGCGCGGCGGCGGCGGAGCCGGCCGGCATCGGGATCGGGGTCTCCTTCGACGCCGCGGGAGAGGCCGACGAAGAGACGGAGCGGATCGCGGAGCTGCTCGACGAAGGACAGGGGAGCTTCGACCGCGGCGACTACCAGGGCGCCATCGACGTCTGGTCGCGTATTTTCCTCATCGACATCTCGAACGGCGAGGCGTCGAGCCGGATCGAGGAGGCGCGACGGAAGAAGGCCGAGCTCGAGCGGCAGGCCGAGGAGATCTTCCACGAGGGCGTGGGCCACGTCGAGAGCGAGTCGCTCGAGGAGGCCAAGGACGCATTCCGGCGGGTGCTGGCCGTCGATGCCCACCACTCCCTGGCGCGCGACTATCTCGAGCAGCTCGAGGCCGGCAAGGTCCCCACCGTCGTGTCGCGCCAGAGCGAGGCGGACCTCGACGACCTCGACGCCGTCGGGCTCGCCGCGGCCGGCGCCACGGCGGCGAGCCCGACGCTGGAAGCGGCGGTCCGGCGCGACCGCGTCGTGGTGGTCAGGAAGACCGACAAACGGATCATTGCCCTGGCCGCGTTGGTGGCGATCCTGGTCGTCGGCGCCGGCGCCTATCTCTTTCTCAACAAGGACAAGCTGTTCCCGAACACCGCAGCGCAGACCGCGGCCCCGGCGCCGGCGCCGCGCGTCGATCCCATCGCCCGTGCCACCCGCCTGCACGAATCCGGGCAGACCGAGAAGGCCCTCGAGCAGTTGCGCAACGTCTCCGCCGACGATCCCGCGCACCCGGAGGCGATGGCCCTCATCGATCAGTGGGAGGCGTTGATCGCGGCCGTGCAGCAGGTAGACGCCGGGCCGCCGCCGGAGGTCCTCGCGCGCCGCAACCTGCTGCTCGCCGCCGCCCGCCAGGCGCACCGGGAGCAGCGGTTCATCAAGGCGAGCAAGTACTACGAGCAGGCGAACAAGATCCTCGCCCTGGATTCCGGCGACCGGGCCCTCTTGCTCAACTGCCAGGCCGAGCTCCAGGACCTCGCCGCGGAGATCAAGAAGTTCGAGCAGCGCGAATACGCCGCGATCCTTCCCGACCTGTGGCGCCGGCGCGACCGGAATCCCGAGGATCACGACGTCAGCCAGCTCATCGCCGACTCCTACTTCAATCTCGCGCTCGTCGATCTGCAACGCGGCGATCCGAAATCGGCCGCGGAGAAGCTCAAGGATGCGCTCGAGGTCGACCCGGACAACGACGACCTGCGGCGCCTGCAGCTCTTCGCCGACACCTACTCGGCCCGATCTCAGGACCTGCTCTACCTGATCTTCGTGAAATACCTGCCGTCGCGAGATCTGTAGGAGCCGCGGGTTCGATTCGATGAGCAAGCGCAAGAGCCCGAACGGCCGGGGGCTTCCGCTCTTCGACCTCCCCCTGCACGCCAACGACGAAGAGGCCGCGCCGGAGGAGGCCGAACGGCTCGTGGAGGACGCCGGCGACCTGCCGCTCGCCCCGCGCCGCGCGCGGGCCGCGGCGGCCGCTTCCGGCTCCGCCGCCGTCGACAAGACCCTGAGGAAGATCCCGGTAGTGCCGGCGGACGGCGAAACGGCAAACGGCGAAACTGCGGACGGCGAAACGGCGGACGAGCAGCTCGCGCCGCTCAGGGACCGGCTGCTCGCCGCCAGTCTCGATCTCGCGATCCAGGTGGTCGTCGCGGGAGGTGCCGTGGCGGCGGTGCGCGCCATGGGGGTCCCGGTCGCGCTCGCGGACGGCCTGATCTTCTCCTTCCTCTACTGGTTCATTCCGCTCGCCTTCTGGGGCCAGACGCCGGGCATGGCGTGGGTCGGCAACTCGGCGGTCAGCCTGAGCGACGAACCCTTGACCTTCGCTCAGACCCTGCTGCGGTGGTGCGGCGCCCTGCTGACGCTGGCCCTCGCCGGCCTCCCCCTGCTCCTCGCCCTCGGGGGCCGATCCTTGAGCGACCGCCTGAGCGAGTCGAAGACGGTGGCGATCTGAGGCCGCGTCTACGGAACGTACTCGAAGCGGTACACGGTCCCTGGCCGGGAATCCTCGAAGCGCAGCCAGGCGCGGCGACCGTCCTTGCGCAGCGCCACCGCGCCGTCGTCGCCGGAGGACACGGACCAGCCCGCCTGGCGCAGCCGCGCCAGGAGCTCGCGCCGCACCGTCGAGACGCCGTCCGGCGTCAACAAGCTCACCGTCGGCCGGCCGCTCGCGGTCGGCTCGAAGTCGATCAGGCTCGCCGGCAGATAGAGCGGCAGGTCGGGCGGGAAGTCGCCGGGCAGGATGCCCACGAGCTCGGGCGCGCGGACGCGGCTCTTGACGTCCTCCGACGTATCGACCTCGAGCGCCGGCGCCACGTCGACGGTCTCGAGCTCCGGGCTCTCCGCAGGCGGCTCGGCGCAGGCGCCAAGCGCCAGCACGGCTGCGGCGGCCAGGAACCGGCCCGCCGTCGGCGGCCGGCGCGGTTTTCTGTTAGAATGGCGGCGCGTCATGGGCTTTCGGATCCGTCTCCTCGCGGCCTGCGGGCTTTTCTCGAGCTGGATGATCCTGCTGCTGACGGGGCTCGTGCTCGCGGGCTGGAGCCACCTCGTGCTCCTCGGAGCCCTCCTTGTCTTCCCCTGGCGTCAGGCGGCCCATCCCGGACGAAACCACGCGGAGGAGCCGCGCGTAGGGAGATGATGAAGGCCGTTGCCGGAATCCGCGCCGCCACAGACCCTGGAGAGATTATAGTGTCATCCCAGGACGAGTCACCTCGGATCAACCAGATCGAAGTCCCTCAGATCCGTCGCTACACGCTTGCCTCGCTCGCCGCGGCCGGCGTGGCCGGCGCTCTCGGCGTGCTGCGCGCCCGTTTCCAGCACAGCCACATGTTCACGCCCACACGGTATCCCGAGGGCGAGTGGGATCCGGCCCGCCAGGGTCTCGTCTACCGCGACGTCTGGTTCGACAGCGAGCCCGGCGTCCGGCTCCACGGCTGGTGGATCGAGCACGGCGCGCCGCGGGCCACCGTGCTCTACTGCCACGGCAACGCCGGCAGCCTGGGCAGCCGCGTCGAGATCTTCCGCTACTTCCAGCGTCTCAAGGTCAACGTCTTCGCCTTCGACTACCGGGGCTACGGCCGCTCGACCGCCGCCGCGCCGAGCGAGCAGGGCCTCTACCGCGACGCGCGCGCCGCCTACGCCTGCCTGACCGGGGAGCTCGGCGTCGCGCCGCGAGAGATCCTGCTCTTCGGGCATTCGATGGGCGGCGCGGTGGCCGTCGACGCGGCGCTCGACTGCCCGGTGTCCGGGCTCATCGTGCAGTCGAGCTTCACCGACCTGCGCGACATGGCGCGCCACGCATTCCCGGGGGTGCCCATGCACTGGATCACCCGCAACTGCTTCCGCAGCATCGCCAAGGTCGGGCGCCTCGGGATGCCCAAGCTCTTCGTCCACGGCCGGGCCGACACCGTCGTGCCGTACGTCCTCGGCGAGCGTCTCTACGCGGCGGCGGCGGCTCCGAAATCCCGCTTCGCCGTGCCCGGAGCCGATCACAACGACCTCCACCTTCAGGGCAAGGCGGTGCCGTACTTCCAGGTCCTGGCGCGCTTCCGCCGCCGCTGCGTGGGTTAGGTCAACAACCCGGGGAACGCGGCTCGAGGACCAGCAGCGTGAGCTCGTCGAAGCGCTCGAGCTCGTCGAGCGAGAGCTCGAACACGGGGCGACCCTCGAGCCAGGCGCAGAGGACGAAGAAGCTCTCTGGCTCCTCGCGCAGCAGCGAGCGCAGCCGCACCCGCTCCTCGCCGTCGCCGAGCGCGACTGTTTCGAGACCGGCCTTGCCGTCCTCGAGACGGCGGAAGAGACGCGGCAGCTCCAGCCCGCGGCCGGCGAGCAGGCGGCCGAGGAAAGGGCCGGTCAAGAGCACGAGCTGGAAGCTGGCGCCGCCGTCGGTCGAGCGGTAGATGCCGTTGCCGGGATCGCCGTAGGGCTCGCTGACGGCCACGAACATGCGGCTGGGGTCCTGCGGGTCGATCTCCACGTCGCTGGCCGCGACCTGCGGCAGCCCGGCGGTCACGCTCGTCCAGGTGGCGCCGCCGTCGTCGGAGCGGAAGAGGCCCTTCGTCCCGAAGCGTCCGGGGTGGAGCTTGGCTCCCTCGATCTCGCCGATGTTGCCCCCCGCCGAGGCCACCGTGGCCCACACGGTGCCGCCGGGGGCGACCGCGATGCGCGAGAAGGCGCGGCCCGAGAACGTCGTGGGCGAGAGCGCCTGCCGGCGGCGGAGGCCAGGACCGAGACGAGGACGAGGACGACGGAGGAACGCGTCATCACGCACCTCCCTTGACGACGTAGGGACGCCAGGCGTCGGCGGGGCCGAGCTCGGCCAGCACCAGCACGCAGTCGTTGCGGGCCTCGGCGAGCTCGACCTCGAGCTCGCCCGACTTGGCGAGGGGACCGAGGTCGAGGCGCCGCTGACGGACCGCCGCCAGCAGCTCGGAGGCGGCGCTGTCCTTGACCAGATAGCCCGAGGCCCCGGCCCGCACCGCCGGCGTCGTCGCCGACCCCGACCGCCGCGGCGAGCTCCTCTGAGGCCGAGCGGGGTATGCTGACCCGCGTGGTCGTCCACTTCGCCGACGCGAGCGCGCGGCGGCGTCGGGTCTCGTCCTGGACGAGGGCGATTGAGGATAGACTGAGCCTCCGGGCCTCCCGGAGCCGTCATGATCGAGTTCCCCTACGGCATCGCCGACTTCTACGCCATCCGCCGCGACGGCATGCTCTACGTCGACCGGACGGCGTACGTCCGCGAGGTCGAGCGCCTGGGTCGTGTCCTCGTTTTCCTGCGTCCCCGGCGGTTCGGCAAATCGCTCTGGCTCCAGACGCTCGCCAACTACTACGACCTGCGCCGCCAGGACCAGTTCGAGGAGCTGTTCTCCGAATTGGACGGAGGGCTCCACCCGTCTGCGCTCAGGAACCGGTACTTCGTGCTCCAGTGGAATTTCTCGGCGATCGATCCGAGCGGCGGCATCGAGCGGATTGCCCGGAGCCTCCGCGAGCACGTTACCTCGCGGGCCGAGGTCTTCGTTTCCGACTACGAGGGCCACCTGCCCGGCACCGTCAGGACCGACGCCAGCCCGGCCGTGGTGATGGACAGCCTCCTGAGCGCCATTCGGAAGACACCCTACAAGCTCCGGCCCGCGCTTGCGATCCTGCGCGAAGCGCGGACGCCACCTCTGCTATAATCGCCGGCCGAGATGAGGGACGCCATCCTGCGAGCGACGCTTTCCGCCCTCTTCCTCTGCGGCGGCGCGGCGGGGGCCCTGGCGCCCCCGGACGTCGAGCTGGTGCGTCCCGCGCCGGGCGAGGTGCTCGTCGGCGGCGGCGAGGGGGTCGTGGAGTGGACGCTGCGCGGCGCGCCGCTCGATCCCGCCGTCGAGGAGTGGGAGGCCTTCCTGTCGTTCAACGGCGGCGGCTTCTTCGCCGTGCGCCTCACCCCCCATCTCGACGCCGACCGCCGGCGCTTTGCCTTCCGCGTGCCCGCCGTCGCCACCGAGGACGCCCGCATCCTGCTGCGCTTCGGCGACGAGGTGCGCGAGGTGGGCGTCGACGTGCCGCACCGCTTCGCGATCCGGCTGCCACCCTATCCCGTGCCGGTCGAGCGGCGGCCGGCGCCGGGACGCGGCGAGGCGGCGAGGCCGGGCGAGCCCGGCGTCGTCGCCTGGGTCGAGGGGACGCGCCAGGGCGAGGGCCTGACGCTCGTCCAGGCGTCCCTGCCGCCGGCCGCCGGCCCGGTGGTCGAGGGCGGCGCGGCGAGGGCGCCCGCCCTGCTCACTCCGCGCTCCGACGCGCCCGTCCTGACGCTCGCCGACGAGCGCGCGCGGCCGTCCGCGTCGCGTCCGCTTGCCGCGGCGGCGGGCCGGGTCCTTCCCGCCGCTCCCATCCTCCTGCTGGGCTGCCGTCAGAACGAATGAGACGCGGGACCCTCCGCGTCCTTCGCGTCCGTTGACGGCGCGGCCGTGTGGCCTCGCGTGTCCGCCGTTTTCGTTCCGCGTCCGTGACGGCCTGAGGCGAACGCCGCCTCCGGCCGTCCTTATGTCATGCACGGCAGAGGATCCATGCCATGAGGAAAGCTCTTCCGCTCAGCTTCGTTTTGCTGTTCTTGCCCTCCTGGCTCGCCGCCGAGGTGGCGGGCCGGGTGACCACCGCGGGCGGCGACCCGGTGATGGGAGCGCGGGTCGAGATCGCCGGCACCGCGACCGCCGCCGTCACCGCCGGCGACGGCACCTTCCGCTTCCCGGAGGCCGACGCCGCGGTCACCGTCCGCATCCACCATCCCCGTTTCGAGACCCTGGAGGTCGAGGTGGCGCCGCTGCCGGCGACGGACGCGGCGCCTCCGGCGTTCGCGCTCACCTCCAAGCACCAGGTCTTCGAGGAGATCACCGTCTCCGCCTCCCGCGAGGCCGACGCCGGCTTCCAGCCGGTGAGCGTGGCGGTCTCGTTCATCGCCCTCGACGACAAGCCCACGGTGCCGTCGACCCTGGTCGGTCTCCTCGCAGGGGTGCCAGGAGTGGCAGAGAACGGCCAGGGGGGGCAGTTCCAGTCCTATTCGATCCGCGGCGTCGCGGGCCAGCGCGTGATGACCCTGGTGGCCGGCGTGCGCATCGTCACCGAGCGCCGCGCCGGCGCCACGGCGTCGTTCGTCGACCCGATGCTGCTCGACCGCGCCGAGGTGGTGCGGGGGCCGTTCTCCAGCTACTACGGGTCGGGGGCCCTGGGGGGTCTCGTCCAGGTCTTCCCGCGCGAGTTCGCGAAGCCGAGCTTCAACGCCGGCTACGACAGCGAGGGGGACCAGAGCTTCCAGCAGCTCGGCGTCGGCGGCGAGGACTGGTCCCTGGGGATCTCCCACCGCCAGGCTGACGACGCCGAGACGCCCGACGGCGAGCGTCTCTTCAGCCGATTCGAGCAGTGGTCCGCGGCCCTGACCAAGAAGTGGGACCTCGGCGAGTCGACGAGCCTGGAGCTGATCGCCATCCCGGCCATCGGCCGCGACATCGGCAAGCCCAACGCCGACTTCCCCGGCCGCACCACGATCTATCCCGAGGAGAACCACCTCGTCACCCGGCTGATCCTGCGCACCGGGGACCACTGGCGGGTGGACCTCTGGGCCCATCCCAACGAGCTGCTGACCCAGGACGAGGTGGGCGACGTCCGGGCCCTGGTGGACAACGACGCCTTCGACTTCGGCTTCAACGCCCAGAAGGAGCTCGAGCTCGCCTCGGGGCTGGCGGCCCGTCTCGGCCTCGACTACTTCGGACGCCGGGGCGTCCAGGCCACCGAGACGACGGAGAACGTCGTCACCGGCGAGAGGTCGACGGCGACGACGCTGGACGGCGAGCAGGACGAGCTCGGCGCCTACGCCTCGCTGCGGCGCACCTTCGGCCGCGTGACCGTGGAGGGCGGCGGCCGCTTCACCTGGCTCCAGCAGTCGAACGTCGGCGCCGAGTCGACGTCGAAGACCGCGGTGACCGCCTTCGCCGGGGTGACGGCGCCCCTGGGCGGCGGCTTCGAGCTCGCGGCCAACGCCGGCACCGGCTTCCGCTTCGCGGGGCTCTCCGAGCGTTTCTTCACCGGCACCACCGGCCGCGGCGAGATCGTCGCCAACGAGGACCTCGACCCCGAGCGCTCGCTGAGCGTCGACGTGGGCTTTCGCTACTACGCCTCGAAGCTCTATCTCGAGCTCTTCGCCTACCGCAACGAGGTGGACGACTACATCGAGCGCATCCGCCTTCCCAAGGGCGCGCTCACCTTCGTCAACCTCACCTCCGGCACCCTCGAGGGGATCGAGCTCTCCGGCTTCTACCAGGCGACGGACGCCCTGCGCGTGACCTGGGCGGCGCAGCGTCCGCGCGGCGAGGACGACGCCGGCGCGTCCCTCGGCGACGTGCCGGCGGCGCGCGTCGAGGCGGGCGTGGCGTGGCAGCGCGGCGCCTGGAAGGCGGGCGGCCGGCTCGAGCACCGCTTCGCCGAGGACCGCATCGGCCCGGGCGAGCAGGAGACGCCGGAGGCGGACCTGCTGTCGGCGTCGGTGGGCTACCGGCTGAAATCGGGCCTGGCGTTGACGCTGACCGGCACCAACCTGCTCGACGAGACCTACCTGCCGTCGGCCGACGAGCTGTCGGTACCGGGGCAGGGGCGCTCGTGGGGCTTGATGGTAGGCTGGAACTGGTAGGGCGGAGATCCTCTCCCAGTCCTCCCTTGAAGGGATTGACTCCTCGCTGGCGCATCGGCTCCGCGTTGGAGGGGATGGGCCGCATGGCACTAAACAAGTCGGGTGGCGGCGGCTCTATTGTTGAACAGGGCCAAGAACCCGGTGTTTTCATCCGAACCTCACGGTGAGCTTCCGGCTGGAATCGGACGCTAACGCGGGCGGTGCCCGGTGAACGCGAAAAGGAGGACGACATGAGTACCGTTCCAGGTCTGATTTCCGTAAGAGACATCGGCGCGAAGGGTGACGGCGCGAGCGACGACACGGCCGCGTTCCAGGCGGCCCTTCACGCCTTTTCCGGGCTCAAGGGACGAACCGTGATCGTGCCGCCCGGAACCTACAAGCTCACCGCGACGCTTCACTTGGAAGACGTCCTGCTGCTCGGACAGTCCGCGGGGGGATGGCCCGCCGACTCGAATTCGGGTCCCGTGCTCGTCATCGCCCACGACGAGCCAGAGGCTTTCGTGCTGGGCGCCGGAGCGTCCGTCCACGGCTTCGAGATCGACCATGTCACGGACGCTCAGAGCACGACCCTCAAGCTGACCCGGACCGGCCCCAGCGTCACGAACCTGAAGATTCACAAGCCCTGGATCGGTATCGCCTGCGACACGAAACCCCTGGAGCACAATCCCGGCCGCTTGCACGTCGCCAACGTCTTCATGATCAACGTCCGTCACGTCGGCCTCGACGTCCAATACACCTACGACGTCCCGACGATCGAGAACGTCGAGGTCTGGATCTCGGTCGAGAATCTTCGTTACCAGCAGACCGCCTTCAAGTTCGGCCACAACGACGGGCTGCGAGCGAGCAACCTCTTCGCGTTCGGGTGCGCCTGCGGCTACGACTTCTACACCTCCGAAGACGGCTTCGGCTGTTGGGGGGCCCTGGAGAGCTGCAGCACCGATCTCACCGAGAAAGCGATGCACGTCCGAGACGCCTCCTACCTGGCCATCAGCGGCGGCTGGCACCTCGTACACCACCGTGGCCTGGTGATCGACGCGCCGCGGGCGCGGATATCGATCAACGGCGGCGTCATCAGCACCAACAACGGCCCGGCGATCGAGGTCGAGGCCGTGCGTCAGTTGAGCGTAACCGGGCTCACCTGCAGGCGCGGCCAGCACAACGACTTCACGCTGATGGATCTCCGAGGTGCGGGGGCGCTCAGCATCTCGGGCTGCAATCTCGACGTCCGTGCCGTCGGCGCCGGAATCCGCGTGGGCCAGGGCGTGCGGCAAGGCGTGATCACCGGAAACGTGTTGACCCTCTTCAATCCGCGCGCGCCCGGGGCCCAACCGCCTGTCGGTATCGAAGCGGGTCCGGCCGTCACGGGCGCCAACGCGGGAACCGAGCCGGTCGACCAGCCCCAGCCGTCCCTGCCCGACCTGTTCAACGCTGCCAGGCAATACGCCGTCCGGTACCAGCGCTCGGGCGCCTATCCCTCCTACGGCGACGTGACGGACAACGACAGGATGGCCTCCTTCGGCATCATTCTGATCGAGAAGGCGTTCGCCGAGGCTCATCGGATTCCCGAGGCCGATCTGGAAGCGCTGATCCAGGGCACCGGCGTGGGCTTCGACACAGTCGAGGGGAAGTTCATGTCGAGCAACCGGTGGGCAGTGGCCCAGGGTTTTGCCGGGGGCTTCCCGACCCTGCACACCGAAGACGGAGAGCTCGAGCTCGTCTGCATCGCCGCGGGCATGGCACACCACCAGGACGTCGACTCGGCCGAGCTCGCCCCCGGCGACGGGAGCCTGGGGGCCGTCGAGCTGAGAATGCAGCAGGTCGACCTGTGGGCCAGGGAGAATGGGGGAAGGCTCGGCTTCCCCAACTTCGAGCAGGTCATGATCGACGGCAGAATCCACTATGGCGCCGTGCTCTTCGGCGAGGACGTCGGCACGCGAGGGAGCCTGGCCGTCGAGGAGATCTGAGTCGGCGGCTCGCCGGCGTATCCCTGCTGGGAGCCTGCCTGCCGCCTTGACGCCCGATTGCCTTTACACCTGATTTACAGGCCGGCCCGCGACCGTTCGGTATGCTAGGAGCCGGACGGAGAGATTTCGCCGTGAAGATCCTGGTAGTCGAAGACGATCCCATGCTGCGCGACGGGCTCCGCGACCTGCTCGAAGGGGCCGGCCACGGCGTGACGGCGGTGGCCGACGGACCGGCGGGGGTCGAGGAAGGGCGCAGCCGCGCCTACGACCTCGTGGTGCTCGACCTCATGCTGCCCAAGCTCGACGGCATCGAGGTCTGCCGCCGCCTGCGCCTGGCGCGTCCGGCGTTGCCGATCCTGATGCTGACGGCGCGCGGCGCCGAGGAGGAGAAGGTCAGGGGGCTCCACGCCGGCGCCGACGACTACGTGACCAAGCCCTTCGGGGTGCGCGAGCTGCTGGCCCGCATCGAGGCCCTCGCCCGCCGCGCCCTGGCGGCGCCGTCCGAGCCCGAGGTCCTCGAGGCCGACGGCTGCCGCATCGACCTCGGGCGTTGCGTGGCGGCGCGCGGCGACGACGAGGTGGCGCTCACCGCCCGCGAGGTCGGCATCCTGCGCTGGCTCCACCGCCACCGCAACCGCAGCGTGTCGCGCGCCGAGCTGCTCGAGCAGGTGTGGGGCACCGTCGGCACGCTGCAGACGCGGACCGTCGACATGACGATCGCCAAGCTGCGCCAGAAGATCGAGAGCGACCCGTCGAGCCCGCGCGTGATCACCACCGTGACCGGGGTGGGCTACGCCTGGGCCGCGCCGGCCGAGGTGCCGCCGTCCGAGGTGCCGGCCGAGGCCGCGCCCTGAGCCCCGCCTCGTCCGCCGGATCCCGCCATGACCTACCGCCGCACCCTCATCGCCCTCGTGCTCACGGCCATCGCCGTGGCGCTGCCGAGCGGCGCCTGGCTCCTGGCGGGCCGGCGGCAGATCGAGCGCGAGCACCACCTGCTCGAGAAGGGCGTCTACATGAAGGCGCAGAAGAAGGGCGTGGTCCACGCCGAGCGGCTGGCGACGCGCTTCGAGGTGGTGCGCAAGTCGGAGTCGCGGCGCCCCTTCTACCACTACCAGAACCTCTTTCACGACCCCGAGGGCGCTTCGGAAGGCGCGTCGGTCACCGTGTCGCCGCTGGCCAAAGGGTCCCCCGATCCGCTGATCGAGGCCCACTTCCAGGTCGACGACGACGGCCGCCTCACCCTGCCGACGATCAACGACGAGTTCCCCGAGCTCGGCCTGCAATCGACCGACAGCGC
>Ga0256865_1000637_pt1 | contig 11740 bp, 9 predicted proteins | sample RVTome_14_FD_187337 | JGI IMG/M metagenome (GOLD analysis project Ga0256865, IMG submission 187337) | Soil microbial communities from uranium-contaminated site in the Upper Colorado River Basin, Wyoming, United States - RVT145D125 HiSeq ... | reverse complement strand
GAGGCGCCCGAAGATCTCGTAGCACAGGGCGCGGTTCTCGTCCGAATGCGTCGAATAATAGTTGTCGAACTGGATCAGGAAGCCCGCGAAGTCGCGCCGGTGCTCCGCATGCATGCGCGCGATGAGCGCTTCGGGCGTCACGCCGTCCTGCTCCGCCCGCAGCATGACCGGCGTCCCGTGCGTGTCGTCGGCGCAGCAGTAATGCACCTCGTGGCCGAGCATGCGCTGAAAGCGCACCCAGATGTCGGTCTGGGTATAGCCCACGAGATGCCCGAGGTGGATCGCCCCGTTGGCATAGGGCAGGGCCGAGGTCACGAAGATTCGACGCTTTTCCATTGATATTCTTGAAACTTACGCTCTCGAATTGTAACAAACAGGTAAGCGCGAACTGACATTCCAGTCTCGTTCGGCAGCCGGACTCATCGACGATCACACCGGTTGCGACGCGCGGCCTTGCCGGCAATAGGCTTGCCGCTGCGAATTGATTAGAATCGCGCCCTACACAGGAGTCGCACATGGCCATCTCGGAGCAGCAGGTTCAGGAAGCCCTGACGCAGCTCACGGACCCGAATACACGGAAGGACTTCATCAGCACGAAATCCGCCCGCAACATCAGGATCGACGGCGACCAGGTCTCCGTCGATATCCAGCTCGGTTATCCGGCGAAGAGCCAGATCGAGCCGATCCGCCAGGCCGTCACCGAGCGACTGAAGGCCATTCCGGGAGTGGGTCCCGTCAAAGTCAACGTCCAGATGAAGATCATCCCGCACGCGGTGCGGCGCGGCGTGAAGCTCGTCCCGGGGATCAAGAACATCGTGGCGGTTGCCTCCGGCAAGGGAGGCGTGGGCAAGAGCACGGTCGCGGTCAATCTCGCGCTCGGGCTGGCGGCTGAAGGGGCATCGGTCGGGGTGCTCGACGCCGACATCTACGGACCCTCGCAGCCGACGATGCTCGGCATCCGCGGGCGCCCGGAGTCGCGCGACGGCAAGAGCCTCGAGCCGATGGAAGGCCATGGCCTGCAGGCGATGTCGATCGGCTTTCTGATCGATGTGGAGACGCCGATGGTCTGGCGGGGTCCGATGGTGACCCAGGCGCTCGAGCAGCTGCTGAACGAAACCAAATGGCGTGACATCGACTACCTGGTCGTGGATCTTCCCCCGGGCACGGGAGACATTCAGCTCACCCTGGCGCAGCGGGTGCCCGTGACCGGTGCAGTCATCGTGACCACCCCCCAGGACATTGCGCTCGTGGATGCGAGGAAGGGCCTCAAAATGTTCGAGAAGGTCGATATCCCGATTCTCGGCATCGTCGAGAACATGGCCATCCATATCTGCTCCAAGTGCGGCCACGAGGAGCGCATCTTCGGCGAAGGCGGCGCCGAGCGCATGGGCAAGGATTACGGCGTCGAGGTCCTCGGCGCGCTTCCCCTCGACATCCATATCCGGCAACAGGCCGACTCGGGCAAGCCGACGGTTGTATCGGATCCGGACGGTCCGGTTTCAGCAATCTTCAGGCAGATCGCCCGGCGGGTGGCGGTAAAGATCGCCGAAAAAGCGCAGGACCACACAGCGGCGTTTCCCAAGATCGTCGTTCAGAATACGTGAGGTGCGAGGAGGCAAACCCTTCTCCACCTTCGAACCTGCCCGCCGCTCGTTGCCTCGCAGCCGGCTCCTAACCCCTCACGCCTCACTGACAGAATGACAATAAAATCAGACCGCTGGATCCGCCGCATGGCGCTGGAGCGGCGCATGATCGAGCCCTTCGAGCCCGCTCAGGTGAAGTCCCTGGAGGGGCGCCGGGTCGTGTCCTTCGGCACTTCGAGCTACGGCTACGATATCCGCTGCTCGAACGAGTTCAAGCTCTTCACCAACATCAACACCACCATCGTCGACCCCAAGAACTTCGATCCCAATTCGTTTGTGGACCTGAAGAGCGATGTCTGCATCATCCCGCCCAATTCATTCGCCCTGGCCCGGACGGTGGAGTACTTCCGCGTTCCCCGAAACATCCTGGTGCTGTGCCTGGGCAAGTCCACCTACGCTCGCTGCGGCATCATCGTCAACGTGACCCCGCTGGAGCCGGAATGGGAGGGCTACGTCACGCTCGAGTTCTCCAATACCACGCCGCTTCCGGCCAAGATTTACGCGAACGAGGGCGTGGCGCAGGTCATCTTCCTCGAATCCGCCGCGGACGACGTCTGCGAGGTGTCCTACAAGGACCGGGGCGGCAAGTACCAGGGCCAGGTCGGGGTCACGCCTCCGAAGGTCTGACCGCCCGCGCGATCCTCGCGCCGGAGCGAGCGCAACGCTTTCGCAAAGCTTACGGCGTTCGTGATGCGCGTCACGCTCGACGCGGCCGCCCCGCCTCGTACGGAGCGCGACGAGCGACGCGGCGGTTGTTGCGCACCCGCGACCGCGGCGCTCGAAGCCGAAAAATTTCAGGAAAAACTCTTGAAATCCAGCGCGGTACTCCTATAATTCGCGCAAGTTTTACTTTTTTGTGACGCGTGCTGAAGGCTTCGGAGGCAGACATGAGAAGCGAGAAACTGTGCTGGTACGCAGCCGATGCGGCTGCGATGGATGTGCCCGAGTCCTAGGTCTCAAGGAGAACATTGATGGCCGTGCGCCCTGTCGCCCTCAAGAAACCCCAGGCTGCTTCCGAAACCGACTCCCAACTCTTCGACACGCATCCCGAGATCCGGCTGGAGTTCGGCCACGTCCGGGAGGCGCTGAAGCAGGGCTACGACAGGCCCTTCCTGCTGATCGATACCGAGATCGTCCGCAACAAGGTGCGCCGCTTCAAGAGCGCGCTGCCGCGCGTGCATCCGCACTATGCCGTGAAGGCCAATCCGGACCCGCGAGTGCTGAAGGTCCTGATCGAGGAGGGGGCGGGGTTCGAGATCGCCTCGATTGCCGAGCTGGACGTCCTGCTTGGGCTCGGCGTGCCGGCGGCCGAGGTCTGCTACAGCAACCCCGTCAAGTCCCGAGATTACATCCGCTATGCCGCCGAGAAGGGCGTGGAGTGGTTCGCGCTCGACAGCCTGGAAGAGCTGCGCAAGATCGTCAGCGTCAAGCCCGACGCCAAGCTCTACGTCCGGATCGAGGCCCCCAACGTGGGCAGCGACTGGCCGCTCGCGGGCAAGTTCGGGATGAAGGCGCAGGAAGTCGACGCCATTGTGGCCGAGGCGGTCGCGCTCAAGGCCGATCTCGCCGGAGTGACCTTTCACGTGGGCTCGCAGTGCCGCAACCCGGAGAACTGGCGGGTGGGCATCCAGAGCGCCAAGCGGGTGTTCAAGAAGATGCGGCTGGCCGGCTTGAAGCCGCGCCTGCTCAATATAGGCGGCGGCTACCCTGTGCGCCACGTGAAGCCGATTCCCTCCATCGAGAAGATCGCCGAGGTGGTGAATCACGCGCTGCGCGATGTGCCGCAGACCGTGCGGGTCATAGCGGAGCCCGGACGCTACTTCGTCTCCGACGCCGGGTTTTTCGTGTGCCGGGTGGTGGGCACGGCCTCACGCGCGGGCAAGCGCTGGATGTACTGGGATGCCGGCGTATTCGGAGGGGTAATCGAGACCACCGAGGGCCTGCGCTACGATGTTCTGACCGACCGGACCGGCAAGCTCGTGCCCTGGAACATCGCCGGCCCGACCTGCGATTCGGTGGACGTTTGCATGCGCGATGAGCTCTTCCCCGAGGACCTGCAGGAAGGGGACTTCATCTATATCGCCAATGCGGGCGCCTACACGACTGCCTACGCCAGCAATTTCAACGGCTTTCCGCTGCCCGACGTGCGGGTGATCTGAGCGGGGCGCCCTGCGCGCTCAGCGCTGAAGCCGCCTCGCTCTTGCCATCCATGCCTCAGCCTCCGAGTTGGCCTCGTCGATCTGCGCCGCCGTCAGGTTCGCGGCCACCGTCGGCAGGCTCTCGCGGGCAAGCTCGTCGCCCTGCTGCGCGGCAACCCTGATCCAGAAATAGGCGCGCAAGGGGTCACGCTCAACGCCCCGGCCGAGGTGATAGAGCATCGCGAGGTTGTGCTGCGCCTGGACGTGGCCCCGGCTCGCCGCCATCCGGTACCACTCGGCCGCCCGTTCGAAATCCTGGGGCACCCCATCGCCGCGGGAATAGCTCAACCCCAGATTGAACTGCGCGCCGGGGTCATTCTGCGCGGCCGCGAAACTCCAGTAGCGGTGCGCCTTTCGCAGATCCTGCTTGACGCCGTAGCCCCGCGCGTACATGAGACCGAGGCTCGTCTGTGCCCGGGCGTCGCCGAGCCGCGCCAGTTTGTCGTACCAGCGCGCCGCTTCGCGGTAGTCCTGCTCGACGCTGCTGCCGGTGTAATACATGTCGGCGAGTTGACGAGCTGCGGTCCTATCCCCCGCGGTGGCCCGCGTCTTGAGATCGCCCACGTTCACCCCGTCCTGCGCCGCGGCTGCGCCAAATGCGGCGATGGCGGCGAGCGTCGCGATGAATCGCCTAGGCGCCGATGCGCTCATGGACGCTGCAGCGGTAGGGATGCGCATGGCGCTCATCGGCTGCGAAGGACTCGGACGCGGTTTCGCGCCAGCCGCTGCCGTCGAGCTCGGGCATCCAGGTGTCGCCCTCGACGTCGGCTTCCACCAAGGTCCGATAGAGGCGGGTTGCGCGCGCGAGCGCCTGTGCGTAGAGCTCGGCGCCCCCAATGACAAAAATCTCGTCGTCGCCGCCGCAGCGTGCGATGGCCTCATCGAGCGAATGCGCGATGACCACTCCGGGCGCGCGGTAGCCGCGCTGGCGCGTGACGACGACCGAGGTGCGCCCCGGCAGCGGGCGCCCGATGGATTCCCACGTCCTGCGGCCCATGATGAGGTGGTGCCCCATCGTGATTGACCTGAAGCGCTTGAGCTCGTTCGGGAGGTGCCAGGGGATCGCGCCCTTGGCCCCGATCACGCCGTTGCGGGCCATCGCCACTATGATTGAGATTCGTGGCACCACTTCGTTAGACGGCGACGGGAGCGCGGATAGCGGGATGAGGATCGTAGCTCTCGAGCGTGAAGTCCTCGTAACGGAAGTCGAACAGGCTCTTCACCGAGGGGTTGAGCCGCATGGCCGGCAGGGGACGCGGCTCGCGCGAGAGCTGCTCGCGCGCCTGCTCAAGGTGATTCCGGTAAAGATGCGCGTCGCCGAAGGTGTGCACGAACTCGCCCAGCTTGAGCCCGCACACCTGGGCGACCATCATGGTGAGAAGCGCATAGGAGGCGATGTTGAACGGGACGCCCAGGAAAAAGTCGGCGCTGCGCTGATAGAGCTGGCAGGAGAGCCGGCCCCCGGCGACGTAGAACTGGAAGAACGCGTGGCAGGGCAGCAGCGCCATCCTGGGGAGATCCGCAACGTTCCATGCGGACACGATCAGGCGCCGCGAATCCGGGTTCCTGCGGATCTCATCGATCACCTCGCTCAACTGGTCGATTTTCCGCCCGTCGGGGGCGGGCCAAGAGCGCCACTGGTAGCCATAGACCGGCCCCAAGTCGCCTTTCTCACCCGCCCACTCGTCCCAGATGGTGACGCCATTTTCCTTGAGGTAGCGGATATTGGTCTCGCCCTTCAGGAACCACAGGAGCTCGTGAATGATGGACTTGAGATGAACCTTCTTGGTCGTGAGGAGGGGGAATCCCGCCGCAAGATCGATGCGCAGCTGCGGGCCGAAGATGGAAAGCGTGCCCGTGCCGGTGCGGTCGTTCTTGGGCGCGCCGTGCTCCAGCACGTGCCGCATCAGATCGAGATATTGACGCATCAGCGCGGAATCCGGGGCTAACACTTCATTCGGGGCGGCTCAGCGGAAATTCTAGTCCATTTCTTGCGTAGCGGCCGCATGATCGTCGCGATTCTCCTCCCGCGCGAGACCGACCCGGCGGGCGCCGCGGGCAAAGAACGCGGCCGACCGGTCTCGCGCGAGTCGGACGGTTATAATCCGCGCAGCCGTCAACCGGATAACCATAAGCTGCCCGATGCTGGCGAAGCTGGAGCAGGCTGACTCGGCCGCGACTGCCGAGAACCTCGAGCGTGCGCGCCACGTGCTCATGGTATTGCCGCGCGGGGCGGCGCGCGGCGGAGCCCTGCGCGGGGTGCCCTTTGCCGAGACGCTGTCACGGGCGCTCGCCCGGCGCCGAAAGAAAGTGGAGGAGCTCGCGAAGTCGCCGGTGGCGACGGACCTGCCACAAGGCGGGCTTGCTGCCTGGGTTGTGCTGGACGCACGGCAAGCCGCGTTCGAGCAGCTCGCTGCCGTCCGCAAGGCACTGCAACTTCTGCTCCCGGAGAAGCCCGGATCGCTCGCCGTCGCCGTCTTTGGCACTGCGGGAGAGCGCCGGCGCGCGGCGGAAATGGCGGTCTACGCTGCCTGGGTGAACGGTGTTCGCCTGCCGGAGCGCAAGAAGGAACCGGAGGGGAGCGCATTGGGCTCGATCCGGCTCTATGGATATCGCTCGCCGGACGCTTTCGCCACGCAGCGTGCCATCGCTGCCGGCAATGCCTTGTGCCGAGAGCTCACTGTATTGCCGCCGAACGAGCTCGATCCGGCGGCGTACCGCAAGCGCGTGCGCGCGCTCGCCCGCGAGTACGGCTGGCGCCACGAGGACTACGACATGAGGCGTCTCAGGAAGATGGGCGCTGGAGCGTTTCTCGCCGTTGCCCAGGGCAGCGCGGAGGAGGACGCGGCGATCGTGCATCTTGCCTATCGCGGGCGGCGTGCGCGCAGGCGCATCGCCCTGGTCGGCAAGGGTATCTGCTTCGATACGGGCGGGCACAATCTGAAGAGCGCGCGCTACATGCACGGGATGCACGAGGACATGAACGGGTCGGCGGTGGCGCTCGGAATCCTGCTGGCTGCGTCGGCGCTCAAGCTGCCGGTCGAGCTCGATTGCTGGATGGCCATCGCCCAGAATCACCTGAGCCCGCGCGCCTACAAGCAGAACGAAGTGGTGACCGCGCTCAATGGAACGACCATCGAGATCGTGCACACGGATGCCGAGGGCCGCATGGTGCTCGCGGATACGCTCGCGCTCGCCGCTCGCGCCAAGCCGTCCCTGATCGTGGATTTCGCGACCCTTACGGGGAGCATGCACGTTGCGCTGGGCGACCGCTACAGCGGCATATTCGCCACGAGCGGCGAGCTCGCACGGCGCGCCGTGGCGGCGGGGGAGGCGAGCGGCGAGCGAGTGTGTGCATTTCCCTTTGATGCCGACTACGACACGGCGCTCGAGAGCCACGTTGCCGACGTGAAGCAATGCAGCCTCGAAGGACACGCCGACCATATTCTGGCGACCCGGTTTCTCAAGCGGTTCGTGGGCGACACAGGATGGATACACATGGACTTGTCGGGCTCGAGCTGCAAGGGCGGCCTCGGCGCGGTGGGGACCGACGTCACCGGCTTTGGCGTCGCGTGGGGCGTTGAACTCCTGAGGATGCTTCTCGGCGGCGCCCGCTGACCCGCGCGCCGGCCGAGCGACGCATGAAGGAGCGGAGCCAGTTTCGCCTGCTCACGGAGCGGCGGTTCGCGCCGTTCTTCGGCGTGCAGTTTCTCGGCGCCCTCAACGACAACATCTTCAAGCAGGGGCTCGTGATCCTGCTCGCCTACCAGACGCTCACCTTCACAACGCTGCAGACCGACGTCCTGCAAAATCTTGCCCAGGCCCTCTTCGTCCTGCCGTTCTTCATCTTCTCCGCGACGGCGGGGCAGCTCGCCGACAAGTACGAGAAATCGCGGCTCATCTCGATCACCGTTTTGATCGAGCTCTGCGTGATGGTCCTCGGGGGAATCGGGTTCTTCCTGCGCAGCCTGGAGGTGCTGCTTGCGGCGCTCTTCCTGAGCGGCGTGCAGTCCGCGCTCTTCGGTCCCGTCAAGTACGCCATCCTGCCGCAGCATCTGCGCGAGGAGGAGCTGATCGGCGGCAATGCGCTGGTCGAGACCGGCACCTCGATCGCGATCCTGGCGGGCCTCGTGCTCGGCGGCTGGGTCGTCGCGCAGCCGGGCTGGGGCGTCGCCGGGGTTGCGGCGATCACGATCACCGTATCCGGCGCAGCGTTTGCCCTCAGCCGCCGTATCCCGAGCGCGCCCCCGCCTGAACCGCGGCTTCGCATCAACTGGAACCCGGCGACCGAAACGTGGCGCAACCTGCGTTTCCTCACCACGAATCGCACCGTATTTCTGTCAGTGCTGGGCATCTCCTGGTTCTGGTTCTATGGCGCGGCATTCGTGACCCAGTTTCCCAACCTGAGCCGCAACGTCCTCCTCGGCAACGAGCACGTCGTCACGCTGCTTCTCATCGTGTTCTCGATCGGCATCGGGGCAGGCTCGCTGCTCTGCGAGCGGCTCTCGGGGCACAAGATCGAGCTCGGGCTCGTCCCGTTCGGCTCGATCGGGCTGACGCTGTTCGCAGCGGACCTCTACTGGGCGCTCTCCGGCTACACCGGCGGCGCGCCGGTCGGCCTCCGCGAATTCGCACTCGATCCGGGGCACTGGCGCATCCTTACCGATCTTGCGCTGATCGGCGTGTTTGGCGGCTTCTACATCGTGCCGCTGTATGCGCTCATCCAGACCCGCAGCGACAAGAACCACCGCTCGCGCGTCATCGCGGGGAACAACATTCTCAACGCGCTCTTCATGGTGGCCGCGGCTGTGCTGGCGATTGCGCTTTTCAAGGCCGGGCTCACCATCCCGCAGCTCTTCCTGGTGGTGGCGCTGCTCAACGCCGCGGTTGCGGTCTACATCTACACGCTGGTGCCCGAGTTCCTCATGCGGTTCCTCGTGTGGCTGCTCATCCACTCGGTCTACCGGCTGGAGAAAAGCGGGCTCGATCATATTCCCGAGGAGGGGCCGGCGCTGCTCGTCTGCAACCACGTGAGCTACGTCGATGCCTTGATCATTGCCGCTGCCTGCCGCCGGCCGATCCGGTTCGTGATGGATCACCGCATCTTTCGCATTCCGCTGCTCAACTTCGTGTTCCGCACCGGGGGCGCCATCCCGATCGCTTCGGCAAAAGAGGATCCGGCGCTTCTCGAGCGTGCCTACGATGAGATCGCGCGGGGGCTCGAGAAGGGCGATCTCATCGGCATTTTTCCGGAAGGGCGCATCACGGATACGGGCGAGCTCTACCCGTTCCGCCCCGGCATCATGCGCGCGCTCGAGCGCACGCCCGTGCCGGTCGTGCCGCTGGCGTTGCGCGGGCTGTGGGGCAGCTTCTTCAGCCGCAAGGGCGGGGCGGCGATGACGCGCCCGTTCCGCCGGGGATTCTTCTCGAAGATCGCGCTGGCCGTGGGTCGCCCGATCATGCCCCGGCTTGTGACGCCGGAGCGGCTTCAGGCCGAGGTTCTCGCACTGCGCGGCGACTGGACCTAGAAAGCGGGGCGGTTCATGAGCACGTGCTAAACTTCCCGTTGAATTTCATGAGTTTTTGATGGCGGCGTTATGTCGGGAAATACCATCGGCAAGCTCTTTTGCGTGACCTCCTTTGGAGAGAGCCACGGGCCGGCGATCGGTTGCGTCATCGACGGCTGTCCGCCCGGCCTTGCGCTCTCGGAGGCGGATATCCAGCCCGAGCTTGATCGGCGCAAGCCCGGAACCTCGCGACACGTGACGCAACGGCGCGAGGAGGACGTCGTGGAGATTCTCTCCGGTGTATTCGAAGGCAGGACGACCGGGACGCCCATCGCGCTTCTCATTCGCAACACGGACGCCCGCAGCAAGGATTACTCGAAGATCAAGGACATGTTCCGCCCGGGGCATGCCGACTATACCTATTGGCAGAAGTACGGCATTCGCGACTATCGCGGCGGGGGCCGTCAGTCTGCACGCGAAACGGCAGTACGCGTTGCTGCGGCCGCGATCGCGAAGAAATGGCTCGCCGAGCGCTACGGCATCAAGGTCCGCGGCTGGATGGCGCAGCTCGGGCCAATCGAAATCCCGTACAAGTCGTACGATGCGGTCGCCTCGAATCCGTTTTTTGCCCCTAATGCGGAGATCGTGCCCGAGCTCGAGGCGTTCATGGACAAACTGCGGAAATCGGGTGATTCATGCGGCGCGCGGATCACGACGGTCGCGCGCAACGTGCCCGTGGGCTGGGGCGAGCCGGTCTACGACAAGCTCGATGCGGACCTTGCCTGCAACATGATGAGCATCAACGCGGTGAAGGGTGTCGAGATCGGAGCGGGCTTTCGCTCGGTCGCCCAGAAAGGGACGGAGCATTCCGACGAGATAACGCCGGAGGGATTTCTCTCGAACAATGCGGGCGGTATCCTCGGAGGCATCTCGACGGGCCAGGACATCGTCGTGCATGTTGCGGTCAAGCCGACATCGAGCGTTCGCCTGCCCCGGCGCACGATCGACGTCTCCGGCAAGGCGACCCGCATCGAAACGCACGGCCGCCATGACCCGTGCGTCGGCATTCGCGCCACGCCAATCTGTGAAGCCATGCTGGCGCTGACGCTGATGGATCACGCGCTGCGCCACCGGGCGCAGAATGCGGACGTGGCGTGCAGCACGCCGCGTGTGCGGGCCCAGGCTCCTGCCGAAGTAATCGACAAGCTGCGGGCGGCGGCAGCCGTCGAGAACCCGGATCCCGACGAAGCCTGATTGCGGCGTCGTGGGGATGGCTCGCCTTCCTCGCCGGCGTCTCGCCGGCTTCTATTTCTTCTATTTCGCCTACCTCGGCGCCTTCGCGCCTTTCTTCAGCATCTACTTGAAGGAGGTGGGGCTCTCTCCGGTCGAGATCGGGATCGTGATGGCGCTGCCGGCCGTCGCGCGGATGACGGCGCCTCATCTCTGGGGATGGCTCGCCGATGCGAGCGGCGGGCTCATGCGCGTCGTGCGCGTTACCACTCTCGCGGGAGCCCTATGCTGGCTCGGCATGTTCGCGGGGACGGCATTCGCCTGGATCTGCGCCGTTGCGTTCGCATTGAGCTTCTTCCTGAGCGCAGCGATACCGCTGGTTGACTCGACGACACTCCTGCGGCTCGGGGAGAGGACCGGCGACTACGGGCGTATCCGCCTGTGGGGCTCGATCGGATACATGGGGGCGGTCGTGGTGGTGGGATATCTCCTCGATCTCTTTCCGGTCACAGCGCTGCTTTGGATCGTGCTCTTTCTGATCGCGGGCACGTTCGCGCTGGCGCTTTCCATACCGGAGACGGAAGCGCCTGCGCATACCGGGGCAACGACCCTCACGCACGTTCTGAGGCGCCCGGCAGTGGTCGCACTGATTGCGGGCTCGGCACTGATGGTGGCGGCCCACGGCCCGTACTATTCCTTCTACTCGATTCACCTCGTTGACCATGGCTACACCAAGGCAATGACGGGATGGCTGTGGGCGCTCGGGGTCCTGTGCGAAATCGGCATCTTTTTCTGGCTGCCGCGGCTCTACGGGGCGTACACCCTGCGCCAGATCCTGATCGCCAGCTTCGCCCTGGCAGTTGTGCGCTTTTTCGTGATTGGCTGGGGCGCCGACAGTCTCGCGCTCCTGCTGTTTGCGCAGACGTTGCATGCCGCGACATTCGGGTCATTCCATGCGGCCGCGATCGGGATCGTGCACCAGTTGTTTCGGGGCCGGCATCAGGCGCGCGGACAGGCGATTTACGGCAGCCTCGCCTACGGTGTCGGCGGCACGCTCGGCAGTCTGGCGAGCGGCTACGGCTGGGAGCGGCTCGGCGCCGGTCCGACCTTCAGCCTCGCGGCCGCCGCCGCGGGGCTCGGCATGGTCATCGTCCTGTGGAAA
>Ga0256865_1000631_pt1 | contig 11795 bp, 7 predicted proteins | sample RVTome_14_FD_187337 | JGI IMG/M metagenome (GOLD analysis project Ga0256865, IMG submission 187337) | Soil microbial communities from uranium-contaminated site in the Upper Colorado River Basin, Wyoming, United States - RVT145D125 HiSeq ... | reverse complement strand
TTGGAGCGGAAATAACAGACATCGATGAAAGGATTGCCAACAACCTGGGAATTGAACTTGATGATAGTCACTACACCGGCGTTGCAATTGTCAGCCTGCAGCAAGATGGAGCAGCTTCAAAAGGTGGCCTTCGGAAAGGAGATATTATTGTGGAGATGGATGGCGCTTTGATCGACGGCAAAGGAATGTACGATGAAGTACTCAGCACGCATTCTCCCGGAGACCGGTTGGTAGTTGCTTTTGAAAGAAAAGGTGAACGGAAAGTAGCCAATATAACTTTGACGAACCGTGAAGGCACCACAGAAATTATTAAGTCAGAGATTTATTCCTCCAGGACTTTGGGAGCAGATCTTGAGTTAGTGAGCAAAGTAGAAAAAGACCGCCTGGAAATTGAGCATGGAGTCCGCATTAAGAATGTCTATCGTGGCAGTGATCGGGGATTAATGTCTGACCTTGGCATTAAGGAGAATTTCATTATAACTCACATAAACAGCTATCCCATTAAATCTCCTGACGACCTGTCCAATGTCCTGGCCAAAATCAAGGGACGAGTGCGGATAGAGGGTGTTGATGAAAACGGAGTGAAAGGCTATTACAGCTTTTACTTCAGGTAATTAATTAGATCTCATTTTGAGTCTTTTCTTCAGATCTTCGATGGAACTCTTGAAGTTATTATTGGTGTCAATCATATCATTAACTGATTGCACCGCGTGAATTACCGTGCTGTGATCACGACCTCCAAAATGATATCCAATTGATTTAAGTGAATGGTTGGTGTATTCTTTAGAGAAGTACATGGCTATTTGCCGGGCAATCACAATTTCTTTTTTTCTTGTTTTGGCTTTCAGATCGTTAAGGTCAATCTTATAATATTCTGAAACAGTTTTCTGGATATAATCGATTCCCACCTCAGATTCAATATCGTGAATAATATTTTTCAAGGTTTGTTTTGCCAATTCCAGGTCAACTTCTGCTCTGGTGAGGGATGCATGAGCAATTAAAGAAATTAAAACTCCTTCTAATTCCCGGACATTGGTATCTACGGAATACGCTAAATATTCAACAACATCTTCCGGAATATTCAACCCTTCAGCTTCCATTTTGTTTCGTATAATTGCAATCCTGGTTTCGAAGTCCGGCTGTTGCAAATCCGCGGTCAGGCCCCACTTGAACCTTGATAATAATCTTTCCTCCAGCCCTTTCAGATCCCTGGGAGGCGAATCACTGGTCATTATTATTTGTTTTCCAGATTGATGCAAGTGATTGAAAATGTGGAAGAATATTTCCTGAGTTTTCTCCTTTCCGGCAAAGAACTGAACATCATCAATTATCAAAATATCAACTTGAAGGTAGAAATTAGTAAAGTCCTGGACTTCATTATTTTGGACAGCTCTAATGAATTGATTGATAAATTTCTCAGAGGAAACGTAAAGAATAAATTTTTCCGGGATATTTCTTTTTATTTCATTTCCAATGGCGTGAGCAAGGTGCGTCTTCCCCAACCCGACTCCCCCGTATACCATTAATGGATTGAAAGAAGTGATTCCGGGCTTCTTTGCCACCGCAAATCCGGCAGAACGGGCCAGGCGATTACAGTCACCCTCCACAAATGTATCAAAAGTATATCGCGAGCTTAGCTGCGAATCCTGGTGCAGCAAATCTACGGACTTCAAATGAAATGGACTCTTGTAATGATTGGATGCTTTCGAATCAAAGCCACGCCTGTTTCCGCTGCCATTTGGAAATTTCACTGTAAGTGGATTTGATTGTGCATTTCCCTTATCAACAATAACAGAATATTCCAATTTTCCAGCCGGTCCAAGAACAGATGTGATGGCTTTTTTCAATACATTAACGTAATGTTCTTCCAGCCACTCATAAAAAAATTGGCTTGGGACCTGAATAGTCAAAATTTCTTCACTTAGGCGAACAGGTATTATAGGTGAAAACCAGGTATTGAAGCTTTGTTCCGGTATTTGACTTCTTATCAGAGAAAGACAATCCTTCCAAACTGCAGAACAATCTTTTAGCATTAGAACTTTAAAACTTAGTTGATAAATTTTCCCCTGGCTGAATTAAGAGGGTTTCAAAGTTGACGAAAAATTTCTTAACAAAAAAGTAATAATTTTAATCGCAGGATAATTTGTTCCAAAAAATTAAGTGACACCATATGTTTCGAAAAAATTCTTTAAAAAACAAAATAGTATCTAACTTCATTCCTAAAGTAATCATCATTCTTTCCGTTATTAAAATTGTTCATGCCGGGTTGCACATTTTTTATAATTTTACCATTACCATAAGATAATGCCGGAAAGTAAAAGAAAAAAATTACCCGAATGGAATTTCAGATTTACCTCGAAACGTGAATGGCTGGATGCCGCCAGGAACGAATTGAAAGAGAAGAAGCCCGGAGCTTTGAGATTTAATTACGGCGATGGATTGATTTCAGAGCCATATTATGATAAAAATGATCTCCTCTATGTTTCATCCAACCATTATGAATGTTTTACCCCTTTCGATTTTCAGTCGGAGTACCAAAATTTTTACAGCGTTCCGGTTAAGAAAGGCAGGGGAGCAAATGATATTATCCAGTCTGCGCTTAGTCTGGGCATGGACTCAATCTGTCTTATCCAAAAGGGTTTCAATGCGCATGATTTAGAAACTGCTCTGAATGAAGTGGTTACAGATATTTTGAATTTTGAATTTCAATCCGAAAGTGCAGATGAAGTCGCCCAATGGCTTTTCAAGGAAAAAATTAGAATCAATAATGGCTCAATAGCAAAATTACCTTCTATTGAAGTATTAAAAGAATTAATTGAATGGTCATCAAACAAGGAAGCCTTCTTTCCAATTAACCTTATTGCTGAATCCCCATCGGATTGCGCCAATAGCAATGCAAACTTGTTAAGTCAATTGGTTGATATAATTGAAAATCTGAGTAATTCTGGCATGCCTATTCAGACAATTCTGGCAAAATTAAAATTCAGTTTTCAATTCGGCTTAAATTTTTATCAGGATGCTGCCCGAATCCGGGCTTTTAAAGTCGTTCTTGAACAGGTCTTGAAAAAATACAACTCTGAAGTTCCCTCTTCAATAATTATTCATGGTATTATGTCTAATTGGAAAAACGAAAAACTTGGGCCCCACGAAAGCATGTTAAAAGGAACTACTAATATGATTTCAGCATTAGTAGGAGGATGCAATTCGTTTCAGGTTGTGCCTTCAGATTATGACAACGAAATGCAACGTCGCATTGCATGGCATACCTTTAATGTGCTTTCCTGTGAAGCTCACCTGGACAAAGTGAAAGATCCGGGTAGGGGCTCATATTTTTTTGAAAATATGACCTGGCAAATTGCTGAAAAATCATTAGAGAAATTCAGAGAAATTGAATCAATGGGCGGATATTCAAGAATTCAAAAACAAAAAAATGAGGCCTGATTTCTCAAAGCTAAAATTAGAGGAGAAGGTGGCTGAAAATCCCGGGCCTGGCGCCGAAGGCTATCAGACCTCCGAAGAAATTCCGTTGCGGAGGGAGTACTTTAACGGTGATTTGAAAAATGTGGGCCATATCGGATTTGGTGCCGGGATTCCGCCATACTTGCGTGGGCCGTATGCAACAATGTATATCCAAAGACCCTGGACAATTCGTCAATACGCTGGATTTTCAACTGCAGAAGATTCAAATGCCTTTTACCGGAGAAATCTCGAAGGTGGGCAGAAGGGACTCTCGGTGGCATTTGATTTGGCCACTCACCGCGGATATGATAGCGACCACCCAAGGGTAAAAGGCGATGTGGGCAAAGCCGGTGTTGCTATTGATAGTGTCGAAGACATGAAAATCCTTTTTGACCAGATTCCGCTGGATAAAATGTCGGTAAGTATGACCATGAATGGAGCGGTGATACCCATAATGGCTTTCTATATCGTAACGGCGGAAGAACAGGGTGTCCCGCCTACTCTTTTATCCGGTACCATCCAAAATGATATTCTGAAGGAATTTATGGTGAGAAACACTTACATCTACCCTCCTGTGCATTCAATGCGGATTGTATCCGACATTTTTAAATATACTTCAAAGAAGATACCGCGCTTCAATTCCATAAGTGTCAGCGGATATCATATGCATGAAGCCGGAGCGCCGGCAGATCTTGAACTTGGATATACATTGGCAGATGGTCTTGAGTATTTAAGAACCGGTATTTCTTCAGGATTGGATATAGATGACTTTGCTCCCCGGATTTCATTTTTCTGGGCTATTGGAATGAACCATTTTATGGAAATAGCAAAACTTCGCGCCGGCAGATTATTATGGGCTCAGATAGTGAAGTCCTTCAATCCTAAGAACCCAAAGTCAATGGCTCTTAGAACTCATTGTCAAACCTCCGGCTGGAGTTTGACCGAACAAGATCCGTATAACAATGTAATTCGTACTTGTAATGAAGCTCTGTCCGCTGTTCTGGGGCATACCCAATCTCTTCATACAAATTCCCTTGATGAAGCCATTGCTCTTCCTACTGATTACTCAGCCAGGATTGCCAGGAACACGCAGATATTTTTGCAAAATTCTATTGGCATCACTAACGTGGTGGATCCCTGGGGTGGTTCCTATTACCTTGAGTCTTTAACCCATCAGCTTGCCTCAAAAGCCTGGGAACATATTTCTGAAGTGGAAGAATTGGGTGGAATGACGAAAGCAATAGATTCAGGCTTGCCAAAGTTGAAGATTGAGGAGGCCGCTGCAAAAAAACAAGCCAGGATAGATAGTGCTAAAGATATCATTGTAGGAGTTAACCGGTATCAGTTGTCAGAGGTACCTGATTTCGAATTATTAGAAGTTGACAACACTTCGGTAAGGGAGCAACAAATTGCCAGAATAAACAAACTAAAATCTTCAAGGGATAATTCAAAAGTATTATCCTCTCTCGATGCATTAACAAAATGCGCTGAAACCGGAAATGGGAATATACTTGAATTGGCTGTGGATGCAGCCCGTAACCGTTGCACATTAGGAGAAATTTCTTTTGCTTTAGAGAAAGTATTCGGCCGGCACCGAGCTGATACCAAAGCAATCTCAGGAGTCTATTCAGCAGAAATAATGGGAAATAAATCTTTTGAAAATGCCAGGAAGGCCATTGAAGAATTTCAAAAGGCAGAAGGAAGAAGGCCTCGTATTCTGGTAGCCAAAATGGGACAGGATGGCCATGACAGAGGTTCCAAAATCATCGCTACCAGTTTTGCCGATATTGGTTTCGACGTGGATATCGGTCCATTATTTCAAACGCCGGAAGAAGTTGCAAAGAACGCGGTTGAGAATGACGTGCATCTGGTTGGAGTTTCATCGCTGGCTGCCAGTCACAAAACTTTGGTGCCGGAATTAATCCTGGAATTGGAAAAGGCCGGCAGACCGGACATCAAAGTCGTGGTTGGCGGTGTTATTCCTCCCAACGACCATGATTTTCTATACAAATCCGGGGTGATAGGAATATTTGGTCCGGGTACTGTAATCTCTGCCGCCGCGGTGAACATCATTAAAAGGTTAATGGCAAACTAAGCCGCTTTTTAACTAACTTAGCTATCCTGTATCATCAAAATTGTGAGTGAGATGAAAAGAGTATCATTAATCATTAGCTTTCTATTAGTTTCCGGATGGGCAATTTCCCAGGGAAACAAGAAATATGACACTCAGGTGATTAAAGCTGAGTCTGCTTACGACATCGGGAATTATTGGACCGCAATAAAAGTAAATGAGAAATTGGGGAAGAAAGCCATCAAGAAAGAGGGCCCCGAAAGCTATTATGCAGGGGTTTATTATATCCTTAGGGGTAAATATAATCTTGCTGTTGGAATGTTGAATGGCTTTGAAAGCAGCCTGGAAAAGGGATTAGAAATAGCGCTTAAAAATAAAGGGAGCGATCCAACTAACTATGTTAATCAGTTATTAACTGTTACGGAACTTTATATTCGTTTCGGAAATTTCCTAAAAGCCGATAATCTTCTGGAAAGCGCACGCAAAGAATTAACAGACGCTGACCGGATGACAGAGAATTTTAAGGCAGGGATGAATGTCTTTCAGGCAGAAATTCAAGCCGGGATGGGCTACTACAACAAAGCAATGGAGTTTATTGTCAATTCAGAAGATTACTTCCAGGGAAGAGCTGTAGATAAAGAAACATACGTTGACCCCAAAAGCGGAAAACTTAGAACCGAACGCCTTTCTCCAAATGTAGTGGATGAAAGATATTCTGATTATGCATCAATTCTAACACTTAAAGCCAACGTACTCAGAAAGCAAGGTTCCATTATAGAAGCAGATAATGCGTTTGGTTTTGCCGAAAACTGGATTCAGGGAAAGCTTGGCAAAGGTCATATCAAGTATGTGCAAAACCAGGTTCTCTGGACTGAGATGCTGGAAGAGAATGGAACACAAGATCTTCCGGAAGCTAACTACAGGCAAGCTTTAAATCTTGTTAAGAGAGAGCACGTTGAATCTCATTATACAGCGCAGGCGCTTTATGAGCATCTGCTGAGGAATTATCTGATGGATGGAAAGGAAGCAAAGTACAGATCTTTGAGGACTGAATATGAGCATGTAATCAAAAAATATTTTGATAAAGGAAGCATGTATTATGTAAACCTCAACACATTAAATTTTGATGTATCTGTATATCGTGAACGAACTTCCGGTCTGGAAGATCAAGCCGCGAAAATATTGGCAGGTACTGCAATACCAGAGTTTCATCCGAAAAGAATTTCATTGTTAGAATTTTTGCATTCCATTGCAGTTGGTAATAAAAAGTATAAAAATGGCGAGTCCTACCTTAACGAAATCCTTACTATCAAAAAAGAACTTTATGGGGCGAATTCACCGGAATACCACCTTTCAAGAATAGATTTAGCAAATCACTACTTAGATTATACTGACAATTTTAAAGAGGCGGAAGAAATCTATAATACAAGTTTCATTGAAGTTATTGAAAAAGAAATTTCTTCGGGTCATATTAAATATGTTGAAATATTAAATCACCTGGCAAGTTTTTACGAAGCGAATGACCGATACGATCTCGCTTCCCAAACCCTTGACAAAGCCTTATTGGCTACCCGTGCCAAGTATGATAACCGGGATGTAAATTTTGGAGTTGAACTGGAAAAGATTGCTAATCTCCAAATAAGCATCGGGGAGTATGATAAAGCCAATGAGAATTTAACTACCGCGTTGGATATCCTGGCAAAGGAACGTAAAGACGAGTATGATGTAGTTTACTATATTAAGGCACTCGAAACCAGTGCCCGCTATAAAGCCCTGATGGGCATGTTCGATGAAGCGGAAGCAGACCTGATTCAATCTATCAAACTAAAGAGCCGGGCCCGTGCAACAATTGATTTTGATGAAGTCGCGGCCAATGAAGGACTGGCTTCCATGTACATGGACTTAGGGAGGTATCGCAGCTCGGAAGAATTATTGACCTCCGTTATTGCAAGTAAGAGCGCGCTTTTCGGCAGCTCCAGCAGAAGATTAATTTCACCCCTCACAGACAGAGGCCGGTTGTTTTTGATCAATGGTGACTATACGAATGCTGATAAAACCGCGAGACGCGCTAATTCGCTTGGCGTTCAGAGCTACGGAGAAAATTCTACCAAAATTGCCAACAGTTTGCTTTTGATTTCTGACGTGAGTTATTCAATAGGAGATTATGAACAGGCAGAGGCGAATGTTTTAAAAGCGATTGAAATTCAAAAGAAACAATTCGGAGAGGAACATATTGATGTTGCCAAATCGTTGTCCCGACTCGCCTTAATAAAATTTTATAAGAGAGATAACCCAAAGGAAGTTGAGAAACTCTTTCAATCAGCAAGAACCATTTTAGAAAATAAATTGGGCAATAGAAATCCACAGTATGCCGAATTGTTGAAGAACACGGCAATCATGTACATTGCAACAAAGCAATTTGATAACGCTTTTAATTCTCTTGGATTGGCCGAAACCATCTGGTTGAATAAAGCAGGCAGAAGAAATAACATTAATGCAGCATCCATCTATATGCTTTTAGGGGATATTCACTACGAGCAAAAGAATTATAAAGAAGCGAATCTTCAATATGAAAAAGCTAAAAAACTGTATGAGAAGTTTTTTTCCAGAACACATCCAGAATATGTCAAAGTTCTATCCCGCCTGAGCAAAGTGTATTACATGGAAGATGATTTGAGCAGAGCCAAGCAAGCACTGGATCAAACAATTAAAACCTATAATGATTTCATCAAAACATACTTCCCTGCTCTGAGTGAAAGGGAGAAGGCCAAATTCTGGAATACCATTAAGTATGATTATGAGTTTTACAACACACTGGTTCTGAGAATGGGTGAGCGGAATCCTGAAATGGTAAGGCAAATGTTTAACAATGCTCTTGGAACGAAAGCTCTTCTTCTCAACACCTCCTTGAAAATAAAAGAGAGAATTAATACCAGTACAGACTCCACCCTTATTCGAACCTACAATATTTGGTCGGAAAAAAAGGATATTCTCACGAATACGCTGTCGATGAGCAATGAAGAATTGCTTCAAAACGAGATTGATGCTGCAAAGCTATCGCAGGAGGTTGAAGACCTGGAAAGACAATTGAGTGAAAGGTCTGAATTATTCAGCAGCAACCTTGAAGAAAAACAAGTGACCTGGGAAGATGTAAGAAAAGTACTCGGCCCGAATGAGGTCGCCGTAGAAATGGTTCGATTCAGGTTATTCGATCATACGTTTACGGACTCCGTTTTATATGCATCCCTGTATCTCAAAAATTTGGAGACTCAGCCGGGTCCCCTGATGCTTCTGATGAAAGAAGGCAAAGAGATGGAAACCAGTTATTTTAAGTTTTACAGGAATTCAATCAGGTTCAGAATATCTGATCCCTACTCCTATCGGGTATATTGGAAACCCCTGGAAGATAGAATCGGCGGCAATGCAACAGTTTACCTTTCTGCTGACGGCGTTTACAATCAGATTAATCTGGAAGCAATTCCCACGAGCGATGGAAAATACGTAATTGATAATTCTAATATTATTCTGGTTAGCAACACCAAGGATATTTACTTCAATAAAATAAAATACCGGACTGTCCAGGAAGAAAATCTTGCCAGCATGTTTGGAAATCCAAAATATTACCTTGCCTCTGCAGGTCAACAAAAATTTGGACAATTACCTGGAACAGAAAAGGAAATTGAAGAATTAAAATCTCTCTTAGAAAAGTCCGGCTGGAATGCAAGTGAATACCTGGGTTCTGATGCAACTGAACCTCAGGTCAAACAAATTAATAACCCGAAAGTATTTCACATAGCCACTCATGGTTTTTTTACTCCATCAACAGAAATAACTGAGAATGACCAAGGTCTGAATCAAAATGAATCCGAATTATTTAATAATCCACTCCTGCGAACCGGACTTATGCTTAGGGGTGCAGGCGATCTGTTAAACAAAACCGCCTTTAATTATAATATTGAAGAAGGTATTCTTACGGCTTATGAAGCCATGAATCTGAATCTCGAAAAAACGGATCTTGTCGTGTTGTCAGCCTGCGAAACCGGTTTGGGTGATCTGGAATTCGGCGAAGGGGTTTATGGATTACAGCGCGCTTTTATCGTAGCTGGAGCACGAACCCTGATCATGAGTATGTTCAAGGTAAATGATGAAGCTACCCAAAAATTAATGGTCAATTTTTATAACAAGTGGCTCCAAACCGGAAAAAAACGGGAGTCATTTGTAGCAGCCAAGAAAGAACTTAGAAATGAGTACCAGGATCCTATTTTCTGGGGTGCATTTATTATGATTGGACTAGATTGATATTTTATATCTACTTCAAAAGAATATAAACCAAAGGCATGAAATTCAAATCAATTTGGCCCCGCATGAGTGTGGCAACTTTCTTTCTTTTCCTGGTTGCAGCAAACGTTACCTGTGCACAGAGCCAGGAGTACCTCGATAAGGTTCAAACGCTTGACTCCACAATAAATACTCTTTATTCGGTAATTTCCGGAGAAAAAGGTCAGGAACGCGATTGGAAACTAATGAGGTTTCTGTTTCATCCGGAAGCCAAGTTGATTCCTGCCGGTAAAAATAATGAGGGTAAATATCAGGCCAGATATCTCACTACCGATGATTATATCTCAACGTCGGGCAATTGGCTTGTTGAAAATGGTTTTATTGAAAAAGAAATTCACAGGGTAACCAATACTTTTGGAAATATCACGCAAGTTTTCAGCACCTATGAATCTTTCAGAAGTGAAGCCGACGAAAAGTCGTTTTCTCGAGGGATCAACAGCATCCAGCTATTAAATGATGGACAAAGGTGGTGGATAATTAATATTTACTGGACCTCGGAATCGGCGGAAAACCCTATTCCGGAGCAATACCTTCCCCGCAATTAATTTCCAGACTTTGAAATTTCGCCTTATCAAAGAGATGATTACCACACAAAAATGATCAACGAAGAATTAATCAAAACATTCTACAAGGCCTTTCAGAACAAGGACTTTCGCACTATGCAAAATTGCTATGCGGACAAAGCGAAATTCAGCGATGAAGTTTTTGTAAACCTGAATGCAAATGAGGTAAGAGCGATGTGGGAAATGCTTATTAAGAAGGGAAGAGATTTGAAAGTTGAATTTTCTCATATACGGGTGAGTGAAAATTCAGGAAAGGCCGAGTGGAAAGCGACGTACACCTTTTCAAAAACAAATCGAAAGGTTATTAACCGGATTAAGGCTGAGTTCATTTTTGAAGATGGAAAAATAATCAGTCACCTTGACTCTTTTAGCTTTCACAGTTGGGCTCGCCAGGCATTAGGAGTTCCGGGACTTTTGCTGGGATGGTCTCCATGGCTAAAGAAAAAAGTTCGTAGAAATGCGATGGCAGGATTACAAGATTATCTAAGAACCTGAATGTCATTCCCGTTTCATGCCGCTATGAGTTATCAAAAACATAGCCTGCTATTTTTTGACATACTAAATAACAGCTGAGCATTTTCTTTCTGGAAATTGTCATTCCGGTTTCTGCCCCTGTTTATTAATTGCTGTAAGACAGCAATACCGGAAACCAGGGTAATTACCGCATGTGCTGACTGGGGCGGCAAAGATGACATACTAAATAACATCTGCCGCTATGGGCGCCTCCAATGTCTGATTAACAAAAAATAGCCCGGATTCTGTTTATCCGGGCTACTAACTAAACTATCTAATTTCTTAGTTCTTCCGAACTACTTCTTGGCTGTGTCTCCGCTCTTTGTTTTAATTACGACTACACCGTTTGTTCCAGGTTCACCGTACTTCAGTGTCTGGGCCTTGTCACGCAATATCTGAATAGATTTAATGTCTGACGGTCTAACCGCATTGTTAGCCATTGAATAGTCATTTCCAATTGGCAACCCGTCAATAACGTAAAGGGGCTGGGTATTTAGCATAATGGTTTGTTGACCCCTGATGGAAACAGTAACATCGCTTCCTACTCCTGAGACCTGAATGCCCCCAACTGTTCTTAGTACATCGGCCAAAGAGCTCAGGTTAGAGTAATCTTTTTCCTTCTTGGCTGTTGTAGTACCGGTGTTGGCTGTAGATGAACATGCCGCGAAAACCGCCACGGCAATCATCATTGTGAGAATGTGATAAATTTTCTTCATTGGAATTTATTTTTTTGAGTTCTTGCTACCAACTTATTCGTAATTTCAGGCCCTTTTGTTTGACTTTTGAACCAAAATGTTTTATAAAAGGTTAATTACATCTAAAAAGGTTCGTTTCCGAACACAATACTAAAA
>Ga0256865_1000629_pt1 | contig 11811 bp, 8 predicted proteins | sample RVTome_14_FD_187337 | JGI IMG/M metagenome (GOLD analysis project Ga0256865, IMG submission 187337) | Soil microbial communities from uranium-contaminated site in the Upper Colorado River Basin, Wyoming, United States - RVT145D125 HiSeq ... | reverse complement strand
ACCGGCGATCCGTCGACGAGCGTCACAACGCCTTCCTGGGTCACGCCTCGGCGAGTTCGGTATGGCCCGTGAAGAAGACGAGCTGCCCGGCCTGCTCGACCGGGCCGCCTGGGCTCGTGTACCGGACCGGATACGACATGCATGTCTGCCATTTGACTGCTCCATCAGCGGGGTTGAGCGCCGTGATCTCTCCCGTCGATTCCGGTGATGCACAGTCATCGGAGGGGCCGGGCACGATGAGTGTCGAGTCGACGATTGAGACCATCGCCGCGTCGGGAGGCGTCTTCATGGACCAGACGAAGGACCCAGACGCGTCGATTGCTCCAAGGTGTCCCTCGATCACCGCGAACGTGGTCGTGCCAACTGCTGTTACGAGTTGCGCCGGGATGGCGTCTCGCTGCTTCGTGTCGATTCTCCACAGCCGCTTTCCGGTGGCGATGTCCCAGGATCTGAGGATTCTCCCTGGGCTTCCGAATGCTGGTCCGGACACCACGATCTCAGATCCCCACACCGTGTGTCGTCGCTCACCCAGATACCTCGTCCAGATCGCACCTCCCGCATCCAGGTCGAAGACGCCGATGAGGTGACGCCTTGGCTCGGCGGCGTTGTATGCCCGGACCCCGATCAACGCGCCCGACCTGACCATCACCGCACCGATGCGAGGGTCCGTGTCCGCGCCGGGCGGCGCTATCACCTCGCGCATGTCGCCAGTTTCCATGTCGACCTCGGACACGCCACCATTCGTAGGGACAAGGACCCGATCGCCGTCGACAAACGGAGGACCGGCAGACTCGGTGGCCTCGGATCGCCACAACTCGGTGCCATCGCGTGCTCGCAATCCACGAACAGTCGAGTCTCCCTCCACGACGATCACCGTCCGGTTGACGATCGCCAGCCCCGGCAGGTCACCGAACGTCGATACATCCGAGTCGATCGACCACAGGACCGACCCGGTCGTCGCGTCGATCCCAGCCAGAGTCGTGTCGTCGCCGTCGGTCAGTGCAGCGATCATCGTGTCGTCATCGGCGACTACTTCACGTACCCCCCAGTTGTCGGTTCGGATCATCCACTGCGCCGCTCCGCTGGACTCGACACCCGCAAGGACGGAAACGCTCCCGAGCTGGCATCCACAGGCAAAGACGACGCCGCCGGTCACCGGCAACACATATGCCCACCCCCCGAAGGGCATCTCGTTCTCCCAGACAATGCGCCCCGTCTCTGCGTCGAGCGCAACCAGCGACGATCGTCTTCCATCGTTTGGGCCTGACGGATGAAACGGCAGCTCGAACCCGTCATCTACGACAGGCACGTCAACGAAATCCGGCGTTGCCGGTGACGGCGCCGTCGCGGAACCAGTGCACGCCCCCAAGATCAGCACGGTGCCCGCCAGGACCACGAAGCGCCTCATCAACTCGCGACAGTAGGTGATCTCCATCGCCACCGGTGGCGACGCGTCATCGAACCGAATGTCAAATGCACCTTCGGCGGTGCCTTCATCGTTCAGGATCGGCGTGCCAAGATCGCGCCCTAGCGCCTACTGAGCGATCGCCGAGAAATGTCGAGCGACAACCATCTCCAAAGGCTCAGGGACGTCCGGTTCAACCTCGCTTCCTTCACCGACCAACATCCACTCCGACGATCACGGTCTCCACGGAGGATTGTCATCGCATCCGATCCCGTCATGATCAGCGTCGAGACCGGACTCGTCCGGACCGATCAGCGGGTTCATCCGGTGACGGGCGCTCCCGTGGCGTCCATGACGTACCACACGCCTCCGACCCCCTGCCCGCCCGTGTCGCCGGCGGCGCCGTCCAAGGCGTAGTAGTACAGCGGCCACCCGTTGTAGGTGGCCTGGAGCCCGTCACTCGTCGTACCCAGGAGGCTGGCTTCGACGCCTGCTCCGGCCGATGCCGCCGCCACGGCCGGCCAGGTTGCTGCGCAGGCTCCGGTGCAGGTCGCCACACCTCCGGCGTCGTCGGGTGTGTAGATGTAGAGCGTGAATCCGTCCCCGTCCGCGAGGATCTGGCCGAGGGCGGTTTCGGCGACGACGATCTCTGATCCGGCGGCCGCCGTCGTGGTCGTCTCGCCGGCGGTCGTCGTGGTGGCGGCCACGGTTGTCGTAGTTTCGCTGGGGGGCGCAGTCGTGGTGCCGGGCTCTGCCGTCGTCGTCGGAGTGGCCGTCGTCGTATCGGGCGGCGGCGCCGTGGTGGTGCCTCCGTCGTCGCCTCCGCACGAGGCGACCGCCAGGGCGACGGCGACGGCGAACATGCTCGTTCGTTTCATGGTTCAACCTCCACGTCGTCGCGGGCACATGCCCGCGACATCAGATACGCCGACGTGCGCCCTTCGGTTCAGCGAGGGTGCCCGTTGCCGGCGCGACGATGGATGGCACTCGACCGGCGGGCCGGGTGGGGGCGGTGACGGGCCTCGGGACGATCGGCTGGCTCAGCTCGCGCACCGCTTGCCACGGCCGGGGCGACGTGAAGTCCCAGTACTTCGTGCGGCTCAGCTCGATTGGGCGGGTGCCGACGACCCCGCCGGGAAGCGTCCCGGTGTGGATCCGCACCGACCGGTAGTACTGCGGTGCCAGCTCGGTCGACGCCCTGGCGTGGCGCTCGCCCTGACGCCAGCGCTCGCTGGACTCGGGAACGTCGTGGAGCACCAGGTTCGCCCAGTTTCCGTCCGGGAGCTCCATCGACGAGTAGCTCAGGATCCCCGGGAAGTTGCGGAACTCCAGGACGATGTCGGCATTGGCATCCTCGAGCGGCTGCAGGTCGCGGTCCGGGTGGCGATCCCCGAAGAAGCCGACCACGCACAGCGTCGTCCCGCGGGCAAGCGGTTCGAGCTCGCAGACGATGGTCCGCCGGCGCAGGCCGTGGACCGTCCACTCGACCGGGGAGTGGGCGGCAACCGTGACGACCCCTCTGCGGGCCTCGCCGACGAGGGTGCGGAGGTCCTCGAGGATGTACCCGAGGATCGTGAGGTCGCGCCCGTACAGGGACGGCGACGTGAACGGCCTGTTGCGAACGGCCTGATCCGCCCCGAGCGTCCGGGTGATCGCTCGTCCTCGCTGCATGGGAGATCTTCGGCCCGCTGGAGCCGCTACTGAATGGCCTCGACCCGCTTCCTCGTTCATCAGATGGCCTTTTTAGCAAGCGAAACGGCGCGCCACACGTTTCATGAGCCTGCCCCGAACCCGGGACGGCTCACCTGCCGTAGCGCGCCATCACCTCGGCGAGTCTTTCGACCGGAATCGCGTGCGCCACGCCGAGGTGGCCATCCATCGTCTCGGCGCGGCACAGGGCGTTGAGGATTGCCTCCTCGACCGCCTCCGAGGCAGCCAGGAACAGCGGGTCCATGTGTGCGTGCCGCACCATCGCCAGCGGCCACGTTCCGTCGCCCCCGGCGGGGACCTCGTTTCCTGTCGCGAAGGCGAGGAAGAGGTCGCCACTCCCGTCGTGGCCGTAGCCGCCGGTGCGCGCCAGGCCGACCGTCGCCCTTCTGGCCAGGCGCTTGCACTGGACGGGAAGCAGGGGAGCGTCGGTCGCCAAGACGACGATGATCGAGCCCTTGGCGTCTTTGCCCCCCGGGCCGGGAACCTCGTCGAGGCCGATCTCGCGCCCGACAGGCACGCCGTCGATCCGCAGGTCTTGGCGGCTCCCGTAGTTGGCCTGCACAAGCGCGCCCACGGTCCAGGTCCCCGCCGGGGACTCGGCGACCCGGGAGCTCGTCCCGATCCCTCCCTTGAACTCGTGGCACACCATGCCGGTGCCCCCGCCGACCCCTCCCTCGGCGACTGCGCCGGGGGCGGCGCTCGTGAGCGCTGCACGAGCGTGCTTCGCCGTCACATGGAAGGCGTCGATGTCGTTGAGGTGGCCGTCCCAAGTCTCGGCAACGACAGGAAGGATGAAGGCATCGACGTGGCCATGCTCGACGGAGTATCGGACGAGCTCGTCCCTGACGATCCCGACTTGGTGGGTGTTCGTGAGCCCGATGGCCGAGCCCAGCAGCCCGGACTCCTCGATCCACGGGATGCCGGTCATCTCGCCGTTCCCGTTGAAGACGTGGACTCCGCAGAAGGCGTAGTTCTCCCAGATGTCCCCGCCTCGAGGGACGATCATCGTGACGCCCGTTCGCGCCGTCCTCGGCTCGTCGGCGATCACGGTGGCGTGACCGACGAGGACCCCGGGTACGTCCGTGATGGCGTTGCCGTCTCCCGGTTCGAGCCGGCCGACGCTGATGCCGAGGTCCCGGAGCCTTGGCCGAGTCACGAATCCTCCTGTTGACCGCAGATGCCAGGCGAGCATAGATTGCGCGCCCCTTCCCGAACTGGTGCGATGACCTCCGCCGAGCGCCTCGACATGGCGACGATCTGGTCCGACGTCCACCGCCTCCACGTGCCCGGTGGCGAGGTGTGGGTGGGCGTCAGGATCGAGGGAACCGACGTCCCGAAGCGGGCCGATGCCATCCGCGACGCCGTCGCCGCCGCCGGCTCACCACTCGTCGAGGCAACGCCCCATGACGACTCGGTGCTCGCCGAGATCCACGACCGAGCGCTGCTCGACTACATGGCGTCGATTTGGGGGGAGTGGGAGGCGAGCGGCTACCTCGAAGACCCGGGTCAGGACCGCGTCGTGCCCTACGCATTTCCGATCCCCGGCGTCGTCGCCACGAACCGGGTTCCGTGGTCGCCGGGGGCGAAGGCCGGATGGTTCGCCATGGACACCACGACGCTCATCGGACCGGGCACCCACCGTGCCGCCATCGCCGCCGTCGACACCGCCCTCACTGCCGTCGACGTCGTCACGGAAGGAGCACCCGGCGCCTACGCCCTGTGCCGGCCGCCGGGGCACCACGCCGGCCGATCGTTCTACGGCGGGTCGTGCTACCTCAACAGCGCGGCGGCGGCGGCCGCGGCGCTCGCCCGGGTGGCGGGGCCGGTGGCGATCGTCGACATCGACGCCCACCATGGCAACGGCACCCAGCACATCTTCTATGAGAGGGGCGACGTGTTCTACGGGTCGGTGCACGTCGACCCCGCCGCAGGGTGGTTCCCGCACTTCGCCGGGTTCTCAACCGAGGCTGGCGTCGGCGATGGCGCAGGTGCCAACCACAACTTCCCCGTGCCGCCCGGCAGCGCAGACGACGTGTGGCTCGCCGCCGTCGAGCGAATCTGTCTGGCGGCGGAGTCGCACCGCCCGGCGGCTGTCGTCGTGTCGCTCGGAGTCGACGCCGCCGTCGACGATCCGGAGAGCCCGCTGCGTATCACGGGTGATGGATATCGCCGGGCAGGCGCGATGATCTCCGGGCTCGGCGTTCCGACGGTGTTCGTCCAGGAGGGCGGTTACCACCTGGAGACCCTCGGCGGGTTGGTCGTCGGCACGTTGGCGGGATACGAGTCAGGGCGAGGAGGATCATGAGAGAGCCGGACGGATTCTGGGTCGGTGCCGACGAGCACGGGGCGGTGCCATCGCAGGAGAGGAAGGATCTGCAGCCCCCACCGCACTGGAGGATGGAGGCGGTGGCCGCCACCCGGCGTCCTCGCGACCCTGCCGTCTCGCCGGACGGGTCGCTCATCGGGTACATCCAGGATGACGCCGCCTCCGACGTTTGGATGGTCGCCGTCGACGGTGGCGCAGCCGCGCCTCTCACGACCCATCGCGACCCGGCCCCGTATTGGGAGGACACCCGGCCGGTGTGGTCTCCCGACGGGAAGTTCGTCGCCTACAGCGACCGTGGTCACGTCGAGGTGGCCCGGAGGGCGGGCGGGCCCCCGGTCCGGCTCGTCGCAGGCCACAGCCCCGTGTGGATCGACGCCGACCACCTCCTCGCTCTGGTGGACGGCGCCGGGCGCACTCGGCTGGCGGTCGTCGACATCCACGACCCATGGCCGAGGCCGATCACCTCCGGCGATTCCGAGCCGAGCGAACCGTCGGTCGCCGGTGGGCTGGTGGCCTTCACGCACTCCCCTCCCGACGACAGGAAGCGGCGCGACATACGGGTGGTGGTCCTGGCGACCGGTGAGGAGCGGACGGTGAGCGGTTCGCCGGGGCTCGCCGACCACGGACCAGCCGTCAGCCCCGACGGCTCCACCGTCGCCTTCGTCTCGGAGCGCAGCGGTCGCCGCCAGATCCATCTCGTCGGAGCGGACGGGGCGAACGAACGCAGGCTCACGAGCGCAAGCGCCGACTTCTCGGCGATGGCGTGGCACCCGGGAGGGGAGCGCATCGCAGCCGTGCTGACCAATGAGGGCGTCGACGCCCTCGTCGTGGTCGACGCGCTATCAGGGGAGGTCGAGGTCGTGGCGGACGGGGGGGTGTGGGGCTCACCTGGATGGCTCCCCAGCGGTGCCATCGTCGCCTCGCACGAGAGCCACGCCATCGCCCCGCGCATCGTCGTGGTCGTGCCGGGGGGAGGGGTCACCGTTCTCGTCGACGGCACTCCTGCATCGGTGGCTGCCGCTCCACACGTGTCCCCGGAGCACGTCTGGTTCCCGTCGCGTGACGGCATGATGATCCCGGCCTTCTTGTTTCGTCCCGCCATGGCGGACGAGGGCCCGGTCGGCGCCGTCGTATATCCCCACGGTGGACCGACGTCGCACTACGGCGACGAGTGGGACGGCTACGCCCAGTACTTCCTCGACAAGGGGTACGCCTGGCTGGCGATCAACTTTCGCGGGTCGACGTCGTACGGCTTCGACTTCGAGCGGGCGAACCATGGCCAGTGGGGAGTGACCGACACGGGCGACTGCCTGGCCGCGGCCGACTACCTGGAGACGCTCGACTGGGTCGACGGCGACCGGATCGCCATCTTCGGTGCGTCGTACGGCTCGTACATGGCGCTGGCGTGCCTCGTCGAAGAGCCGCACCGGTTCGCATGCGGCGTCGCCAAGTACGGCGACTGCGACCCGCTCACGTCGTGGGCGCAAGGCGACGTCGGGGGTGCGGAGGACCTCGAGCGCATGATGGGCCACCCAGGTGGCAATCGGGAGGCGTACCGGGCGGCTGCGCCGATACATCGCATCGATCGAATCGATCGGCCGATCCTCGTGGTTCACGGCGAGCAGGACGAGCGGGTGCACCCCAAGCAGTCGAAGCAGCTCGTCGACAGGCTCAAGGCCCTCGGGAAGGCATACGAGTACGTGACGTATCCCACCGAGGCGCACGGCTTGCTGCGACGCGGACCGCAGCTCCACTTCTACAGAAGGCTCGAGCGGTTCCTCGACTGGCATCTGATGGGCCCCCCGGAGACCTCCCACACCGGGCCACCACCGCTCGGGGCATGACCTCGGCTGTGCGCCGCCGCGGCGCGTTGACCCGCCGACCTCGCCGCGACTACCTTTCCACGGAGCACGCATGCGGTTTCCACCAGATGGAACCGCGTGCCGTGAGAGGTGGAGGCATCGAAACGAGGATCGGACCGGCTCCCCGCACGCGCCCGTCACGGACGGCACCTGGACGGTGAGCGCCGCCATGAACGTCGCCGTGCCTGCGGCAAGGGTGGCTCGGCTCCAGGATCGAGGGCTGACGGTCCTCGCCGATACGGCAGCCGACGTATCCCTCGGATACGAACCATGATCGAACAGGGCGAGTCTCGCCGGCTCCTCGCTGAGATCAAGCAGTACGTGGCGGGCGGGGAGTCGTCGTACCAGCGGATCAAGTCCGGCCGAGAGCTCTGCATCGAACGCGGCGAAGGCGCCCTCATGTGGGATGTCGACGGGAACCGGCTCATCGACTATTGCCAGGGCTTCGGGGCGCTGTTGCTCGGCCACGCTCCGAAGGCGGTCACCGAGAGGGTGGTCGCTGAGATCTCGACCGTGGGACCGCACCACGCCTTCCCCCACCGCAACTACGTGACCGTCGGCAGGGCGATCACGGAGCTCGTCCCGAAGGTCGAGCTGCTCCGCTTCGCCAACAGCGGCACCGAGGCGACGATGGCCGCGATGCGCCTCGCCCGAGCGTGGCGCGGCCGCGAGGTCATCGTGAGGTTCGAGGGCCACTACCACGGCTGGTCCGACGTCCACTACCTCGGCTACTCCGCCGGCGAGGGGACCAGGCGCTTGCCCGACTCTCCCGGCATCCCGATCAACAACCGCGATAACCTCCTCGTCGTCCCATGGAACGACGCCGAGGCGCTGCGTGATGTCTTCGCGGTGCACGGCCGCCAGATCGCGGCCGTCATCTGTGAAGCCGTGATGGGCTCGGCAGGGGCGATCGGGCCGCAGCCGGGCTTCCTCCGAGCCATCAGAGAGATCACAGCCGCCCACGACGCGCTGTTCATCCTCGACGAGGTCATGACGGGATTCAGGGTGGCGCCCGGCGGTGCGACGGAGCTCTTCCGAGCCGAGCCGGACATCGTCACCCTCGCCAAGGCCCTCGGCTCCGGATACCCGGTTGCCGCCTTCGGGGGGAGGCGAGATGTGATGGCGCTGGAGGCGGACAACGTGGTGATGCACGGCGGAACCTATACCGGCTCGCCGCTCTCGCTCGCCGCGGCGGCCGCAGTTCTCGAGATCGTGACCGCCGAGAGCCCCGGCATGTACGAGGACCTACGCCTCAGGTCCCGTACGCTGCGTGACGGCGTCGAGCGTGCCGGGCGCGACGCCGGGATCCCGATCCGCAGCTTCGGCGAAGGAGCGATGTTCCAGTTCTTCTTCGGGGATCAGGACGTCGAGGTCTCCGACCTGAAGTCCGCCCTCGCTGCCCAGGACGGTGAGCGGTTCGTCGCCTTCACGGACGCGCTTCTCGCAGAAGGCGTCTACGTGCACGCATACCCGATGGGGCGCTGGTTCGTCTCGACGGAGCACACGCCGGAGATCGTCGAAGAGACGATCGAGGCTTCCGCCAGGGCATTCGAGAGGATGCGGATTGCCTGAGTTGTACCCAGTGGCGATCGACAGGAGGGTCAGGGTGCCCGTTGCGGACGGCACCGAGCTGGGGCTGACCGTGTACATGCCCGACGCCCCCGGCGACGGTCCATTCCCGGCGATCGTCGAGTCCTTGCCGTACCGCAAGGACGACGACTGCTTCGGACGCGACTGGCAGACGTTCACCTACCTCGCAGCCCGGGGCTTCACCGGTGTCAGGATCGACATCAGGGGCACGGGAGCATCGGACGGGGTGTGCAGGGGGGAGTACCTCCCGATCGAACAGCAGGACAACGTCGACGTCATTCGCTGGCTCGCTCAGCAGGACTGGTGCAGCGGCAGGATCGGGATGTGGGGCATCTCGTGGGGAGGTTTCTCGGCGCTGCAGACGGCGATGCTCGCCCCGCCCGAGCTGCAGGCGATCGTGGCCATGCATGCGACACACGACCGTTTCGCGTGCGACGTGCACTACGTGGGGGGCGCGCTGCACTGCCACGAGCAGGTCGACTGGCCGGTCGGCATGCTCGCCACGAACGCCCTCCCGCCGGACCCGGACATCGTGGGGGCGGGTTGGATGGACCAATGGCTCGAGCGCCTCGAGCAGACGCCGCAGTGGCTGCCCGACTGGATCGCCAGGCAGGAGAGGGACGCCTTCTGGGAGCACGGCTCCCCGTGCGAGGACTACACCGCCATCCGGTGCCCGACGCTCCTCATCGGCGGATGGCTCGATCCCTACGTCGACGGGATCCTGGCGCTCGCCGAGCACCTCGAGGCCGAGCGGCGAGTCATCGTCGGGCCCTGGGGCCACTTCCGCCCGGCGACGGGCGAGCCGGGTCCGACGCTCGACCACTTCGCCGAGCTGGAACGCTGGTTCGGCCGGTGGCTGCGGGACGACTCGAACGGGGTCGACGACGACCCGTTCATGCGAGTGTTCGTGCGCACCGCGCCCCCTGGTGCGCCCGCCGACGGCTCGGTGACGGGCGTGTGGCGAGCCGAAACCTCATGGCCCGTCGCCGGCGCCGCCGAGGTGGTGCTGCACCTGGCGGATGGCGGGCTCGGCACCGCCCCCGGGGGTGGAGACATGCGGACATGGGACGGCTCGGCGATCGTCGGCAGTGCTGCGCCGTTCTGGGACCTGGGCGGCTGGGGAGCCCTCGACCAGTCCGGAGACGACGACGCATCCCTCGTCTACGAGACGGAGCCCCTCGACGAGCCGCTCGAGATTCTGGGCAGCGTCGTGCTCGAGGCGGTCGTGTCGGTCGACGCCCGTGGCGGGCGCCTCGCCGCTCGCCTGTGCGAGGTGGCGCCCGACGGGGTCTCCCACCTCGTCACCAGGGGCCTCCTCAACCTCTCCCACCGCTTCGGATCGGCCCACCCATCGCCCGAGCCGGTCGACGAGCCGTTCCCGGCGCGTCTCGAGCTCCGGAACACGTCGGCCGTGCTCGGAGTGGGCAGCCGGCTGCGACTGAGCGTGGCGGGCTCCGACTTCCCGATCGCCTGGCCTTCGCCTCGTCGCGTCGCCATCACGATCCACGACGGCTCGGTGCTGCGCCTCCCCGTCGTGCCGAACGAGCGCCGGAGGGTGGAGACGCCGGTGCGGCAGGGCTCGCCTGCGCCCTCCCCCGTTACGGAAGCGGCCCACCATCAGTCGTGGCGCCGCGACTCGTCCGGGAGCCGAGTCACCATCCGCCGCCAGGTGCACAACCGAGAGACCCAGCCCGAACGCGGCGACCTTGTCTACTCGTGGGACCAGTCGGTGACGACGAGCGTCGATTCGGCGGAGCCGGCTGAGGCGTCGGCACGCTCCGACGTGAGGATCGGTCTCGGGAGGCCCGGCTGGCAGACCGAGGTTGCGGCAGACGTGTCTCTCACCTCGGACGAGAAGAGCTTCCACTTGGACATCGACCTGCGGGCGGCGCACGACGGCAACGACGTGTGGACTCGCACATGGAGAGAGACACTGGAGCGGACATGGTCGTGACGAACCCGTCGCCGGGATGCGCGCCGCCGCTCTCGAAGAGAAGAGCGAACGGGCTCAGGCACCACCACGCCTGGCACAAGCCCGGTGGAAAGGAAAGACATGGCTAGCTGGAAACGCATTCTCGTGATGCTCGGCGTCCTGGCCGTCATCGCGGCGGCCTGCGGCGACACGACGGAGGAGACCACGACGTCGGCGCCGACAGAGACGACCGAGTCCCCGGGAGACGGGACGGCGACCACGGCGCCGCCGTCGGACGCCACCGGGGGGACGGTCCGCATCGGATGGGGAGGCTCCCCGGACAGCCTCAATCCCGGCAACGGTGTGCTCGCCGAGGCGTACGCGCTCTATGAGATCTTGTACGACACCCCGATCGGCCTCGACCTCGACGGCAACTACGTCCCGGAGCTGGCCAGCTCGTGGTCGGTGAGCGACGACGGGTTGACGTGGACGCTCGACATCGTCGACAACGCCGTCTTCCACGACGGGACCCCCCTCACGAGCGAGGACATCAAGTACACCCTCGAGCTCTACCGGGACACCGAGGACTTCCCGTTCTTGCCCGCATACCCCGACGTGTTCGAGACGATCGAGGCGCCCGACCCGACGACCCTGACGATCACGACGCCCGACCCAATCGGCAACTTCGAGTCGCGGATGGTCTTCATCTACGTGCTCCCCAAGCACATCTGGGAGGCGGAAGCCGACCCGGTGGCGTTCGAGAACACGGACATGATCGGTACCGGCTCGTTCAAGATGGCCGAGTACCGCCAGGGTGAGTTCGTGCGTCTCGACGCCAACGCCGAGTACTGGAACGGTGCCCCGAACGTCGACGAGGTGATCTTCCAGACGTTCGACAACTCGGATGCGAGGGTGCAGGCACTGATCAACGGCGACGCCGACATGATCACGGAGTTCCCGAACACGGCGATCAGCGCCCTCGAGGGCGCCGCCAGCGTCGAGGTCG